>Ga0163147_10006036_pt1 | contig 14408 bp, 23 predicted proteins | sample OliLakLV19MP6G1_FD_148597 | JGI IMG/M metagenome (GOLD analysis project Ga0163147, IMG submission 148597) | Freshwater microbial mat bacterial communities from Lake Vanda, McMurdo Dry Valleys, Antarctica- Oligotrophic Lake LV.19.MP6.G1 | ecosystem: Environmental > Aquatic > Freshwater > Lake >...
GGCCACTAAAAACACCGCCTAACACCGCCTAACACGCAAAAAAAAACAAACACAAAAAATGGCAAAGACGATTGAACTACGCCAACAACGCGCGCGCCTGGTAGAACAGATGCGCGATTTCGCAACGCGAGCCGAAGCGGCCACCCTCGCAAAAAACACTACGGTTGCCGCCGAGATGAACGCCTCGTTCGACCTGGCGGAGGCCGATGAGCGCGAACTATCCAAGACCCTCGACCGCGAAATGCGGCTTGAGCAACTGGAAAAAGATCAGGCAGGCCGACACATCCAAGACCTCGAACAGCGAGGCCAAAAGCCCAGCGGTGACCGTGAAAGCGAATACCGCTCCGCATTTCACGCCTGGATGCGCCAGCATGACCTATCCCCGGAGCAGCGATCCGCGCTGGCTGAAATGCGTGGCACCGCTACGCAGGTCGTTGGCACTACTACGCTGGGTGGGCATCTGGTGCCGCAGGGCTTCTTGCCGCAACTCGAGGTCGCGATGAAATCCTACAGCGGCATTTTTGCTGCGGCGGATATTTTTCGCACCGAATCGGGCAACCCGCTCCTTATCCCTACCGAAGACGACACCACGACCTCTGCTGTAGCGGTCGCAGAGGCCGCCGCACTCACCGTGCAAGATCTGACTTACGGGCAAGTCTCGATGGACGCCTATAAGTACGGCTCCCTGCTGAAGGTCTCGTACGAATTGCTGCAAGATTCAGCCTTCGACATAGACGCCGAGATGACTCGCGCCTTCGGCCCGCGCTTCGGACGCGCCATGAACACCACATGCACCACCGGGAGCGGATCGGGCGCACCAAACGGGGTCGTCACCGCCTCCACCGTTGGCAAGGTTGCTGCTTCCGCCACCGCCATTACATTCGCGGAGGTAATGGACTTGTTCCACAGCGTGGATCCGGCCTACCGCTCCGCGCCCGGCACCGGCTTCATGATGCACGACTCCATCCTGGCGGCTATTAAGAAAATCCAACTAGGCTCCGGCGACGTAACGCCGCTCTGGTTGCCAAGCGTCCGCGACAGCGAGCCAGACACGATCCTGGGGAAACCGTACTTCATCAACCAAGGCATGTCGTCCGCGCTGACGACCGGCCTGAAGGTCATGCTGTTCGGCGACTTCAAAAAGTACCGCATCCGCCTGGTGAAAGACCTCACGGTGCAGCGGCTTAACGAACTCTATTCGGGGAACGGACTTGTAGGGTATCTGGCCTGGATGCGCTGGGACGGGGATTGCGTCAATACCGCCGCGATTAAGCACCTTATTACCGCGTAGTGGAATGAGCGCAACGAAAAAAATCCGCCTGCTTACATCCGTGGCGGGCACAGCGTATTCCTACGGGGCGGGTCAGATAGTGGACGCTCCCGCCGAAATCGCCGACGACCTCATACGCGGCGGCCATGCGGTTTTGGAGGGTCTCGCAAAAATTGAAAACGCGTCCTCGAAACAAGCCGGGTCCGCAGAAAAGAGATAGAATGATTGCAGACTTCAAAATTACCGCCCCCAGCACAGTACTGCCCGTCTCTATCGTAGAGGCGAGGCGGCAACTGCGCATGGAGGGCGGTAGTTTCGACGACACACTGATAGAAGCCCTTATCTGGGCAGCCGTGGGCAGCATCGAGCAGCAGTACGGCCTCGCGATGATAAGTGGAACCGTAGAGCAATACCACGCCGCATTCCCTGGCGGTAGCGACAAGCCCCTGTTTTTCAGGGTGGCCCCCCTGCTGTCGCTGGGAAGCGTCGTGTACACCAACACTGCCGGGCTGCTAATTACGCTCGCCAACAGCGACTACACCACCGGCGGCTACAATGGCTGGCCTTTCCTTGTGCCGAAAGTAGGAAAAGACTGGCCCTCCGATGCGGCGGCCCGGCCAAATGCCGTAACAGTTACTTACGCGTCCGGCTTCGGCGTCACGGCGGCAGCCGTCCCCAAGCCGGTGAAGCAGGCGATCCTGCTTATGATGTCCGACATGTACCAGAATCGGGAAGACCGGCCAGACACCCTGCCACGCGCCAGCGAATCCCTGCTGCGTCCTTATTACCGATACGCAGTCTGATGGCGAAAGAAACCTACATCGGGGAGATGGATGAGATGATTTCTATCCTTGCGCCGAGTGCTACATCCGACATCACCGGTGGCCAAAGCGTCACCTGGGCACCGGTGGTACAGAACCTCTGGGCGAAAGTCGAGAATAATGTTCGCAGCGACGAAGCCTTGGAAGCCGACCAGGTCACGGCCATCAGTGTGAAAGTTTTCACCATCTGGTACCGGACAGATATTAGCGAAAACATGCGGGTATTATGGAGGAGCAAAGAGGCCAACATTATCGCGCTGGACATGCTTGGCCGCCAACAATACACCCGAATCGAGGCGCAAATAAGAGATAACGAAGCGTGAACAAGACATGAACGAGACATGAACATTACTGGACCACTTATCGCGCTTATTGCCAACAACGTGACAGCCGCCGCCCTTACCAGCGGTCGGGTCTATCCCGTTGTAGCCCCCCAGGGCGCAGAGGTGCCGCACGTGGTAATGCGGATAATCGAGGTGCAGCCAAGCGTGAATAAGCAGACGACCAGCAGCGTAGACGGCATTGTAGTGCGGCTAAGTACCCTGGCGAAAGACTACCACTTCGTGCAGCGCACAGACGAAGCCATACGCCGGGCAATAGACGGCTATCGGGGAAACGTAACCCTCAGCGGCACCCTGATCGCCATAGACGGGGTGAATTACCTGACGGGAGAAGACTTGTTCGAGGACGCACCGGAATTATTTCGCCGCGACGCCATCTACAAGGTCCGCCTAATCCGCACGGGCGATCCAATCAGCAGCGGCGGCGGTGCAGGTGCCGCCACCGATTTCACCCTGATCGAGGTGCCCGCAGGCGAAAACCTAAGCACGGGGCGCGTGATTATCGTAGACGCGGGCCTTGCTTATTACTTCCAGCCCGGTACGCCTGCACATGCCGGGCGAGCCGTCGGGGTGACCAAGACGTCCGCGATCGCTGGCGTAAGCGTCACGGTGCAGATAAGCGGGCGGGTGACTGACGCGGGTATCGTCGCGATTGCGGATCAGCCCTGCTTCGTGGGGGCAAACGGACAAATCTTAACCACCTACCCGGCCAGTGGAAACGTGCAGAAGTGCGGTGTTGGCACCGCCGCCAACACGATGCAGATAGATTTTGCGATACAAATAGTCGCAATATGATCACAATATAAGCACAATAAATTTAAAAAAAAAATGGCTACAAAAAAGTATCTAATCGTCGGCGGCTCCACCGGCGTTACCCAAGAGAGCACCGTGGACACCAGCGCAGGAGCGGTTGATAGCGGCAAGATAGCGTCGCTGGACACGGCCGGCAGATTCAGCAGCACCATGATGCCGACTGGCTTCGGCTCGGACACGCGCACCGTGACGGCAGGAGAGACCATCGCCGCTGGCGATCTGATCTACATTTCTGCTGCCGGAACCGCGTTCAAGGCCGACGCCGACGCCGCTGGCAAGGCGGCGCAGGGCGGCGTGTTGTCTGGCATCTCGTCAGGGGGCACCGGTGCCGCCTACTTCGGATCCTTTTTCATTACCGGGCTCTCCGGCCTTACCATGGAGGTGCCGTACTACCTTTCTTCTACGGCGGGAGGGATAACGAGCACCGCACCAACCGGCACGGGTAAAATCCAACAGCAGGTCGGCTACGCCGTTTCTGCAACGGAATTGTACTTCGAGCCTCAGCCTCCAATCCTTCTGGCCTAATGGCGATCAAGGGGCCGTTGGTGATTGGGACCTCCACTCCGATCGAGGTCTTGCAGGCGGGCGACACGCTCGGCGCCGCCATCCACACGTCCGCCCCAAACGTTGTTTTGGGCCGGACGACTTCAGGGGCGGGTGGACACGAGGAGGTGCCGTTCTCCACGCTGTCCCTCGCAACGATTAATGCCCAGACGGGCACCACTTACACGCTGGTCCTTGCGGACGCGGCCAAAATGGTCACCCTGAGCAATGCCGCAGCGATCACCACGACCGTTCCACCGAACAGTAGTGTGGCCTTCCCGGTGGGCACGTCCATAGACCTGGCACAGATTGGAGCGGGGCAGGTGACGGTCGCACAGGGTTCGGGGGTCACGGTGAACGCCACGCCTGGTCTGAAATTTCGGGCGCAATACGCAGGTGCCACGATCGTAAAAACGGGAACGGACGCTTGGTTGCTTTTCGGCGACCTGGCAGCCTAAAAATTAAATTATGAGGGGTAAAATAGGGTTCTTTTCGGGGTTACTAGCAGCAACAGCAACGGCCTCTATCGCGGTGTCGCACGATAGTTCTCCGTTCGTATCGGCGTACCCTTGGAGCGGATCGGGATTCGGGACGAGATTCAGCAACCCCGCGACACTGCCAACGGGCAATGGGAATGCCGTAGCGTTCGCGCCGGCGGGGGATGCCATTGCGGTGGCGCACCTTACTTCTCCGTTCGTATCGGTGTACCCTTGGAGCGGATCGGGATTCGGGACGAAATTCAGCAACCCCGCGACACTGCCAACGAACCCAGGGAATGGCGTAGCGTTCACGCCGGCGGGGGATGCGATCGCGGTGGCGCACGGCACTTCTCCGTTCGTATCGGTGTACCCTTGGAGCGGATCGGGATTCGGGACGAAATTCAGCAACCCCGCGACACTGCCAACGGGCACAGGGAATGCCGTAGCGTTCACGCCGGCGGGGGATGCCATTGCGGTGGTGCACATCGTTTCTCCGCGCGTATCGGTGTACCCTTGGAGCGGATCGGGATTCGGGACGAAATTCAGCGACCCCGCGACACTGCCAGCGAGCACAGGGCGGGGCGTAGCGTTCACGCCGGCGGGGGATGCCATTGCGGTGGCGCACACCACTTCTCCGTTCGTATCGGTGTACCCCTGGAGCGGATCGGGATTCGGGACGAAATTCAGCAACCCCGCGACCCTCCCAGCGGGCATAGGGCGGGGCGTCGCGTTTTTCGGATAAAAACAAAAAAAAAGACTATGAACTTTTTCACAATCACAGAGGGGTACCGAACCGCGTACATCGCGGCTGCAATAATCGCAAGGGAAGAAGAGATTTTCAGCTACGATCTGAACCTCGAAAACTACATGCGTGTCCTGGCCGAATTGCCGAAGGGCGATTGCCCCGCGCACCTGAAAAAGGGGCAGCCCAAAAACACGGAGCAGGCCATCGAGCAATCGGACTACTTGTTCAGGGACGAGGTGCGAGGCCGGCTCTTGGCCGAACAAATAGAGCGAAGGAAAAGCGAGCGGGTTTACCAGGCCCTGCTCGCCCAGATACCGGAGGAAGGATTGGCCGATGCAATCGCAGCGGCGCAAAAAGAAAGGGCATAAGATACCCCCCCGCCCCTAAAAGCGAACCTTTTGGCACGTTTCTGGCCCTTTACCGGGCAAAAACGGGTCATGCAAAACCAACAGACATTCATGCAGGGTGTGCAGGAAATTGGATTGGACGGGCTTCGTACCTCCGTTCGCGGAATTGTTAACAAGGGGCCATTATTTGGCTTCATGCTGATGTGCCTCTTGGGGCTGGCGTACTACATCGAGCGACAGCGCAAGGAGTTTCGCAGCGATATGCAGGAGCAAAAGGCACAGTTGCAGACCATGAAAATGGAACTGGAAATCTGCGCCATGGAGCGCATGAGGCACGCGTTCCGAATAGATATCCAATCGGACCAAATTAAGGAGTTGCAGTCTCAAATCGCGATGCTTATTAAGCCTCGCAGAAAAATATAAAAGATGAAAGTAACAATCAGCACAGAAGCGGCCACGATCGAGGTGCACGGAAAAGCCCCGATGGAAGAAGTGCAAAAACTCGCCAATGTCCTCAGGGAGATGTACGGCTGGGGTGCCGTTAGCATCCAGGGAACTCGTCCGCATGTGCAAATGTCCGGCGACACCCTGGAAAATTCTTTCAGCCCGCCCTACACATACATCACCTAGTTTCGCCTAGACCCGCCTAGACCCGAAAAAAAAGAATTTCTCAAACGTAAAAAAAATACCGCACACATGAACCGACTCACAGTCACCCTTATTTTCCTTGTAGTTGTAGTAGCGTACGCCACCGCTGTCGCGCAAGACCCCGCATCCACCAATCCGTTCGAGCCCGGAACGACAGTCAGCCGCGTGCTGAACTGGTACACAGGCGTTTACAGCGCGATTATCATCCTGCTTACCTACATACAGGGCGTTATCAAGTCGCCGTTTCTGGCGAGGGTGAAGACGCCCATTAAGTACATTGTCATTGCCGGTGCCGTCGCCGGCCTATTCCTTACGCTTGGCTGGCTGAACGCCGTAGGTATTGTTATCGGCTTCGTAGGCAGCGCATTAACCTACGATATGATTCTCGAGCCTATGGGCCTGAAGACCCAGAAAAACCATTAAGACACCCTCGATTGCCGCGAAATCTTCCGGCGGGGGTGTATGGACCGGCCTTCGAGGTTTTCAATTTTCAGGCCACCGCCAAAAAATAAAAATCTCTTCACATCTAAAATAAAAATAAAATGATTTTCGAGAAAATCCAGGCACTGTTAACCCAAAACATCGACTTCGTAAGCGAACCGCTGGAAGCCGCATTCGAGCAATGTTTCAAGGCGGGCGGCGAAGCCCAGCAGGCCGCCCTCCGAATCGAGGCAGTGCAAGGCAGTACGGACGTTGGAAGCGCACTATTGGGCGTGTTCGGCCTGGCAGAGACCTTCGGGGCTGTCTACGCCGCGCTTAGCGTCGGGCAGCGCGAAACGATCGTGGCTTCCGTGGCCCAGTTGGTGACTTTCACCGAAAACCCAGCCCTAGAAAAGGCGATCGAGGACCTGTTCGACAGCCTTATTCGCAGCATCGCTGCGGCGAAAGGCCTGAACGAACTGGTGGACTCCCTGCCGTCGGGCGAATAAGCCTCGCACAGCCGCAACCCTTCCGCCGCAGGGTTGCGGCACATTCATCGCCTAAAATTTACGGAGCATGAAAATTCGTTTCACCATCCCCTACCATGCCGACAGCAGAACCTACCTGCCTGGCTGGGTGATAGAAGTAGGCTGCGATACAGGCAGGCTGCTTGTCGAACTGGGACACGTGGAAGTGTCCGAAGAAACTCGCGCCAAGAAAAACCCGGAGATATACGTAGGGGCATCCTGTAACCCCGACGCGACCCTGCTATCAGATACCGCTCGCAGCGGCCCCGCCCCCATCTCCCCAGAGGACCCGAAAAGACTATTTTGGGAAGGGAAACCCCGGAAGTAAAAACCCGGAAGTAAAAAAAAAGGAATCACCATCTAAAAAAAAATACCGATGCCAACCACAGATATTGTTGCCTACCACTATACATATCAACAAATTATCACCATCTAAAAAAAAATACCGATGCCAACCACAGGGGTTATAAACACAGCAAACTTGATTTTCTACGTTGGAGCCACGCCCGTCGCGATAACTTGCCAGACGGATGCCTCGCTAACCGTCACCAACGCGACCCGTAGCACCTCCTGCAAGGGGTCCGGCCAATGGACAGAAGCACTGTACGGGCAGACCACGTGGGAGGGGTCCGGCACTGCTCTCGCCTCGTACGACGGAACCTTCAACATTTCCGAACTGCTCGCGCTCGCAATCGCCCGAACCGTTTCGCCGGTCGTGTTCGGTACCGGCGTATCTGGAGACGACAAGATGAGCGGGTCTGTAATCTGGACCTCTATGGCAATCTCGTCGGCGGGTCTGAACGAAAACGTTACCATCCAGTACTCGTTCACGGGCACTGGTGCGCTCACCCTGGCTCCATACGCCTAACCTCTAGCAAGGGCAAGGGCCAGGGCTACGCCTTGGCCCTTGCTACCACACACCCGCCATGCAATACATAGAAATAGGGGGCAAGGAACGCCCCGTCTTATTTGGGTTCGGGGGCCTCTACGCCTACGAGCAGCGAACGGGCCGCAGGGCCCTGGAAGACTTCGCCAAGCAAGCCGCCGCAGGCCCGGAAGCCCCGGAAAGTTTTAGCATCGTTTTTCTGGTGGATCTCGTCTACTGTGGCCTACTGGCGGGATGCCGTGCCAACAGGCTAGTGGAAGATTTTTCGGAATACGATGTGGCCGATTGGCTGGGCACCGATACCGGGCTTATCGAAAAGGTGCTGGCAATTTTCAGCGGCTCCTTTCCCCAGATGGAGGCAAAAAAAAAGGCGACACCGATCCGGTCGCAGAAGAGCCCGCCGGTGACCGGATCGGTGTCGCAGGCGATAGACGAAACTCTTTCTTCGACCTGCTAGAGGCCGCCGCCTACATGGGTCTGGGAGAGCGCGAGTTCTGGGATTGTACCCCGCGTTATTTCGCCGCAAGGCAGCGCGGATGGAACGACGCGCGGACCGAAAGGCACGATCTAACACGCACGCTGGCCTTTTTCAGCGTGGCCCCGCACGTGAAAAAGGGCACACTGAATAGCCCGTCCGACCTCTGGGCCTTGCCGGGCGACAAGGTCGCAAAGGCGGCAATGCCCGTAAAAATGGCAACTGTGGACGAGAGTTCGCTGGCGTTGCTAAGAAAAATGCACCAGCAATCGGGCATCCCGATTGCACAAACGTATTCCGAAAAATGAAGGCATTCGAGCAGGGCATAGTGCAGGTAATGGGCAACCTGAAAAAATTCGAGGCCCTGCTGGCGGACGATAGAAAAGAAATACTTCGGTACGCAGCGAGGCCCCTTATAAGCACAATACAGAGTGCCACGCCTGTCGGCACCGTTACGCACCGCCGCTACGTACCGAAGGAAAAAGGCGAGAAGCGATCGGCCAAAGGCAGCGGGAAAGTACTGGCTACCTATTCGCCTGGCAATCTGCGAGCCTCTATCGAGGAACTCACCAACCTGCGGCGCACGGATAGCGTATGGGTTGGCCCGCGAGGTCGCCGGATCAAGCGCGGCGGCCCGCGCAAAGGCGATGGATACTATGCCGTGTTGGTGGACCAGGGCACCCGCAATCGGCCTGCCACACCCTTCTTCTACCGCTCGGTGGCTGTTGCGGCGGGCGGGGTGAAAAAGCGGCTGGAATTTGGCTTCCAAATAGCCACGAACAAATTCAAACCGCTGTAAATGAGCATACTAGGCAAACTGATCGTCAATATAGACGCCGACCTTGGCGGTCTGCGCAAGCAGATTCGCGAGGCTGAAAGCGTCATGCGCCGCAGCGCAAAGTCGCTGGGCGACCTATCGGCAACCCTAAGCCAAAACATATCGCTGCCTCTGGCGGCGGTCGGCTTCGGGGCGATCAAGGCCGCCGCCGACATGGAGAAGTTGCAGTCGGCGCTGAGCACTACCATGGAGGCCGCCGGACGCAGCACCGGCACCGCAACCAAGGAACTGGAAGCATTGCGTGTTGTCGCCCTGGCTCCGGGGCTGGATTTCGAGCAGGCAGTAAGAGGGTCCGTGCGCCTGCAAAACGTAGGCTTCTCTGCCGAAAAAGCGCGGGCGATCTTGGTGCAACTCGCCAACGCCGTAGCGATGACCGGCGGCTCTGCCCAAGAACTCGATAGTGTCACCCGCCAATTCGGGCAGATGATAGCCAAGGGTCGCATACTACAGGAAGACCTGTCGATAATACAGGAAAACATGCCCGGTATCTCGCAAGCGATGGAGAAGGCATTCGGAACCAAGAGTGCCGAACAGCTGCAAAAAATGGGCGTTTCGGCTGAGCAGTTCATAGACGGCGTAACGAAACAGTTAGCCGTTCTGCCGCGCGTAACAGGCGGCCTTTCCAACAGTATCGTAAACGCCTTCAGTGCCATAAAACTCGCGGCCGCACAGGTGGGGGACGTCCTGAACAAGCAGTTCGGGATCTCCGACCGGCTAAACGCCTTCGCCGCATTCCTGGGCGACATGACCCAGAAATTCCAGGCACTCGACGGGAGCACCCAATCTACCATCCTGGGCATCGCCGCGTTTGCCTTCGCGCTCGGTCCGGCCATTAAGGTTGGCAGCATCCTGGTTTCTACGATGGGCGGCATTTCGGTCGCTGTCGCGCAACTCCGGCTGGCAATGTCTGCCGTCCAGGTCGGCGGCTTTCTGGGCTGGTTCCAGTCGCTGAACAGCGTCATGAAGGCAAACATTTTCGGCGTGGTAATCGGCGTGGTAATTGCTGCCGCCGCCGCATTCGCTCTGCTCCGAAAAGACACCGACGCGGCCACGAAATCGCAAGCCTCGCTACTCGAAATCAATAAGCAGGCATCGGAAAGCGTCGCAGGGGAACGGGTAAGAGTCGGACTATTGGTGGACACCCTGAAAACCGAAACCGCCAGCCGCGAACAGAAAAAAGAGGCAATCGAGAAATTAATTGCCATCGCGCCGGAATACTTCAGGGGCCTCGACGCGGAAAAGGTCGACATAGACCTGCTGAACGTATCGTACGACCGATACATAGAAAGCATCCTGAGGGCGGCGCGGGCAAAGGTCGCAGAGGGAAAATTGATCGAAATCGACAAGGCTCGCGCCGCAGCCGTGGACGACCTGGCGGCGGCGCAAAAGAAATTCGGCGACCAGCCCCAGCGGCGACAATCGCTCAACCCCAACGCCATAGACCTCCAGCCCATAGACGCGTCCGCCGCGCAAACCCTGTTAGCCTCGAAAGCGAAAGTGGACGCATTGAACCAAGAGTTCAAGGCCGTCTCGGACCTTTTCAAGGCCAACCAGTCCTTGGCCGCGTTGGGCAAGGACGTGGGGGACAAGGAGGCGGGGGGCAAACAGGCGCAAAAGGCATCCGAGGCAGTGCAAAAGGCATCCGAGGCAGCGCAAAAGGCATCCGAGGCAGCCACAAGGTCAGCCGGGGTGTACCGAGAGGCACTAAGGGACGTGCAGAAAGAAGTGGACAAGGCCGCGCTGACCGGCTCGGACGCTTTCGAGGCGCAGGCGCAGGCAATAGAGGACGGACTTACGAAACTCCTGGACGCCGGATTCTCCAAGAACTCGGCGCAGGTAAAGAGGTTCATCGGCCTTATGGCCGATCTGCGGGAAAGCGTACAAACTATCGGGCCGCTCGTGCCACTCGAGCAGCGCACCCCGAACGCTCCGGTAAGCGAGACCGGTCCGCCCGGATCGCCCACCAGTCCTGGAGGCGCACCGGTTTCGCCTATTGCTCCTGTTCCTGTAGAGGTGCTAGAAAGTTATGCGCGGCTGCCCGAATACCTGCAAGCCTGGCAAGACAAGGTCTTGGAGTCGCAGGAGGTGCTATCCCTCTTCTGGGAGGAAAACGGCGCGGCCATGACCGTTGCCGGCGAAGCGATGGTCGCTTTCGGAAGTACCATAGAAAATGCGCTGGGCGATGCGGGTACCTCTTGGGCGGACTTCGGTGCCGCCGCCAAAAAAGCCATCGTGGACGTCATCGGCAACCTGATCAAGTTGGCAGTTGCCAGCGCGGTCACGAATGCGTTCAAGAACTCGCCGAACCCGTTGCTGGGTGCCGCTATTGCCGCTATTGCAGGTGGCTTGGCTGCCGGGCTTTTCAAGCGGCTGGTCAGTGCCGCCAAGTTCGCAGGCGGCACCCTGGATGCGCCCGGCGGCCTTGCGCTTGTGGGCGAAGAAGGGCCGGAATTAGTCAACGTGCCGCTCCGTAGCGGAGTCCGCATTGCGGCCAAGGCTGCCGGTGCCGTACAGGAGGCCATACAGCGGGCCACGTCTGGCAGAGATCTTCCGAAAAGCACCAGCGAAGCCTTGGGAGGGTTCTCTATGGTGGGATCGAATGGGCCGGAGTACGTCTTCCTGCCTCGTGGGGCGCAGGTAATCCCGGCACCCCAGACGCGGGCTGCATTGCAGTCCGCCCACCAGTCCGCGTCCGGTATGCGCAACGTGGTTTCAGGCGCGCGCGGCGGCTCGGTGCTGCATAGTGCCGGGTCGCTTCAGGAGCATTTTTTCCGGACCGTAATACAGCCCACCCGTCAAGCCGCCGGCGCGCAGTCCGCCCACCAGTCCGCATCCGGTATGCGCAACGTGGTTTCAGGCGCGAGCGGCGGCTCGGTGCTGCATAGTGCCGGGTCGCTTCAGGAGCATTTTTTTCGGACTGTAATACAGCCCGCCCGTCAAGCCGCCGGCGCGCAGAACGCCCAAGGCGGCTTATCTATGGTGGGAAGACAATATCCAGAAATAATAATGCTGCGCCAGGGGGCACCGCATTATCATTCCGAGGTGTCTAAGCGGGCCATTGGCGTAATACAGGGCAGCGCAGCCGTCCAAGAGGTTAGCCTTAGTGGCGAACTTACCGCCCGGGGCACGGACCTGAAACTTGTGCTTGACAAGGTGGTGCGCAATACCCTCAGGGTGAACGGCGTGTAGAAAAAAGTAAATGGAGACCTCTTGGGCAGCGCCGCCGCCCAAGAGGTCTCCGTTTACTTAAAGAGTGAGGACGAGATTTGTATTTGCGTTTTCGTTTTTTGCTATTACGTCCGGGTGACCAGAGGATTTTGTTACCGGCAAGAGGCCGGTAGTTTTTTTGAATGTTGAATCGGATTTCCATGATATTGTTTTTGTTTGTGCCATTGGGCGGGTTATGCTAACCTCCATCCGTCTATTTTGAAACCGAGGTTTTTCGTGTGTCCGTCGATAGCCTTACGGTGTGTTGTAAGCAAAATAATTTTGCGGAAACCCAGTGCCTGTCGGTCTTCCGGCATAACTCGCCGCTCCATCCAACTTGGTATGAACTGGCCGGCCTTTACCGGAATCTCCTCATACCCGTATATAGCATTAATTCTTGCGATACCCGCGCGGGTAGCGACGGCAGGCGGGTGCATTGTCTGCAAAACGTCTAGGTCGATGTATGTACTTTTGGACTTTGCCGCGCGGTCAATGTCGGCGGTACTGTGGTAGGTGAAATACATGTGCATGATTTTATTTTTGTTTGTGCCTTGTGGAAAAACCCCCGCGCTATTCCGTCTTACCGCCTACGGCTCCAAATTTGGCGCGGCACGGCCTGACAGCGGATAGTGGCGGGGGTGGTGGGTTATGCGCTTGTCGTTTCGTCGTTAATCTTTCCGCGCGTTCGAGAGAGTGCCCTTTTGAGGTCACCGTTCTCTCTTTCGACGAGCGCGCGCGTTTCGTCCATTTGATCGTTCGAGACGATGAATGCTGCGGACTGCGCCGCCAGCTCGCTCTTGAGCCGCGCTATTTCAGCGATAGCCGCCACTAGTTTTTTAGTACTCATGTTTTTATTTTTTTTTATTGGTGACGGTGGAGACATGGAAGTTGTCTCCGGGATACTCCTCCCGGAACTTCCTTGAGTCTTTCTCTGCCTCTTCGAGGCTGGGAAAATGGGCATCCCCGAAAAACTCCATTCCCGCATAAGGGGATGTTTCGCGGAAATATGTATTCGTGATGGCGTCGCCGTTTCCGCACTTTTTGTTCTTATTCATGATTTTTATTTTTTTTCTTGGAAGTATATGATGGCGAAAAGGATCGCCAAGGTGATTGCGGATCCCAGCAATATCGCCTTGCTAGCAGCAGGGCCGATCATAACTGCGGCGACAACTGCGGCGACAACTGCGGCTGCGCCTAATCGCAAGTACTGGACAGTAAGCCTGTCCATTTCTTTATTTTTATTCATTTTATTTTTTTTTAATTTTGTATTTTTTTTGCCTACTCTCTTTCGGGTTTTCGGCTTCCCCCGTACCATGTAGAACGACCTCGAAAGGCCACGGACTGGGTTTCGTCCGTTATCTACCCACCCCGTCATAGACGGGATTTTTCCTAGCACTCTTCCAACTCGGCCGCCAACGCTGCGGCCACCATAGCCCCTACTATTTTTTAAACGCGGGCTCGTTGTTCGGCGATGACCCGCAAGGGTCGCCGCAGAAATCCACTCTTCCGCCTTTTGCATCGGCGAAAAGATGGACAAATTCCGACATGATCATGTCTGATGGCGTGATCCGCAGCCATGCTTCGGCTTCTGGATCGGAAGAATTGGCGACGAAGGCTCGCGCCTTTTCTTTTGGCACCATACGCTTTTGCTGCCGCCCGTAGGCGTAGCAGTCGTATGTTTCTTTGTATATTTTCATGATGTTGTTTTGCCCGCCGCGCCGGGTCTTTTTTTTTCTGCGCGGAGATTTTTTTTGCCTACTCTATCTCGGGTTTTCGGCTTCCCCCGTACCATGTAGAACGACCTCGAAAGGCCACGGACTGGGTTTCGTCCGTTATCTGCCACCCCGCCTATAAGCCATTTTAAGAAGCATCTGGCTTTAACCTCCATCCGTCTATTTTGAACCCGAGGTTTTTCGTGTGGCCGTCGATAGCCTTACGGTGTGTTGTAAGCAAAATAATTTTGCGGAAACCCAGTGCCTGTCGGTCTTCCGGCATAACTCGCCGCTCCATCCAACTTGGTATGAACTGGCCGGCCTTTACCGGAATCT
>Ga0163147_10006037_pt1 | contig 14408 bp, 10 predicted proteins | sample OliLakLV19MP6G1_FD_148597 | JGI IMG/M metagenome (GOLD analysis project Ga0163147, IMG submission 148597) | Freshwater microbial mat bacterial communities from Lake Vanda, McMurdo Dry Valleys, Antarctica- Oligotrophic Lake LV.19.MP6.G1 | ecosystem: Environmental > Aquatic > Freshwater > Lake >...
GTGTTGGCTTACGGGTCGGAGTCGGGCTCGGGGTACGCGGCAGGTGGACGCCGAAGATGAACATCTCCGCGGCGTAGGCATTTCCCACGAACACCGAACGCACACCGAACTGCAGATTCTCGTCGTTGGGCGCGACGATGCGGCCGACGAACAGCGAGTCCGGGCTGAACTGCGAGCCGTTGCCAATCTGGTTGTTGCTGCCCTTCACGTAGATCGTCAGATCGGCTGGGTCACCACTCTCGGTGAAGAGCTGGGCGTCGACCTCGGTGACGAGCGTCTCCTGGATGTTGAGCACGGTGCTCGCGATCGCGACGAGCTGGCCGGTCTGGCTGGCGTTTCCTTCGACCAAGACCTTTCGAAAGATGTACGTCCCGCCGCTGAGCTCGCCGAGCGCGTTCGGGCGGACGGTGAGATCGCCGTAACAGCCCGGCGCGATGGTCTGCGGCGGCCCGGCTGGGATCACGATGTTAGGCTTACCAACGGTGCAGGGGTCGTTGACCGCCGCCGGCAGGGTCGGAACCACGACGCTCAGCGGGAAGGTGAACGGATCGGTGATCGTGCCGCGCACCTCGGCGGTGCCGTCGAGGGTCAGGTCGTTGGTGAACACGTTGTTCACCGACGAGCCGTTCTCGAGCGTCATGATGTCGGCTGCGAGGAAGCTGTCGGGCGGCACCGAGTTGTGGAGCAGGCCGATCCCGACCTTCAGCAGGCCGCCGGGCTGGATGACGGCGAAGTTGCCGCTGACCTCGATGTTCGATCCGATCTCGAGGCGCGTCTCGGCGACCGCGGTGTAGTTCAACCAGCTGGTCGGCAGCGCTTCCGCCTGGAATCGTCTCGTCGAGAGCCGGATCGGGCCCTGGGTCGTGCGCTGCAGCTGCTGCGCGAGCGCGGACGACTCCAGAGCGAGCACGGCGACGATCGCCCCGAGCCAAACCAGTGACCTGGTGAACCGTGCCCGCTGACGAACCGAGCTGCGGGAAGAAACGAAGGTGCGGGTTCCTTGGCGGAGCGTCATCAAGGGCGGTCCTCTCGTGCGACGACCGAGCAGCCGGCGTTGTGCCGGTCAGCGGTCGCGCAGCGCCTTGAAGATGTCGCTCGAATCAACTGAAATTGCAAGTCGCAATGCGCACTTGAGATGATTCTCTGCAGCGCGCGCCCGGCCTTCCGCTGCAGAACCTGCAATCCTGCAAGATCGCGCGCAGTGTCGTCGCGAAGGTCCGCGCTACTTCGCCTGCGTTTGCGCGACGTCGCCCGGCGCAGGCCCCAGCCCGAGCCAGGCGGGTGCCAAGTAGCGGGCGACGTAGAGCGCGAGCTTGAGCACCTCGTTGCCGACCTGGACCAGCGGACGCTCCTCCAGCCACCAGAGCGACGCCGGCCCCGCTGGCTCGGCGCAGCTCACCACGGCGATCTGCAGCCCCGACGCGCGCGCGGCGAGCCCGAGAGTGAGGCGTGCGCGTCGCGAGTGGATCGGCGAGGTCACCGCGACGAGGGTCTGCTTGCCCGCGCGCTCCGCCCAGCGGCGGAGGACGCCTGCGTCCTCCCAGGTGCTGGTACCCTCGGGCACGACGATCGCGGCTTCGATCGGCAAGCCGGCCTGCATGGCGACAGTCGCGTTCACGGCGGCGTCCGTCATCGGCCGGTCCACCGCGATCAGCTCGGGCGCGATGCGGCTGCCACCGAACACGACGACGGGCGCGACGCCGCGCGCATGCAGCTCCGCCGCGCAGCGCGCACGGTCCGGCACGTCACCGGCGAAGACGAAGATCGCGTCGGCGTGGGCCGGGAGATCGTCCGTCGCGGTGAGCAGGCGCGGCAGCCACGGCACGATGGCCGCGACCAGCAGGACCGGGGCGAGGAGGCGGAGGAGTAGCCGCACCTGCTATCGGACCAGCGGCTCGTCAGGAAGCATCGACTTCCCGCTTGTCGCGCTCCTTCTCGATCATGGCTGAGTGCCGCGCGACCACCGTCTCGAGGTTGCGCAGCCGGTGGTCGGTGGTGGGGCTCTCGCCGGCCAGTGCGCGCCGCCCGCCCTCGAGGAAGGTGTTGCGGATGTTGTACGCCGTCGTGTGACTCACCTGGTAGTAGGCGCAGATCTCGGGCAGCGGTCGAGCACGCTTGAGGACGTCGAGCGCGAGCGCCACCTTCTCCTCGTTGGTGAGTTTCTCTCTGGCTCTCATTCAGCTTTCCTCGCGCAGGAGAGGACGTCCTCCGGCGTGAACCGGCGGACGGTCGTCATGGTTCCCTGGTGTGGTGGCCGCGCAGCAGGAGGGGCCGCAGATATCTCAGCACGCCAGCGCTCTTCGGGACGCGCTTCTCGAGCATCGTCAAGCCGGCAGCGAGATCCTTGGGATCGAACAGCCCCACCGATACCAGGGCGATCGGGAACAGCAGCACCAGCGGCACCTTGATCGCGATCGAGGTGATCACCGAGTGGGTGTCGACCAGCACGGAGGCGCCGTAGATCACCAGCGCGGCCGCCAGCATGCCGAGCAGGCGGCCGTAGCGATACGGCACGTGGTAGATGTGCAGCGAGAGGTAGAGCGTGGTCGACATCTGGACGAGGAACCCGATGAACGTCGCCCACGCTGCGCCCATCATCCCGTAGCGGGGAATGAGAACGAAGTTCAGCCCGACGTTGACCGCCGCCGCCACGGTGACGCTGATCGTACGCAGGATGGTCTTCTTCGAGAACAGTGCCCCGATGTTGAACATGAATCCCATGCCGTCGAACACGAGCGCGAACGAGATGATCGGGATCAGCGCGGCGGCCGGGTAGAACTCCGGCGTCGCCATGATGCGCAGCAGCTCGGGTGCGAACACCGCGAGGCCCAGCCAGAGGAACAGCATCACCGCCAGGTAGTACGCGGTCATGTCGGCGTAGAGCTGCGGCGCGTCGGGCTCCCTGCGGTTCTTGAACAGGAACTGGGGCCAGGAGAGCTGAAACGCCATCACCGCGAAGGTGAGGATCTCCGCGAAGCGGTAGCCGAGCGAGAAGATGCCGACGTCACTGGTCGAGTAGTAGTGCTTGAGAAACCATCGGTTGGTCAGGTCGAGCGTGAACGACGCGGCGCCGACCGGAACGAAGGGCAGGCCGAACAGCAGCTGCTCCTTGATGTCCTTCCAGTGGAAGCCCGCGCGAAGCATGCGAAAGGTCATGCCCGTCAGCAGGAAGCAGAACACCAGCTCGGCCAGGAACTGGCTCATCACCACACCGGTCGCACCCTGGTGCAATCCGGCGACCAGCACGACGGCGAGGACCATGCTGACCGCGTTGCGCGCCAGCGACCAGCCGGCGTAGCGCTTCGACTGATCGGCCGCGCGCATGATCGCGAACGGCATGCGGAGCAGCACCTTGCAGAGCACGGTCGCGGTACCGATGCACATCAGGAACCACAACGCCTCGTCGCCGAGGATCAGCTGCGCCAGCGGCCGGTTGAACAGCAGCGGGATCGCGGCGAGTGGGACCGCGAACAGGATGACGATCCAGATCGACGCCGCGACCACGCGTTCGCGGCCCTCCTCGGTATCGTGCTCGTAGTAGAACCGGAACAGCGAGGTGCTCTGGCCGAGGTTCATGACGATGAACATGACCTGCGTGTACATGGACACCAGCGCCATCACGCCGTAGTCCGCCGGGGCGAGGAAGCGGGTGTAGAGCGGAATGAGCAGGAAGCCGAAGACCTTGATGCCGTAGTTGCCGAGGCCGTAGATCAAGGTGTGGCCGAGCAGGCCGCGGAACTGGTTCAGCATGGAGGGAGGACCGGGAGTGGGCGACCAACTGGCATGGCGTCTCGGCTCAGCACCGCGTGATCCGGTGCGTCAGGCCGCGTCGCGCGCGACAACGCGCGCGCGCTGCGGTTCGCTGCTCGGGCTTGCAGGGAGGCTCGCCGGTGCGTGTCTGCCGTTGCTGCTCCTCCTGGTGTCGCCAGCGGGGCGCTCCATCGCCGAGGCCGCCGAATGCGGCGGCGCCCGTAAATGCCGTTGCGGCGATCACGTGGTCGTGGACTACACGCTGACCGAGGACCTCGGCCCGTGCGAGAATCATGGCCTGCGCGTGCGTCGCGCCGTTCTCCTTGACGGCGCCGGACACCTGGTGCGCGGCAGCGGCACGCGTGGCAGTTTCGGGGTTCAAGTCGACTCCAAGGGCAGTGGCGCGCGCATTCGTAACCTCGGCGTGACCGGTTTCGAGCGCGGCGTGCGGCTCGTCAAAGCCGAGCGCGTCCGCCTCGAGGCAGTCGCGGCACACGACAACGGCGATCGGAAGGCGCGGGTCGGGTACGGCATCGACCTCGCCGGGGGAGCGAGCCGCAACGTCCTGGAGCGCGTGCAGGTCTTCGGCAACGCCGACGAGGGAATCCATCTGGGGAGTGGGGCGCACGAGAATCGGATCGTCGACTCGGAGATCTATGACAACTCGCGTGAGAACGTCTACATGCTGCGCAACCACGGCAACGTGCTCGCGCGGAGCACGCTGCGTGGCGCCGGCTCTGCAGCGGTTTACATCAAGCATGCGGCGCGGACGGTGCTCGAGGGCAACCGGATCGATGGTGCGGTGGTGCACGTGCGTGGCGCCTCTCGGGATACGCGGCTGATCGACAACGTGCTGCGCGACAGCGCGGTGGTGTTGCAGCGGTATCGCGACAAGGACGCGAAGATCGGCACCCAGGCGCCGGTGGCCACCACCATCAGCGGCGGACGGATCGTCTCGAATGCGGCCTGCGTGCGCGTCGAGGGTGCGTCGGAGACCGTTCTCGACGGGGTCGCGCTCGAGTGCCCACAGCAGGTGTCGATCGCGGATGCGACGGTCACCGCCGTGGCGACGCGGATCGCGGACGTGCGTTGTGCCGGTCCGGGAGTGCTCGAGCGCGCGCGGCGCATCGAGGTCCGCTTCGTCGACGCCGGCGGCCAGCCGGTGCCGGCTGCCGAACTCCGCCGCGGCGAAGGCGGTGCGATGATCGGGGTTGCGAACGCGAAGGGCATCTACTCGGGGCTCGTGGTCGAGTCGTCGATCCGGTGTCCGGGGGGCGTTGCGCAGGAGGCGATCGCGATCGTCGTCGAAGGAGGTGGACGCGTGCGCAAGGTGTCGGCGGCGGAGCTGCGCGGCGACGTCCGGCTGTGAACGGTGCGCCCGGGCTCAGTGCCCGAGCTTGAGCGCGATCCGATAGTCGCTGGGTCGCTCGCCGAGCCGCACGACGGTGCCGATGCCGATCCCGAGCAGGCCCCAGAACAGGAGCTGGATCGCGATGTTGTCGAACGGATCGAAGCTCTGCATGGCGACCCCGAAGCCGAGCACCGCGGCCATGACGGCCCACAGCACCGCGCGCATCCCGGCGTCGGCAGTGCCGCGCTGCGCCTGGTAGAGCGCGCGTACGGCGGTGACGAGAATCCACAGCATCGCCGCCCAGCCCAGCACGCCGTTCTCGAGTAGCAGACGGACGTTGCCGTTGAGCGGCCGCATGACGCCATCGACGATCAAGGCTCCCTTGGGAGCGAGCTCGCCGATCGTGCGCGGGCCGATGCCGAACAGCAGCGTCCGCGTGGGCAGCTCGGTCAGCGCGTGGCACACCCCCGTCGAATCGCCGCACAGGAGCTGCAGCCAGGAGAAGTCGCCGCCGGCTAGGCCGTGCGCGACCGACAGGTAGACGAACGGCGTCAGCACACCCAGGAAGACAGCTGCCCACATGGTGCTGAAGTGCACCCACAGATACACCGTCGCGATCAGCACGAGCGCGACCAGGCCGGCCGGGTGGCGGGTCAGCAGGATGCCGACCAGGCAGAGCGTCGTCGCCGCGACCCAGAAGTCGCGCGCATCGCGGGTCTGGGCGCGCGCCAGGCTGCACAGCACGCAGGGAACGCCGATGAGAAGATACGTTGCCAGCGCGATCGGACTGCCCAGCGTCGAGGAGATGCCGACGCCGTTCATGCCGAGGCCGGTGCGGGCCGTGCCGGTGGTCGGAAAGTAGTCGGCCAGGATCAGCTCGAGGATGCCGACCGCACACAGCGCGACCGAGGTGAGCGCGACCGCGCTCACGGCGCTGCGCACGAAGCTGCGCGTGAAGGTGCCGTTGATGATCGCCAGCAGGACGATGAACCCGGTGATGAGATGATAGGCAGCGCCGCGCACCGCCTGGATCGGCGCCGCAGACTGGAAGGCGGACACCAGGGCGAGCAGCAGGAAGATCGCAATCGGCAGGTTGAGCGGGCTGCGATAGATGCTGATGCGATCGCTCGGAGCGCGGCGCAGGATCATCCACAACGCACCAAACGCGATCACGCCGTGCAGCGGGTTCACGCGCGCGCCGGCGAAGTCGATGTACAGCCGCTCCATCGCGCCCGATGGGATGAACGAGACGAACAGCAGCAGGACGAGCAGGAAGGCGCCGAGCGTGATCCAGCGGTTCAGGACCTTGAGCCCGGTCAACGCGACCAGCTGGGCGTCGAGCCCGAGGGTGCGATGCGCGACGTAGAGGCGGTCGTAACGCAGCTTGTTCTGCGGCGAGGTGAAGTAGCCACCGCGGACCTGGGCGAGGCCGGTCATTCCGGGCCGCACCCGGAAGCGATCCGCGTAGTGGGGAATCTCGCTCAGGTAGCGCTCGAGGAAGATCGGCCGCAGCGGACGCGGGCCGACGAAGTTCATCTCGCCGTGCAGCACGTTCCAGAGCTGCGGGATCTCGTCGAGCTTCGAGCGCTTCAGGAACTTCCCGATCGCCGTGTAGAAGTCGTCCTGCGGGCTGAGGAGGCGCCCACCGATCTGGCGCTCCGATCCTTCGCGCAGGGTGCGGAACTTGTACATCGTGTACAGGCGCTGGTTCACGCCGGTACGTACGCCCGCGTAGAAGAGCGGCCCCGGGCTGGTCAGCTTGATCGCGACCGCGACCAGCAGCAGCACCGGCGAGAGCAGCACGAGCGCCGTGATCGCCAGGATGGCCTGCAGGACGTACCGGACGCGCGATTCCGGGACCTCGGGGGCGATCGCTTCGTGCGATGCTCCGCGGGGCACTTCCGGCTCGGTCACGCCGGGCGCGGCATTCGTCGCCACTGCTCGGAGAGCTAGGTTCCTAGGCACGTGATCGCTCCAGTTTCCGTTCTCGAAGGTGAGAGATTGCCTGAGCGGCTCGAGCGCGGTCAACCCACTGATCTATGAACGGGCTCGCTGCGCTGAACGCCTTGCGCAATGCGGTCGTACCAGGTCTGGAACATGAGCAGCGTCCAGATGTCGCGGCTGTTGTCGCGCTCGCGCGCCTCGTGGGCGCGGATCAGCTCCTGGATCGGCTCCGGACGGAAGATCCCCGTCGCGGCGATGCGCGACGGCGCGAGCGTGTCGTGCACGAGCTCGCGCAGCGGCCCCAGCAACCAGCTCGGGATCGGCACGTTGAAGCCCTGCTTCGGGCCGTGCGTGGTCTCGCGCGGCAGCAGGTCCCGCATGGCCTCGCGCAACAGGACCTTGGTCTTCAGGCCCTTCATCTTGAACCGGCTCGGGATGGCGGCGACCATCTCGACCAGGCGGTGGTCGAGCAGCGGCACGCGTCCCTCGAGCGAGGTAGCCATGCTCATGCGGTCGGCCTTGACCAGCATGTCGCCCTCGAGGCCGAGCCGGGTGTCGATCATCAGCAGGCGCGACAGCATGTCCTGTGGATCGATGCCGGCGACCGCCTCGTGGTAGAGGCGCACGGTCGGGCCGAGCTGGTCGCGCGACTCGCGGTAGAGCGTGTGCTTGGCCGCCTCGTCGAAGATCGCCTTCCACGAGAAGTGCGCATCGACCGCGTCGCGCGAGGCACCGGCGACGAAGCGCTTCGCCATGTAGTCGAAGCTCACCTTGCCGTGCGAGACCGGCAAGCGGTTCGCGCCCCAGGCAACCAGGCTGCGTAGCGGCCCAGGCACGGCGCGCCGGTACATCCCCGCGAGCTTGGTCGCGGTGTAGGTCTTGTAGCCTGCGAAGACCTCGTCACCGCCCTCGCCGGTCAGCGCGACGGTCACCGACTTGCGCGCGAGGCGCGCGACGCACAGCACCGGGATCGCGGACGAATCGGCGTACGGCTCGTCGAAGGAGTGCGTCAGCTCGGGAACCAGTGCTGCGGCGTCGGGGGTGACGATCATCTCGTGATGCTCGGTGCCGAAGTGCTTGGCGACCGCGCGCGCCCGGTCGAGCTCGCTGAAGCTCTTCTCGGCGAAGCCGATCGAGAAGGTCTTCAGGGCGCCGGTGTGGTACTTCCGCATGCACGCGACCAGGGTCGCGGAGTCGACGCCGCCGGAGAGGAAGACGCCGAGGGGAACGTCGGACACCAGGTGGCTGCGCACCGCATCCTCGACGCCCGCGCGCACCTCCGCGAGAATCTCCGGCTCGCTGTGGAAGCGCTTCTCGTCGGGCTCGAAGCTCAGGTTCCAGTAGCGCTCGGTGCGCACCGCGCCGCGCTCGGCGATCAGCAGCGAGCCCGGCATGAGCTTGCGGGCGGCGCGGAAGATCGTCGCCGGCGCAGGAACGTAGGTCAGGCTCAGGTAGTCGTGCAGCGCCTGCGGATCGATCTCGCGGTCGAGGCCGACCGCGAGCAGGCTCTTCAGCTCCGAGCCGAACAGCAGCCGGCCGTTGCCGATGGCGTAGTAGATCGGCTTGATGCCCAGACGATCCCGGCCAACCACCAGCCGGCGTCGCGGCGCGTCCCAGATCGCGAAGGCGAACATGCCGCGCAGATGCTCGGCACACGCCGTGCCGTACTCCTCGTAGAGGTGGACGATCGCCTCGGTGTCGGAGTTGGTCTTGAAGCGGTGGCCGCGTTTCTCGAGATCCTGGCGGATCTCCTGGAAGTTGTAGATCTCGCCGTTCTGGATGACCGAGATCGTGCCGTCCTCGTTGCTGATCGGCTGCTGTCCGCCGGCGAGGTCGATGATCGACAGGCGGCGCATGCCCATCGCGAGTGGTCCGTCGACCAGGAAGCCCTGATCATCGGGACCGCGATGGGTGATGACGTCGCACATCGCCTGGGCGATCGTCCGCGTCGCGAAGACGCCCTGCTCGAGCGAGAGGAATCCGGCGATTCCGCACATGGTGTCAGCTTCCTTTGTGGATCAGGCGTACGACGGCGCGCTGCCGCCGAGGCGCTGCCGCGCCGCGTGCAGCAGATCGAAGCTGCCGTCGAGCTTGCGCTCGAAGTCGCGCAGGGAGTCGTCGCGCGCGACGAAGGTCCGCCGCAAGGTGAACGGGTGCGTGTCCGGCGTGACGCAGCCGGGCATGGTGGTGCAGGCGATGCTGAATCCGGCGTCGCGAACCGCCTGCTTGACGCTCTCATCGAAGTGGCCGCGCGGATAGCAGAAGGTGTCGACGTTGGCGCCGATGCGCTGCGCGACCAGCGTGCGCGAGCCTGCGATCTCGCGTGCCAGCTCGGCGCGGTCCAGGCCGGGCAGCGAGCGGTGGCTGATGGTGTGTGCGCCGAACCCGACGCCGTGCCGCGCCATCTCGCCCACCTGCGTCCAGGTGAGCGGCTTGATCCCGCTGCGGTCACGCAGCACCGGCAGGTCGTCGCCGTCCATGAAGCCCGCGGCGAGGAAGATGGTTGCCGGCAGCGTGTGACGTGCCAGTACCGGGAAGGCCGCTGTGTAATTGTCGGCGAAGCCGTCGTCGAAGGTGATCGCCACGGTTCGTTCGGGGAACGGTTGATGCCCGTCGAGGTGCGCGCGCATGGCCTCGAGCGGCACGACGTTGAAGCCCTGCTCGCGCAGCAGGGCCATCTGCTCGGCGAACGCGCGCGGCGCGACGCAGGAGCGATGCTGCTCGTCGTCGATGCGATGATAGTAGATGATGCGCGCCGTACCGCTGCGCGCCGGCGTGATGCGCCGGGCGATGTGGACGGCCTCGCTGGCCAGACGGCGCGCCCCGCGCTCGAGCAGGGAGCGCACGTCAGCGCTTCCCGCCGGCGCTGGCCGCGCTCAGCGTCGCCGCGAGCTGGGCCACCGTCTGGGTCATGTCGAAGCTCTCGGCCACGCGCCTGCGCCCCTCCTCGGCCATCTGCGCCGCCGCCGCGGGATCGTCGAGCAGGCGCTGGATGGCGTCGGCGAGCGCCTGCGGGTCGCGCTCGGGTACGAACAAGCCGCTCCGTCCGTGCTCGATCAGCTCGTGCAACGAGGGCAGCTCCGTGCACACCACCGGCGTCCCGGCGGCGAGTCCCTCGATCAGGATGTTCGGGATCCCGAAGTGGTCCTCGTGGTGCGCGGGCAGCGCCACCACGGTGGCGCGATGGTACGCCGGGATGACCTCTTCCTGCGGCAGATAGCCGCGCATCAGCACGCGCTCTTCGACGTGGAGCTCGCGCGCCAGCGCCTCGAGGTCGGCGCGATCCTCGCCGTCACCGACGATCTCGAGCTCGACGTCGCGGCCGCGGTCGCGCAGGATCGCCACCGAGCGGATCAGATCGTCGATCCCCTTGCAGGCGCGCAGCGTACCGACGGTGAGGATGCGATGCGTGCCGCGCGGCGTGCCGTTGCGCGCGAAGCGCGGCAGGTCGACGCCGTGGTAGACGGTCTGGATGCTGTCGGCGCGGTGCGGTGCGATGCCGGCCAGATAGCCGCGGTTGAACTTGGTGCAGGTCACGACGAAGCGTGCCGCCTCGATCTTCTCGCGCAGCATCGCGTGGTGCACGAAGATGTCGGTGGCGTGGCCCGAGAAGCTGTACGGGATGCCGGTCAGCTTCGAGATCAGCATCGCCGCCGTGCCTGGGTAGGTCGCCCAGTTGGCGTGGATGTGACGCGTACCGCGCGCCTGCATGTCGCGCGCGAAGGCGAGGCTCTGCGGTACGATCGCGAGCGACTTGGCGAGCGCTGCCGGCATCGAGCGATGCCCCCAGACGATTCGCGCCACGCTCGCGGCGACCTTGCCGGGGTGTCCGGCGGACACGGCGAGGGCGTGGCGGGCGAGCTGCGGCAGTGCGGGCGGATACACGACGCGCTCGAGCAGGCTCTGGGCGTCGGCGTGGACCTTCCAGCCGCGCGGCGGCGACAGCAGCGAGTAGATCGTGAAGTCGAGTCCACGCTCGCGCAGCCCGAGCAGCTCGCGCAGGAAGTACGCGTCCACCTGGCGTGGAAACTGGTTGACGATGAAGGCGAGCATGATCAGGCCGCTGCGCGCGCTCCGGAGCTGACGAGTTCGAGGTAGAGACGCTCGGTGTGCGCGACCATCGAGTCGACCGAGAACAGGCCGTCCGCCCGGCGGCGCCCGGCCTTGCCGAACGAGGTCATCAACTCGCGTGAGCCCGCGACGCGGGCGAGCGCGGTGCCGAGTTCGGTCGGCGACCGCGCCGGGACGAGGAAGCCGGTCTCGTTCTCGACGATCACCTCGGCGTTGCCGCCGACGTCGGTCGCGACCACCGGTTTGCCCGCGGCCATCGACTCGAGGACGGTGTTCGACAGGCCTTCCTTGACCGACGACAGCACCGAGATGTCGACGCTCTGCAGCCACTCGGCGGCGTCCGTGCGGAAGCCGACGAAGTGTACCCGCTCGCCGATGCCGAGTTCGTGCGCCATCCGCCGCAGGCGCTCCTGCTCGCTGCCGCCGCCGATCAGCGCGACGTGCAGCTTCGGCAGGCGAGCGCTGATCAGCGCCAAGGCTTGCAGCAGGGTGCCATGATCCTTGGCGGGCTCGATCCGGGCCAGACAGCCGGCCAGGACCACGTCGTCGGCAATGCCGAGCTCGCGGCGGCGGATCGCCGGATCGCATGGCGTGCGGAAGCGGTCGAAGTTGACGCCGTTGTGGATCGTGACGACCTTCTCGGGTGCCAGGCCGCCGCGGTTCAACAGATACTGCCGCACTGCCTCGGAGTTGGCGACGACGCGATCCGTCGAGCGTGCGAGCCAGCGTCCGATCACCCGCTTGTAGGCCTCTTCCCAGATGTCCACGTTGCGTTCCGAGGCCAGTATCCAGCGAATCCCCGCCATTCGTGCGGCGATCCGGGCCCAGGTGTTGGCGGTCCAGAGGTACGTCTGGACGATGTCGAAGCGCTCGCGCCGCATCATCGCCGCCAGGCGCAGCACCAGGCCGGGGTCGGCCTTCAGTCGCTTGGGCTCGTGCAGCACGGGTACGCCCAGCGCCTCGATCTCCTCGGCCTTGGCGCCGTGGCGGAAGCAGCAGACGTAGGGATCGAAACGGTCACGGTCGATTCGCCGGACGATCTCGAGGATCTGCTGCTCGGTGCCACCGATGTCGAGCTCGTCGATGACGAACAGCGTGCGCAGTCGGCTCATGCGTGTCGCCTTGGCAGATGGCGTGGTGGAGGAACCGTCACGTGGCCGCAAGGCGACGACCTTGGCGGGTCCGCCGCGACGGCGCGGAGTTGTCTGGTCGTCGTTCATACGGTCCTCGGAGGCGCAGGGAAAGCGTCGTGGGACGGGCTGCCGGCGCGGCGCGCACGGAGCTGCAGCCCACACGCCTGGCAGCCTGCGTCAGCGCGTCGTGGGGCCGTCCGTGTGCTCGGACATGCCGCGCACACCGGTCGGTAGGTCGATGCTCGGCGTCCAGCCGAGCGCGTCGCGCGCCGCGGCGGTGTCGTAGCTCAGGTTCTCCGTCGCCCGCTGCAAGCGGTAGCGGCTCAACGGCAGGTTGCGCCGCGTGAGCCTGCCGACCACCTCGCAGCCGAGAGCGACCGGCCACAGGACGAAGGGCGGCACGAAGGTCGGACGGATGGCGGCCACGCCGTGCGCACTCAGCAGATCGAGGTACTCGCCTTGCCGGGCCGCACCGTCGATGACGTTGTAGGCCGCGCCGGACCCGCCCCGCTGCGCCGCCAGCGCGATCGCGTCGCACGCGTTGTCGACGTGTGTGAGCGGCAGGATCGCGCGCCGCGATCCCACGATCACCCGACGTCCCTTCGCCTTGGGCACCGGGAACTGCAGACGGGCGATGAACGGTTGCGCTTCGCCGCCGTAGAGGATCCCGGGCCGCACGACCACCGTCTCGAGCTTCGACCGGGCCGCGAACGCCCGCACCAGACCGTCCGATTCTGCCTTCGACCAGGCGTAGAAGCCGCGGCGCTCGATTGCCGGGTCGAGCGGCGTGTCCTCGGTGATCGCGGCGCCACGCTGGCTGGCGCCGTAGATGCCCGCCGAGCTCACGTGGACGAAGCGGCGCACGCCGGCCGCCTCCGCGGCCCGGAGCAGGCTCTCGACCGCAGCCACGTTGTCGCGCGCGAAGGCGTCACGACTGCCGCCGCCACTGACCCGCGCCGCGGTGTGGAAGACCACGTCGATCCCGGCCATGGCCTTGGCGACCGTCTCGGGCTCGCCGATCTCGCCCCAGACGATCTCGGTGACCTCGCGCGGAATGCGCCGCAGGTCGGTCCCGGGACGCACGATCGCGCGCAGCTTCCGGCCGTCGCGGCCGAGGCGAGCGGCGAGGTGGTTGCCGAGGAACCCCGTCGCGCCGGTCAGGAGGTCCATGCCGCACTCCCTTCCGTGCCGGTCGCACGCGGGCGCGCGGCCTCGTCGGCTGCCGACAGATGATCCTGGATGCCGTTCAGCAGCGCGACGTTGTCGCGGCCCTGCTCGCCGGTGACGGGCGGCAGGGTGCCCTCGTCGAGGCTCTTGTAGAAGCGCCGGATGGTCTCGCGGATGCCGGGATAGGTCTTCATGCGGCGCGTCGCGACCGCGATCGCGTTGCCGACCGCCGAGGTGACGAGCTGTGCTGCCGGCTCGAAGTTCGCCATCAGCTTGCCGACCATCTTGGGCAGCTTCCGGTTCTGCTCGGTGATCACGGTCATCGTGTTGAGATTGACGCGCAACGTGGCCTTCGTGCCGAACACGTTCAGGTGGTTCAGGTACGGCTGGCTGCGCATCGAGAACGCGACGAAGCCGAAGCGGCCGTCGCCCTGCAGCATCACACGGATCTCGCCGACCACGGCGTCGCCGTCGCCGGGCGCGAGCCCAGCAACCTGCATGGAGCGCACCGGTCCGAGGAACTCCGACACCAGATAGAGCGGGTGCGGGCCGAGGTTGTAGAGCGGTGCGTAGGCGTCCTCGATGCTCCAGTGCGCCTTGCCGTTGCCGACGGCCCCGCCGAGCTCGACCGGGTTGACGCCCTGGTGCGCCTCGACTGACACCACCTCGCCGAGCGCACCGCTCGAGACGAAGCTGCGCACCCGGTTGATCACCGGATCGAACAGGCGGTTGTGGTCGACGCAGATGCGCCGGCCGTGCTCGCGCGCGACCGCGAGCATGCGGTCGCATTCCGCGACCTTCATCGCCATCGGCTTCTCGACCAGCACGTTCGCTCCGCCCTGCATCGCGGCGATCGCGAGCTTGGCGTGCGTGCTGGGCGGCGTGACGACGTGGACGATGCTGGGCTCGGCCGCGTGCATCATCTCGGTGGCGTCCGTGAACCAGGCCGGAACGTTCTTCTCGCGTGCGAAGGCTTCCGCGCGTGATGGGTC
>Ga0163147_10006043_pt1 | contig 14404 bp, 17 predicted proteins | sample OliLakLV19MP6G1_FD_148597 | JGI IMG/M metagenome (GOLD analysis project Ga0163147, IMG submission 148597) | Freshwater microbial mat bacterial communities from Lake Vanda, McMurdo Dry Valleys, Antarctica- Oligotrophic Lake LV.19.MP6.G1 | ecosystem: Environmental > Aquatic > Freshwater > Lake >...
GACAGCCGCGCCCACAAGTCGAAGCTGTTGACCTTTGACAAGCGCCTGCTCAAATCCTCTGACACGAAATCGCCCTAGGTCTCCCGAACCGCAGCGCGGCGACGTGCTCGGATTATTGCTTCCCCTCCGGCCGCCAGTGCTGGATCAGCGTGATCGGCATTCCGGCGACATGTACGCCGCGGTGTCGAGGATGAGACCGGCTTCGGTGGCCTGCCCACCATAGCCTTGGCGAAGGTGGGCGTGAATCCTCTATTGGTTCTTCGATTCGCCCTTCGATGCCGCAAACGGATGGCGCCACCGTAGACCGGCGAACCGGGAAAAATCACTGTCGGTCGTGATCAGCTCGCATCCGTGTTCAATGGCGAGCGCGGCAAGGTGGCATCTGCCACGAGCGGTCCGTGGATGTTTGCGCAGAGCCCGGTAAAGATGTCCCAATGCCGGCGGGTCGGAACGACCATCACTGCCCGCGGCCAATCAATCAGCCGCTGACAGAATCCGATCGCCGCCTCCATCGGCGACGGCGGGTCAAAGATCTTGGGGTTCGTGACGATCCGAATGACGCTGGCGAGCATGGCCTCGGATACGGCAAAGGGCTCGTCCCGCTTCAGTCAACGCCCGCAGCCAGGCGGCGTACCGCTCGTGTTCGCGCGCGTCCTCGCGGTGCGCATAAATCAGGACGTTGACGTCGGGTAGCTGCATTGCGGCTAGCCGCGGCCGGCGTACCGCGCGACGTCGTCGTCTTCGACGAGTCTGGAGGTCTTGTCGATATTGTGTTGCGAGAAACGCCCACCACGCCCAAACGTCACGAGCTCAAACCGCTCCTGCCGCTTCGATGATGGCGGAGTGCGGATCAGCAGCCGAACCGCCTGCTCGATCAGTCGGCTAACGGACGTGCCTGATTCAGCTGCCCTTTTCTTGAGCTGCGCCAGGACGCGATCATCGAGCGTGATTGTCGTTCGCATGATGCACGACCATACCACCTGTGCATCACTGCATCACATTGCCTTGCCACCGGTCACCTACCGTTCTTCCCCTCCGGCCGCCAGCTCTGAATCAGCGTGATCGGCGTGGCCGTATGGAGGCGAAGCCGAAATGAGTGGCTCCATGCGATGGAACCCGCAACCCTCCGGTTAACAGTTGCAGGGCCGTGATGTCAGCTGGTGAAACCAGTGATTCTCTGGCACCACGGCTGATCGAGCTTCGACGCGTGCGAAAACCAGCGGCATCGATCTACCTGCACTGCGATCCGACCGCCAGTCACTATCTCGAGGGAGGAACGCCTCGTCTGCGTGTGGAAGAGAGCCGGGTTTGCGAGTCAAGAGATCGCGAAGTATCAGGGCCGGTCAGTGGCGGCCGTCGACACTCTTTCTTTTCGCACCAAGCAAAAGCTTCGGAGACTTGTGGGCGTTCTAGAGTCGCGCACCAGGCCATTGATCGCGACGACGTGGCGCCGGTCGTTGAGACTGGGGATCAGTTCAGCGTCCGGCCGGCGGCTGTCGGCCGGTAGGCGAGGGCAACCAGATCGTGACCGTTGGCCGGCACGCGGTCGAGTTGCTCGCGGCCGAGGTTACCACCCAGCTCCGGTGATAACGAGCGACCGAGCGGACCGTTTGCAGTCACGACGACAGCCTCGCTGACGCCCTGCGGTTCGAGGAGCACGTCGACCAGCCTTCGCTCTCCGGCCGTCAGCGGCGACAAGGTGCGACGGGTGGTGCGAAACCCGTCAGACGCGACCTGCAGCGTGAATCTCGACGCCGGCGGCAGGCCGGCGAACTCGAACTGTCCGGCCGGGCCGCTGGTCACCTCACGCGTTGAGGCGGTATCGGCATCCTCGAGCCGGACGCCGGCAACACGCACAAGCCCGCCAGGACGACGACTTGAATCCACGTATTCGACCGCCATGGTGCCTGATACATCCCAACTACCCCTTGGCTATCGCTGCGCGCAACGAGATCGGTCACGCGGCTGATTTCCGCGCACCGTGGAATCGGCGCCAGATCAGGTGATCGATCGAGATCGCACCGGGGCCCCGCGTGAGCAGGAAAAGCAGGATCGCTGCCCACGTCAGGTGTTCAACCCACGCCTGCGGGTAGACAAAGGTCTGGATCACGACCAGCATGCCGAGAAACGGTAGCGTCGCCATTCGGGTGGCCAGGCCCAGAATCAGCAGCGTCGAAAACGTCAGTTCGTTGAAGGTCGCCATCCGTGCCGCCAGGGCGGGATCCGCGAACGGGACCTTGTACTCGTCCCGGAACAGCAGGAGCGTTAACTCCCATGACCGGTACTTCATCAGTCCCGCATTCAGAAACACCGCGCCGATCGCGATTCGCATGGCCAGCTGCAGCCATGACAGGGGAAGGCGAGAGAGCCTTTCGCAAACAGAATCAAACAGCCCGACAATCATGGTCATACGGCTCCTGACAGAGTGACATTCATGTCCGATACCAGCCCCTCGTTGAACAACGCGGCCAGCGCGCGGCCGGGATCAAAGCTCCGATCGCACAAAGCGGCACGCTCGGCCGCGGCGCCCAACGGCGTCCCCTGAGAAACGGCTAGGCGGAAACGGAAGTCGCCTGAGGCGATCCGGCTGAAGCGAAGCTTGCCCCTGGCTCCCCTGGCCTCGATCCGCACAGGACTCTCGGCGAGCGTGACCTGTTCCGGCGCGGCGTCAGAGAGATACAGCCCAATCAGTTCGTCGATCGGCCACATGGCCTCTGCGTAGTAAGTGCCCGGCTGAACGGTCAGGACCACATCGAGAAGAGTCTCGGGCGAGACGGCGGCCAGGACGGCGACATCCAGGGCAGGCAGGTCAACCGCGACCGAGAGGCGACCCAATTGCCAGTCCATTTCGGAAAACGACTCCAGGTACGCAACACCTTCCCTGCCGGGTCGAGCCGCGAGGAATGCCGGAAATGCCCGGCCGTAATCCGCGATGCAGGGAGCGGTTGGCGGACACTGGCGAACGAAGTCGGCAGCGGCCGCCTCCAGCCATGGAGTACCGACCAGCCAACTGGTGGCGGGAAACCGGCCCATGATCGCTGCGAGCAGGCTGGCTTCGTAGTGTCGGCGGTGAATACCGAGACGCCCTGATGGATCTTGGCCGCCTACGAGAAGGGGCGCGACCGCGGCGACGTCTCCGCTGACAACCGCGTTGCGAAGCTGCGACTGCACCTCAGCCAGTGACAGCACGGGTAACCTCCGCGGCAAGGACCCGGGCGATCACGGCGTCGGCCATCGCCGCCTCGTGAAGCAGAGTGGCCAACCCGGGGATCTCGTTGTCCCATTCGATGAGTGTCGGCTTGGGGCCGAACTTCGTCACGGCATATGCGTACAAGTCCCAGGCCGCCGGCGCGACCGTCGTGTCGTGGGTGTCAACCAACACGACCCCCCCCGGCGTCCCCGCGTCTTCCTCAAGCGTGAATCCGCCCAGGTGCAGCTCGCCGACGGCGTCGGCAGGAAGGCCATTCAGATAGGCTCGCGGGTCGTAGCCCATGTTGTGGGCGCTCAGGTGCACGTTGCTCACGTCACACAACAGCCGGCAGCCGCTCTGGTCGACCAGTTCGTTCAGGAACTGCACTTCCGTCATGGTTGATCCGGCGAAGCCGACGTAGCACGAGGGATTCTCGAGCAAAAACGGCTGTCCCAACCCATCCTGCACTTCATGGAGGTGGCGAACCACGACCGCCAGCGTCTCGACGGTATAGGGCAACGGCAGCAGGTCGTTCAGGTATTCGCCCTGATGTGTCGACCACGCGAGATGCCCCGACACGAGAATCGGGTCGATCCGGTCCACCATCGCCCGCACGCGAGCGAGGTGGGTGCGGTCGATCCCGCTGGCGCTGCCCACCGAGAGGCCGACGCTGTGGATTGAAATGGGATACCGCGCTGACAGGTCCTGAAGCAGTTCCAGCGCGTGGGGGTTGGATAAAAAATTCTCGGGATGCACTTCGAACCAGCCCGCGGGTGGGTGGGTGGCCACCGCCTCTTCGATGTGCGGCAACCTCAAACCAACGCCGGTTTGCGTCGGATTCCGAGGAATCGAAGACATGACAATGGCCACCCGTGAGTCCCTACTTCGCGGTCTTGCTGCCGCCGACGATGCGCTCGCAGTAACCTTCCGGCACGAACAGCCACGCCTTGGAGTCGCCGTTGCGCTTGGACGTGCCGCCGCAGGAGTTGTTGCCGGTTGAGGCACAGTCGTTGGCGCCGGCCTTGGCAACGCCGTAGCACTTTTCGGCCTTGAACGACGGCATTTCGGCGGGCTTCTGCGCCGACAGGAAGCTGGGTGCGGCAATGGCGGCGGCGAAGGCGGTGGCGATGACGAATCGAGTTTGCATAAGTTGCTCCACTTTGTGGCAGACCGGCGCCAGGTCAATCCCGGGCGGCCCCACTTGCGAGTAGTCTGGTGAGGAGGCCGGGCGTTACAGCTGGCCCGTTGGCCTCGACGGACTGCGGTCGCGACGCAGCGGATCCGCCGGAGGGTTCTGTGACGCCTCTTCGCGACCGAGTCGCTCACGACAGGCCCGGCATGTGGCCAGATGTACGCGGTAGCGCACGCGCTCGATCCAGTACATCCGATCGTGTAGGTAGTCGTCGGCCAGTTCGGCCATCTCGACACAATTAGCGGAACAACTCATGGTTTGCTCACCCCGCACGCGTCACGACGGATCGACGAGCGACCGAACGAGGGGCTCGAGCTCTTCATGGCTCATGCTTCCTGGGTGATAGAGGCGGATGATTCCGTCGCGATCGATCATGACCAATGTGGGCGTCGTGCTGACGCCGTAGCGAATGTGATTGGTGGCGCTCAGCGGGATCGCCTGGCCGGCCAGCACCGGGTAGGACGCCTGGCGCACCTGGTCGATGTACCGCGTTTCTTCATCGGCGGCCGCCGATTTTCCTCCCGCCACGTAGCCGAACCGCTGGGTCGGCGCCAGAATTGCGAGGCCCTTGGAGCCGTAGGTATCGGCCAGACGAGCCAGAATTGGCGCCTGGGCTTTGCAGTCTGGACACCAGTGCGCCCAGAAGAACAGCAGAACGACCTTACCCTTCAGGCTCACGATCGCGGGCGGCTGAACTCCCAGATGATCCGTGGTGTCGAGCGCCGGCGCGGGCGTGCCGACGAGACTGAGCAGGTTGATATTTTTCAGAATCCGTTTCTCGATCGACGTCGCTTTGAAGGCAGCAAGCTCCTGGCCGAGGAAGAGTACCGCGTTAGTCCGTGCCCCACGCTGGGCATCGACCTGCGCCAGCACTTCGATCGCGGCACCGATCGCGATCGGCAGACGCGGTTCCTCATCGAGTTTGCGGCTCTTGAGTAGCGCGGCCGACAGCTTGTAGGTTTCCGCGGCGTAGCGCTCCGCGGTGTCGAGTTTCCTGGCCGCGAGGGCGCCCCGGCCCATCCACGACAGCGCCTCCAGCATTTCGGGCGTCACGCCACGGGCCTTCCGGTAGGCTGCCAAAGCCGTGTCGCCGCGGGCGAAATCGCCGTTCGCGATCGCGGCCCGCACGTCGGCCACGATCGACGGCGCCGGTTGCGCATGCACCGTGAGCCCGGCACAGACCACCACTATCACCGCTGCAATCAGTCGATTCACCGGTTTCCTCCAGTCCATTCACGCGTGATATTCGCGGCCACCGGCCCCGGGGCCTCCGGCCGCAGGACGACATAGGTGGGCAGGCCGATCGCGTTGAACCGAGCCATGACGGACTTGGTAGGTTCGACGTCAGGGTCTTCGGCCTGGAACTTGATCTTCACGTAGTCGCCAAGGCCAGCGATGACGGCTGGGTCCTCAAACGTCGTCTTGTCCATCGTCAGGCAGTTCTTGCACCAGGTCGCCCACAGGTCGATGAGCACCAGCTTCTGTTCGCGGGTGGCCTCCGTCAAACCGTCGGACAGCGACGAATGCCAGCCGGCCGTGACCTTCTCGTCGACGCTGGACGCGACCGAGGATGCGTCGACCCAGCGGTTCGAAAACAGTCCATAGGCCAGGTAGCCGTAGTAGAGCGCGGTGCCGAGAATCAAGACGCCAAACGCCTGCTTGACGCGAACCATCCACAGACCGGGCTTGGGCAGGGCCGAGAGGCCCGCCCCGGCAACCGGCCACGGCACGGCCATCCCGAGACCCAGCACAAACGGGAGGGCCAGGGCGCTGCTCGTTCCCGTGGCGTAGAGGTCGCTCGAAAACAGCACGACTTGAATGACGACCGGAGCCACGCACGCACCCGCGAGCAGGGCCGCGACGCCGCCCATGGTGAACGCCAGGGCAAAACTGCCGCGGCGATCGGCGCCGGGCTGCCATCGGCTCGAGAGCGACGAGAAGTCGATCGCAATCACATCGAACATCGCCAATCCGAGCACGACGAAGAGGGCCGCGATGCCGACATTGAACCAGGGCGACGCGTTGATGGCGCCAAACGTGCTGGCGGTGAGAATGACCACCAGGCCGAGCACCCCGTACACGACCGCCATGGCAACGCCGTATGTGGAACCGAGCAGAAACCCGCGGCGGCGGGATCCGGCCTGCGCCCCGGCGCCGATAATGGCCAGGTTGATCGGAATCATGGGCAGCACGCACGGAGTGAGGTTGAGGGCGAGCCCCCCGAGGAACACGATGAGCAGAATAGCCAGCGGGCCGCGGCCATCGAAGAGGCCTCTGGACTTGACGCCGCTTTCGGCATTGTGCAGGAATGCGAGGAAGTCGTCGGCTCCCACATAACCGCCAGCGGAGGCAAGTACCGTGAAGTGGTCGAGCTGGGCCACGCCGGCGTCCCCGACCGTAGCCGCGGCCCCCGGAGTCGACGCCAACTGGGCCGCCGGCGCCGCGCCCTGACCGAACGCCAGGCGATCGAGCAGGTCACCATGCTGCGCGCTGACAGCGACATCAGCAGGTACCACCCGCAGGGACCACTGGGTCTCGGCTGTCGTCGGCGCGAAGCACGACCGGTCGTCGCACGCCTGATACCGAAGCCTGACCGGGACGATGAGCTCTCCCGGTGGGACGTCGCGGCCGACCGCCAGGCGCACGCCAATCACAAACTCGCGCTCGAAGACGGCCAGCGGTTGCTCCGCACCCTCCTGTGCGAAGTTGGTTGAGGGCGGATAGGCGATCGCGACGACCGACAGGCCCGCTGGTGGATCGACCATCAGGACGGTTGGAATCAGCGACGGGTCCCGGGGCTTGTCGGACTGGACGTGGAATCCGTCCGGCAGCTGGACCTGTATCGCCGCACGCACCTCGGTGGCCGCGTGGACGCCGTCGTTGCCGACTAGCGGGGTCACCTCCGCCTGGACGCCACGCAGTTGAGCGTGACCGATCCCCGCGGCACCCAACAGCATCACACCCGCAATCAGCCCAGCCGCACGCCAATCGGCGATGCTCCGCCTGGCCACCGCTCCAACTCCCGCTTCGCCTGACTCGATCATGCTCGTACCTGCGATCATGCGCTTCCCTATTCCTGGATACAAACGCTCACGACCATTCGAATATTCCCCGGCAGTCGAATACTCCCCGGCAGGCCATCAGTCCCCTGGGAACCCGCTTTCATTACACGCACGCGAGCGGCAGCGCCGGTGAGGGATCTCACCGTTCTGGCAGACGCCGGTTCACGTGGCCGCCAAACCCGCGATAGTGGGCAGACCGGTCCATCACGACAGGGCTGAGAGGCAACCAATATGAGTTCGTTTGCGATCCACACCGTCGAGTCCGCGCCAGCTGCTGCCAGAGAAACGCTCGAGGCGGCGCAGAAGAAGTTTGGGTTCCTGCCGAATCTGCTCGGCGAACTCGCCGCGGCGCCCGCGGCCTTGAAGGCCTACGTTCTCCTCAACGAGCTGGTGAGTCAGACCTCGCTCAGCCCGGTCGCCCAGCAGGTGGTGCTCGTGTCGGCCAGCATGGTCAATGACTGTCGCTACTGCGTCGCGGCGCACACGGCGGGCCTCAAGATGGTGGGGTTCGCGGACGACCAGATCGACGCGCTCCGGGCTGGCCGTCCTCTGGCCGATGCCAAACTCGATGCGTTGAGGGTCTTCACGATGATCGTGGTCGAGCACCGCGGCGTGATCGACGGCCCCGACCTCCAGCGATTTGTTGATGCCGGTTACGCCCGGGAACAGGCCTTCGAAGTGCTGGTGGGTGTCGCGATGAAAACCCTCAGCAACTACACGAATCACATCGCCGCGACACCACTCGACGCCCCGCTGCAGGCATTCGCGTGGGAGCCGCCAGCGGCCTGAACAAACCAGGTCGCCGGGCACTCGAGCGCATTCACGCAGACGCACACCGCGGGGACGGCCGACCGTGTACACCTGGACAAGTTGATGCGAGCGCGCGTGTTCTGTCGCCGATAGGCGGACGTAGTAACGGCGCGATTGGCAACCGCCGGGTGAACCTGGAGTTTGGCGCTTGACTCCGTGGCAAGGTCCAGGGTCTAGAGGATTCTCAGGCTCGGAGGTCGCGTCGTGGAGCGATTGACGATTCGCCGCGTGTCCGATTCTTGAGAGCCTGGACCATGACCGGGGAGAGCCATGATGACCAAAACCATCGAAATCTTCAGCGCCGGGTGCTCGACCTGCAGACAGACCATCGAAATGGTGAAAGACATCTCGCGCGATCAGCACCAGATCCATGTTCGTGACATGCACCATGACGAGACTGCGGCTCTGGCCATGCGGCTCGGCATCCGAAGCCTGCCGGCGGTTGTCGTCGACGGGAAGCTCGCGGGGTGTTGTGCTGGCCGTGGACCGGATGAACACGCCCTCCGCTCAGTGCTGCGCTCACCACACCAGGCGCCGTGACGAGTCCGGACTGACGCGACTGCCCTTCGTCGGGCAATGCAGATCAAACTGCGCCGCCCCTGCCAGCGATGGAGAGGCGATAGCCGGATGGCACCCAACTGATGGGTATCAGACTGCCACAAGAGGCAACCCGACGCCAGATTTCAGCACTCGCATCGTTCGTCACAGCCTCCACAGCGATCTCTCGATCTGCCGCGTCAATCCTCAAGAGCTGAACAACCCTGAGCCACAAACTCCTGATCGCCCGGTTCTTCGTAATCTTCGACGAGCCAGCCGCACTCACATTGTGGCTTTGTCGTCGGCTGAAGGTGGCTCGTTGCCCGCGACGCGTGGGCCGAGGCACAAAGCGCAGACAAAAGCACGCTGGCCGTCATGTTGCATGTCTCGGCTCGAGAGGGGGAGTTCGATGAGCGCACAATAGGACGACAATTATCGCTACCGGTCGCAAGCCTGTTCTGTGTGGTGAGACGTGCTGAAGCCTGCTCCCGATGCTGACTGAAATGATGAGCACGATGAGACGTGAGTCATCACTGACCGGATCCTGGCCTCGTGCGCTTGCCATCGGATCCGCCGTCGCTGCGGCCGCATTGGCGGCCTGGTTCCTGCCACTGGGCCGGTGGACGACCAGCCTGGCCGACTACGCGCGTGACACGGGGCCGGCTGGCGTGGCGGTGTTCTTCGTGGCGTATGTCGTGAGCACGGTGGCGTTGCTGCCGGGATCGATTCTGACGCTGGCGGCGGGTTTCGTCTACGGCCCGGTGTGGGGGCTGGCGCTCGCGTCGCCGGCCAGCGTCACGGGCGCAACCTGCGCGTTCCTGCTTGGGCGTACCGTGCTGAGCGGATGGGCCCGGCGTCAGGTCGAGCGTTCGTCACGGGTGCGTGTCATCGACGCCGCGGTCGAGCGGGAGGGGTTCAAGCTCGTGCTGCTGCTGCGTCTCTCGCCACTGGTCCCCTTCAACCTGCTGAACTACGCGCTGAGTCTGACGCGCGTGACGCTCGGCCGCTACGTGCTGGCCTCGGCGCTCGGGATGCTGCCGGGGACCGTCTTGAACGTCTATCTGGGGTCGTTGGCGCCGGCCGCGGCGGAGCTGTTGTCGGCGACACGCGGCGGCAGCTCGACTCGCACGGCGCTGTCTGGGCTCGGACTGCTCGCGACGGTGGCGGTGGCGATGATCGCCGCGCGCGCGGTGCGCCGCGCGCTTCACACTGAACTCGACGGAGAACTTTCATGATGCTGCGCACTCTCCTTCCCGTGATGCTGCTGGTCGTGCTGCCGTATGGCGCGACATCGACAGCGACCGAGGCGTTCGACCATGGCTACACCGACTACGCGCAGCTGCTCGCGCGACACGTCGATGGCGCCCGCGTCGCTTACGCCGCCTTGAAAGCCGATCGCGCCGCGCTCGATCGGGTGATCGCGCAGTTCGACGCGTCCGCAGCGCGGGGGGAGGCCGCGTGGACGCGTGAGCAGCGCATGGCTTTCTGGATCAATGCCTATAACGCCTTCACCCTGCGCGCCATCGTCGACCACTATCCGATCCCGTCGCCGTGGTTCACGCTGTTGCCGCGCAACAGCATTCGCCAGATCGACGGGGTGTGGACGAGGCTGACCTGGCCGGTGGCCGGACGCCCGGTCACGCTCGACGACATCGAGCACAAGATCCTGCGGCCGGTATTTCACGATGCGCGAATACACTTTGCGATCAATTGCGCATCCGTGAGCTGTCCGCCGCTGGCCGCCGGGCCATACCGTGATCAAGCCCTCGACACTCAACTCGACGCGGCGGCGCGCCGGTATCTCGGCAGCCCCGAAGGCCTGCAGATGGACGGCGACACCATCCGCGTCTCAAGCATCCTCGATTGGTACGGCGAGGACTTCGTCCCGCGCTACGCGCCACTGATCGCGGGCGAGCGAAGCGCGAAGGACAAGGCGATCCTGGGCGTGATCACCACCCACGGCAGTGCCGATGCGGCGACGCGGGCCGCGCGCGGGAACTCGAAGATCGCGTTTCTCAAATACGACTGGTCACTCAACGATTCAGGAGCGAGACGATGACACCCAATGATGCCAACGGTGCCCTGCCGCCGGACCAGCGACCGTTCCGGGTCCTGGTGATTGCCGGATCCGATCGTCGTCAATACAACTGCCCGGGCGTCGATAGCAAGGCGCGCACGCTGGCGTTGCGCGTGGTCGATCGGTTGCCACAGGAGTGGGAGATCGACCTGGAGGACCTCGGCAACGTCTACGGGCGCGCCCGCATCCAGAGCTGCAACGCCTGCGTCTCCACGGCGATGTCGTTGTGCGTGTGGCCGTGCAACTGTTACGAACCAGACAACCGCGACGAGCCCGACCTGATGTGGGATCTCGATATGTATGCGCGACTCGATCTGGCCGACGCCTGGATCGTGATCGGTCCGGTCAACTGGTACGGACCCTCCAGCAACCTGAAGCTGATGTTCGATCGGATGGTCTGCATGAATGGCGGCAACCCGCGCGAAGATCTTATTGGGCACAAGGACCCGGAGCGGGCGATGCAGCTCGAGCGATCGCCGGAGTGGGAGGCGCTCAGCGTGAACCACCTCGAAGGGCGAACCGCGGCGTTCCTCTGCTATGGCGACGGAGGCGGCACCGAGCTCGACGATGACGGGCGCCCAACGATGCTTCGCCACAAGCAGTACTTCGATCCGGCGCGCGAGCCATTCGAGAACATGCGCGACGCGTACGCGCCACTCGTCTGGCAATGCCGCTATGGCGGCGTCGAAGTGCCGGACGATCTCTGGACCTATGAGCAGTTCGGAGACGGCGAACTCTATAGCGACAATCAGGCGGAGGACCTCGAGCGCCGGCCCGAGGTGATCGCCGCCGTCAATCAATGGGCCGATCGCATCGTCGCCTTCGTTGCGAAGAAAGGGCGAGTGTCGCCTGGCCAGTACCGAGCCTATGGCTACACCGCACCACGTCACCGAATGGCCGATCTGAAGCTGAAGTGGCGATCGCTGCGGATGAGTGCCGGACATGCGCCCGCCGGTTCGTCACCCGCCAGGCAGGACGACGCCGGGCTCAATCGCGACGCCACGTTCAAGCCGGCCCGTGGTGAGGGTGAAAAACTCCGGGACGATTAGTCAGCGAGCCTCGCCACGGGCAGCCGAGGTCACTGTGGGAACGGGGGTTCCGTCGGGGCAAGAAATTGCGTGGTGTTCACATCAGGCTCACATCAGGCTCCGTCATGTGCCGGCAAATCGATGGCTCCGAAGACGCTGGCCGGAAACAGGATCGGCGCCAGTTCACGGGCGAACTGACGCCACTTGTATTGCTGATGGCTGGCGAGGCCAGAAACGGACCGCGTCTCCCGATACATCTCGATGGGCTGGATCTGAATCTCGATCGGCACCAGGTAGGGGGACGCCGCGGCCGCATCGGCGACGAGGAGGTCCACGGTCTGCTTCAGCACCCGGAACGCCGGTGAGGACGTGTGGTTCCGGCGGCTGGCGTCGGTCGGAGTCGCCAGGGTGTCGACGCGATCCCGCCATCGGAACGGCCCACCCAGCGCCTCGACCAGCCGTCGTTCGAGCGCATAGGCCTGCCGGCGGTCGCCGACAATGAACATGGCGCCCAGCACATCGGCCACCTGGTGGGCATCACCGATGCCGCGGCGGATCATCTTGCTCAAGATCGACCCGCTCCGTCGTGGTTGGGGCGTCGGCGCGCCGCTCACCGTTGCCGCGGCCCCCTCGCGCTTGAGCCGTGATTGATACTGGATCAGGTCGATGGGACCGTGTCCGCGCCGCGGTGCGATCCGGCCGACCCGCTCGGCCCCAGACGTCGAGGCCACCTCGCGCCACAGGGTGCGGTCCAGTAGCTGCTCGAACGCTGCCAGATGGCGCGCGGCGTCGCGGACGCTCCGGGCATGGTCGATATCGAAGAGCAGCATCATCAGGCACAGCTTGCGCTGCGCCTCATAGCGGTGGCGCGCGGTGGCGCCGCCGAACATACATTGGAGCAACCCGGCGACGTTTCGGAGCTGGCGGGTGTCCGACAGCGGCCGAAGCGCATCGGCAATTGGTAACGGCGCCAGGCCCAGTACGCCATCGATGTATTGGTCAGCGTCATCAAAATACTGCGCGATGGGATGCGCCGGCAGCTGCGGCGGCCCGATCGTCGTGGTGGTGAACCGCGACAGCAACTCATCCGCTGCCCCCGGCGATGTGCGCAGCCGGCGATAGATGGGCAGCCAGAACCTGAGCGCCGTCCGCTGGCGGGACGACAGCAGGGGGTCGAGCAGCGGATGGGTGCGACAGGCGCGGGCCACCGCATCCGGTGGCGGTGCATGCGAAGTCTCGCCGGTCGTGCGGTTGAACAACGATGGGGGCACGGGATGGCTACCGGAAGAACGAGACGCCAGCGACGATGAGATTGGAGTTCACCCCCGGATTGGCTTCGAGACGATTGCCGTTGGACACATGATGGAACCGGTAGCCGACGATCAGCGCGCGGGTCTCCGATATGCGGAAGCGGAGGCCGCCGCCCGCGTGGGCCGTGAAGTTGAGTCGCAGGGTGCGCTCCGGAACCGGCCGGTCAGTGCGCAGAAAGCCCCCTGAGATTTCGGCAAACGGTGCCCACCGTCCGTGGCGGGCGAAGTTCCACCGCAGGAAGATGGGTGTAATCGCCGCGCCGTAGGCCGTCTCCGCCTGGTTCACGGCGACGAAGGGGACCGCTTCAAGGTGCATCGACAGCCGACCGGCGAGGATCCCCGATCCGTGCAGGCCAGACACGACACGGCCCCAGGAGATCGGAAAGAGCGTCAGGCTCCGGTCTGCCACCGAGTGAAACACGCTCACCGCCGGGCCTCCGACCGCCGACAGGGTCCACTCGCTGGCGCCGTCAGGTACAAGTGGATCCACCAAGGTCTGTGCTCCGGAGACCATTGGAAGCAGGAGGCACGCCACGGTCGCGACGCAGGTCCGCCAGTCGAGTGCCGAGAATGGCTGCATGGACCCATGTCTCGTCGGCACTGAAGGGCATTACGCCAGTTCCGGTGAGCTGTGGTGTGCCTCACACCCAGCCCGGAACCGGCCTCGAGATCACGGGGTATGATTCCGGCGGCGGACGTCACCGCCGACAGGGGGCCAGTCGATGTCAGGTGTCCGGTTTCGAGTCGTCCTCGCACTGCTGGTCGTCAGTGCTTTCACCAACCTCAGGGGGCAGACACTAATCGAGCACAGTGCCGAGACCCGGTTCCAGTTGGATCTGCACGTGCCCGACGCCGCCCTGGCGGCGTTCGTCCCGGACGGGTGGTCCCTCAACATCGCGTCACAAGGGGCCGCGAAAGGCGCGAACCTGCGGATGATCTTTGTCGACCGCCTGACGATCAATGGCCCCGACGGCAAGCCCGCTGGCCGGAGCGGCTCGAACCGGCTGGTCTACCTGGCGGTCCCGGCGAAGGAGCCAGCCGGCACCAACGTGCAGCTCATGATCGGCGGCATCACCGAGGACCCGGCCGACGCCCCGGGTCCGTTTGGCGTCTATCTGCCCGCTACCACTCACACGATGCGCCGCGCCACCTCCAGCGACACTGGTCCGATCACCGAATCGCAGGACTGGGTGTTCGA
>Ga0163147_10006051_pt1 | contig 14392 bp, 10 predicted proteins | sample OliLakLV19MP6G1_FD_148597 | JGI IMG/M metagenome (GOLD analysis project Ga0163147, IMG submission 148597) | Freshwater microbial mat bacterial communities from Lake Vanda, McMurdo Dry Valleys, Antarctica- Oligotrophic Lake LV.19.MP6.G1 | ecosystem: Environmental > Aquatic > Freshwater > Lake >...
TTACGAGACAGTGACCAAACAATGAGTTGCTTGCATCACAATCACGACGATGGCCTTGCCGGCGAAATGACGCGGCGGCATTTTTTTGCTCGATCGAGCGTCGGCATTGGTTCGGCCGTCCTCGCGCACATGCTGGGGAGCGAAGCCGCTGGCGGTGCGTCGACTGCGGGATCGCAGGTTGGCGGCGTGCTGCAGAACTTGCATTTCCCCGCCAAGGCGAAGCGAGTGATTTATCTCTTCATGAGCGGTGGGCCGTCGCAAATGGAGATGTTCGACTACAAGCCGCTGCTCAACCAAAAGAACGGCGAAGAGCTGCCCGATTCAGTCCGCCAAGGGCAGCGACTCACGGGGATGTCGGGCAACCAAGCCACTTTGCCGCTGGCAGGGTCCATCTTCAAATTTAATCAGCATGGCCAAAACGGAACGTGGGTGAGCGAACTGCTGCCGCACACGGCAAAGGTTGTCGACGACTTGTGCCTGATCCGTTCGATGTACACCGAAGCGATCAACCATGACCCAGCGACGACGTTTTTTCAAACGGGTTCGCAAATCGCTGGTCGACCCTCGATTGGGGCGTGGCTCAGCTATGGTCTCGGATCAGCCAATGAAAATCTGCCGGGCTTTTGCGTGCTCGTAAGTCGTGGCGCGGGTGGCCAGCCGTTGTATTCGCGTCTGTGGGGGAGCGGCTTCCTGCCATCGGTTCATCAAGGTGTCCAGTTTCGCGCTGGCCAGGATCCCGTGCTATATCTGAATAATCCGCCGGGCATCACCGCCGCAAGTCGTCGTAATATGCTCGACCGTTTGCGTGAATTGCACCAAATTCAAGTGGAACAGACGCTTGATCCCGCAATCACCGCTCGCATCGCCCAATACGAGATGGCGTTTCGCATGCAATCCTCGGTGCCTGAGGTGACGGACATGTCGCAAGAGCCGGAGCACATCTTCGATTTGTATGGTCCCGATTCGCGCACCCCCGGCACATTTGCCGCGAATTGTTTGTTAGCGCGGAAATTGGCTGAGCGGGATGTGCGGTTTATTCAGCTTTTCCACCGAGGCTGGGACCAGCACGACAATTTGCCCTCCGGCTTGGCCGACCAATGCTTGGCCACCGACCAAGCCTGCGCGGCGTTAATAACGGACCTCAAACAGCGTGGGATGCTCGAAGACACGCTCGTCGTCTGGGGGGGCGAATTTGGCCGCACAAGTTACAGCCAGGGGGAATTAACGGCCACCAACTACGGTCGCGACCACCATCCCCGCTGTTTTACGATGTGGCTCGCCGGGGCGGGAGTTAGGCCGGGTTTGGTTCACGGGGAGACCGACCCCTTTGGTTATAATATTGTTAAGAATCCGGTACATGTGCATGATCTCCAGGCGACCATGTTGCATCTGTTAGGGATCGACCACGAGCGGCTGACCTACAAATTCCAGGGGCGCCGCTATCGCCTGACCGACGTTCACGGCCAGGTGGTCAATGAGATTCTCAGTTGAACGTGCCGTTAATCGGCACAGTCTGACCCCCTGTGGGGGGAGACGGGATTCCCCTATCGGATTTCTTGCGATGCCGCTCCAGTGATATCCGATGATCATTGCTAAGGGCGTCGGTGATAGGCCAGGTTGCCGCTGCTCTTCTCGGATGCCCGTAAATTGCTGGATTCAGTGTTTATTTTCCGAGAGAGATTGCGTATCTTTCTAATACAGGGGCTATTCGTTTGGAACAGATTGGCATTTACCTTACGCCAGGGACCGCGTCCTCTTTTGGTAAATCGCTTTGATGGCACCATGACTTAGTCATGGTATGCGACAGGGATGTAATTCTCGCGAATTAATCGTCGAGAATGTTGCACGATCACTTTCTCTCTACTTTTCTACCAATCCACAGGCGGAGATGGCGACTGCTGTCATCTGCGTCTCGCACTCCAGTTTGAGAGCCATGTCCACAGCACGCACACTTTTCGCCAGAGTTCTTGATCTGATCGGCTTCCGGAAATCAAAGTACGCAGGTGGGAATTCAGGGCTCAACCGCGCCTTGGCGTTAGAGTCACTCGAAGCACGGCGGCTACTTTCCGTGAATCCCTCCCAGGTCACACTGAGTGCTTCAAAACTGACAATCTATGGCAGTGATGCCTACGATGTCGTGCAGATCACGGAAGACACGCCAGGTGTGATCACACTGTACTGGGAATCGGAAGGGGATGAGCTCACTCAGAACTATGCCAAAGCGAGTGTCCCGTCCATTCAGTTCTATGGCCGGAACGGTGACGACCAATTCTTCAATGCCACGAGCATACCGTCAAAAGCCTTAGGCGAGGGAGGCAACGACATTCTCTCGGGCGGCTTGGGGATCGATGACTTTGATGGCGGCGATGGCAACGATTCCTTGAGCGGTGGTGGAGGCAACGATATCTTACGTGGCGGTCTCGGCGACGATGTTTTACAGGGAGACGCTGGGGTCGACACCCTCTACGGGGGTGATGGCAACGATCAACTCCAAGGAGGTCTCGGCGCGGATACTTTGCGCGGTGGGAATGGCGATGACTCGCTGTCGGGAGATCAAGAGGCTGACAAGCTGTTTGGCGATGCGGGTGTGGATACTCTCAGTGGCGGTGATGGGAATGATGAAGTTTATGGCGGCGATGGCAACGACACGCTCTTCGGCGGGGCCGGCAACGATTCTTTGAGCGGTGAAATCGGCAATGACAGACTTTATGGCGACGCCGGTATCGACACGCTCAATGGCAACGATGGCGACGATGAGCTTTTTGGGGGAGATGATGCCGACATTCTGCGCGGCAGCGCGGGCAACGATCAACTTTGGGGTGAGAACGGCGATGACCGCCTCTATGGTGAGGCAGGAAACGATTCTCTCGATGGTGGCCAAGGTGCAGATACCTTGGAAGGCGGCGATCAGGATGATTTTCTCGCGGGTGGTCTCGGCAACGATGTGTTGAACGGTGAAGCCGGCAATGACAGACTCTACGGCGACGCGGGTTTAGACACACTGAATGGTAACGATGGCGACGACGAAATTTTTGGCGGAGATGATGCTGACATCCTGCGTGGTAGTTTGGGAAATGATCGACTCTGGGGTGATAACGGTGATGATCGCGTCTATGGAGACGAAGGGAACGACACTCTGGCAGGTGGAGCCGGCTTGGACACCTTGGAGGGTGGTGACCAGGATGACATTCTCGAAGGCGGTGCCGGTAACGACATCCTCAGCGGTGGCTTGGGAATTGATTGGCTCTACGGTGACGACGGCGATGATGTCCTCACAGGCAATGAGGGCGATGATCAACTCAAGGGGGGTGGTGGTAACGATACTCTCCGGGGCGGGACGGGCAACGATTATCTCAACGGGCAGTTGGGGGATGACAAGCTGTTTGGCGATGCGGGCAATGACTTGTTGGCCGGTGAAAATGGGATTGATGAAATCAGTGGGGGTGACGGTGACGACAAGATATTGGGAGGGGCTGGCAAAGACATCCTCAAAGGTGACAACGGCAACGACACCATATTTGGCGAAACCGACGATGACCTGCTGATTGGCGGAGATGGCAACGATATTCTCAAAGCAGGAGCCGGTCGCGATGTGTTGCGCGGCGGCTTGGGCAATGACTTTCTGAATGGACAATTGGGAGATGATACGCTCTTCGGCGATGAAGGTGCGGACAATCTTTTGGGAGAAGATGGCGCGGATCAGTTGTACGGTGGAGATCAAGACGACAGATTAAGCGGTGGAGCAGGTAACGACACGTTGGCGGGTGAGCTAGGAAACGACGTCTTAATGGGGGATGCCGACCACGACAACCTGACGGGGGGTGATGGCACGGACCAGCTCTATGGTGGAAATGGTGATGATATCCTGCGCGGCGGGTTGGGGAACGATGAACTGTATGGCGATGCCGGCTTTGATCGGCTGTTTGGTGACGAAGATGCCGACCGGATTTTGGGAGGGGAGGGGGACGACGAACTCAGTGGGGGCACCGGTAACGATGTGCTCCAAGGGGGCAACGGTCACGATGAGCTCATGGGTGAGACCGGCGACGATGTCTTGGAAGGACAAGCAGGCAACGACGGGCTGTGGGGAAGTCTGGGCAATGACAAGCTGTACGGCGGCGATGGAGATGATGAACTGCGTGGGTACGATGGCAATGATTCCTTGTGGGGTGAGGCGGGGAACGATGCGCTGTATGGCGAAGTTGGCAATGACCTGCTGTTCGCCGGCGCTGGCAATGACTATTTGCTAGGTGAAGAAGGAAACGATTTGCTTCATGGTGATCTGGGAACCGACACGCTGGAAGCGGGTGTTGGTGCCGACGTGCTCATCGGTGGCGACGGGGTTGACTCTTTGAATGGCTCTTATGGAGAAGACTTACTGATTGGTGGCATCGTCAGCCACGACGCGACGACTCTCGAACTGTTGATGGCCGCATGGGCTAGTTCGACGCCTTATCAAGAGCGTATCGAACTGATCAAAGGTGAGAGCTTCGCCGCCTTCTTGCAGTCCGAAGAAACCGTGTTCGATGATTATGTCGTCGATGCAGTCATGGGCGGCAATGATTTGGATTGGTTCTTCGTGCCAGGCGTGATGAACATTTACGATCCCTTGCTCGATCAGGCTGAGGAACAGCAAGCCCTCGAGGAGTTGCAAAGTCACACGGCAGGTCATCATGACGTTCGTGTGATCGATCATTTACCTGTCGTCGAGGGATTTGACCTCCTTGATTCGCTAGACAATCTCAAGGATGTCGCAGCTGGCGAGTCGGTTCACACTCTCATTCCTCATGCCGATAATCCGAGCAAGCGGACTGAGCATATCTCGCTGTTTGAATTGGTACGCTACGACCAAGTGACGCACTATGCCGTGGCGAGCGGCAATTGGAGCGACACTGCGACTTGGCATGATGGCGTCGTCCCCACCACGGGCGCGCGCGTGCTTATCCCGATTGGCGTGGAGGTCACGGTTGATCAGTTGCTGGCCATGGAAGTCGCCACGATTCGCGTTGATGGCACGTTGTCGTTTGCCACCCAAGTGAATACTCAACTCCGCGCGGATACAGTGATTGTGTCGGATGTGGGTTCGTTTATGATGGGAACAGCGGCGCAGCCAGTGGGCGCCAATGTGACCGCCCGTTTGGTGATTACCGATAATGGGGTGATCGATCGTAACTGGGATCCGTACGGAATCAGTCGCGGCCTGATTACCCATGGCTCGGTATCGATGTACGGCACAGAGGTCACGACCAGTCGGGAATTGGTCAGTCTCGTCACGGCAGGCACAACCGTGTTGCAGTTGGCCAGCGTGCCCGTTGGTTGGAAAGTGGGAGATAAAATTGTCATTCCCGGCACCATGCATGGCGTTCAGCAAGATGAAGAGCGGACGATCAACGCGATCGTTGGTAATCTGATCATTGTCGATCCCTTGCAATACAATCATTTGACTTTATCCGCCGAACAAGTGATCCATGTCGCGAATCTTACCCGTAACGCGATCATCGAATCCGAGGGTGATGCCGTTCAGCGTCGTGGGCATGTGATGTTCATGCACAACCGCAACGTTAATATCAATTACGCGCGCTTTTTCAAGCTAGGACGCACCGACAAGTCGGAAGTCATTAACGATGTGGTGGTCGATGCCAATTGGAATTTGCAGCCCGGCACCGGGACAAACGTCCGCGGTCGCTATGCGGTTCATTTCCATCGGAATGGGACTTCGGCAGCCACGGCACCCTCACTCGTCCATGGCAGCGTGGTGGAAGACAACGACGGTTGGGGTTTCGTTAATCACAGCAGCTACGTCGATTTCACGAATAACGTGTCCTACAACGTCACGGGTGCCGCGTTTGCCACCGAAGTGGGTGACGAGATCGGCACATTCCGCGAGAACATCGCCATCAACACCAAAGCCTCTGGCGATGATATTGAATCCCGACTCATCGAAAAAGATCATGGCCACACGGGCGATGGCTTTTGGTTCCAAGGCGCGGGTGTGAGTGTGATTGATAACGTGGCCGCCAGCGCGGAAGGTCACGCTTTCATCTTTTACACGCTGGGCTTGGAATTTGGCGGACAGGAATCGATGTTTTTGGCCAGCAATCTGGCTGATCCCTCGATCGCCAACGGTGCCGAATCAATTCTTTCTGATCACGTTCCCGTCCAGGCTTTCACGGGGAACGTGGGGTACTCGTCAGGCGTCGGCTTGGCGGTTTGGTACAATTTGCGTAATGCCAATCACGACGCGCAGAGCATTTTCGAGGACTCTTACTTCTGGAACAACGAGGTTGGCGCCGAGGTACCGTATTCCCACAGCACGGTCTTGCGGAACCTAACCATTCTGCGCGAGTTTGCCACGATTGGCGTAACGGGCGTGAAATCGAATTCCGTTTCAAAAGACATCACTTATGACAGTCTGACGATTAGCGGTTATCATCTGGGCATTGAGGTGGCCAAGCGAGGGTATTCGCTCATCAACGGTGGCACTTACGCCACCAGGATTGGCATCTCGGTCCGACCCCAGGTGGAACCAGGGCGCACAGTGCTCATTCAAGGGGCCTTTGACATGTTGCCATTGTCGAGCGAAATCCTCGGTGCATATACGCAAACCGACGTGAACTTGCGTTTCGAAGATCTCGCAGTGAATGGTAGCATTAACCATTTATTCTATGATTCGACGGTCATCTTGAATTACGGCTCTTATCAGAATCAACGGTTGTATTTCAATGCACAGGTTGCCAGCACCATTCCTTTTCCGGTAGCACAGCCCCACATACCCACCCAATACGTGGGAAAGACAACTGGGCAATTGCAAAGCCAATACGGACTGATGCTCATGGGTGAGATAGCGCCACTGAATGTTGTCGCCATTCCTGCGCTGGGTGGGCTTTTGAGAATCTTGTAATCTATCCAAGCGATTTGCTTCAACGCATACCACCCGAGATGAACAAGGTTTCGCCGGTGATCCACGAGGCATCGTCGGAAACCAGAAACACCACCGCTGGGGCAATGTCAGCGGGCTTGCCGATGCGGCCAAGTGGGGTCATGGCTTCGGTTTGCTTTCGCATTTCGCTTTCCGTGATGCCGGAGGTTTGAGTTCCCTCGGTTTCCACCATGCCGGGATTGATTGAGTTGACGCGAATCTTGCGCGGCCCGAGCTCTTTGGCCAGCGACCGTGTGATGGCGTCGACCGCAGCCTTCGTAGCGCTGTAAACCGACGCGCTAGGCATAGCCAAGTTGGCGACAACCGAGCTGATGTTCACGATGTTGCCTCCTGCCTCACCGAAGTGCTTAACCGCTTCTTGTGTGGTGAGCAACAAACCAAGCACATTCAGATCGAACTGCTTGTGAAAATGCTCTGCGGTGATTTCAGGCAAAGGAGCGAACTCATAAATTCCCGCGTTGTTCACCAGAATATCAACTCTGCCGAAGGTTTTCTTGGTTTCATCGAAGAGCCGTTTGATGTCGGCTTGCTCGGCGACGTTGGCTTGCACGGCGAGAGCTTTCCCCCCGTTTTCGGTGATCTGGCCGACAACACGATCCGCCCCGGCTTTGCTGGAGGAATAGTTCACGACCACCGCGGCTCCGGCTGCTGCCAAGTGGAGGGCGATTTCCGCTCCGATCCCTTTGGAGGCTCCCGTAACGACGGCGACTTTTTCTTTGAGTTTCGACATGATGATGCTCTCTTGGCTGCGGTTAATGTGATTGAGTATGTTATTTGTACGCTCAATGGTATCACAGAGGCAAAAAGTAACCTGCCGCCGCGACAATCACGCCGACCAATGTCGACAGGCCGATGATTTGCAGTGCGGTCTGGCGATCTTGACGCCGATACTGGGCTTGCTCAACGGTGTCGGTTTTGCCGACGTTGGGACCGAAGTTGAACACGCCGCCGAGGCCGAACTTGGCGCAAAAGTGCCAAGCGGCCTGCAAAAAACCGCTAGCTGCCAGCATTGCCGGCAAAAAGAGTAAAATTCGCCAAATGCGAGAAACATCATACAGGATAAATCCGCCCCAAAGGATGACGCACAACACCAATCCCAGCCAACCAAAGAGTTTACGCAGCTTGATTTCGGCTGGGCCGATGTTGCAGACGCCGGGAATGTAGGGAGTTGGCATGGGCGGCTCCTAACGAGGACACTACAGTTCGCGATTCGGAAAATCGAAAGGTTATATCACTGGACGTGGGTCGACCAATTTTTGGGGTCACCCCTAGGGCTTTGCGTGTGTCTCTCTGAGAGAAGCATAAGAAAGCAATCACACAGCGTCCAGAAAGGGTCGAGAAGACGGCATTAGGAGGCAAACATGCGAGAAAACAACAAAGCAAACAAATTAACTTGGCAGAAGACTACCAGCGACAAAGCCGAATTGCGGCTCCTGGCCCGCTTGCGCCAGGATCAGCTTGAAGCCGCACTGGCCGGTCGGATCGCTGAATCGGCTCTCTACGCTACCGAAGCGCAAATGCTGCGCAAGGAATTGCAGGGTGAGTTGGCGCACTCGCGTAACCTGCCCAACGACCAAGCGTGAGCCGGGTTGCTGGGATCGCATAATGGAGCGATCGCAGAGAATTTTTCGATTCTAGCGAAGCACTGAATGCGTGTTGCGTGCGCATACGCTGGAAAAAATATCGCGGCAAGTATTTGCTACTTACCGCCTTCTCCCCTAGCATTCAGCTACAGAGCGAAAGCTCGCTGGTGAACGGCCCGTCCGGTACTCTGCTGGATTTTTGGCTCACTGGCGATTTCTTTTGGTGAATGCGGAACAGATCGCTATGAATTCTTCTCGTGGCAAAAAGCAAGTTCTGTCAGCGTTCACCCTGGTGGAGCTGTTGGTGGTGATTGCGATTATCGGCGTGTTGGTCGCTCTCTTGCTGCCGGCGATTCAAGCGGCCCGCGAGGCAGCACGCCGCACCCAGTGCAAAAATCAACTCCGGCAAATGGCTTTGGCGGCGCTCAACCTCGAAAGCGCACACAATGTGTTCCCCGGCGGGGGGATTTATTCATGGCCGGAGATAGTGCAATTCAGTAGCGGCGGCAAGGCGTTTGGTCCCAGCAAACAAGGACTCAGTTGGGCGTTTCAAATTCTGCCCTATATAGAGCAGAATGGGGTCCACAATCTTTCCACTACCGCTCAGATCGTCGATACCCCGGTAGCCATGTATTTCTGTCCTTCGCGACGTCCACCGACGCGCAATCCGGATCCAAACAACAGCAATTGGCTGATGGACTACGCGGCGATTAATCCCGTCCCCACGCGAGGAGAGGTTGGTGACGCCCTCTTCGACGCCCATGTTCCCACCAATGCTTGGTGCCAATCTGGCTACGGCTTTTGGGGAGCAAAGGATTACGGAAGCAATGGGGTAATCGGCGTCAAGACCAGAGAAGAACTTGGAACAGAGTACGTCGACTTCAACGGGGTCATTACGCGTAGCAGCTACTTCGTAAAGCGCGGAGACTTGAACGCGAAACCCAAGCTACTCGGTTATCCCGTAGTGAGCGCGGAGTCGATTTCCGATGGCTTAAGTCATACCGTGATGTTCGCCGAGAAGCGGATTAACCACACCAAGTACGACGAGCACAAGGCGGACGACGATCGTGGCTGGTCCGATGGTTGGGACATCGACACCATTCGCTCGGGGGCTTGTCCCCCGCGGCATGACTCGGCTCTGGATACAGGACCGAACACTGGATATGCCAGCGTTCTTACGGTGGGGGCAGCTCATCCCGGTGGCTTTCACGTTGCCTTAGCGGATGCCTCCGTAATAAGTCTCAACTATGATCTCAACGTGGAACAGCTCAACCAACTGGCCCATCGTGCGGACGGAACCACTGTCAATCTCCCTGAATAGTTTCAACCTATGAATTCGAGGTGTCCATCATGTTACACTTACTCTCGTTCCGAATCTGCTGCTGCTTGTCATTGCTCTTAGCCCTGGTTCAGCCTTCTCCGGCGATCACATTCCGCTTGGTTCAACAGATCGACACCACAGCCTTGAGCACGGGTGCCCCTGGTTCCATAGCGGCTTACGGTAACGATCTCTACTATGGCAGCCTGTTTGCGGGAGCCACGCTCTACCATATTTCCGATCCCCTCGGCGCGGCCACCCTGGTTAATACGTTTGGCGGTATCAACAATCCGGTTACTAACGGGGGATTGGCCAGTGCCGGCCTCACCACCAATGGTTATGTGAGTCTGCACACCGACGGGACCACGCTGGTCGCCGCGACCAACAACGGTGGTGCCACTGCCGATATCGCGCAGTCGTATGATGTCGGCACCGACGTACTCAATTGGGGCAATAACGGCGCGAATTTATTCATGCAGGACTCGTTTGGCAGAATTGATGGGGCCGCCGTTGACCCATCCTCTGGGCACATCATGCTCACGTGCTTCGGCTGCGACGATCAAAATTTCATCAACGTTTCCACAGGAGCCAACGAGATCGTTCCCGCGGAGAACATCTTGTTCTATCCGGGAGTGGGTACCGGCTGGCGTGATATCGACTACGATCTGGCCACGGGGGATATCTATTTGCGCGCCAACAGTGGAGTTGCGCGCGGAGAAGAATTTGCTCCCGGCCGATTTACGACTCTGGAGGGAGACGCCGGTGTGCAAACGATTGTGGACGGTCTTGAGAACCCTTTTCGCTCCGCAATCAACGTTGCTTTCCTGCCGTCCAGCTTCGCAGGTCAGGAACTTGTAATCGTTAACGACCGGGATGCGACAGTCAGCTCATTTGCTAGCAAAGTGAAGTTCTATTCGGCCACCCCTCCCAGCATGGACGGCGTGGCCACGGACACCCCCGTCGCTGTCGATTTTGTCGCCACCGATGGTGTCACCCCATTTTCGACCAGTGATGCTTCCTCGGGCATCTACGATTTCAGCTTCGATCCGGTCAATCAAAAGCTCTATGTGAGCGATTTTTCTTCAGCGCAAATTTACATTTTTGGCATTCCCGGCGCTGGCGTCACGGGTGATTTCGACGGCGATGGCGACGTGGATGGCAGAGACTTTCTCGTTTGGCAACGCGGCGGCTCTCCCGCTCCGTTCAGTCCTGCAGATTTGAGCGATTGGCAAGGCGCTTACGGTGCCCCGCTGTCGGCATTCGCCGCTGTTCCCGAGCCACATAGTGCGATGCTCCTGGGCCTGGTCCTCGCCGTCTCAGTGTTAATTCATCCTCGGAGCAAGCTATAATCCTATCGCTGCCACGGAAGATATTGACGTGAGGATCATATCCACGCGAAGAGATCTGTTTTAATCGCCAAACGACATTAAACGGCAATCTGTTTGTCGTCGGACTTTGTCTCGACGCCTAACAACTCGAGAAGTCGCGCGCGGCCAATTTTTTGGACTGGCACCCACCACTGTCTGAAATTGGTGGACAATTGCATATCTTGTGCGGCGAAAAAACTCATATCGCGTAAGCGAAATTCAGTTACTGGACCAATCGAAGCCAGTTTGAACCTTCTTTGACCTAAGCATGTTTTGGAAGAAACGTAGCCAAACAACTTAGGGCGGCACCACATTTGCATAGTGTTTGTAAACTTGCCCTCTCGCGCTTTGCGTCGTTTCTCCATACCTCGTAACTTGCCGCGAGGTCACTCTCACCAATTTGGAGAAATAATAATGTCTACCGCTACACGCGAGATGCCGACTCTCGGCAACTCAAGGCATTCGGAGGGACCGGTCGCGAAGGCCATTGAAAGCCAAACCGCGCGACTCCCTTCCGACACATTTTTGTGGGCCGCCCTCGGCTCGATCGGTCTATCACTTGCATTCCAATCCATGGGTAAATCGGAAGCAAGCAATTTTGTTGCTCATTGGGCTCCCACGATCTTGTTACTAGGGGTCTACAACAAGATCGTTAAAGTGACAGGTTCAGACCCTGAAAAGTAGTCAATCCGGCTATTGCGATCCAGATTTCTAGTCCCGAGTTCAAACACGTTTACAATTCGTTCAACAATCAAGTTTTTAGGAGTTTGTTATGTCAGTTACATTGAAATTGTGTTCAGTATTTACAATGGCCGCGCTTTCGGCTGTTTCCGCTTTTGGTCAAACGGCGACTCAGTATCCCGCCAACCAGCCTGCGACCGTCACCGCCAATAAAGAAGTGGCTACCGGGGCCAAGATGGATATTGTGGATACGGCAGCCAAAGCCGGTACTTTCAAGACCTTAGTTGCCGCGGTGAAGGCAGCCGGTCTTGCAGAAACACTGAAGGGCGACGGTCCTTTCACCGTGTTTGCACCCACGGATGAAGCATTCGCGAAACTGCCCAGTGGCACCGTGGAAATGTTGCTTGAGCCAAGCAGCAAGGAAAAATTGGCCGCGATACTTAAGTATCATGTCGTCGCCGGCAATGTCACGGCCGACAAAGTCATGAAGATGGATTCCGCCGAAACCGTCAACGGTGAGAAAATCACCATCAAGACGCAAGGCGATAAAGTGATGTTGGACAAGGCCAATGTGGTGAAGGCGGACATCGCCTGCACCAATGGCACGATCCACGTCATTGATGCGGTTCTCATGCCCAAAGAATAAATTGTTAAACGGCAAACTGTTCGTAGGCTCACGGCTGGCAATTCATTGCCAGCCGTGCTGCATTGTGAGGCTGAAAACGGAAGGACGAGATGATTCCTATCATTAATTCCAAGCCGTCACGATCATCGCGTCGTTCTCGCTCGTCAACGGGCGGCGGTCGAAGTCTCCATAGATTTCCCAGCGCGCGAAGCCGGCGACACGTAACAGTAAAGCCATCTCGTGCTTATAGATAAATCGGGAGCTGACTTCGGAGCGATGGACGGTTTGCACGCTCCCGTCGACGGCCAGCAGCTCGAGTTCGTTCAGCGAATGCTGCACCTGTTCCACCCGGTCGAAGTTACGCGTGTCATACATGCGCATCGGTAGGCCGGTTTGGGGATGTGGAAATTCCCCTTCCAACACGCGCGTATTTTCGGGCGCGCCCACGATCTCCAGCGACGGAAAAAACGTGTCAAATGCCAACTCGCCGCCCGGCAAGAGATGTTCCCGGCAGAGTTCCAGGCAGCGGATTTGCGCCTGTTGGGTCATGTTGTGAATAAAAGCATTGAACGGGATCATGATCAGCGAATAACGTTGTGGCAGCGAAAAGTCGCTCATGTCGGCCTGATGGAGCCGTGGCGACAGTCCCAAACTTGCCGCCTTCGCCCGCAGCGTCTGGAGCATCGGCTCAAACAGGTCGAGCCCCTCGATATCGACGCCAGCTTGCAGGCATGGCAACAAAATCCGGCCCGTGCCGCAGGCGATGTCCAGCACGGGTCCACTCGCCTGGCGTGCCAGAGTGACGTAGAAATCAAGCCCGTACGGGATGTCTTTGAGCACCAGATCGTACGCGTCGCCGTCATCAAAAGTCGACGGCAGGCGGGTGGCGGACTTTTTATCCACAAGGGTTCCCTTTTCCTATTGGTTCCTTGCATTGAATCTGCCAATAGTCGGGCTGACAAGATTTGAACTTGCGGCCTCTGCGTCCCGAACGCAGCGCTCTACCAGGCTGAGCTACAGCCCGCAGGGATGAACCTCGCGGTCTTTCCGACAATCTCGCAAGTTTATCAGAGAAAATACGCTGTCACAAGAACCGGAATTTTAACCACGAAGGCACAAAGGGCACGAATGGTATCTAAGCAGGCGCGCATCCTAGTGAATGCAGTTGCCGCATTTAAGAGGGTTTTGATCCTATAAGCATATTTTCTTAGTGCCCTTCGTGCCTTTGTGGTTAAACAAATACGCGGTGAATTGCTGTCGTACCTATTTTCCAAATCGTGGCTAGTTCGTTACGATTGAGCGTTGTAAACCGAGGTCACGGACCTCAGCCACAATCCTCGCCGTGCTTGCACACTTGTACGCTTATCTCACCATCAAAACGGGCAATCGCGCGGGGACCAATTTCACATTGGACTCAAGCCGCGATACGCTCCTCGGTCGCGGGACCGATTGCCATATCACGGTCCCCGACCCGATGTGCTCGCGCGTCCATGCGATCATCAGCTACGAAGACGATGGTTGGGTGGTCCGCGATCAACAGAGCCGCAACGGCACGCTCGTCAACGGTCAGAAAATCGACCAGGAAGCCACGCTCGGCGACGGCCATACGTTGCAGATCGGTTCCTATGCGTTTGATTTCCATCTCTCCGATGAACCTGCCACGGCCGATACCGACGACATCACGCTCACGCAAACCATCGTGCAAGACATGCCGATTGCGGTGCAGCAAACCAATCAAGAAGTGCTCGCCGCGTTGCCGACGCCCGATCAGGTGCAGGAGTTGGTGCTGCTCTATCAATTGAGCCTTCACCTGTTGGCTTGCGACGTGCCGGAAGAAGTGATCCGCATCGCGCTCGGTTTGCTCAAGGAGCGAACCAA
>Ga0163147_10006052_pt1 | contig 14390 bp, 12 predicted proteins | sample OliLakLV19MP6G1_FD_148597 | JGI IMG/M metagenome (GOLD analysis project Ga0163147, IMG submission 148597) | Freshwater microbial mat bacterial communities from Lake Vanda, McMurdo Dry Valleys, Antarctica- Oligotrophic Lake LV.19.MP6.G1 | ecosystem: Environmental > Aquatic > Freshwater > Lake >...
TCTCCTGAATTTCAGTGTCGGCGTTCCAACGCTGCGCCTTCTCTTTGAGGATCAGATACGTCCTCATGCAGCCCCGCGCAAATTCTCGCACGCCGTCGTAGTCCTCAGTGCGGTAAGCGTGGGCGTCAAAGTGACGGCTGCCGTTGTAACCGACATCTTCGAGGAATTTCACGAGGAAGAAGTTTTGCTTGATCATCACTGAGCTAAACCGGAAATCTTGATCGTAGCGCCCGAACAGTTGATCGTTCAAGTCGATATGGAACAGCTTGCCCGCATCCCACGCTTGCGCGACAGCGTGTCCGAAGTTCAAGCCCGCCATGTGTTCGTGTGCGACTTCGGGATTCACGCCAACCATTTCCGGGTGATCGAGCGTGGCGATAAAGCCGAGCATCGCGCCCGTCGTGGGCAAATAAATATCGCTGCGCGGTTCGTTGGGCTTGGCTTCGAGCGCCACTTTGAGGTTATAACCCTGTGCCGTGATGTATTCGGTCACAAAATTGATCGCATCACGCAGTCGCTTGACCGCATCAGCGGCGCTTTTGCTGGCGTCAGTTTCCGTGCCTTCGCGTCCGCCCCACATCACGTAGACCTGTGCGCCTAGCTCATAGCCGAGATCAATGCATTCGAGTGTTTTCTGGAGGGCATAGGCACGCACTTTCGGGTTATTCGATGTGAACGCGCCATCCCGAAAAATCGGATGCGAGAACAGATTCGCCGTCGCCATCGGCATTTTCACGCCTGTGTCGCTCAATGCCTTTTTGAAATCGCGCACGATCTGGTCACGTTCGGCGGGCGGTGTGCCAATCGGGATCAGGTCGTCATCGTGATAGTTGACGCCGTATGCGCCAACATCTGCCAGTAGTTGCACAATTTCAACAGACGAGATCGGCGGGCGAGTAGGGGGACCAAACGGGTCGCGTCCCACATTGCCCACTGTCCACAAACCAAACGTAAATTTATGTTCAGGAAGCGGTTGATAATCCGACATGAGATCAAATTCCTTTCAAGTAAGAAGTTACGATTTCGCGGAATTAACTATATCCAATGTGGCGCTGTCTGGCGATGTGCGAATAATCGACAGCAGCACGCCGATCACGATCAATACACTGCCAATCGCCAAAGTTTGCGTGATGGTCTGGTTCAGCACAATCACGCTCAACAGCACGCCCACCAGCGGTTGTGCGAAGAAGAACAGCGACGCAATCGACGCATCGACCAGCGCAAACGCTCGATTCCACATCCACATGGCAACCGCTGTCGAGATAACGCCCAGATACGCGACCCCAAGCAGTACGGCGGGGGTGATTTCACCGATAGGGCGGCTCGTGAGTTCAATCGCCGCCGCTGGTACAGTAATCAACATGCCGCCGAGGAAGGCGAACAGAGAAATCACCAGCGTGTCAAACTGCCCGCTCACTTGGCGCACAAGCACAGAATACAAGCCCCATGTCAGCGCCGCGACTGCCAGCGCCATATCTCCAAAAAACGTGTCTGAACTGAAATTGATGTTTGCCGGATCAATGATCACGATGACGCCAATCGTCGCCAGCACCACAGCGGCGATTCGCATCAGCGTCAGCTTTTCGCGCAGTAGAATCGCCGCGAAGATGAGGATGAACGCCGGCGACGCGCTGGTGATCAACGTGCCGTTGACCGCCGTCGATTTGTCTGTGCCGACGAATTGTGCCGCCACGCTGATTCCGAAACCAACGATCCCCACACCCAACAGCGTGACCAAACCGCGCCTATCGGGATACACCGTGTTCGGGTTAAGTCGGGCGAGTAGGGCAAGAATGACACCCCCTATCACCAACCGAAGCGTCAGCAAGGTAAACGGCGGAATGATCGCCAGAACAATATCAGATACCACATACATACCGCCCCAGATTGCAGCAGCAGTTAGTCCGTAAATTGCGCCACGCAGCATAGACTATCTCGTTTCAACAATGAAGTACGCTGATTATTGTGGACATCTTTAGCCCCTGCAAGAATCACCTTGTACGAATTACACAGAAAAATCACTGCTCCCTCTCTACTAGATTGCTTGAAAGTTTAAGCAACACCAGTATACTTTCTTTAGCAAGTTTTGGTTTCTCGTAACTTGTACCTACTTAGCGGAGTGGTCTATGAAGATTTCAAGAAAACTATTCGTTCTCGTCTTGGTCGTCGCAATGGGTTTGATGTTGAGCGCGACGCTCGTCAACGCGCAGGATGGCACTGTCATCCGTATCGCGTCACAAAGCCCGCTTTCGGGCGGTCAGTCGGTTGTAGGTACCGCGATTCGTAACGGCACTGAATTGGCGATTATGCAGTTGGCGGGTCCGCTCACTGAACTCGGCTACACCGTCGAATTCGTTCCCTACGATGATCAAGCAACGGCTGATGTCGGCGTCTCGAACGCACAGTTGATCGTCAACGATCCTGCCATCCTCGCAGTGGTTGGTCACTATAACAGCGGTGTTGCCATTCCGTCGTCGGAAGTTTACAACGACAACGATCTGGTGATGGTGTCGCCCGCGAACACGGGTGTGAATATTACAGATCGTGGTTATGCGACGGTCAACCGTATTTGCGGTCGTGACGATGCACAGGGCGCAGCAGGCGCTCAATTCGCGGCAACGCTTGACGGTGTGGAGAGCGTTTACGTTCTGCATGATACGACCACCTACGGTCAGGGCGTCGCAGACTTCTTCAGCGCAGAAGCCGAAGCACAGGGCTTAACCGTTCTGGGCTTTGAAGGCACAGAAGAAACAGCCAATTTTGAAGGCATCATTCAGCCGATCATCGCGCTTGAGCCTGACCTTGTTTACTTTGGTGGCATCTACGACCGAGGCGGTATTCTCATCAGCCAACTTCGCACGGCGGGTTACACCGGCGTGTTCCTTGGACCTGATGGTATGGACTCGTCAGAATTTGCCAACATTGCGGGCGAAGCAGCGATTGGCACGTACTACACGACGACAGGCGCTCCTGTGACGGTGTTCCCTGAAGCCGCGCAGTTCGTAGAAGATTACACGGCGGAATTCGAAATGGATCCGCAGCCTTACGCGGCGCAGTCGTATGATGTTACTGGTATCATCATCACTGCGATCACTCAGCTTATCGAAGAAAACGGTACATTGCCGACCCGTGCGGAAGTCGCCGCTGCGGTGCGTGCTACAACCGAATATCAGGGCATCACCGGGAACTACACCTTCGATGATAATGGCGACCCCGAAATGGCGTCGTACTACATCATCAGTGTCGATTCCTCTGATCCTGCACTATGGGGCAGCAATACCATCTTGTCGACGCAGATGATCCCTTCACCGTTGGCAGCAATGGCAATGATGGAAGAAATGATGCCTGAGGCGACTCCCGGCTCGTAACCACAAAATGATCGTTGGGCGGTGGCATCACCTGTGTGCCACCGCCTTTTTTTCTATTGCACTGTGGAGTCCTTTAATGAGTTCAGAGACACTGACCCCGCCGCAAGTTCCCGCCCTCGACTCACCCTGGCGGCGCTTGCTGGATAGCTTCCCCGTTCGCTACATTCTTTACCCTGTCGGACAAATGGTGATTTTCATCGCTGGTGCGGCAGGCATTTTGACTTTGTTATCGGTTCTTCTGGCGCTGCTTGTCCCTGAACCGCGCCCAAATATTGTTTTGATGGATCAAATTGGCAAACAGCTTCCCGGCATGATCATCAGCGGAATCAGCATTGGTTTTGTCTATTCAATGGTGGCGCTTGGTTATACATTGGTCTACGGGGTGCTGAAATTTATTAATTTCGCGCACAGTGAAATCTTCATGGTCGGTTCGGTGATCGGCTTTGAAGTCATGCAGCGCATCGAAGATGTGGGTTTTATACAGTTGTGGCATCCTGTCGCGTTGGTCGTCACCATCGTCGGTTCAGCGATGATCATCAGCGGCTTGCTGGCAGTCCTCATCGAACGAGTCGCCTACCGCCCTTTACGGAATGCGCCGCGCCTCGTCCCTCTGATCACAGCAATTGGCATTTCCTTCTTCCTGATCGACTTTGTGCGTGCCATTGAAGCCATCACGCGCAACGACTTCAACTTGACCTATCCTACGGGAGACCTCTCGTATTTACGCACCCCTATCCCGATGACGTTCGGGGAAACTACCGTGAACGTCCGCATCACATCGATCATCATTGTGCTTGCTGCTGTGATCATGTTGATCATCCTGAACTATTTCGTCAATGGCACAAAACTAGGGCGCGGCATTCGCGCCGTCTCGCAAGACCGCACAACAGCGGGCTTAATGGGCATTAACGTTAACCTGATGATCTCAATCACGTTTTTCGTGGGTGGGGCGTTGGGTGGGGCGGCGGGCGCATTGTTCGGGCTGAACGTCGGCACGGTGACGCCTTACGTCGGGTTCATTCCCGGCTTGAAAGCCTTTACAGCGGCGGTGCTAGGCGGTATCGGCAACGTGACAGGGGCGCTTCTTGGCGGGCTAACGTTGGGCATGGTCGAGTCCTTCTTGAACGGCGTGCTGGTCTATTTTCCAGCACTCGGTCAGCGTTATACCGATATTTTTGCCTTCTCTGTATTGATCCTTATCTTGATTTTCCGCCCAAGCGGGTTGCTTGGTGAGCGTGTGGACGAGAAGGTGTAAGTATGACCGCTCAAACTTCGCAAAGCCCGTGGACAACTTTTCGCACATGGCTCAGCCGCCCAAGCGTCGCAGGGGTCGTCATTCTCGCCTACCTGCTCATCGTGATAGTCGCTTTGCTTTCCCTCAACCGCGCTGATCTGCTGTTCCCGTTGTACAGCACGCTTGTGTTTCCGCCCTTCGTCCTCTCGCCGTTCGTGATTTTAGCTTCGCCGCTTGATAACCGCATCAAAGTCACGCTGATTCTGGTGCTGGTCGTCATCGCCATGCCGCTCATCGGCATTTATGACAGCAGTTACCTTGAACTCACGATCCAAATCTGCATTTTCGCGGGGCTGGCACTCGGATTAAACATCGTCGTCGGTTTCGCGGGTCTGCTCGACTTGGGCTATATCGCTTTTTTCGCCGTCGGCGCGTATTCGTGGGCAATGTTCACCTCCAGCGCAGAGACGGTATTTTTTGTGAGTGGCATCATTGTTCCCGGTTGGGCATTCTACATCTTCATATTCGTCGGGGTGGTGTTAGCCGCGCTTGTTGGCGTCTTACTCGGCTTACCCGTGCTGCGCTTGCGCGGCGATTACTTGGCGATTGTCACGCTCGGCTTTGGCGAAATGATCCGCGTATTAGCGCGTAACGCTGACCAACCAATCAATTTCACCAATGGCTCACAGGGGCTGCTCAACGTCGGCACGCCGCCCATGCCGCAGTTCTGGGTCGATTTCATCGGTTCGATTGCCAGCACATTGGGGATTCGAATAGCGGGGAACTTAGAACCGCTGGCACAACAAATGCTCTTTTACTTCATCGGCATCGTGATTCTGGGCGTGATCATCGTGGCAGCGCGTCGCTTGGACAATTCTGCCATTGGTCGCGCATGGACAGCCATCCGTGAGGATGAAGTCGCGGCAATTGCGATGGGTGTCCCGCTGGTGAAAATGAAACTGCTGGCATTTGCGACGGGGGCTGCGTTTGCTGGCGCAATCGGCGTACTGTACGCCGCCAAGCAAAGTTTTGTCAGCCCCGAAAGTTTCAGCCTCATCCAGTCGATCAGCATCCTCGCAATGGTGATCGTCGGGGGCATGGGCGGCATTCGCGGCGTGATACTTGGCGCGATCATCGTGACGCTGCTCAACCTGCAAGTGTTGAAGAACCTGTCGTTACAGCTCAACGCCTTACGCAACATCGACTTCATTGTGCCGTTGATCAATTTCCACATTAGAGACTGGCCCACACAGCTTGAACCCGCTAAATACGAACGTTTAGTATTCGGTTTGCTGCTCGTGTTGATGATGCTGTTCCGTCCAGCGGGTTTACTGCCGGAGCCGCGCCGCAAATTGGAACTGGATATGAAGAAGCGGGCGCAACCGATGGAAACGCCTGTCATTACGTCGTCAGAAACGGGGGACTAGACCAATGATGCTGTTAGAGGTTAAAAATCTGGTCAAATCGTTTGGTGGTATTCGCGCCGTCCGTGATGTAAGCATTTCGATCCCGGAAGGCAGCATTAGCTCAATTATTGGACCTAACGGCGCGGGTAAAACCACGTTTTTCAATCTACTCACGGGCATTTACAAGCCTGATGCTGGCTCGGTTGAGTTTAATGGGCGTTCGCTCATTGGCTTGCGCCCCGATCAAGTCAACGCCGCTGGAATGTCACGCACGTTCCAAAGCATTCGCTTGTTTTCCAACATGACGGTGCTAGAAAATGTCATGGTGGGGATGCATTCGCGCTTAGATGTGTCGGTGTTGAAAACGCTGCTGCGTACAGGTGGCTTTAACCGTCAGGAAGAACACGTCCGCAACTATGCGCGTGAACTGCTGCATTTTGTCGGCTTAACCGGAAAAGGCGACGAACTGGGTCGCAATCTCCCCTACGGTGATCAGCGCCGCGTCGAGATTGCGCGTGCGCTTGCCAGTGACCCCAAGCTCATTTTGTTGGATGAACCGACAGCGGGTATGAATCCACAGGAAAGCAACGAGGCAACCGTCCTGTTTCGCCGCGTGCGTGATGAACGGAAAGTCACTGTTGTGCTGATTGAACACGATATGCGGGTGGTTATGGGCATCAGCGAACATATCAGTGTGCTAGATTACGGCGAGAAAATTGCGGAAGGCTCACCGAAAGCCATCAGAGAGAATACCCGCGTCATCCAAGCCTACTTGGGTCGTCGCGCCGCTGGAGCGGAGGTCAATAGTGGCAGTCCTGCTTGAACTGGAAAATTTGCATACCTATTATGGGCAAATTCACGCGCTCAAAGGCGTCAACCTCACCGTCAATGAAGGCGAGATCGTCACGCTTGTGGGCGCGAACGGCGCGGGCAAATCGACCACCCTCCGCACGATTAGCGGCATGGTCAAGGCACGACAGGGCAGCGTTCGTTTGCGTGGCAAAGAGATCAATGGAATGCAACCGCATGAAGTCACCGCGCTTGGGGTCGGGCATGTTCCCGAAGGTCGGCGCATCTTCCCGTTGTTGACCGTCAAAGAGAATTTGGAGATCGGCGCGTGGACTGTGAAAGATCGCGGCACGATTGCGCGGCGCTTAGAGGAAAGTTTTATCCTGTTCCCCCGCTTGCGTGAACGCATCACGCAGAAGGGCGGCACGCTTTCCGGTGGCGAACAGCAGATGTTAGCGATTGCCCGTGCTTTAATGGCAAACCCGCAAGTGCTGCTGCTTGATGAACCCTCAATGGGGCTTGCGCCTGTACTGGTTGAGGCAATTTTTGACATCATTGTGCACATTAACCGCGAAGGGAAGACGGTGCTGTTAGTCGAACAGAACGCGCTCATGGCGTTAGAAGTGGCGCATCGCGGCTACGTGCTGCAAACCGGGGAAGTCGTTTTAGTCGGCAGCGCAAAATCACTTTTGGATAACGATATGGTGCGTAAAGCCTATTTAGGCGAAAGCTAACTCCGTATAATGCCAGCGGTAGGGACGCCCAACGGGGGCGTCCGCCGTGCTTGACTCTTTTTCTTAGATCGGTTGCTATTTAGCGCAATTACTGCTATTTTTAGAACAATAATCTCTGCTTCAAATCCACAAAAGCTAACTTTATACTCATTCTTTAAATTAAGAGATGACTCGATCTGGCGTGCATAGGAACTGCGATGGCTCTCAATCACCTTGCCGGGAAAGAGATCGGTGATTACATCCTTGAAGAGCGCATCGGGCGCGGCGCGACAGCGGATGTATATCGCGCACGTCAGAAATCAGTCAAAAGACACGTTGCGCTCAAAATCATTAACCCCCTCTACAATATTGACGATCCCAGCGATTTTCGTCAGCGGTTTGAACGTGAAGCCAGAATTATTGCTGCGTTGGAACACATCCATATCCTCCCTGTTCACGATTACGGCGTCACCCATGACGGAATCGCTTTTATAGTGATGCGTCTAATGCGCGGTGGTTCACTGGATGAATTAATCGCCAAAGAATCTCTTTCAATCGAACACGTAGTACGCTTGTTCACCCAGATTGCTTCGGCACTCCACTACGCTCACGAAGGGCGCGTCATTCACCGTGACATCAAGCCGAGCAATATTCTGCTAGACGAGATTGGCAACGCCTATGTGACCGATTTCGGCGTCGCAAAACTCATCGATAACCCTTCCATGAGCCTGACAAAAACAGGTTATATCATCGGTGCGCCCGCCTACAGTTCACCTGAACAACTGCGTGATATGCCCATTGATCGCCGCTCTGACATTTTTGGGATGGGCGTCCTGCTTTACACGATGCTGGTGGGGCATACCCCCTATTCCAAGACTGCCGCTGGCGTTTTAGATGTCATCGACAAACAAATTAATGTTCCGCCATCCTCCCCTCGAACGTTCCGTCCCGATATTTCACCACAAATTGAGTCGGTGATTCTTACGGCGATGAATAAAGACCCGAATGACCGCTTCCCGACTGCACAAGCGATGTCCGATGCGCTTGTTGCAGCGGCGGCGGGTCAGTCGATCAGCGTTACGAAACTCAAAACGGCGACAGCCACGCGGGAGATGAAAGCGGTTATAGCGCAAACATCTGGCGACAAGAACCTGATTCGCCTGTATGTTGTCGGCATCGTCGCGCTGATAGTCGGCATTATTTCGGTATTCGTATTGTCACAGGTTCTCAGTGGGGTGGTGAATCCTGTGCCATCATCGACCATCCTCCTCGCTCAACGCGGCAATCGCACGGATGTTATCCCGTCAGACGGCGAAATTCGTTTGGCACTGGCGCGACTTGGCACAAATGGTTTTATCGGATACATCCCCTGTACTCTTGCCAGCCAATTTCAAGCCAGCCGCGCCCGTGAGATGAATGAATTATTTGAGGACTATGGTATCCGTTTTAAGGTTTACGATTCCGACATGGATCGTTTAGTGCAGGCGGATTTGATCACACGTGCTGTTTCCGAAGGTGCAAAATCACTCATTATCTGCTCTTTAGATGATCAAACCCTCCAGTCATCAATGCTGTATGTTCAGGATGAGCATATTCCAGTCGTATTCGTTGCCCCCACAACACCCGATTACGGCGCAGTAGTGATTGAACCCGATAATCATTTCATTGGGTTGCAAGCCGGACGAGAAGCGGGACGCTATATCAACGAGGTGCTTGGCGGACAAGCAAACTATATTGCACTAGACTACCCCCCGTTAGGCTACATTCGGAATCTCATTGCGGGGATGCAAGAAGGATTATTGGAACTTGCTCCAGACGCGCAATTTATGGGAAGTTATGGGGTTACCGCAACGTTTGAATCGGGCTACGAAGTCATGCAGAGTATCCTAGAAGAGGATGTTGCTTTTGATGTGGTTTTGAGTTTGAGCGATGCCACCTCTTTTGGCGCTATTCAGGCGCTGGAAGAAGCCGGTATCCCCCCCTCAGACGTTGCCATTTTCAGCGTAAACGGCGAGTCGTTGGCGCAGCGGTACATTCGTAATGAGTACTATCTTCGGGCGACGGTGGAAATTCCAACGAGCGAGCTTGCACACGTTAGCGTCGGTGCTGCGATCAAGCTGTTAGGGGATGGTACGCTGCCCCAAACCATTGTGTTGTCACGGGGTCAGGTATTTACCCCCGAAATGCTGGAAGTGAGTCCCCAAGATTGATACACTACAGGGGTGTGTATTTTCTCAAAGGACAATGCAAATGCGCGTAACAGTTTGGAATGAAGGCAGGCACGAAAAGAAAAACGAGGCTGTGAAGGCAGTCTACCCGAATGGCATTCATGCCGTCATTGGCGAAGGATTGCTAGAACACGGCTTTGATGATGTCAGAACGGCAACCCTGGATGAGCCAGAACATGGCTTAACTGTCGAGGTGTTGGCTGCAACAGACGTGCTGTTGTGGTGGGGACATATGGCGCATGGCGACGTGCAAGACGAGATTGTTCAGCGCGTCTATGATCGTGTGATGGACGGCATGGGTTTGATCGTGCTGCATTCCGGGCATCACTCCAAAATTTTCAAGCGGTTGATGGGTGTTAATGGCGACCTCAAATGGCGTGAAGCCAATGAGAAAGAGCGTATCTGGGTGGTCAACCCCGCGCATCCCATTGCCGATGGCATCCCTGACCATTTTGAGCTTGAGCATGAAGAAATGTACGGCGAACCCTTTGGGATTCCCGAACCCGATTCGCTCGTGTTTGTGAGTTGGTTTCAGGGCGGCGAAATTTTCCGCAGCGGCTGCTGTTTCTATCGCGGACGCGGCAAGGTATTTTACTTCCGCCCCGGTCACGAAACCTTCCCGACCTACTATCAACCCATGATCAAAAAGGTGATTGCGAACGCGGTTCGATGGGCTGCGCCGACTCAAGGACCGCGTATCTTTGTTGAAAATCGCAAAGTGCCGCTTGAGCCAATTCCCGAATCGTAGATTGTCATCAAACGAGGAGAACACTTTTGACTGCGCTTCAATCCCTGTTAGATTTCGCGCTCGATGTGACGTGGCAAGCCGGACGAATAACCTTGCGCTATTTTCAAACCGGGATCGCGGTTGAGCGTAAAGGCGATAACAGCCCCGTCACCGCAGCAGACCGGGAGTCTGAGCAGTATTTGCGTCAGATGATTAACCGTTACTATCCCGATCACGGCATTGTCGGAGAAGAATACGGCGAACAGGCGAGTCAAAGTGATTTTCGCTGGATCATTGACCCCATCGACGGTACAAAGTCGTTCATTTCGGGTGTGCCACTTTACGGATGCTTGTTGGCGTTAGTAGAGCGTGATCAACCGCTGGTTGGGATAGCACATTTCCCCGCGCTTGATGAAACCGTCTTTGCGTCGTTGGGTGGCGGTTGTTACTGGAACGGACGCCGCGCTCATGTGTCGTCGGTAGAAAACCTGAGTGACGCGACTCTGCTAGCCAGTGAAATCAGTCGTGGGTGGGATAATCACACTGACGCATGGCAGCGTTTGCACGAGGCAACTTATATTCAGCGGACATGGGGCGATGCTTATGGTTACGCGCTGGTCGCTACCGGACGCGCCGAAATCATGCTGGATGCGAAGATGCACATCTGGGATAGTGCGCCTTTCGGTGTCATCATGCCAGAAGCGGGAGGCACATTCACTGATTGGACGGGCAAATCGACCATCACGTCAATTCAAACGTGCGCGACCAACGGTCATCTCCTCGATCCCGTCCTCGAAATTCTAAAAACCTGAAATCGCTTGTAGGGGCGAGGCTTGCTTCGCCCTTTCTCTTGTATATCTCTGTGTTCTCTGTGTTCTCTGTGGTTAAAAATCTCTGTATCACTTTTTCTCCACTTGCTCCCGCGCCCATGTGATCGTCTCGCGCATCCCGTCCTCAAAAGGGATCGTTGCTTCCCATCCAAGCACCTCACGCGCTTTGCTCACTTCGGCGGCAGACATGCGAATATCTCCCGGCTGCGCGGCGTGATGCCGTAATTCATATGACTCCCGCGTAAACTCAAAATTCTCCAGCACCAGATCGCACAGCTTATTGACGCTAGTTGCCCGTCCCGACCCCAAATTGATCACTTGCCCGTAGGAATCAGGATTGTCGATAGCGTCTGCCCACGCTCGTACTACATCAGACACATGCACGAAATCGCGGCTTTGTTCGCCATCGGCATGGATATTGATCGGTTCGCCGCGCAGCACATTCCCCAAGAAGATTGCAAACACCCCCTGATAGGCATTCGTCAGGCTTTGACGCACACCGTACACGTTGAACATGCGAAACGACGTGACGTTGAGCCGAAAATCAATGTCTTTCCGTTGGCTGGCAAGGTGAACATAACGTTCGGCGGCATATTTGGTCACGCCATAGTATGACACGGGGTCAGGTGGGGCGGTTTCGGGCGTCGGCACAATCAGCGGATTGCCGTAAATCGTCATGGAACTGGCGAACAACAGGCGCGGCACTTTATGGGCGAAACAGCCCTTCAAAACGTTGATCGTCCCAAGCGTGTTCACGTTGAGGTCAGCGGCAGGGTCGAGATACGATAGCCGGATCGACGCTTGCCCCGCAATATGACACACGGCATCAATCCCGCGCTCGAATACGGCAAGTAACGCCGCCTCATCAACGACATCGCCTTCAATGAACTCGGCGCGTGGGTTGATGTGGTCGCGTTTACCCGTCTTGAGGTTGTCGAAAATAATCACCTCGTGACCGCGTGAAATCAGTAAATCTACGAGGTGACTGCCGATGAATCCCGCGCCACCTGTGACTAGAATTCGCTTCGACTGTTGTGTTTGTGCTGTCATGTTATAAATGATCCTGTGTGCCTGTGCTTTTACTCATGTTTGTTTTTCGCGGCTCGGATAGCTGTTTATCCGTGTCTCGATCCGTCGCTATCCAGGGGATAAAAACTTCATCGGCGGGGCGATGTGTGTCATGCTTGACCAGCAGCCATTCAAACCAGACCGTCAGCAGCGTATAAAGATAGCGACTTCCCTGTTCTTTGAGTTTCAGCGCAGACTCGCCTACATCGCGGTTGCGCCACGAAATCGGGATGACTTTGTACGAGTAGCCACGTACCATCGCTTTGAGCGGAATCTCAATCGTGAGGTTAAAATGCGGCGACACGAACGGACGGCATCCATGAATCACGTTTGCACGGTAGCCCTTGAATGCGTTGGTGGTATCGTTGTAGCCGTATTGGAACATTAAGCGGATGAGAAAGTTCGCCAATCGGTTGATCACCAGCTTAAAGCGCGGGTAGTCGTAGATTTTTGAAGCGGGCATAAAACGCGACCCGAACGCGCAATCTGCTTCATCAGCCAAAATGTGATAATAGCGCACAACATCTTCCGGCAAATCAGAGGCATCTGCCATGGTGATGATCACCGCGTCCCCCGTGAAATGTTCTAGTCCAAAGTTGACCGCACGCCCAAAACCGTGCCGCCCCGTGTTCTTGATCACGCGAATACGGGGATCGCGCTCGTGTTCCGCGTCGATCAGTTCATAGGTGCGATCTTTGCTGCCATCATCTACCACCAAAATCTCGATGTTGTGAATGCCTGCACCGTCCAAGTAGTCACGCAGTGCGACAACCGTTTTTTCAACGTTGCCTTCTTCATTACGGGCAGGTATCACGACAGAGAGTTTCACGACTTGCGCCTCCCCACGAGGGTTGTGGGAATAACCAACATTCATTGTGCGGTGGAATCGTCACCATGATAGCGTATGAGATAATCTAGTGACAGCATGAACAAGGAGATTGCATGGCGGCAACTGGATTGAACAATAATGCTTGGTACAGGGCGGCACGTCCGCGCACACTCACAGCGACCTATGTCCCGCTTGGCTTGGCGGCGGTGATCGCAGTAGAGCATGGTGTATTTGATCTCGTCCGCTTCACCCTCTCATTGATCGCGGCGTTATGCTTGCAAATCGGCGCGAACCTCATCAACGAGTATTGGGATTACAAGCGCGGCGCAGACACGCTCAAACAAGCGGGGCAGGGCATGATCATCAAAGAGGGCGTACTCACCCCGCGCAGTGTGTTGATCGGCGCGATCTTGAGCGTTCTCGCCGGATCACTCATTGGTTTATTTCTGCTCACACAGAGTGGTTGGCTTTTGTTGTGGATCGGTTTGGGCGGCGTGCTGGTCGTGATCACCTATACAGCGGGACCTTTCCCCCTCGCCTATAACGGGTTGGGCGAAGTCGCTGTATTCATCTTCATGGGGTCGTTGATGGTCTTGGGCGCCTATTACGTCATGGCGCGTGAGTTTAGCTGGACGCCAGTCATCGCAGCAATCCCGATAGGCTTCATGGTCGCGGCAATTTTGCACGCCAATAACGTCCGTGATATTGATGCTGACCGTGCCGTCAACAAACGCACGCTGGCGGTCTTGTTCGGCTTACGCATCGCCCGCATCGAGTATATGGTATTGGTTGGCGGCGCTTATGCTGCCGTCGTCGTGATGATTCTGCTGAACGTCATGCCGATTACAACGCTTGCCGTGCTGATCACCGCGCCAGAAGCCTACCGCCTCATCCAGATCATTAACACGAGCCGCGATACCGCTCTGCTGCATCAAGCGCAGGGGCGCACGGCGAAATTGCACGGGCGCTTCGGCTTATGGCTGGTGATTGGTTGGGCGACATCGTTGCTCATTCAACGCATTAGCATGTAGGGACGCGATTTATCGCGTCTGGTTTCCCCCTCTCCTTTTTCAGAGAGGGGTCGGGGGTGAGGTGTCTTTTAGATATATCTCTCGCGGATGTTCGGTATCAAATATTGATCGAACGCATCCGTCAAATTGTAATCGGGTTGCCAACCCCAGTCTGCGCGGGCTTGCTC
>Ga0163147_10006053_pt1 | contig 14389 bp, 12 predicted proteins | sample OliLakLV19MP6G1_FD_148597 | JGI IMG/M metagenome (GOLD analysis project Ga0163147, IMG submission 148597) | Freshwater microbial mat bacterial communities from Lake Vanda, McMurdo Dry Valleys, Antarctica- Oligotrophic Lake LV.19.MP6.G1 | ecosystem: Environmental > Aquatic > Freshwater > Lake >...
CATAGGAGGTGAAGTTTTTGCGTCGAAAACACAAATTTACACCTCCTATCTTTTTCTCAACTTATCAAAGAACTTTGTATTTTTTTTGCCCAACTAAAAGTGTACGGCTGGAAAATTACTTGATAGAGAATTTCTAAATAAAAAATTAAGTCATTTTGACTTTATGCTAATGTTAAAATGAAAATAGGATTAAAAAACCTTGAAGATTTCCTAATCCTATTTTGTAATGATTTATGTGTGTAACTGCAAACTGCCTACTGCAAACTGCCTACTGCTTTTCCCACCTTTCGATGACTCAAACCATCCGCCACGCCGACTACCAAAGCAATGACTGCGCCGACGAGCGACGACCAATACACAATCGTAGAAACGCTTTGCTGGGCAATGGCAATCGCCACAAATCCCCATGCGATGACCAATAAATAAGAGAAATTCGTAATTTGAAAATAAGCTATAGAAGCGACCGCCAGCGACACCGCCAAAATAATAACCGCCCAAATATCAGGAGCTAATCCGCCACCATTCCAATCATTATACACCAACAGACTTGCAATACTCACCGCCGTAGCCACTGTAATCCAACCGAAATACAGCGCAAAAGGCATACGCGCCAGCCACGATTCACCCGCCGAAACCGCCGTGCGTTTCATATCAAGTGCTTCATTTATTTTTATCAACGTAAATAGCATAAGGAGAATAAGCAAATTCGCAACGATATTATTCCAACTTTGCCAGTACGCCGCCGGATACCACATGATATTTGCAATGGCGTTAATAATAACCCAACCGGATGCATCCCGAAAGCGCGGATTTTCCCGCTGTGAGGGCAACGCCTGATAAATCCCATATCCCAATAATCCCAGGTAAATCAAGCCCCAAATGCTGAATGCATAACCCGCAGGTGTAATGAGTGTAAAACTTTCATCCGAAGATTCATCAATCGGTTTGCCACCCAAATCCGACACTTGCGCGATAATCGTCATGGCAATCATACCTAAAATGGACAGCAGTGTGATGACCTGTCTCGTTTTATCATTTTTCATAATTTGATTCGTTTTGGTTCTTTGAATGGAACGGATAATGGGGTTGGAAGTTGAAAATATCTGGTTGGACATTGTAAGAAGCCAATTATAAATAAATGTTAACGTTGCGTACACGTTTTGAATCCCTGATAGAAATTCTCTATTTTGAACGCTTTCTGAAAATTACCTCCCGCAGATTTTTCTGGACTTGTCTGCGAAATCTACGGGAGACTTAATCTCTAAAGTATTGTTTATGCCGCTAATAAAAATCATTAAGACCTTGTTGCTGTGCAGCGTAGGATGTTCCTCGCTTTTTGCACAATTAGCACCCGCGCCGATTGTAGATACGATGCCGGTTTTAAAAGAAGAAGGATTGAGGGTATTAGTTGACAACTCGCCTGTATTTAAGAGATGCTTTAGTGGATTTGCTTTATTTGACCCGCTCAAACAGGAGAGTTTGTTTGAAAATGATGCCGACAAGTGCTATGTTCCAGCTTCTAATACTAAAATTCTTACGTTTTATACGGCTTGGACGGTGCTTGGCGACTCGATTCCTGCCTTGCGCTACATGGTGATGGGCGATTCGCTTATTTTTTGGGGAACGGGAAATCCCACTTTTTTGAATCCACATTTACCAGCCGATAGTACCATTTTGGTATTTTTAAAAAACCGACCCGAAAAGCTCTTTTTCTCGACCCACAATTTTGAAGATGAACGCTATGCGCCCGGCTGGTCGTGGGACAATTACAACTACGATTTTCAACCAGAACGCTCGTCGTTTCCCATTTACGGCAACGTAGCCATTTTTAAACGAAAGTCGGTTAAGTCAGGTTTTGATGCGTATCCAACTTATTTTGATGACCGAACCGCTTATAATTCCAGATTAAAATCCTCGTATCCTTATATTCGCAGACGCATAGATTCTAACTTATTTGAATACAACAACCGCGCGATGTCTGGCGTGCCATTTCAGCGTACGGTGCCATTTCGGTCTTCGCCGGAATTAATTGTGGAATTGTTGAGTGACACGCTGCATCGTCCCGTTCGCTTGATTGATTTAGAATATGTGCCAGTGCGTCGGGTGTACACGTTGTCGGTTCCGCTGACGGATACGATTTATCGAAAACTGATGCAGGATAGTGATAATTTCATTGCAGAGCAATTGTTGATGGCTTGTTCAGAAAAACTCTTCGGTGCTATCAATGCCAAGCAAGCGATTTTATATGCGAATGAAAAATTATTTGAGGGCCTAGTGAATGACTGTATGTGGGAGGACGGCTCTGGTCTATCGCGTTACAACTTATTTACACCACGAACCGTCACGAAAGTTTTAGCCAAATTATATCAAGAAATCCCAGCCGAACGCTTGCTAAGTATTTTTGCAACGGGCGGTGTAAATGGCACGATTAAAGACTGGTACGGCAATAAAAACAAGCCTTATGTTTTCGCAAAAACCGGCTCCCTCAATGGCGTGCACTGCTTGAGCGGTTATGTAATGACAAAAAATAATCAGGTGCTGACTTTCAGCTTCATGCACAATAACTTCACGTTTGGCTCCAATGCGCTCAAAGTAGAAATGGAAAAAGTGCTGCGCTATGTAGCAGAATATTACTGAGGATGGGAAGATGGGAGGATAGGAAAATAGGACGTTGACAATTACGCATCCTCTTATCTTCCATCCTCCTATTTATTCCCTACCTTTGCAGCCTGAAATTTAGACCATAACTATTAAATAATTGTTCAAGTTCTGCGGGCAGCACATTGGCATATCCGCAAATTAGCAAATCAATTTATGAATTTTTTAGAAGAATTAAATAAACGAAAAACCTTTGGCATTATCAGTCACCCCGATGCGGGTAAGACGACTTTGACGGAGAAACTCCTACTTTTTGGCGGTGCGATACAAACGGCAGGCGCCGTGAAATCCAATAAAATCAAAAAGAGCGCGACTTCTGACTTTATGGAAATTGAGCGGCAGCGCGGTATTTCGGTAGCGACTTCTGTAATGGCTTTTGAATATAGAGGATTGAAAATCAATATTTTAGACACGCCGGGTCACCAAGATTTTGCAGAAGATACCTATCGAACGTTGACGGCAGTAGATAGCGTAATTGTAGTCATTGACGTAGCAAAAGGAGTAGAAACGCAAACCGAAAAACTCGTGAGCGTGTGCCGCATGCGCAATACACCCATTATCGTTTTTATCAATAAACTCGACCGCGAGGGGAAAGACGCATTTGATTTGCTGGATGAAGTGGAAGCGAAATTGGGTTTGAAAGTTTGTCCTTTGAGCTGGCCTGTAGGCATGGGGCAGCGTTTTCAGGGTGTGTATAGTCGGTATGAAAAAAAGTTGGTGCTGTTTCGTCCACATGGCAAGCAAGAAGAAGATAAAATTGAAATTACCGATTTGAATGACCCGATTTTGGAAAAATACGTGGGTGAGCGTCCCGCACAAGAGTTGCGCGAAGAAGTAAATATTATAGAAGAAGTATATCCGATATTCAACCGCGAAGATTATTTGGATGGCAAGATTTCGCCCGTCTTTTTTGGAAGTGCGGTGAATAACTTTGGCGTACGTGAATTGCTCGATTGCTTTGTGGACATTGCGCCTGCGCCGCTGCCGCGCATCACGGAGGAACGTTTGGTGAAACCAGAAGAAGATAAATTTGCAGGATTTGTTTTTAAAATCCACGCCAACATGGACCCGAATCACCGTGACCGTATTGCCTTTCTGCGCGTGTGTTCAGGCGTGTTCCAGCGCAACACAAATTACCTGCACGTCCGGCAGGGAAAAACCATGCGCTTTTCCAATCCAACTTCCTTCATGGCGGAGAAGAAAACTGTCATTGATGAGGCATTTCCAGGCGATGTCGTGGGTTTGTATGATTCTGGTAATTTTAAAATTGGCGACAGCGTAACGGAAGGAGAGAAGTTACATTTCAAAGGTATTCCAAGTTTTTCGCCGGAGCAATTTCGGTATGTGAATAATACCAATCCATTGAAAACCAAGCAGTTTAATAAAGGTTTGGAACAATTGATGGATGAAGGCGTGGCACAACTTTTTACAAGAGAAAGTAATGGTCGGAAAATCGTCGGGACGGTCGGGGCACTACAATTTGATGTGATTCAATATCGGCTCGAACATGAATACGGCGCGGCTTGTGATTATGAACCGGTCAATTTATACAAAGCGTGTTGGGTGAGTTGTGACGACGATAAAGCGCTAAAAGAATTCAAAGAACGCCGCAAACGCGACCTCTCGTACGACAAGCACGGCAACCTCGTGTTCCTCGCCGAAAGCGCGTGGACGCTCCAAATGGCGCAGGAAAATCATCCGAAAGTGGAATTTCATTTTACGAGCGAATTTTGACGTAGCACAGCCTTCCAGACTGTACTCGTGCTGCAAACTTTAGTTTGCGCAGCAAAACCGATTTTTATAACAACAACCTAAAGGTTGTAGTACGAGTTCAGCTTAAAAGCTGTGCTACAAAACACCCAATTACAAATGCGTACCACTTTTTTTATTTTTATAATATCCTTATTAACCTTTACCACTCAACTCGCCGCGCAAACACTGCAAGATAGCGTGGTCACCATCTATCAGCAAACAGAAGCCTCGCTGGTTTTATTAAAAAATGAAAACAATCATATTCCGCTTCAACGATTGGATACCTTGCGCATTGCTTACGTAAACGTTGGTTTAGAATCAAATAGTGAATTTGAGCAGACTTTGAAAAAATATACGTTGGTTGAAACATTGACTTTGCCGACAGCCGATTCATTACAAACTTGGATGCAAAGGCAACAATTCAAATATAATCTTTTTATAATAAGCATTCAAAATATTAATAGCCAAGTAACGGAGGTAAATAATTTATTACAAAATGTGCCTTCTTTTGCAGTTGTTTTCGACACAAGTAATGTTTTTCAACGACTTCCTAATTTGGCGAAAGCCCAAAGTATAATCATTGCACCATTTCAAACTGAATTCACGGAATCCTTAGCAGCGCAAATTATCTTCGGTGGAGTAGGAGCGAAAGGCAGATTAATGCAGGATTTGAACGACCAATTTCGGATGGGAAGCGGCTTGGATTCGCCGGGTGGACTTCGATTGGGCTATGCCCCAGCGGCTTCGGTCGGTTTTGACACTAAAAAATTGGAGGACGGCATTCAAACGATTGTACAAGAAGGATTGGATATTCAGGCGTATCCGGGCGCGCAAGTGATGGTGATTAAAGATAATAAAGTCGTATATCACAAAACCTTTGGCAATCACACATACGAAACCCAAGCGCCGGTTCAAACCGATGATATTCACGATTTTGCTTCCATTACGAAAGTTTCTACGAGCTTACCGGCAGTGATGCGTTTGTACGGCGAAGGAAAACTCAATATTGACGCGCCGCTCGGCTCGATTTATCCCGATTTTAAAAATTCTAATAAAGACACACTAACCTTGCGCTCCATCCTTGCGCACAATGCAAAACTCATGGCGTGGATTCCCTTCTGGCGCGGCACGCTCAAAGGCAATGGCAAATATCCGTGGTCGAAAAAGTGGAATGGCTTGATGAATAATACGGGCGAATTTAAAAATCGGACTTTCAAATCAGACTCTTCTGCGCGTTATCCGATTCGAGTGAGTGAAAATATGTGGCTGCATCGCCGTTACGAGCGCGAGATTTACAAAGGTATTGAAAAGTCACCGTTGAATGCAAAACCGGGTTTTGTTTATTCAGATTTGTCGTTTTATTTGTATCCAAAAATGCTGCCGCCCATTATTGGCACTGATTTTGAAACGTATTTGAAAAAAACTTTTTACCGTCCGCTGGGTGCTTATACGCTTACGTTTAATGCGGCGCGATACTTTCCACTTTCCAGAATTGTCCCTACCGAAAATGACACGTTTTTCCGCAAGACGCTCTTGCACGGCTACGTACACGACGAGGGCGGAGGCATGCTCAACGGCATATCCGGTCACGCGGGCTTGTTCGGTTCGGCGGGCGACCTCGCCAAATTGATGCAAATGTACTTGAACGGTGGCACGTATGGCGGTGAGACGTTTCTAAAAAAAGAAGTGCTGGATGAATTTAAAAGATGTGCATATTGCAATGAAGGCAACCACCGTGCGCTTGGCTTCGACCGTCCCTTTATACAATATAATCCGAAAACCAGCAGCTACGCGCAGTCTGCGAGTGAAGAAAGTTATGGGCATTCCGGTTACACCGGCACGTTCACTTGGACCGACCCGAAGTATAATTTAATTTATATTTTCTTTTGCAATCGCGTGTATCCGACGCGGGATAATCGGAAGTTATTGGATAAAAGTATTCGACCAAGGACGCAGCAGGCGATTTATGATGCGTTGTTGCTAGGGGCGATGGGGGAGAAGCAATGATTTTATAATCGCAGAAATTTTATATTTTAGTTTTAGGAAAAATAAATGCCAAGTCTTGCACTGCTTTTTCCAAGCGTTGCTTTACATTAGTAAACGCTATATTTTTATTTAAAATTGGTTTATCTTCCTCGAAATTAATATCTTCAAAATAGGCAAGCCCTTTCAGCGCAACCAACGGATTGGACTTTGGATATTTTAATGCGTAAGCATCCAGCAATTTTTTTAAAGAAAAATATTCCAGCAAAAAATAAATATCATAAAAATCTTTTAATCGTTGTCCACTGTGCGCAATCGCATTCAACTTCATGGCACCGATATCTGAAAGAGAAGCCAAACGCAAATCATTTACAAGGAGCAATTTTTCCACTAAAGAATAAGCGTGTTTAATAAAATCAACCTTTACGCCTTCTATCAAACCTAAAACTGTATTTGGCGCAACAGATTGTAATTGGAAATCATAATTATTTTCGAGATGAGTAACTAACTGTTGAGTATCAAAAGGAAGTAATGTAAATAAGTCTAAATCAATAGAAAAGCGATGTCCGATTTGTAATGCAAGTGCGGTGCCGCCTACCAAAAAATAGTCGTGGAACGCGGAATCCTGTTGCAATGTTTTAAGCAACGATAGCGTGTGCGGCAGTATGACGTTAGGTTGTAGATGTAGCATTGACAAGATTAGAATAAACAAAAATTTCAGTAAAACCCTTATCTTTTAAAGAAAGTTGCTTGCTGGCGCGAGCGGTTTCTAAAACAGTAGGAACGCCATAATAACGAATGATTTCTCGCCATTCCGCAATATTTCCTCGCTCTATAACGCGCTCAATTACAATGCGTTTTGAGAGGTCAAAGTTAAATGTTTCTACATTGTACTCCCAAAGTAAATGAGCGGGAATGATTGGTTTAATATGTGATGCAGTAGCGGACAAAGCTTAATTGTTTTTATTAGCGATTCAAATATACAATTTTTTAGGCGGTTTTCCAAACAGATTATGCAAGGCGCAGCAATTGATTTCTCAGCATTCTAATTTAATAAAAACTTAACCCTATTTTTTGAAAAAATATTAATTGTTTCAACATATATTGTTGTGAATTTTTAATTTCAAAATATTTATAAAAAACCTAACCTATGGATGCTACAACGAATGCGCTGAACTGGTTTGAAATCCCAGCCACCGACATCACCCGCGCAAAGAGCTTTTACGAAACGATTTTTGGATTTAAAATGGAACAAGTCGAAATGATGGGCATGCACATGGCGATGTTTCCAGTGGATAATATGAGTGGAAAAGTAGGCGGTGGACTCGTGCAAAGCGATATGCACAAGCCAAGTACGGATGGCGCGGCTATTTATTTGAATGGCAATCCTGATTTAATCACCGTGTTAGACAAAGTAGAAAGTGCTGGCGGTCAAGTTGTTATGCCAAAAACCCACATTGACGAACAAACTGGCTACATGGCATTTTTCATGGATAGCGAAGGCAACAAAGTTGGCTTGCATTCCAATAACTAAAACGTTACCTCAAGACCGAATAGGGAAGCGCTTATTCGGTCTTTCTATTTTCCATTCTTTTTAAATCACTTTAATTATCACCATTTGAAAATTAACAGCATACGTATCATTCCATAAATTCTATAATTTTGAGAATTCTGGCTCAGATGATTATCTTTGGACATAATTATTCAAATAATGTCCAAAATAAATACTTTCTGGCGTTGGTTTTTTATTACAATCGGCATTTTGCTGTTAATCATTTTATTGTTACTCCAACCTTGGGACGTTCGCAATTTAAAATCTACTCCTAAACCGACCCAGAACTATGCGGAAGCCGTACAACGCATTCAAAAAATAGCTGCTACGGATTCCGTTGCTTTGAATCCATTATGTAGAATCACGCTTCTCACGCACGGACAAAAAACGGAACGAACGATTGTAATGGTGCATGGCTACACGAGTTGCCCTTATCAGTTTTTTGAATTTGGTAAACAATTCTATGATATAGGTTATAATGTTTTGATTGCTCCGATGCCGTATCATGGGTTGAAAAACCGAATGACCGATGTGCACGCTAATTTGACCGCCGAAGACCTCGCCGTTTATGCGGATGAAATGGTGGATATCGCACAAGGCTTGGGCGAACACGTAACAATGATGGGCTTGTCAGTTGGAGGCGTGGTGACAGCTTGGGCAGCGCAGAACCGCACCGATATTGACTTGGCAGTATTGATTTCTCCGGCGTTTGGGTATGGGGCGATTCCACCGCCACTGACGGCTGCTGCTATGAATGCATTTCGCGTATTGCCTAATGGATATGATTGGTGGAATCCAGCGAAACAGGAACAAGGTGGCGTACCGCACGGCTATCCCCGCTATGCTAAACGTGCTTTAGCGCAAGCGCTGCGACTTGGTTTTTCGGTGCAACAAAGTGCCAAAAAGCAAAAGCCCAACACGCCACTGCTGGTCATTACCAATGCCAACGACCATCAAATCAACAACGAGCGAACGGCTGCCATTGTGGAATTGTGGCGTAAAAAGGGCGCAAAATTGGAGACCCATGAATTTTCGGAAAAGTTGAAGTTAAACCATGATTTAATAGAGCCACTGAATCAGCAAGAAAAAGTGAAAAATTTAATTTATCCGCGATTATTGGAATGGACTTTAAAGGCGCAGGGTGATTCCTTATCCAAAATTTATACATTCATTACAAAAACTCAACAAGCAGATATTAATTACGCGGTGCTACAAAATATTAATGCGATTGAAGGTCATTCTAATATAGAAGCTGCATTTCAACCGATAAAAGGAAAATTCACGGTTTATCAATTTAAAGCGAGTTATTCCGGTTTATCGTTTCAAGGAGAAGGTTTTTATATTTTCCATGATATATTGATAGCCAAAACCGATTCAAATAATAAAATACTGGATGCTTATCAATACACGTTAGAGTGGACGGATGTGCCAAGTGCTGACCTTTTTAAAAGTACGGCTAAAAATATTATATTGGATAATAATCTTGATATTAATAAACTTCGTTTTATTCGGACGGATTCTTTGGAAGGGACATCGCCGCAGTTACAAGAAAAAGGTGTTTTGCGATTCAATTAAATAACCATTTATCCGGCAGCTAAAGCAGCCGTTACACTATGATTCAAATCGGACAATACAACACACTTCAAGTAGCCCGCGAAACCAAGTCAGGCTTATACCTCGCAGATGAAGAAAATCAGGAAGTTTTGCTACCCGGAAAATACATTCCAAAAGATATAAAGACGGGAGACGAAATTCGGGTTTTTATTTACAAAGACAGTGAAGACCGGCTCGTGGCGACTACGCAGCAACCGAAAATTATCTTGCACCAATTTGCTTATTTGCAAGTAAATGCAGTCAATCCTTATGCTGCTTTTTTGGATTGGGGTTTGGAAAAAGACCTCTTTGTGCCGTACCGCGAGCAGCCGAAAAAAATGGTGCAGGGCGAATTCTACCTCGTCTATTTATATCTGGATGAAAAAACCGACCGACTCGTCGCATCTGGCAATGTGGGCAAATATTTGAATAATGAAGCATTGACAGTAGAAGTAGGACAGGAAATAGACCTTCTTATTTGGGAGCCGACAGATTTAGGTTTTAATGTGATTATCAATCATTTACATAAAGGATTAATTTATCATAATGAGTTGTTTGCACCTGTGAAGCTAGGAGATATTCGCAAAGGTTACATCAAAAAAATACGTGAGGAAAATAGGATAGACGTGCAATTGCAAAAGTCTGGTTATGAAAACATTGAGCCAAATGCTGGGAAAATTTTAGCCCAATTAAAAGCGCAAGGCGGCTTTCTACCCCTCACCGATAATAGCGCACCGGAAGACATTACACTTCAATTAGAAATGAGTAAAAAAACGTTTAAAAAAGCAATTGGTTTATTATACAAACAGCAAATTATTCGCTTGGCGCACGATGGTATTTATTTGAATGAAGAGGATTGAGGAAGTAGGCAGTTTTCAGTAAGCAGTAGGCAGTCCCTCAAAGCGTTGACAAACAATAACTTAAGTTAGACCTATTTCATAATTAATTCTGCGTACTTACTCCAGTGGTCGAGCATAACTAATTAATAATATGCTTTTATTTAGAGTATTGATTGTGAATGTAGAGATAGACTGCCCACCGAAAACTGCCTACTTTTTTCAACTCGCTTTCTTCCGTCGTCGTCCTATTTTAAAAATCTGCTTCGTGACGGGCGGCATATTATCACCCAGCAGGAATCCAAAAGGTTTCAATGGCTCCACCCGGTCAAAAATAACTTTCAAAATAGCGATAAGCGGAATGGATAAAAACATACCCGGTATGCCCCACAAAGCCGCACCAATCAACACGATGACGATAGAAGCCAAGGCGTTGATTTTGACTTTGGAAGCTACGATACGCGGCACGATAAAGTTGTTGTCCAACAATTGTACCACACTGTAAAGTATCAATATGGAAAAGACTGCTCTGGACGGGTCGTCTTCCGTAGCAAGTGCAATCAAGAGTGGTATAGAAACCGCTACGATACCTCCGATGTAAGGAATCAGGTTGAGTAAAGCGCCCAAAAGTCCAATCAAAATGGCATATTGTACCCCGATTATCAACAATCCAGCAGAATTTAAAGTGGCTACAATCGCCATATCCATCAGTAAACCAACGAGATAACTTTGAATAAGTGTTTTTGTCTCACTCAGTACTTCCACCACCACAGCGTGTTTTTCATGTGCAAATAACTGTGCGATAAATTCAAGTAATAATGTCTTGTAATATAAAATTAAAAAAACATAAATAGGCAGTAAAAGTGTAAAAGCCAGCAAACCGCCTACGACACTAAGCGTCTGACCAACCATGTTGCCAGCACCCTCAGAGAGTTGCGTACGCGTTTTGTTAAACCACGCATTTACTTGCTCTGGCTGCAGTTTGAAAGATTGGGAAACCCAGTCTACAATTTGTTGATACAATTCCTTAAACTTCCCTTCCATATTTGAAAATGTATCACTAAACATGGTAGCTTGCCACGAGATAAACCATACCAGCGCAACAAATAAACCAATAGATGCCAGCACGACAACGGTAATGGCTAATATTCTATTCAATCCTTTATTACATAAAAAATTTACTAACGGATTCATTAAAATTGCCAGCAGCGTAGCAAACACAAGCGGTACAAAAATAGACCTGCCAATGTAAAGAATAGCAAAAATGCCTATAATGCCTACAATAATAATAGGTAATTTAATGGAGAGTGGAGTACCTGTTTTGGTTTCAATAGTAGCCATAATTAGAAAGTGGGTGTTGGTTTTTACAATCGTTTGGAAAGATAACAATTGAAGCAGCGAAATTCCGAAAGTGGAGGAGATAATTGGGACACTGATTCATTAAGATGATTAAGATAGGATTATGATTATTTAGAATCATAAAAAACCGTAATTATCATAAAAAATCAGTGTCCTATTGCCCAAAATGCGTTGAATGTTAGCTATATTTAAACTTTTCCCCGTATCATTTGCTCTACTTACCGAGGCTAAGATTTAGATTAAGATTTAAAGGGAGCAAATATAAAATTTGAAAAAGAGTCTGATGTTGGAGGTCTGGCATCTAAAAATCTGGCATCTGGCATCTAAAAATCTGGCATCTCTAAAATTATGGTAAACTACTGGCTATTTCAAGCAAATCCGCAGGTATTCCGATTGCGCGACGCACTACGAGCAGAGGCGTTGGAGACTTTTGCAGTAACTTCGCACAAACAGGATATTGTAGAAGGCGATAAGGTCATTCTGTGGCAAAGTGGGCGAGAAGCAGGCTGCTACGGCTTGGCGACGGTCGGTTCAGAAGTAGGCGAGTGGGGGATTTCAGAAATAGAACGCTCTTTTTTTAAGACAGACATAGAAGAAAACGTGCGTGTAAAGTTGACGGTAGATTATAATATTTGGAGTAAACCCATTACACGCGATTTGCTCATGGGCAATCCGGCTTTCAAGGAATTGTACGCGGGGCTGCCGGGCACTAATTTCACAGCGACCGAAAAACAATATCAAGCTTTGATTAAGTTGATTCGTCAAATGGATATCGTGGCGGAGCCAATCGTGCCCTATCAAACTGCGGAACCAGAATTGCCAAAATTGCCTCAAAATTTAATCCTCTATGGTCCGCCGGGTACTGGAAAAACCTATCAAACTGTGAATTACGCGATTGCCATTATCGAAAATCGTTCGTTGGAAGAATTGGCGTTGGAAGACCGACAGGAGTTGCGTCGCCGGTTTGACGATTATATTACAAAAGGTCAGATAGTGTTTGTCACGTTCCATCAGTCGTTTAGTTACGAAGATTTTGTGGAAGGATTGAAGCCCGTAGCGCTGCCGACGGGTAATGTCACGTATGCCATCGAGCCCGGTATTTTTCGTGTTTTGTGTGGAAGTGCACGTCAATGTTTATTTGAAACTTTAGTAAAGGAACAACCACAAGCGCAGCGGCAATTGAAGTTTAACGAGGTTTATAAAAAATTTATAGAATATGTAAAAAGTGACGATTTTAAGTATTTTGAAACGTCCAATGACCAACATATTTTGGTGGGACAGGTGAAAAAAAATGGCGATTTAGCCATTCGCCCGGGTCTATCTTTTTCTACGACTACGATTGAAAAGTCAAAATTGCGAAAATTATACGAGCGTTTCCCCACGCCGGAAACCATCGAAGCGGCAGATAATTATATTGAAAAAACAATGCACGGCAACGAGCAAGAATTATACCTGACGATTTTTGCAACCTTAATGGGTTTTGAACAAGTGTACCGTCAGGAGGTGCAGCAAGCTGAAATTACGAGTGAAACGGGGGTGCCGCTGGAATTGGCAGAATTGCCAAAAATCACGGACGAAATCTTGGCAAAGTGCAAACGCTACGTACTCATCGTGGATGAAATCAATCGGGGCAACGTCTCCAGTATTTTTGGTGAACTCTTGACTTTGCTTGAGCCCGACAAGCGCGAGGGACGCAGCGAGGCACTCACCGTGGTTCTGCCTTATTCCAAAACGTTTTTTGCCGTGCCGCCAAATCTGTATTTTATTGGTACGATGAATACTGCTGACCGCAGTGTGAACTCACTGGATATTGCCTTGCGCCGCCGTTTTGCGTTCCGAGAAGTCGCGCCCGAACCGCAGACCATTGCAACGGCTGCTAATAAATCGGTGGTACAAGGAGTGAATTTAGTCAAACTATTAGAAATTATTAATCAACGAATTGAATTATTACTCGATCGCGACTATTGCATCGGACACGCTTATTTTTTGAATCTTGATACGTTGGATGATTTGAAACAAGTATTTATAGAAAATATTATACCTTTATTACAAGAATATTTTTTTAATGATTATGCTAAAATTGGACTGGTATTAGGCAATGATTTCATTCGAGAACGCCCGACAGACTTGACTTTCGCTAATTTTGACCATCCGTATGCTGGAGAATTTGCGGAAAAACGCGTGTATGAATTGTGTAATATAGAAGATTTGACCGAAGAAGCTTTTGTGAAAATTTATACATCTTAACCACTGATGTTTATTTTAATCATAACGCTCATTGCGCACACTCAGGATAGTATTGGAACGCGGATAAAGCGGATTTTTGCGGATTCTTTTACTTCATGGTGATAAGTAAGTAGACAGTTTTCACTAGGCAGTTAGCAGCCCCTTAAAACGTTGACAACCAGAAATTTAAATTTATTTATTTTCTAATTTAATTCTGCTCGATTACTTACTTCTACTTTGGCACTTTAGAAAATGAAGAAAAAAGGAGAGATTTGGAGATGGATATATATGACGAAAAAAAACTGAAAATTATCTGAAAGGTTATGGGCGTTTATTTGTATGCCACAAACGGGATAATATATTGAAATGTGGTCAATTTCTGAGTGGCTTGCTTCCCGACTGTAAGAGTAACGTATCGAGTATGACAGAA
>Ga0163147_10006055_pt1 | contig 14385 bp, 10 predicted proteins | sample OliLakLV19MP6G1_FD_148597 | JGI IMG/M metagenome (GOLD analysis project Ga0163147, IMG submission 148597) | Freshwater microbial mat bacterial communities from Lake Vanda, McMurdo Dry Valleys, Antarctica- Oligotrophic Lake LV.19.MP6.G1 | ecosystem: Environmental > Aquatic > Freshwater > Lake >...
GTGCGATCTCCGTCAGCGCATCCTGATGTTCGTGGCTTTCGATCCAGATCCCGGTGAAGCAGGCCCGGACGTATTCGATCAACCGCTCATGAAGCGACATGGTTTACGACCTCCGAAGTAGTATGTGAGGAAAGAACAGGCAAGAGCGCGTCGCAGGGCGACGTTGCTCGAAGTCGACCGGCTGCCGAGCCGCGTGACGGCCCGCGGCGGTCGGTCGGGGTCTGATTGAGAGCCCGGCAGGCGATTTCACTGCCCGGAACGGCAGTGCATCGCTTTCCGAAGCTCTACCGCAGCGATAGAGGGCCGTGCGACCGCCGGCGCGACTGAAGAGAGCCCCCGGCAACGAATCGCGGCTACGGGTCGCTGAGACGCTGTGGCGCAAGCTGGCAAGGTTTTGCTAGCAATTGCGAGCCTAATTCAATGAGCGATCATTGAAATACAAACGGCCAATCCGATTCCTGATTGAGTCCGTCAGTGGTTCGCCAAGAGAGAGCGACTAGGATCGCTGTTGGAGCGGCTGACCTTCGGCTTGCCGGTAGAACTCCGCGGTTCGTTGCTCCTCGATTTGCTTGCCGAGCGCTTGCTCGAGGAAGCGACTCGCATCTTGGCACGCCGAGCCGACGAAGCCTTTCGTTTGAACCGTCGCGTGGCCGGCTCGATCGACGATGATTTCGATGATCGTCATGCTGCACCTCCCGCGACTTGCACGGTGAGCTTGATCGAGCCGTCGGCGAGCGACTGCTCGACGACCGAGTGCCCCCGACGCCGAGCTTCGAGCCGTGCCTTCTCGACCGCGTACGCTTGCATGAACTCGTTTAGTCGAGCGGGATCACCCCAGCGCCCGCCGAAGTTGTCGTAAGCGAGCTTCCCTGTCGTCGTGTCGCAGACGACCGGATAGCGCCACTCGGGCAGCTGCACGCCGAGCCCGGTGGCTCGGCTGCTGTAGAGCTGAAACGTGCCTTCCGTCGAGGGCGGCAGCCGGAGCCGGTCGCAAGCGGAACGAACGGCCACCGGATCGCGAACCTGCGTTTCGATCGTGACGATGTGAGACATCGAGGTCTCCTTTGTGATCAAACAGGAGTTGAAGAGGATAAACCCTCCGTACACCCATTTTGACGCGTTTGAGTCCCTTATTCAGTGGCGGTCGTGCCGGTAGCGTCCTCTTTTCCGTCCCGTAGGCACGATGCACGTCGAGCGATCGATCAGGGCCGATCGGGACACGGATTCCCGAGCTTCGCGGCGGAGATCTTGGCGCGTCGCTCCGGGTCTTGAGCCTTCGCTAGGAACTTCGGCCCGACCTTCGTCCAATTGCGTTTGCCGTGCTCCGCTCGGACCGCTCGGTCGCCTTCGGTCTGCTCGACGACGCCGAGAACCTTGCGCCACTTCCAGACCGTCTGTGCCGTCACGCCCCACCAATACGCCACCGCTTGCGAAGCCTCGCGGCGCACGGCACGAGCGAGGGCGCCGTAGACGATCAAAGCTCGATTCGAGTTCCCAGGTACGCGACCCAGAGGCCACTGGATGCGGCCGTTGGACAGCGCCACGATCACGACGTCGCCGCGGCACGCGTCAGAGGCCTTAGAGCCGTAACGGAAGCGAGGCGCGGCGTACGGGCCGTAGCGGAGCTGGTGGCGGTGGTCGGGTTTCATGCCATGATTATGATTCGGCCGGATGTCGCTCGCCACTGTCGGTCGCAGTAGGATAACGGCTATGAAAACCCCGCTTACCGCCCTGGCCTCGGTCACGCTCACGATCTTGCTCGGCTCCGTACTCGCGGCGGAGCCGCAGACCGTCACGGCCAAGGTCGTCGGCATCTCCGACGGCGACACGCTCACGGTCCTCGACGCTGCGAACGTGCAGACCAATATCCGGCTGAACGGCATCGACGCTCCGGAGGCGAAGCAGGACTTCGGCTCGCGCGCGAAGGAAGCCCTCTCCGGCAAAGTGTTCGGCCGCGAGTTGCGGCTCGTTAAACGCGACGTGGATCGCTACGGGCGGACCGTGGCCGACGTTTACGTTGGGGAGCGACTGATCAACCGCGAACTCGTGGCGGAGGGATTCGCCTGGCACTACGTGAAGTACGCACCGCACGACAAAGAGCTTGCCGCGGCTGAGGCGTCGGCGCGTGAGCAGAAGCTCGGGCTCTGGGCCGATCCGGCACCGATCGCACCTTGGGATTTCCGGAAGCCCGCAACGATGCCCACGGTTCCCGGCATGGTCTACGTCACGACCAAGGGAAAGAAGTATCACACGGCGACTTGCCGACATCTGAACGCTTCGGCGACCGCGATCCCGCTCGACGAGGCGAAGAAAACACGCGAGCCGTGCAAGGCGTGTCGACCGGGAGAGTGATCCGGTCGACGGTGTGGAGTTTCGGCTCAGCTAAGCGGCATACATCAGGCGAGAAGGGACAATTCATAAATTAATTGTCCGCGCCTCCTCGCGTCTCTCTCGACAGTGAGACGATCACAATGCAGAATGTCGCTGCGCTCAAAAGCCTGCGCCACTCAAGGAGTTATTCCATTGCGAGCCAACTCATTTAGTAATTGATTACCGTCTCACGCCGTGATGAACTGCGACTGCGCTCGGCAGAGCACTTCGAGGAGGAAGGCGAACGGTTCGACGGCCCGTTGATCGCAGGTGCGAATCACCGACATCAGAATACTTTGCGCACGTGCACCGGCCCAGGTGCGGTTGCCGCCCCAGACTTTGCGATTCACGACGGCCGGACGAATGGCCTGCTCGGCCCAGTGGTTCGTGGCTTGAATCGCCGGATCGATCAAGAACCAGAACCACTGCATCGCATGCTTCGAGACATGCCGGGCCAAGCGGCGATTCGGTGCGTGGGTGAAGCGGCCCGAAGCCAATTGTTCCAACTCGCACGCCAAGCCCAAGCCGCGTTCGGCCAAGTCATTGCCGCTCAACCGATGCCCGCGCCAGGCCCGCCGCAGAGCGAACGCCTGATCGATGAGTCCGAGCACCGCGCGTGGGAAGCGCACGGCCCCGCGGACGGCCGTCTCCGACAGTTCTCGGCAACGTCGCTGCAAGTGCGCGAGGCACTGTTGATGGAAGGCTCGGGTGAAGCGGTCGTAGACGCTCCAACCGTCATGCACCAGCGTGCCCGGCCAATCGAGCCCCAGCAGCGCCTCGGCCGGTCGATGACTGCGGGTCGGATCAATCGCGTAATACGTCGTGCGACGGCTGACGAAGGCATGCAACCAAGCCAAGCGGCCCCCGACCCTCCAACCCGTCTCGTCGGGCGCGACCTCCGACGCGCCCCGCAAGTCCGTTCGCAGTCGTTCATAAGCGGCAGCGCAGCGTTCGGCCGTCCGCAACGTCGAACGGACGCTGGTGGCCCGTGCGATCCGCAGTTCGGGGAACAGCGTGCCGAGCAGTTTCACGCTCTTGCCGTGCGACAAGCCGAGTTCTTTGTTGAGGAGCGCGAGCAGGGCGTGCACGCGCGGTCCGAGTTGACTCGCCGCCGCGCCGCGGGCCGAACCGGTCTGCAAGACGTGACGGTCGGCGACGGTGCGACGGCAAGCATCGCATGTGCCGACATGCACGTCGAAGCGGCGATAAATCACCGTGCGAGGAATTTCCGTCTGGTACTGCACGGCGACATGCGTTTCACTCACGTGCCGCTCGCCGCAGTGCGGGCACTCCGGCGGCAACGGCACGTCGTAAGTCTCGTCGATGCGCGGCGGCACGCTGCGATGGGCGTGCGGGCCGTGCCGCTTCCCCGACTTACGGCCCGGCGGCTTCGGCTCGGCGACCGGCGGTCCCTTCGAGAACGGAGCCGCTTGACGCTTGCCCCGACGACGTTCCTCTTCCAAAGCCGCAGTCAGCTTCGAGACCTGCTCGCTCAGCGATCGCACCAACGATTCCAACTCGGCCACACGAACCTCAAGTTCGCGGCAACGCGGGCACGGCGGAAGGGAGCGATCAGCGGCCATGATCGCCGAGAATATCCGCTGCCGACAAATCGCGCAAGCGCGATGCGGTAATCAATTACTTGTACAATTCTCTCGTGGTCATTTCGGATCTCCTGATAAGTCAGATTTAGACACTGCTCATCAGACCGATTTGACCACGCTTTGTAAACTCTTACGGCAACACAAACTTACGACGCGCACTTCATTTGTCGATGAACCCTTATGAATCACAAAACACACATCCTAATAATCCTCTCCTACACACTCATCGCATCGTCTGCATTCGGAGCCGATCCACAACCGTCGTTCCGTTCCGCAGGTCTGCCGGTCACGCTCGCACTGGATAAACCGGGCTATGTGACAGCCGTCATCGAGCGTGCGGATGGCCGGCGTGTCAGCAATCTGGCCAGCGAGGTGAAGGCTCAAGCGGGCCCGATCACGTTCAACTGGGACTTCTACGATGTGGGTGTGCAGAAGGGCGAAAAGGAGCCTTACACGCGGACGCTGGTAAAGCCGGGCACTTACACGGTGCGCGGGTTGGTGCATGATGGCATCGATCTGCGCTATGAGATGTCGGTCTATAGTCCCGGCACGCCTCCGTGGAAGACGGAGGACACCTCGGGGACGTGGATGGGCGACCATGCCGCGCCGAGCGATGTGCTGCATCTGGCGAAGGGCCCGGATGGCTCGCCCGCCATGGTGTTGGCCACCTCCTGCGCGGAGTGCGGCCATGCGTTGTGTTACGCGGATTTGAGCGGGAAGAAGTTCAAGGGCATCAACAGCGACAACTTCAATGGCGCCAAGGCGATCGCCAGAGACGTGGCGCCGGGTGCTGAGGCGGGCGTCGTCTATTTTGTCAACAACGTCGGCTTGTGCGCGGGCCTCACGGAAAAGGGAAAGCATCAGGTGCTTTTCAAATACACGCCGAAGAAGCCGTATCCGACCATCGATGAATATGGCTTTCTCGACCTCGCCGTGCGTGGGGGCGTGGCGGTGATCTCGAACACCGACAATGGGGATAACATGGATACGACGACGGGGAACCTGCTCGTCGTGGACATCGCGAAGCAGACGATGCTGGCGAACCTCGAAACCGGTCCCAGCCGTGGGGTGGCCTTTGGTCCGGACGGCAAGCTCTACGCGATCATCGGTCAGGCGGTCGTGCGTTATGCGCTCGACGCGGCCGGAGTGCCGACGAAGGAGGCCGAAGTCGTCACCGGGCTGCTGGAGCCGCGTCGTCTGCGCTTTGATGCGGCGGGCAATTTCTATGTCGGAGAATGGGGCACGCGGCATCAGATCAAGGTCTTCGACAAGACAGGGAAGTTGGTGCGGACGATCGGTAAGGCAGGCGGGCCGCAGATCGGCAAATACGACGAGGAGCGCATGGATCGGCCGGACGGCATGGCCGTGGATGCGCAGGGTCAACTCTGGGTCGCGGAGAATTCCCATGTGCCGAAGCGGATCAGCCTGTGGAATGCGGGCACGGGAAAATTCCTCCTCGCCACCTACGGCGGACCGCAGTATGGCGGCGGTGGCACGCTCGATCCGGTGGACAAGACGATCTTTTACTATCCGCACGGCGTGGCTCCGATGGAGAAGGCCTCCATGGCCTTCAAGCTGGACTGGGCCACCGGGCAGAGCCGCTTGACCCACATCCTGACGCGAACGCCGCTGATGGGTCGCCAGTTGAGCCAGAAATGGGAAGGCATTGATCTCACCGCGCCCGCCACGCCGGAACATCAGTTCAACCAGTTCGATGCGGTCTTCAGCAATCGGCTGCTGCCTCCGCCCGGCCTGTCCGTGACGACGGGCGGGCATCGATATCTGTTCAATCGTGTGGTGCGGGCGGACCAGCCAGCATATACGGTGATCTGGCGCTGGGATGAGGGGAAGGATGACTTCGCCGTGCCCGTGGCGATCATTGCCAGCACTAACTCGATGTTCAGCGAAAAGGGCGAAGGTCAGATCTTCGACCGGGCGGATTTCAAAGACGCGATCCGGGCGAAGAAAGCCAAACATGACGCGAACCAGTTCATCTGGAGTGATCTCAACAGCGATCAGAAGGTACAGCCGGAGGAATTGACGTTTTACACCAGCCCTGGTGGCCCCGGCGGACTCTTTGGCATCTATCTGAACGCGGACCTGTCCTTTGCTGGCGGCAATCTCAGTGGCGGTCGTTTCCCCACACCCAGTCTCGATTCGAAGGGTGTTCCGACGTGGGATCTGAGCAAGATCACGTCGCTCGGAAAGGTGGACCCGGCACTGTGGAATGGTCAGTTTGGCCCGCCGTTACTCGGACGAGAATTTTCCGTCGTCGGCGCCGGGGGCTGGGAGTATTTCAGCCCGCCGCAGGGCTACCGCAAGGATGGTACGCTCGCGTGGACGTATCGCTACTACGACCACTGGCGCCTGCCGCAGTTTCCCGGTCAACTCGTGGCCGGCGCAGGCAGCATGGGCCGCATGGTCAAGCCGCGTCGGGGCGAGGCGGGTGACATGTGGGCGACTTCCAGCGAGAAGGGAAGCGCCTATCTCTTCACCGCCGATGGGTTGTTTCTCAAGACGCTCGGTGGCGATGTGCGCACGACGCCACTGTGGCGATTCCCCGAAGCTAAACGGGGCATGTCCGTGGACGGCGTGAGTTGGGAGGATGAGTGTTTCTTTCCCACCATCAATCAAACGGCCGACGGCGAAATCTATGTCGTCACCGGCAAGGAACACGTCAGCATCAATCACCTCACGGGCCTGGAAAGCGTGCGGCGGCAAGAGTGGGGCACCATCACCGTCACGCCCGCGATGCTGGCGGGGCTGCCTGCAACCCTGGTCGAACCGGTGCAGAAACAGGTGCGCCGCACGCTCGAAGTCGCCGCCGGTGGCAAAGGCCCGGCCGTTGATGGCAAGCTGGAGGATTGGCCGATCGCCGAGACCGCCTGGGCGCGGATCGATCCCCGCACGACGGCATCGTTGTGGATCACCCCAGAGCGCATCCACGCAGCCTTTCGCAGCGGGGACCCGAAGCTGCTCGATAACTCCGCGGCCGACCCACGCTTCCTGTTCAAGTTCGGCGGGGCGCTCGACTTGTATTTTGGCGAGAAGTGGAATCCCGGAAATCTTCAGGAGAACACGCCTTACCAACCCGGCGACTGCCGCCTGCTCATTGCGAAGATCAAAGGCAAACCCACCGCCGTGCTCTATCGCCCCGTCAACCCAAAGGCACCGAAGAGCGAGGAGTGCGTCTTCGAATCGCCCATCGGCAAGGAAGTCTTCGCCTCGGTGAAAGACATCACCAGCGAACTGGAATTCGCGGAGGATGGTGCGGGCAATTTCGAGATCTCACTTCCGCTGGCGACCGTGCTGCGCGTTGAGTTTCAAAAGCTCGGCAAACAGGACTGGCACGAGGACAAGACCGTCATTCTCGGCGACCTCGGCATCATCCGGGGCAACGGCAGCCAGAACGTGCAGCGCGCCTGCTGGAACAGCCTCGACACCTGGATGACCAGCGACATCCCCACTGAGGCCCGCTGGCGTTCCATCAATTGGGGCGTGTTGAAACTCATGCCGGACAAGCTTGCTGCGACTGCGCCGGGAAAATGAATGTGCCTCTGAAGTCGGGCTGCTTTGGAATGCATTTTCATCAAGAACACGATGACGAGATGCACGATGGTCCTCCACGGCACGCCGATGGGCAGCGCGAATTCGCACAGCAACACCAACCTCCCCGTGCTGCTCGCCGGCGGTGGATTCAAGCACGGCCAGCACCTCGCCTTCGACAAGGAGAACAACTACCCGCTGGCGAATCTCTACGTCTCGATGCTCCAGCGGCTGGGAATTGAGACCAATGAGTTTTCCACCGGCAAGGCAACCATGAAGGGCTTGGAGTTGATCTGATGCGCCTCCTCATGATTTCACGATCCCTGCTGGCCGACATCGCGGCCCAGTTGGGCACGAAGTTGAAATGGAACCCGCAGACGGAACGATTTATCGGCAACGACGCGGCCAACGCCATGCTCACCCGCATCTCCCACAACGGCTGGACCCTTTAATATGCACCCGGCCCCTTTCCTGACGAAACCCACGACCTTATGAAACCCCTGAATATTCTCCTATCATCGGCCTTCACGCTTTTCCTCGACGCTACCGTCGTCAGGGCAGCCGAAGTGGCCGCTCTTCCAGCCGCCGTGTCTGTCGAAACCGCCAAGCCCACCTGGCACCGCCTGACGGTTACGAACTCCTGGTTCGCCAATTCCGATGCCGACGCGAGGTTCATGCCCCAAGGCATCGAGGGCATGTATGTGACGCCGGACGGCACCACCTACACCAATATCCGCTGGGAGGAAGGCGGCGGCAATGTGGCCACAATAGAGGCGGACGGCACGGTCCAACCGCGGCCTGCGGTGCCGGGTTATCATGGCTGGGGACATAGCGGAGGCCGGGCGGTAACCGCCAATTCCAAGTATGTCTTCATTTCTCAGCAGTATAACAATGAGGGCGGCAGTCTAAAAAATACCAATAACTGGCCTCCCGCCGGGAAGGACTGGTATGGCATCAGTCGCCGGTCCCGGTCCAGTATCGGGGAAGGCCCCGCGTTTGTTGGCGGCATGGGAGGTAAGGACAGCCCGGCCGGCTGCTTCCTGCCTGTCCACGAGGTGGAATCATCTCGCAAGGAGTCTGACGTCCACCTCCGTAGTCTGTGTGCCAGCGAGGATGAACTCTTTGTGTCCTGCCCGCTGGACAACAAGATTCGGGTTTATGACGCGGAGCAAATGACGCTTAAACGATCTTGGGAAGTCGCGGATGCGTGGCAGATCGCGCTCGATGGCGAAGGTGCGCTCTGGGTCGCGGTCGGCGAGGACGCGACCGAATTGCGACGCTACGATGCCCAAGGAAAAGCGTTGCCCCAATCCATCACGCTGCCAGCAGGCAGTCGTCTGGGCAGTTTCTGCATTGACGCTGCGGGCCGCCTGCTAATCGGCGACGTGGGCCGGAACGAATGTGTGCTCATTTACAAAGACATCACCTCGCAGCCGAAGTTGGACGGAACCTTCGGCGTCAAGGGCGGTATCTACTCTGGCACGCCCGGCGCCATCGCCCCCCTGAAGCTCCATCAGGTGCGCGGTATCGGCGTGGATGCGGCCGGTGCCATCTACATTGCCAACACCCAGTATCGGGCGATCGGTCCAGGCGTGTGGCTCGAGAAATACTCGCCCGCCGGGGAGCTTCAGTGGCGGCGACACTGCGTTGTCTTCACCGACAGTGGGGCGGTGGATCCATCGTCCGACGGAAAGTCGATCTATGGGATGACCGAGCGTTACGACGTGGACTTAGGGAAACCTCCGGGACAGGAAGCGACGCTGGCGGCCTACACCGCGAACTTTTACAAATACCCCCACGATCCCCGCTTCGTGCAATACGACAACTCGGGCGTTTACGTCCGGCGGCTCGACAACCAGACGTTTGTTGTCACGACGGGAATGGGCTCGGGCCAGTCGCCGTTCTGCATCTATCGGTTGAATGCCGCCACGGACGGTGAGGTGATGATTCCCTGCGTGGTCTGGTCGAACTCCACGAAATACCCTCATGCTCCCAAGGGCGATTGGATGTGGCGGGATCTGAACGGCGACGGCCAATTCGACGCCGACGAATATGCGCCGACCAAAGTCCACGACGCTTACGGCGGGAACAGCGCCTTCATGGACGCGCGCGGCGACATCTGGATGACCTGCTGGGGACCGCTGCGCAAAATCGACTATCGCGGACTGGATCGTCATGGCGTGCCGATCTACGACGGGGCCTTCACGACGATCCCGGCCCCGCAGCCACTCTCGGCCGTGCGCCGTCTCCGTTACGACCCGGAGCAAGACGTGATGTTCCTCGCGGGGACCATGAGCGGCGAGAAAACCCACCATTGGAAGTCCATGGGCAATCACCTCTGCCGCTACGACGGGTGGAGCAAGGGGAACCGAACGGCAACCTGGCACGTGGTCTGCACTTTTCAAAAGGGAACCCCGTGTGAGCCGATTTCTTTCGATGTCGCCGGCGATTACGCATTTGTGGCGGTCGCGGAGCGCGGCAAGGTCGGCGACCAGGAAATCAAGCGGGGACACATCGATGTTTACGGGAACAAGACCGGTGCTTCGGTCGGCTATATTGAGCCTCCCGGCGACTGGGGCGTGGGCTGGATGGACGCGTGCGAATGCCTCAGCGTGCATCGCCGCAAGAATGGCGAATACCTAATCATCGAGGAGGACGACGGGCGCAGCAAGAACCTCCTGTATCGATGGAATCCGGGAGCATTGCCATCCAGCCGTTAGCACCTGATCTTTCCTAATTATCGCGAAAAAATCGAATTCCCCATTTATGAAACTACGCACTATGAAACAACATCTCCTGAGGCCCATCATTGCGTTTCTACTCATCAGCATGGGGGCCGGCCTGCTTGCGGCGGACGCCCTGCCGATCTCATCGGTTGCGCCGGTGAGCATCATTTTCGACACCGACATGGGCGGTGACTGCGATGATGTCGGTGCTTTGTTCATCCTCCACGGGGCGGTCGAGCGCGGCGAAGCCAGATTGCTGGCCACGATGGGATGCGTCTCGACGGATGCGATCGCACCGGCTCTGGACGGGATCAACACGTGGTTCGGACGCCCGGAGATCCCGGTGGGGACGCTCAAGGATCCTGGGTTACTCGCCGGTCCGCATTACACTACGGAGCTGGCCCGGCGGTTTCCGCACCAGTTCGCAACGGGCAAGGATTACCCGGACGCGGTCGCGCTTTACCGTCAGATTCTCTCGAAAGAACCCGATGGCAGCGTGGTCATCGTGGCGGTCGGTCCATTGCGGAATCTGGCCAACCTGCTCAAGTCCACCCCCGATAAACAAAGCCCGTTGGATGGCCGCGCACTCGTGGCAAAGAAGGTTACGCGGCTCGATGTCATGGGTGGGAACTACCCGCCCCCTGCGAGCAACAAAGACGCGGAGTATAATTTCAAAGTCGATGCCGCCTCCGCGTCACTGGTCTGCGCCGACTGGCCAACGCCCGTGCTCTTCAATGGCGAAGGCGGTTCGACGATGTCTGGTCGCCGCGTGACTTACGAAATGCCGGAGCACAACCCGCTGAACATGGCTTATCGGCTTTATCCAGGCGTGGGTTTCGCCGGGGATCGTTTGAGCTGGGATCTGGTTTCGTGTCTGGTGGCGGTGCGCGGTGCCGCGCCCTTTTACTCAATCGTCAGCGGTGGCAGGAACGTGGTGGATGCGTCCACTGGGATCAATACGTGGCAGGCCGATGGGAATACCAATCACTCCTATCTCGTTCTGAATCGAAAGCCGCCCAAGGCCGAAGTCGAAGCGGCGCTGGAAGACTTGATGGTAGCGGGCAAGGCGCGTCCGACGGGCCTCGCGTTCAACACGGCCTATTACGCCACGGCCGGGATGTGTCAGATCACCAGCAAGGGCGCGGCGGATGGAAATGGGGCGGCGCTCAAGGCTTTCGATCTCAATGACAAGTCGGCGTGGAGCGATAAGTCCGCGTCGAGTTGGCTACAGTGCCAGTATGTCGATGGGCGGAAACAACTCGTCACTTCGTATGCGGTCGTTTGCCCCGACCCGCAGCGCATGCCGCGCAGTTTGGAATTGTCCGGCTCCAATGACGGCGGGGCAAGCTGGACCTCACTGGACATTCAAAAGACTCCCGAGTTCAGCGAACACACTCGCCGCCGCGAGTTCATCATCGCCAAGCCAGCCAAGTGGAACATCTACCGGATCAACGTCACTGCGGCCAATCCGCAGGAAGGCATCTCCATCGCGACGCTGGAATTGAATGAGGCCATTCACTGTCGCCCCAAGGTCGCCGTCGCGACAGTGAGCCTCGACCAGAAGAATCTCAGCCTTGCGGTCAATACACGGGCTACGCTCAACGCCACGCTCGCGCCGATGGAAACATTCGAGCGGGAAGTGGCGTGGTCGAGCAGCGATCCCGCCGTGGCCGAAGTCCGGAGCATTGGTGAGCAGATCGCTATCGTCGTGGGTAAAAAGCCCGGCACCTGCACCCTCACCGCGCTGATCGACAAGGTGCAGCAGACCTGCGCCGTGACCGTGGTTCCTTCCACGCTGCCCGCCGCGTGGCGCTACGACGAACTCAACGCGCCGATCATTCCCGGTGCGATTTCAGTCGCGGAGAGTGTCTTCACGCTGACGGGCTGCGGTCATGGGATGACCGCGTTTTGGGAACGCGTGCGGGATCAAGGCACCTTCGCCAGCCAGGCGCTGACGGGCGACGCCGCCATCTCCGCCCGCCTCACAAGTCTGGCCCCCAACGTCGGCGGCCCGTCCTATCAATGGGACGATCGACCGCCTTCCGTGGCCGGATTGATGATCCGGGAATCGCTCACCGAGAAGTGCGGACGCTATCTGCTCATCCAAGTCGAGGCGTCGGGTTCACTCGTCTGCCGGTGGCGGAACAAGTCGGGAGATCAGGACGACAACCAGAAAAAGGATTTGGGCAAGGTCACGATGCCGCTCCATTTGAGGCTCATCCAGACGGGCGGGCAAACGCAGGTCTTCACCTCCACCGATGGCCGTGACTGGGGCGAGCCGAGAATGTCCCATGCCGCCACTTTCGACGGTCAAAGCCGGGTCGGCCTCTTCGTCTGCTCGGGCAATACCTTCGCGACCACCACCGCCACCTTTGATTCGGTCCAGTCTTTCCAATGAACTTCACCTCCATCCGCCACTCCATGAAATCCAAAATCCAACTCTGTCTGCCGGTCTGCCTAGTCGCCATCACCCTGTCTGCCTTTGCCCAACGACCCTCATTTTCCACCCGCAGACTCCGCGCATGAAACAACCCGCATTCTTCGTGACCCTCTGCATTCTCCTAGCCGTGGTCGTCGGCCAGGCCACCGCTGGAAATTCGTTTCCGCAAACTGCGAACATCATTGATGTCACCAAGCCGCCCTACGACGCCAAGGGCGACGGCGTGACGGATGACACCCAGGCGCTTCAGCGGGCCATCAATGAAAACACCGGGCAGCACCGTCTGCTCTATTTCCCGCGCGGCACTTATCTCGTCAGCGCCACGCTCAAGTGGCCGAAGAAATTCGGCGGGCGTGACAACTGGGGGAAAACTTTTCTGTGCGGCGAGTCGCGCGAGACGAGCGTCATCCGGCTCAAGGACGCGACCTTCACCGATGTGAAGAAGCCCGAAGCCATCATGTGGTGCGGCGGGTTCGGCTCGGCGGACTGGTTTCATAATTACGTCGAGCACCTGACCTTCGATGTCGGCGCGGGAAATCCCGGCGCGGTGGCGCTCCAGTTTTACTCGAACAACTCCGGCGCGGTGCGCGACTGCCGATTCATCGCGGGCGCGGGCAGCGGTCACACCGGACTCGACCTCGCGCATCGCGACATGAACGGGCCGCTCCTCGTGCGGAACTGCGAGGTCACGGGCTTCCGGCGCGGCATCGCCACGGCGCGCGCGGTGAATGGTCAGGTGTTTGAGAACATCACGTTGCGCGGGCAGGCGGAAGTGGGTTTCGCCAACGAGGGGCAGTCCATCAGCATCCGGGGCTTCACGAGCGACAGCGCCGTGCCCGCGCTCTCCACCTACGGCACGCTCTGCCTGCTCGACGCGAAACTCACCGGACGCGGTGACGCGGCGAAGAAGCCCGCCATCGTGAATTACAACGGCGGGCGCATCTTTCTGCGCGACGTGAAGACGACCGGCTACGCACGCGAGCTCGGCGATGTCTCGCACACGCCGGACTCCGGCGCGGCGTATCGGATTCGCGGCGCGGACAAGCCCGGCAGCCTCGGCCCGGACATCGCCGAGTATTGTTCGCATCCCACGACCAGCCCGTTTCCCTCGCCGACGACTTCGCTGCGTTTGCCGGTGAAGGAAACTCCCGAAGTGCCCCGCGACGATCCCAAGACGTGGGCGAACGTGGATGACTTCGGCGCGGACCCGACGGGCAAAGCGGATTCCGCCGCGGCGATTCAGAAGGCAATGGACTCCGGCGCGACCACCGTGTTCCTGCCCGGCAGCTACAACATGCGCGCGGCAGTCATCATTCGTGGCAAGGTGCGGCGCGTCGTCGGCCTCGGCGGCATGATCAATTATGGAAAGGGGCTGCGCCCCGATTTCCGCCTCGCCGACGGGGAAGCGCCAGTTGTGCTCATCGAACATTTCGCGAACATCCACGGCGGGCTGGAAGTCGCCACGCGCCGCACGCTCGTCCTGCGCAGCGTCCAGGACTGCGACCTCACAAGCACGCCTGCCGCGGAGGGCGCGGAGTGGTTCTTCGAGGATGTCGTCACGCACCAGCTTCACCTCAAAAAGCAGAAGCTCTGGGCGCGACAGCTCAACATCGAGAATCAAGGCACGCATCTCATCAACGATGGCGGTGATCTGTGGATTCTCGGCTACAAGACCGAACGCGGCGGCACCCTGCTCGAC
>Ga0163147_10006067_pt1 | contig 14354 bp, 7 predicted proteins | sample OliLakLV19MP6G1_FD_148597 | JGI IMG/M metagenome (GOLD analysis project Ga0163147, IMG submission 148597) | Freshwater microbial mat bacterial communities from Lake Vanda, McMurdo Dry Valleys, Antarctica- Oligotrophic Lake LV.19.MP6.G1 | ecosystem: Environmental > Aquatic > Freshwater > Lake >...
AGTCCAAATTGCCCCTGTCGCACAAAACGATACCAATCTCATCGCGGTGGTTGGGTCTATCACCAATTTCCCAGCCCCTACCCTCTTCAACAACAATGGCAGTGGCGCAGATAATTTGGGTGTCCCAACCGCGACAATCGTCAATTTTGGCGCGGGGGATATTACAGGCTCTGCTCTGGTCACCGATTTTGCCTTCAATACGACCACTGGCGCGGGAACATTCGCAGGTGGGACGCTTACCGTCAACGGGGATGGTAGCTTTAGCGTCAATAACCCCACGCTCAACGGCACATTCACCTTCCTCTATCGGATTCAAAACGTGGCTGGCTTCTCTGATGCCATCGTCACCGTCACCATCCAAGAAATTCCCATCGCCCAAGACGACACCTTCAACACGGGCTATACCCAAGATGTCAGTGGCTACACCATTTCTGGGAATCTGACCGCCAACAATGGTGCGGGTGTGGATGTCCTCGGCTTGCCACCCGCCAGCATCACATCGCTTACGGGCGGGATTGCGGGGACAGCCCCAGTCACACAAGCCTTTGCGGGCGGTTCAATTACCGTCAATGCCGATGGCACATTCACCCTGACCAATGCCGATAGTGGCACCTATACCTTCACCTATACGCTGGATAACGGCATTGGCACCGATACCGCGCTGGTGACATTTGTCGTGGACGAAACCATCACCGTATCCGCCACCACACCCGTTGATAGCGCGATTAATGTCCCGCTCACTAGCGATGTGGTCATCACCTTTGACGAAGCACCAACCCTCAACGGGTCTTGGTTCACCATCGTGTGCGGGGCGACCAATATCACCACCGCCAATAGTGCGGTGGGTTTGGTCGGCAATATGGCAACCATCAACCCAACGCCTGTTTTACCCACCAACGAATTGTGTACTGTCACCGTTTTGAGCAGTGCGACCAACGGCGTGACCGATGCTGATGCCAACGATGCACCCGATTTGCTGGACGGCAATAACGATGGGCTAACAGGTGATAATTTCGTCTTTAGTTTCACCACTGTGGACGATGCACCGCCGAGTGTGACCAGCGCCGAAGCCGAAGTTGGCGGGTTATTCACCGCCCTGCCATTGGGTGTTGGGCAATTTGCCGATACCGACACCGATTTGCGAATTACATTCAGTGAAGCCGTCACCGTTGCGGGCAATTGGGCAGAATTAGACTGTACTGCTACAGGTGTTCAAGATGTAACATTTGGGTTAGCCGTCACCGATGCTGACCCCGTGTTCATGCTCAATCCTGCCACCAATTTAACCCCTAGCGAAAGTTGTACACTGACCATTTTTGCCATACAAGTGGCAGATGAAGATGCACCAATCCAAAATATGGTTACGGATGCGGTGTTCACATTTATTGTGGCAGATGTCCCACCACAGGTATTACCGCCAACCGTGCCAATTAATGGCGCGACTGTGCCAAATAACCAAGCCGTGACGATTAATTTCACCGAAAATGTGAATATTACCGCGGGTGGTATCACATGGACATGCAATGCCGTCCCCGTGCCATTCACCCCTGCCCTGCCCGCATCAAATGTAAATACCATCACGCTCACACCCACAGGCGCATTGACCAACGGGCAAACCTGTACAGTGACACTCATCTCGACACTCATCACCGATTTCGATGTGGCAGACCCACCCAATGAATTGGATGGAAACTTTAGTAACGATTTGGTGGATGGTGATGCCGATAATTTCGTCCTCACCTTCACCGTGGATGCACAACCATCCCTAACAGGTGTACAAGCCGAATTGAGCAATCTCCTCACGGCAATCTCACCGCCGACCATCTTGGCGGATGTGGATAACGATACCAGCATCGTCCTGACCTTTAGCGAAGCGGTGAATAACCTCGCAGGGGTCACTGTGACCTGTACCACAGGCGCACCATTGACCACGAATGGCGGTGGCTTGAACACGGCGGGCAACGGCTCTGCAACGCTCACTATCACCCGCACTGCTGGCACGTATGCGGGCAATGATACTTGCGCGATTAGCTTCACACCTGCACAAATCACCGATGTGGATGCTTTCGACCCGCCCGATACCCTCGTGCCACCTGTCCCCGCAATTTATGAATTTACAGTACGCGCCACGGCTAATGACGATGCCTATACCATCACGCCACACCTCACCTTCACCAGTCCGTTGAGTGTGCGCGACAATGATGACCCCGCCAATACCACTGCCATTACGGGCTTTGGGGCAACACTCGGCACTGCCAATGGCACTGTCGCCAATGGCACAACCGTTGGCGTATCCAGTTTCATCACGATTGCGGGCGGTGGTCGGGTGTATATGAACCCCGATGGCACATTCGTGTTCTATCCAGATGCGGGCGTATCCACAGGCACAGCATCCTTCTTCTATACCATCACAGGAGGCGATACCGCACAGGTCAACCTGAATTTCGATGGTCAAGAATTGGTGTGGTTTGTCAACCTAGCCACACCGACCTTGTGTATTATCCCCAATAATATCGGCACACAAGCCTGTCCAGATAGTGATGTTACCATCATCGAAACACAAGACAGCGCCAACGACACGATTTATTTCGCCCAAGCAGGCGCGGATTATTTCTGTGAGCCTATCATACTCGAAACAGGTGGGCGCGTGGTTGGCGATGGGTCTACCTCTACCTTAGCAACGGTCAGCGGTGTCACACCCGCCCTAGGCAGTAGTTTCCCAACTTTCACAGGGACGCATCCTGTCTTGAACAATGCCCCTGGTGATTGCATCACCTTATCCAGTAATAACCGCGTTGATGGCATCACCATCCGCGATACAACAACGGGTTATGCCATTGCCAGCGCGGTCAATATCGGCGCCAGTTTTGCTGACCGCACCAATATCATCGGCACGGGTGGTATTTTGAACCTTGTCGGTGGCGGGACACTCACGGGCAATTTCGCCAATTTGTCGAGTGCCTCACACACGGCGAGTCCGATTAATCTCGTCAATATGGCAGGGACAATCACCACCACCACAGGCGCTATTACCAACGCCGCCAATGCCGATGTCATCGCCGTAAGTGGCGGTACAGTTTCACTAACGATGTTCCCAACCGTGAGCAAAACAGGCGGTACAGGCGCGTTGCTCAATGTGACTGGCGGTCACGCCGTAGGCACGCTCAATTTCTTGAGCGGCATCAGCCATTCCAGCGCGACGGGCGGTGGTGTTCAGTTCAATAATGCTGATGGTATCTATATTGTCAACGGCAATCTGGCTATCAGCGCAGGCACGGCAGGCGTGCATATAGACAATGGCTCGGCGGGGTCGGTGACATTCGTCTCGGCGGGGTCATCTATCACAGGTGTGAACGGCATTTCGTTCCGTGTGAATAATAGCTTTGCATCCGCCAGTTATGCGGGGTCAATCACCCACACATCAGGAGTTACCAGTGGCATCCAAGTGATCGACGGCACTGGCACAATTTCTTTCGATGGCAATGTCCAAATCGGTACAGTTCCATCGCCGATGCTCACCGGTGTCGGTGTGTTATTAGATAATACAGGCGTGACAAACCTCATCTCCTTTGCCAACCTCAATATCATCTCAGGCATTAATGGTGGTATAGGCGCACAGGCATTTGTGAGCCAAACCAGTGGGCGTATCGCCGTTACAACGGGTGCGCTGGTTTGTGATGGCACTATCGGCGCAGATAATCACTGTTTCGATGTGAGCAATACGACATCCAGTGGTGTGACCTTTGCCTCTATTTTGTCTGACCATAATGATGGTGGTGAAAGTGGCGGTGCGATTTTCCTCAATACCACCCCTGGCACGTTCACTTTCCAAAATTTTGCCACTATGACGGGCAACAATGCCGGTATCATCCAAGCCGCCGCTTTTGGCACGCTCAACGTTGGGACAGTATCACCGGGGAGTATGACGACCTCTAACCGCCCTGTCTTGAATATCAATAATGGGGCTATCAATATCAATGCCACTACTAGCAGCACGACTAATAGCCCAACACATGGCATTAGGTTAATTAGTTTATCTGGCACAGGTCTAACCGTAAGCGGGACAACCATGTTAGACCTCGCAGTCGGTGCAACTGGCAACGGTATTTTGATGCAAGATATCACAACGGGGATATATAATTTTAGTACCGTCTCTACCGTGACTATCACCGACCGTACCAATGAAGGTATTTACCTCAATAATGTGGATGGCGGCGCCGTGGCATTTGGCAATACGACCATCAATAACCCCACAGGCGCAACTGAATCCGCCGTACGCGCAGAAAATGGTAGCAGTAGCGTCGCTTTTGCCCAAGCCAATATCAATCAGGGTAATAGTGGTACCCACGAAGGATTTACAGATGCTTTTACACCCAGTGCAGGCACGGGTGAGGCTGATGCCGTGTACTTTAACGCCCAAACAGGCGGTCTCACGATTAGCGGTGGCACGATTCAAAATGTGGCTGATGATGGCATTGATATTCGTGGCTCAACAGGCTTGGTATTGAATAATGTCACTATCACCAATACGGGTCTAAGTCCTACATCGCCTTGTGGGGGTTGTAATAGTTCTGGTGTGCAAGGGTTTAATCTCATCGGCACGGTCACCGTGAACAATTCGAGCTTTACCAACGGGCGCATCCGCAATTTCTATGTCAGCAATACCGCAGGCGCACTCACCTTTACCCTGAACACCTCTACCTTCGATGATACCCGCACGGGTGGCGTTGGTACAGATAACCTGCAAGTGTATTTAGGTGGCACAGCCAGCGCCAATATAGACATCAACGGTGGCACATTCACGCGCTCGCGTACCAATCAAATTGAAGTGACAACACGGGATACCGCCAATGTCAACCAACTCGACATCACGGGCATCACCATGAATCATCTGGGTGCCGATAGCTCTGGTATCAGCATCAACGGTCTTGGAAATTCAAACATTGCGTTCAATGTGGCAAATAACCCCACCCTATATAGCCAAGACGAAAATGTCATCGCCATTAGTGCTGGTGAAGATGCCGACGTGCAAGGGCGCGTGATAGGTAACCCCGATATGCGCTTTGTCACTGATAGCCTTGGTGGGTCTGTTTTTAACATTATGCGACTGCTATCTGATGGGTTAACTTCAACCGTCACTGTGTTAATCGAAAATAACATCATGTCGTTAAACAACGGCACAGATGGTATCAATGGCAACGTACAAGGCACAGGATCGGCGCGGATTAACGCAACCATCAATAACAATAATATCTTTGCCAGTGGCACAGGAGGTATCCCATTAGATGCTATCAACGCCATCGTCAATAGTCAGGACGGCACAAACAAGACATTCTGTTTGACCATAAATGGTAATAATGTCACAGGGATATGGGCAAGAGCCGGACGGGCGCGGTCATTAGACGGTACTGGTAGTGTTAGCTCGATGCAAATCACCGGCTTCAACACCGATTTTGCCACAACATGGCTGGCGCGTGGCAATGTTGGCAGTCCTGTCATTCAATTTGCCCAAGTGGGTGCATACTTAGGGGCGGTGATAGGTGAACCACCCGCTGTTAACTGCCCATCACCCACCAATCCCGGACCATAAAATTATTTTTCTGGGCTGATAGGATTTTCTATCAGCCCATAGCACTCATATCATAGGGACGTGACCATGCGTAAAATAACACTGCTTTTTATCGTTTTGCTGATAACTGCCACCCCCGTCTTTGCCCAAAGCGATGATGTGGATGTGGATATTCCCGATATTCCCGCAGGGCAACAAGTGACCATCACCTATCGCGCCCGTGTGAATAGCACCTTGCCAGTCGGGTTGCAATTCATCTCTGACCAAGGACGCATCACTGTCAATGGCGAGACATTATTGACCACAGACCCGCGTGTCGCTGGCAATAATAACCCCACCCGCACCGCCGTGGGCATTTCTGCCACGGCGCTCCCCGCCACAGGCGAAACCCCGTGGTGGCGCACGATTATTTTTATCGGTGGCGTGGCATTGGTCATCGCAGGGGCTATCACACTGCTCATGGGGCGCAATGTGTTGGCTCGGAAATAACGGATATACGGGGGACGGCAACCATGCCGTCCCTACAGCCTGATAACCGTGTTTTGGGGTCGTAGGGACGCGCTATAGCGCGTCCGCAGGTATTATATTGCCTTTGATTGAAATCATTTGAATTTAAAATCGTTACTCCATACGGACACGCCACTCAACGACACCGCAGACCCGTCCCGCACAAAAACGGGGATTTGGTCTAATGGCACAGGGACGCTGATGGTCGTCTCGCCATCGAACACCTCATGCGTCCACAGTGAGCGCCACCGCCCTTTGGGTAAATAGACCTGCTGGCTGATGATATTGGGATGCACCACCGGCGACACCAACAAATCGCGCCCAAAGAAATAATCATATTCAGAGGCGTTTGCGTCTATCAGATGAACAGCACGCATCATCGGCTGACCTGTTTGGGCAGAAAATTGTGCCTCTGTCCAAATATAATCCATCAATTTTTCGCGGATATTCAAGAAAAATCGGAAGGTCGCAATCACACTGTCATCACCCGTTTGCTCTTGGATATTCCACGGGGTGCGGTCATGGCTTGGGGTTTTATGCGCGTTATACTCTGAGTGATATTGCATCACAGGGCAAAAAGCCGCCATCGCAGTGGCACGCAAATATAATTCTGCACTCGGCAATGCTCCGCTAAAGCCTGCCAAATCCCATCCCCAAAAGGGTATCCCAGAGATTCCCGCCGATAACCCCGCTAAAATCGAATGTTGATAGGCATCCCATGTCGAATTTTCATCCCCCGCCCAATGTAATGGGGCGCGTTGCGAGCCGATGAATCCCGCACGGCTAAATGTGATTGCCTCACGGTATTGATTGGCAAAATCGTAATAGGCTTCGGTGTATAGGCGCGGATACTCGTTCCAAACATCCGCCCCTGTGCGACCATCGGCAAAATGTACATACTCACCCCATAGATGTTCGCCACCATCCGTTTTGAAGCCATCAATGCCAATATCATCCAATAAATATGCCCGTTTGCTAAACCACCATGCTTTTTCTGCCTCGTTGGTCACATCCCACAAATACCCGCCCCGAAACCAAAATGGTCGAATACGGTGCAGGCTACCATCTGCCTCATGCACGCCAAAACCCGCATTTTCGTAATAGGAGCGGTCGGCATCGTGTTGGGGATGCGCGTGGTCGGCTTGTTTGACGACAGGAATTTGCCATAGCAAAATTTTGATATTATTGGCGTGTAGCCAATCCACCATCGCTTTGGGATTTTGCCATTTTCCGCCTTCTGGAAAGGTAAAATCGGCATACCGCAGGGCGCTATCGCCACTCACAGGGGTATATTGGGCATCGTTCCAAATATAAAAGGTGGTCTCATCGCTCCATGCCTCAATGACAATCACGGCTGGCTGAATATTGTGCGCCAGCGATGCTTTCACTTCCCCCTCAATTTTTGCCTGTGTATTCCACTCGTTACCACTCATCCACAGACCAAAACTCCATTTGGGGGGCAATACCACAGGACCCGTGAGCTGGGCAAATTGCCCGATGATGGCGTATGGGTCTGCATCATCAAACCAGCGTAATGATAGGCGTTGGTCATCACCTAAATCGGCTTCTAATGACCATGTATCGGCGCGGGTATGCGCGAGGTCAAATTGCATCCATCGGCTACTTTGCACCCACACGCCATAGCCATCAGACGACAGCAAAAACGGGATGGGCATATACGTGCGCTTGCCATGATTTTTATACTGCTCATAACAGCGCACATCCATGAGTTGTCCGCGTTGATTGAGTTGGTTAAACCGTTCACCCAATCCATAAAATCGTTCATGGGGATTAGACACAAACGACAGGCGCACGCGATGAGCGCGTTCTCCATCGTGTAGCCATTCGATACGGGCGATTTTTGGGTGAGCGGATACTCCATCTTGTGAAATGTGGATGGTATCGCCGTCTATGCTCACGCCCCCACCCTCGCGCCACGCTAATCCGCGCAAAATAATTGGCTCGGTGACGATACCATCAGCCTCTACCCAATAGCGCAACACCTCCCCTGCCGATGGCGCGGTGAGCGTGGCTTGCCACACATCTTGTTCGATACGGATAATACGGTCTAAAAATTCTGCCCCTACCCCATGCTCCAATTCGGGTCGCCAATTGACGCTATGGGTCGCCGATTGCGCTTGTGAAGATTTGCCATCTATCTCATAAAAAACACGCACCGCGTTCACAGCATTGGGTGGACGGGTCACAATCCCCACCGTAAAATTTTCAGATGCCAATGGTTGACGCGGAAACCGTTCTTCTGGCAATTGCTCATAGGGGTGTTCTTGACCGAGTGGGTTATGAATGACAGTTATCATGGGTTAGATTGCCTTTAGGTGTGTGAGGACGATTAAATACATGGCGTGCGACCATAACAGTGGGTTGGCAGATGTCCCCCATTTATCCACCCACGGCTGATAATGTGATGCGTCTAGTGGATGCTCATGGGTTTGCTCTGGCATGTCGCCTGTGGGGGTGGCTTGTTTTTCTACCCATACGATTAGGGCGCGTGCCTCATCTATACGCCCCAATTCCACATATATCCATGCCAACCAGCAGGTGAGCAACAACCATTCGCCACCGCCAAAATAGGTATCTGCCCCATACCGATACACCCCGCCGTATGGATAGTGAATATCGCGCTCAATTTTTTGCAGTGTCCGCATAAAACGCGGGTCATCACTAGCGACCAGCCTATAAGGAAGCACCAGCCATAATAAATTGGCATCTACGGCGGGATTGCCAAAAAATTTCATAAAATGACCATCAGGCGCGACCCCATTATCAAGCGCAAATTGTTGAATCGCTTGTGGCAATTGTGGCGCGACCAAAGCGGGGTCTATGCTATGGACGGCAGATAAACCGCCATACAGCGCCCCTAATGTGGAGAGGTGGATTTCGTTACGAAATTCTTCCCAACAATCATAATTGGGCAAATGCCATAATGCCCCCAAATACTGCACAATCAACGACACGGCGGGGCGCAATTCTGCCCATAATGCGGGGTTATGCTGTTGGCAATGCTGAACTGCCCCCCATAGCCATGCGCCATAGCCATCTAACTGGAAATTGGGCCATTCTTCCTCGCCAAAATCGCTATCGAGTGTGAAGCGTGTGGGCAGATAATCGGTCTCTAGGAGGGATTCTTGGCGCGATATTTTTCCGAGTAGGGCGTGAATCTGTGGCTCATACCGCATAATCGTGTGCGCGACCCATTGATGAAAACGGGTGGCGCTGGCATATTCACCGACACAATCCATGCTATGGGCAATCCACATGCCATCGCGTAGCCACGAATAGCCATATTGCGAGAATGTCGGTGAGGCGACATACGCCCCAGACAGCGCTTGATTGTCTGTGATAATTTTGATACTCACTTGGGTTAAATTGAGTGTGTCTAAATAGGTCATGCGCGTTTTACCATTCTTGTAAAAAAAAGCTGTGCGATATTTGCCCTTTTCCCAAAAAATTGGCGTGGGAGAAGGACACGATGATTGGTGTTAGTAAATAAAAACGGTGTAAACCATTTTTTAATCTGTGGCTGACATACGCACTTTGCGCTAGTCAGCCAGTACAATTCTGCCTATCTTGTAGGTTATAGTGGCTGTAGGAACGTGATTAATCGCGTCCCATGAGTAGCAACTTAAGTTAACTTGACGTATAGGGGCTTGCCATGGCAAGCCCCTACAGTTCCCCAATAGGCAGGTTGTAGGGGCGGTACTAGCGCCAAAGGCGCGTATGTCCGCCCTTATTTTCCCCACCTGACGTTATCTTATTGAATCAGACCATCCAAAATTTCTTTGGCTTGGTCGAGTGCTTCTTGTGCGCTGAGTTCACCGTCCACAACCTGCCCTATCAGACCATTCACGGCATCTTGCATTTCGTTTTGGCGCTCAATCACGGGTGGGGTCACCGGGCTTTCTAATGCCATAAACACCGCTTCACGATTGTCGGGTGGGGTTTGGGTGAGATAGGATTCAAAATATTCGGGTTGGTCGAGTGCGGGCAATTCCCAACCACTTTCGACACGGACAGTCGCGGCGGTTTCACTGGCGGTCAGAAATTCTGCCCAGAGGGCGGCTTCTGCAGGATAATCGGTAGTCGAAGAGACACCCACACCATTGGCAAAGAAGTGATGTGCTTTTTGGTTGATGGCTGGTTCAATTTCGACATTCCACGCAAAGTCGGCATCGGCAAACGCGCCAAACATCCAAATACCGGTCACCAACATGCCCAATTTGCCACTGAGGAACAATTCAGAATCAGATACGCCAGACAGTTGGGCGGCGGTGGGCATATAGCCATTGGTCATGAAGCTAATCATCATTTCGATTGTTTCTACACAGGCCGGCGAGTTGATGGTAGATTCGGTCATATCATCATTAAAGAAGAAACATTCACCATTTTGGGCGGCTTTTTTATAGAATTCCCAGAATTGAACAGGCGAGAATAAGCCCCAAACATCATCGCCCAAGGCGCTAATGGCTTCGGCGGCGACAGTAGCATCTGACCATGTCCATTCGGCGGTTGGATAGTCGAGTTCTGCTTGGTCAAACAGGTCTGCGTTGTAGAACAACAACACGGTAGAAAATGTTTCTGGAAGGGCGAGTTGTTCGCCATTATATTGGAACGCCTCTAGTGCGCGGGGATAATAAGGGGCTTCCCCAGTGAGGTATTCATCAATATTCAGCAAAGTGCCATTGGCGGCATAGGTGACAAAATTTTCGTAGTTGAGTTCAAACACATCTGGCGCATCATTGCCGACCACATCGGCTTGTAGCAGGGTGAAATAGTCGCTAAACGGTGCGCTAGACACTTCAACGGTGATGGTTGGATTTTCGAGTTCAAAGGCGGCGATGATGGTATCCAGTTCTTCTAAATAATCTGGCGCGGCGGAAAAAGTGAAATAGCGGAGCGTCACATTTTCTTGGGCGACAGACGGCAATACGAGTGTTGCAGTCAATAGGAGCATCAGAATAAGGCTTAATTTGCGATACATGATTTATTTCCTCTCATTAAATTACCATACGAAATTTATTAAAACGCATTTCGTTGCGTCACGAAATACCTAACCTTTAATACCGCTAGAGATAAATCCTTGCACAAACCAACGCTGTGCAAACACATAAATCAGCAGTATGGGCAACACTGTAATAATCGCACCCGCCATAATCATATTCCATTCGGTGAGCGAGCGCGGACCAGCTTGTAGGGTCGCCAGCACAACGGGCAAGGTCATCATTTCATCCCGTCGGGCGACAAATAGGGGCCACAGATACGAATTCCATAATCCCATAAACCCAAAGACAGCCAGTGTTGCCAATGCGGGCTTGACCAATGGAAGGTCTATCCGCCAGAAGATAACAAAGTGATTTGCGCCATCCACAAAAGCCGCTTCTTCAAAATCTTTGGGAATCGTTTTGAAGGTCTGGCGCAAGAGAAATGTGCCAAAGGCACTGAATAAACTGGGTACAATGAGCGCGGCATAGCTATTCATCCAATCGAATGACCGAATGAGGATAAATTGGGGGATGACTAGCACCACAGCAGGCACCATCATGGTGGACAGATACAGCAGAAAAACTGTATCGCGTCCGCGCCAATCTATCCGCGAAAAAGCATACGCCGCCATAGATGCCACGACAAGTTGCCCAAATGTGCCGATAACCGCCACAAATAGGCTATTAAAAATCACCCGTGTGAGGTCTATGCGCTCTGCGAGTTTGGTATAACTCTCAAATGTGATAGGGTCTGGGATGAGTTGCGGTGTCGCAGATAAAATGTATTCCTGCGATTTTAGCGATGTACTGAGCATCCATACGAATGGCAATACCGCCAGCATGACCAGCACAAGCATCCCGATATAAGTCAGTAATCTGGGGAGCATATTAGTCTGTTTCATAGTATACCCACCGTTTTTGTAATCTGAGTTGGATAAAGGTGATAAAAAAGATGATGGCAAACAGCACCCACGACATAGCAGACGCATACCCCATGCGGTTATAACGGAAGGCGTTATTCACCACCTCTGTCACGACCACCTCTAGCTGTCTATCGGCGGCACTATCGCGCATGGGCATCAGCCACACTTGCTCAAACATCTGAAAATAATTGATGAGCAGGGTTATCAGCACAAAAAACATCGTGGGAGACAGCAACGGCAAGGTGATATAGCGAATGGATGCCCATCGGCTTGCCCCGTCAATTTCTGCCGCCTCATAATAGGTCTGTGAGATAGATTGCAACCCGCCCAGATAGAGCAAGGCGATATACCCCACATCTTTCCAGATACTGGTGATGACCATCGCATAGAGCGCCGTGTTCGGCTCAAAAAGCCATGCGGGACCCTCAACACCAACCGCCCCCAGACCAATATTCACCAGCCCGTATGAGGGGTTAAATAACCATTTCCAGATAAGCGAAACGACCACCCAAGAGGCAACCACAGGCAAAAATGTCGCTGTCCGCACCACTATCATGCCCCGAATTTTCTGATTGAGAAAAATGGCGAGTGCCAATCCAAGCACAAACACGGGTGGGACATACGCAACGATAAACATCAGGGTATATTGCAAGGCACGCCAAAAACGGTCATCTGCCAACAATTCCTTAAAATTGTCTAGCTCATTAAAACGCGGTGGCGATAGCAAATTCCAGTCATGGAAGGCATACCACAACGAGGACAAGATTGGGAGAACGATAAAAATCATCAGTCCTAGCAAACTCGGTGCTAAGAAGAATATCACCCACCCCCATTTTGACCGTTGATTTAAGTGTGACATGCCATAACATCTTTCATTCATTGAAAAAACTAGGTCAAAAAAATTTATTGGTGCTACTTTTTATCCGTGTTTAGCCCCACCCACATTGTGGATGGATGAACGGACGTGATATATCACGTCCCTATTATTGGTGGCGTTGCGCCTCGATAATTGGTGACTCGAATACTTTGCTAATGACCAAACTCGCCGCCCCACGCGACCATGCTTGGTCGTCTGTGGGTTCAATCACGATGGTCACATCCTCTAATAAGCCGTTAAAGGTATATTTTTTGAGGCTGGTCATCATCGGTTGAATACGATAATCCCCCGCCATTGTGCCTTCTCCGCTAATAATGACCAAACCCGGATTGAGGATGTTGATGATATTCGCCAAACCCATGCCGATATAATGACCACTGATAGCAAGGGCTTGCTTGGCATCTTCATCATCTGCCTGTGCGAGTGCGACCACCTCTTTAAGACTGGTGATAGATTCTTTGCCCCGAATTTGGCGCAGATTGGCGATGAGCGTTGGGTCACACGCCAGTTGTTCTAGCGTCTGCCCCTGTAGGTGTGATTCGTGCTGATGGGTGGCTAACACGGTATGACCAAACTCCCCTGCCCCACCGCGTGTCCCCTGATAAAGCTGATTGTTGATGACAATCCCCAACCCAATCCCGCGCCCAATGGTCATCACGACAAAATTCTTATGATGTCGTCCCACACCGAATAATTGCTCGGTGAGCGTGAGCGTATTCACATCGTTTTCGATAAAAACGGGGCGCTGTATTTTTTGCTCCAACATATTTGCCAAAGGCACATTGCCCCACCCAAAATAAGGTGAATGATGCACAATGCCTTCATTGGAGTGGATAATTCCTGCCAACCCAATGCCAACACCCAATAATTGCTCTGGCTTAATGGTGAGGGCGCTCAACATCGAATCTATCACCATTTTTAGCACCTCTACCAATTGTTGTGGATTGGCGCGTGCGGGAATGGGGTTCTCTTGGTATCCGATAATCGTAGATTCAAAATTGGTCACAGCGCTCACGACTCTATCTTCCATCAGCTTTAGCCCCACCACATAGCCTGCTTTGGGGTCTAGCCGAATCATCGTTTGCCTGCGCCCACCCGTAAACTCCCCTTCTCCAACTTCCAAAATCCAACCATTGGTGAGCAATTCACCCACAATCCCAGAGACAGACCCAACACTCAAGCCAGAAATCTCGGTCAATTGCTTGCGCGATAACTGACCCTCCCGCCGAATGATATTCAACAGCAGGCTACGGTTCATGGCTTTGATGAGGTCTCTATTACTACGAATAAATGCGTTCACAATAACCTTTTTTCAGTGGATGAAATAAGTTATTTCTAATATAGACTGATTCTTATTTTATGTCAAGGGGTTGCCGTATCTGATAAGGATAATTTTTTTGTGGCTGACCTACGACCCTAAAGGGTTATGGAACAACTATTTTGAATTCAACTGATTTTCAAATTTCAATGGATAAGCA
>Ga0163147_10006070_pt1 | contig 14350 bp, 14 predicted proteins | sample OliLakLV19MP6G1_FD_148597 | JGI IMG/M metagenome (GOLD analysis project Ga0163147, IMG submission 148597) | Freshwater microbial mat bacterial communities from Lake Vanda, McMurdo Dry Valleys, Antarctica- Oligotrophic Lake LV.19.MP6.G1 | ecosystem: Environmental > Aquatic > Freshwater > Lake >...
CGTCACGCCCATCTCGGCTTGATCATGTACTTTCTGTACGGTGTCATCGTCGTGTGAGGCGATCACAATGTGATGCTCTCGTGCAACGCGCAGTACATCACGCACGACTGACCAATCGCGTTCCGCCTCTTTCAATTCTGCGATCCGCTGTTTGATCCGGTCAGCGATAGGCTCGACTTCATCTTCTGTGAAGCCGATCCACTCCGTAAGGAATTGAATATAGCGATTCGCGTCGCTGTACTGTCCCTGTCCCGGCTTGTGATCCATAATCGACACGAGGTCGATTTGTTTTCGTTCCAGAAGATCGGTCAAGATTGGGACAGTTTCTGGATTATTCACTTCAAACCGTGCGTGTACTTTGAAGTCGGCAAGCAAAACATCCCGCATATCATTCACCACGCGGATAATCTCTACCGCCTTTTCCTGCCCACGAAGATCGTTGCTGTGCCATGCAAACCCAACGGCGGCGTAAGCGGTTGTGATGCCTGTGCCAACCAAGCGTTTATCCAATTCGTGAATTGCCATCTCAACCGGGAATTCGGCGCGAGGGCGTGGCTCAATGTCGCGTTCGAGCATATCGCCATGCAGATCAATAATACCGGGAATAGCGGTCAAACCGCGTAAATTGATTGCATTGGAGGGAGCAATGCCTTCACGGATTTCCTCAATGCGTCCGTCCTCAATGCGTAGAGCGCCGCTCTCAACGACGCGATCTGGCAAAACCAATCGAAGATCACTCAACCACATAATCATTCTCCGTTGTCGGCAGTGTCAGCCGCACTTCTTGATCAATGAGATGTTGTATTTCTTGGGGATGGTGAAAGATGCCGATGATCGCCACCCCTTGTGTTTTCAATTCGCGCAACCGCGCCGTAAGCGATACGCGGGCGGCGCTATCGAGCGAGGCGGTGGGTTCATCGAGCAAAAGCAAGCGGAAAGGGTGAATCAATGCCCGCGCCAAATTGACCTTTTGCTGTTCTCCGCCAGAAAATGTCGTGGGGTATGCGCCCCACAAATCCTGCTTGAGTCCAAATGCGGACAGCATTTCACGCGCACGTTCCAACGCTGGTTCGAGGTCACTCCCTGCATTTAACAACGGCTCTGCGACCAATTCCAACGCACTGACACGCGGACGCGGATTCAAGAACTGCGTGACGAAGCCAATTTCCTCACGGCGCAAAATCGCAATATCGACATCTGCCGCGCATACCAGATCAATGCTGCCGCGCCACGATTGGTAGTAGGCATGTCCACCTGTTGCAAGATAGCTCCGGTAAAGGCAGCGCAATAACGAGGATTTCCCCGCCCCATTGACGCCGCTCACGTGGATGAATTCACCCTCGTCTACCGTAAAATCAAGCCGATCAAATACGGGGATTTCGCGCCCCAGGTGATGAATGAAAAACCGCTTTTCTAAACCTTCAACTTGTAAGAGACGCACTCTTGTCACCTTTCACAATTTCGCGTGGACAAGCTGCTGCGTATAAGCATCTTGCGGGTCGTTCAGAATTTGATCCGCCAGCCCCACTTCGACGATGCGACCATAGCGCATCACAATCACACGATCCGACAGGGTGCGAATGACACCGAGATCGTGCGAGACAATCACAATCGTGATATGGCGTTCGCGCTGCAAGCGTTTCAATGTATCGAGTACCAACGCTTGAACGGACACATCTAAGCCTGTCGTTGGCTCATCTAACAACAAAAGCTGTGGTTGTAGCGCCAATGCTTTCGCCAGTTGGACGCGCTGCTGCATCCCGCCGGACAGCACACGCGGCGGATCGTCCATACGATCAATTGGAAACTCTGACGCAAGGAGCGAAGTCCGCGCTTTCGTCCGCAGCGTTTCGTAACGACGTTCCCCCGTGATCAAGAGGCGTTCCGCGACATTGCCGCTGCTGGTGAAGTTCATCCGCAAACCCAAGAATGGGTTTTGATACACCATGCCAATGTGCTGGATTTGTACTTCGCGCCGTGCGAACCGATCCAGCGCGAACAGATTTTGCCCCGTCACGCCGGGAATGTTGAGCGTATATTCCCCTGTTTCTGGCTGTTCTTCAAGATTTAACAGGCGTAAAAGGGTGGATTTGCCTGAACCTGATTCCCCGACGATCCCCAACACCTCGCCGGGATAAACTTCCACGTCTGCCGATTCCACCGCGTTGACGTGACGATAGCGTTTTGTCACCCCCACTGCGCGAAGCATGGGCGGCGCATCGACAAAGCGCGGCGGGTCAAGCGGATAGGATCGGTGGTTTGAGATAGCCGTCATGGTAGAAATTACCCTCATCATCATAATAGGTTGCGCCCACCGTCACCTCTTCGCCCGCACGACTCGCCGCTAACTTGAGCGCATAGCCGCTGTCCGACAGGTCATAATCTACCGTGCCATCGGGTTGGGGAAGTTCGTTCATGAACTTGTTGGTCACACCCGTCGTTTTGCACACACGCCCGCTCTGGTCTTCGACTTGAAACGGAATGTCCTCAAATTCGAGGGGATAAACATCTGTATAGGGTGGCACAGCATAAAGGCGTTTCTCACGTCCTGCCGATAGGAGCGTCAAGTGTGCTGCCTGATGCAGTTTCGGGTTATCCCAACGTGGGATCGGGCTTGGGCTGATCATGTAGCGCCCGCCGACCATCGCCGGATAGCTTGCCCCCTGTACGTACTGCTTATAGCGGACAAGCTGTTCATACAGCACCAGCCACATTTGACCGTAATCAGCGTCGGCGTGCATTTCTCGCGCCCGCGAAATCTCTGCTTCAACAGCGCGTAAGGGTTCGGGGTCAGGCACTTGTAGGATCAAGGCTTGCCCTTCAGACAGGATTTCTTCGGGGATACGGTGACGACTCTGGATGAGCGTGGCTTCTACGGCATCCGTCGTCGTCTGCGCTCCGCTCATGCGGGCGATGAAGCGGCGAAGGTTCGCGGCATTGACCGAATCGTCTGCGCCCTGATCGATCACCTTCACGATGCTTTCGGGTCCCACCAGACTCAGCGTCACTTGCAAACCGCCTGTCCCCCAACCCCGCGCAATCGGCAGTTCACGACTGGCATACGGCACTTGGTAGCCGGGAAGAGCAATCGCTTTGAGGATGCGGCGGCGCAGCTCACGTTTAGCATACGGATCAAGATAGGCATAACTGTAATCGGACTGAGGCGTCGTCAGTTGTTCAAGCATCATGATCCTGCCTCTGGAACGGGTTTCGCTTCGGCGGCGTACATGGTGTTAATCACTTTACGGATGTTGTCCAAACTGCTGGCAAAGGTCACGTAATGGGGCAGTTTGAAATGGATACAAAAGCCCGACGCCTCGACAGGTTCGGTGTGATACATAACAAATTCTTCGCGGTGGGCAGGATGAGGATTCGCCGCGTTCATTTCGAGATCGAGCGTTGCCCCCGCGATCAGCTTGACCTCGTTCCAACCCATTGTTGCCGAAAAACCAAGTGTGAATCCCTGCTTATTATCTGCACCACCGTTGTTGACGACCTCACAATGACTCACACGCACACGCCCCGCGCTGAACACTTCGCCCGTCACCGGATGCTTGAGTTCAACCTCAGCATACCCTAGTCGTAACTCATTGACCGTCGGGTGAATCAACCCGTAGCCGCGCATACTCGCATAACCCAGCGCGAGGATGCCGCCTGTATCGGCACGGGCTAACGCTTGTAGTCGGTGCGCTCTGGGCGCGGGGAAGGTGACGGTATCCGTTGTCACATCGGGGATTTCAGTTGCCTCGGTGATGTCTAGGGGGGCGTTGGGAAGTAGGTTATTTTCACGATGCCAGTCTGCTACCGCCGGGTAAACTCGCGGTGCGGGCGACTCAGCGGGTTCAAACGTCTGATCCTCAGATGGACGACCTTCGAGAACGTTCATTTTCAGTAGGCGATGACTGTAATCCAACGTCGGACCCAAGACCTGCCCGCCGGGAATGTCTTTGAATGCCGCCGAGATGCGCCGTATCGTGAACAACTGGTCGGCTGAACTTGGCTGTGCATAGGCGATGCGCGGCTGAGTCGCACGGTAGGCGCGGAGCAGTAACACCGCTTCATACAGATCGCCGCCCGTTTGGGCAATCGCCAGCGCCGCCAGTTCAGGCGAGTACAGCGACCCTTCGCCCATGACTCGATCAACGAGATAGGGCAAGTTTCGCTCAATCGAACGCACTTGCTCTAAGGTGATGTCTCCGTTGAGCGATAGATAGAACTTTTCCGCGTTCTGGATCGCTTCTTCGCCACCTTTTGCAGCGACATACATACTATTTCGCTCCGATTCGCGTGCTGCGCGGAATGCCGATCACGTCCTGACCGCTGACCAAGAAAATGTCCCACCCTAACGGGTAACGGATGATCTGCTGGCGAAGCGTCCAGAATTCAGCGGGAATGCCGCCTATAGTGATGGTGTAGACACCTTGAATGCCCGCGCCGCTGAGGTCAACCGTGCTGCCCTGCCCCAACGTGCATCCGATGACAAGCGTAGCCGATTGGTCGGGATATTGCATCGTTCCCACACTGGCATTTTTGAGTTCGCCCAGGTGGTCAACCGTCAGCGCGGGGTAGAAGTGATAAGCGGCACGACCCGACGGCAGCGAACGTGCGCCCGTATGACGCAGTACGGTTTCCAACTCGGCATCGGGCGTATAGAAACTCGTTTCAAGATCGAGCAGCGCCGCGCCCATATCGGCATAAGGGCTGCTCGTGGATAATCGTTTTGATCTGCCGGGATAACTCAACGCCCACATCAACGCGAGGAAGGTTTCGCGGGCGCGGGCTTCGGCAGAGGTATATAGGGGAACGTTCATTAAAACGTCTCCAGTTCTACGCGGGTGGCTTCGACAGCGCGTAAAAGTTGCTCATCTGTTTGGGCTTGGGTATTCGCCTGTGCTTCAACAAAGGCGAGGATTACATCACGCAGGATGTTCGCGCTGATCGCTGCATCAAGCAGGGCAACCGCCAGCGATTGTTCTAAGTCGCGCCCCATGCACACCGCATAGCCCTGTGTGCCGCCGCTGATTTGCACATGCGATTCGGTCACAAGGATTTCGCCAAGATGAAATAGTGTGCCTTTTGACGGATCAGTGTAAGGGAGCATGACGAGTCCGCTTCGGTTGGTGATCACGGTGATCTCGCCTACTTGCGGGATAACATTCTCTGCAAGGGATTTGACAAGATCGGCGGGGGCATGGGTGAGAAGGGTTAAATACTCTGCTTGCGAAAAATTGTCCACGACAGTAAACCTACTTGGGTATACGAAACAAAATGTGGGCGATCAAACTGTTTGATCGCCCACACAACACTTAAAACAGAGATTTAGCGGGCGCCCAAGTCCAACTGCAAAAGGGTTGCAGTATCGCGCAGACCGTCATACAGGTTATCCAGCGATTCCAAGCCCAAGAATTCGGTTGGATTCACGTAGTAGCGTTCCAGCGAAACAATCAATTCGGGATCGTTAGCAATGTCGAGCAGCGCCGTCTGAACGGCAGTCTTGAACGATTCCGGCAGATCACCGCGCACGGCGAACGGCGTGTCAGGGATAACCGACGATTGGCTGAACACGACCACGTTACCATCGGGGCATTCAGCGTAAATCGCGTCAATTTCTTCCTGCGTCATGACTTCGTAGTAGGGGAATTCGCCTGTGTCCGCATTGTAGCCGCACAGTTCGATTAAGCCTTCGTTCGCTTGCGCGACGAGGTTGCCATCGAAGGTTGCGCCTGCATCTGTGTTGCCTTCAACGACGCTCAACACCGACGACGGGTGATTACCCGCAAATACGACGGTGGCAAATTCTTCGATCTGCGCCGGGTCAGTGAAGCCCATCGAGGTCATGATGTCGGTTGCGGGGATCAGATAGCCGCTGGTGGAAGCCGGGTCAGTGAACGAGAATGTGCGTCCTTCCAGATCAGCAACGCTGGCAATGCCCGAACCCTTGACCGTAAACAGGAGGCTGAAATAACCGGGGACGAATTCCGTTTCCGGGTTTGTTGCTTCTTCCAACGTGATGCCTTCTTGGAAGTTGGCAACCGCAATCGCTTCGGCGTTGGCTTCTTGAGCGGCGAGGACATACGAGAACGGACCGACTTCCATTGCATCGGCGCGACCCGCACGCATCGCTTCAATCACGGCGGTGTAGCTTGTACCCGTGATCAAGACTGTGCGAACACCCAACTGGGTTTCCAGATAGACGCGCAGGGGTTCAACCGAGGAGAGGGCTTCTTCCACGTTATCGCCGGGGTACACACCAACGATGAACGTTTCGGGCCAACCCGTGCGATCCGTTTCGGGGGTATCCTGAGCGGAGACGCTCAGACCGAACGCGACGAGGACGAGAATCATTGCAAAGACGATACCGAATTTCTTCATGCGATCCCTTTCTAAACAGGTCAAAAATGCGTGCTAGATGAAACGACTCCGCACGTAGTTACTGAAACGGTCAATGACCGTGACAGCGATAACCAATATGATCACCGTACCCATCATCTTGTCGTACTGGAACAAGCCCATGTACTTTTGCAGTTCGAAACCCACACCGCCCGCGCCGACATAACCCAAAATCGTCGCGTTGCGGACGTTATGCTCGAAGTAGACGAGGGAATACGAGATCAGCAGCGGGACGGCTTGCGGTAGCACCGCATACATAAACGTTTGAATGCCGCCCGCGCCTGTTGCTTGTACGGCAAGCACCTGCTGCGGATCAATTTGTTCGATGGCTTCTGCGAATAGGCGAGACAGTGAGCCAACCGAACCGAAGATGATCGCCAATACGCCGGGAAAGGGTCCCAAACCGACGGCGGCAACGAAAACCAAGCCGTAGATCAGTTCGGGGACGGAGCGCAGCGTATTTAAGACAAGGCGCGTAATTTGATAAATAGTGGGGTGTGGCGATACGTTTTTCGCCGCCAACAGCGAGAACGGGATGGCGAGTAACACCGCGCCAATCGTGCCGATGATCGCCATTTGAATAGTCTCAACGACGGCAGTGACAATGGTGGGCCAGCCAATCGTGATTCCGGTGGCGTTGATCACATAGCGCACGGTTTCGACACCCGCATTCCGAATCAGCGAGATTCGTTGAGGTAAGTCGCGCTGCAATACCGGAACAGGTTGATCGCCTACATAGATGAACAGGCGATCTGTCGTGGCATAGGCGTTTCGGATAGCAACTTCCGCATCTGCTATTGAAACGCTCAGTTCTTCGCCGCCGTTGAGGAATGTCCGCTCTGTGCCACGCCCAAGCTCAAATTCGGGCGGAAACAACCGCGTGATGAAATTCCACACATCCGGTAAGCCTTCAACCAGCGTACCCAAGCTGGTTTCCGTTCCGTTGACACTCCATGTCAGCAGACCTACCACGAGGAAAAACAGGATCACCACACGCCAGCTCAAGCTAGGAATAGGGCGTAGCAGTTGTTCGCGCAAGATTTCCGGCGAGACAGGGACAGGGGTTGGTTTAGCTGTGACTGTTTGATTGGTCATGGACGCACCCTAAATTACAAGCCGCTGCGGTTTGACAACTTCTCGAAGGACGGGAAAGTCCTCAACGTCGTCGCGTGCCGACTTGTCTTTGTCAAAGCGGTAGATTTGATCCATCACATCGTCGGTCAAACCTTCGGGCGATCCGTCATAAACGACAACGCCCTGTGCAATTCCGATCAAGCGATCCGCGAACTGCTTGGCAAGTTCAACCTGATGAATATTGATCAGGGTTAACACGCCGTCTTCACGGGCAACACGGGCAAGGTCTTTCATGACCTGAACGCTAAGTTCAGGGTCGAGACTGGCAACGGGTTCATCGGCAAGGATAATTTTGGGTTCTTGCGTAATGGCACGGGCGATAGAGACACGTTGTTTTTCACCACCGGAAAGCCGATCCGCACGGGAACGAGCGCGATGGAGCAGCCCCACCCGTTCTAGACTGCGTAACGCAATCCGCCGATGCTCACGGTTGAAGTAGAACAATAGGCTGCCGATCCCCTGATTATAGCCCAAACGCCCGGTGAGGACGTTGGTGATGGCAGGCAGCCGTTCAACCAGATTAAACTCTTGCCAGATAAACCCAACGTAACGGCGTGCTTGCCGGAGCTGTGACGCGCTCATTTGGGTAATATCTTCGCCATCTAACGAGATGCTGCCAGAACTCGGCTTTTGCAATCCGTTGATGCAGCGCAGCAGAGTCGATTTACCAGCACCAGAACGCCCAATAATCGCAATAATCTCGCCTTGACGGGCGGAAATGGTGATCGATTTAAGGGCTTCATTTCCGTTCGGGTAGACGACGCGTAGATCAGTTACTTGCAGCATACGCAGTACATTTCCTTCGCTCACTGAATCGCATCAGACGTGCAACGAACGCTACTCATTTGAATTTAGCGAACTTGGGAAGCGTAACCAGCATGTATCAAGCACAAGCCAAGAAATGATTAAGAACCATGCAAATTATAATGATTAAAAATTAAATAATATTTGGCGGCGGTATCTTGAGATAGAATGCTCAAAAAAAGGATTGAAGCCTCATGTATAACGGTTTTAGAAATGCAAGAATCGGCTGGTGGTTCTTGCTCATTGCAAGTATTCTGCTCTTGCTCCAGCGTTCAAAGCGACAGCGGCTTATCGTAATAGGACATCGCGGCGCAGCGGGACTCGCGCCTGAAAACACGCTGGCGAGTCTGCAAGTTGCACAGAGATTAGGGGCAACATGGGTCGAGGTCGATGTACAGCGTACCCGTGATAACGTATTGGTCATTTTGCATGACAACGACCTTGACCGCACGACCAACGGCACAGGCAAGGTGCTAGAGATGGATTCTGAATATGTGGCTACCCTTGATGCGGGTTCATGGTACGGATCAAAATTCGCGGGCGAACCTATCCCCCGGTTGGATGAAGTGCTAGTTTTCATACGCGAACACAAACTGACCTTGTGCCTTGAAGCGAAAGACCCGGCGCTCTATCCCGGCATTGGCGAACAGCTTGCTACTGCGATTCGGGAACATCAACTCGTGTCGCAAGTCGTCGTCATTTCGTTTGATCGGGAATGGCTGCGCGGTTTCAGCGAATTTGCCCCCGATATAACGGTTGGCAGTTTATGGGAAACGCCTCACGACGCGAACAGCGTTCCCACAGCACAGTATATTGATGTGTACTGGCTTACGGCGCTGCTCAATCCAACCCTCATTTGGCAAGCGCATCAAGACGGACGCAAACTCATTGTGTGGACAGTAAATTCCCCCATCATCGCGTGGCTGCTGGTTTTGCTCGGCGTGGATGCGATCACTACAGACCGCCCGGACTTGATGCTTCCACTAGCCGGAGACTAACACACATAACATTCCCTTCAATGTGCGTTAATCTAGTCACAGTTTTGTCTTAACGTTGCTCCCTTACACTGCCCCAAAGCTATCGAATCAAAATTGAGAAAGTAGCCCTGCAGCCATTATCCTCTCTCCTTGTTTTTGATGCGATAGCCTTGTACACTGCCCTCTTGCGAATTGACACAGTGGTTTTTGAGGAGAAATAAGTCATGCTGAACCGTAAAATCGGTCTTTCAATGTTTTTCTGTGTTGTAATGATGAGCCTGTTGATGGTCGTTCCGGCGTTCGCTCAGGAACCAATCAACGTTCCTGTATGGATTGCCTTCACCGACGCCAATCGTCTCGGTTGGGCGCAAGATCGCGCTGCCGAATTCAACGAGATGTTCCCGCAATACAATGTCTCCGTTGAAGGCTACGCCAACTACGAAGAACTGTTTGCTGCGACGGCGCTTGCCTCCGAACAAGACAGCCTGCCCGCAATTGTGCAGTATTTTGAAGTGGCAACGCAGGACGCTCGTGACAGCGGCTACTTCAAGTCGATTGCCGAAGCGTTGGCAGGTCGAACCGAAGTCAACGGCATTGCGGTGAATATGGATGACTTCATTGCTCCCGTCGCCGCATACTACACACTTGACGGTCAGTTTACGTCAATGCCGTGGAATACATCGTCGGCAATTTGGTTCTCGAACATGAACATCCTCAGCGAAGCGGGCATCGACACCCCCCCGGCGACTTGGGGCGAAATTGAAGCTGCTTGCGAAGCGATCATGGCGTTGGAAAACGCGCCGGAATACTGCTTCACATGGCCCAATCACGGTTGGTTCTTTGAACAATGGCTGGCACAGGAAGATGGAACGTTCGCCAACAATGACAATGGTCGTACTGAACGCGCCACCGAAGTCACGTTTAACAGTGAAGCGGGCGTTGCCGTCCTCACATGGTTGCAGGACATGCACGATCAGGGTTATCTCTACTACAGCGGCGCTCAGGGCGGCGACTCATGGGGAACCGTGGATCAGGCATTTGGCGCGGGGCAAGTAGCGATGGCGGCTTACAGCAGCAGCGACACCCGCGTTTACACCGAAACAGGCGCCGCGAATGGCGTTGATGTTCGTGCGTCTTTCCTGCCTTACAACGACGAAACAGGTTGGACGGGCAATTTGATCGGCGGCGCGAGCCTGTGGCTCGTGGACGGTCTGTCAACAGAAGTTGAAGACGGTGCGCTATCCTTCCTCCTGTTCCTGTCGAGCACCGAAAACGCGGCGTCGTGGCATCAACTGACGGGCTACATTGCTATCCGCGAAAGCGCCATTGATCTGTTGACCGAACAGGGCTGGTTCGACGAAAACCCGAACTTCCGTGTCGCGTCGGATCAACTGTCACAAAGCACGATTACCCCTGCTACCAGTGGTGCATTGGTCGGCGCGTTCCCATCAATCCGCAACGTGGTTACGCAAGCGATTGATACCGTGCTGCTCACACCCGATGCTGATCCCGCAACAGTACTGGACGAAGCGGCAGCGGAAGCCAACACCATTCTGAGCGAATACAACCTGCTCAACGCGGAATAACTCAATTTCTATCGTATCATGTCGTAGGGGCAAGCAGCTTTGCCCCTCGACTTTTTTATAGCGGATTTGCCTTATGCCTCTCGTAATTTTAGCGGCAGCGGCGCTCATCGGTGCGGCGATAATGGGCGTCCGTTTCCAACGCCTCAAGCAGTCGGTCATGTTTGGTGTGACACTCGGCGCATTGTCGGGCGCGGCAGGGTCGCTCCTGTTCATGCTCCCGCTCAATTACTGCACCTTTGAACCTGAACGCAAGCCCGCCGATTTCGTGCTAGGCGTGTTGTTGATCGCGCTTGGCATGGTCATTGTCATGGTTCCGATCTACTGGCTCGTCATACGCTTGCTCCAGCGTCAGCCGCTTTTCGCCTCTGGCTTTCTACAGGGCGCGTTCAAAGGCTGGCTCATGCCGATTGTGCTGCTCCTCCCGACTCTGATCATTCTGGCGTTGTTCCTCTACTATCCGTCGCTGGACACGTTTCGCCTTTCGACGCTGCTTGCCCGTTTGGGCGCACGACGGACAGTGTTCATCTGTGTGGACAACTTCACCAGCCTTGTCGGTGATTCGCAGTATGGACAAGCGGTTCTCACCACGTTCGGCATGTCCATTGCGATTGTCGTGATAGGCTTGGGACTGTCGCTGTTGATAGCGACCATGGCATACTTGCCGATCAAAGGGGCGCGTATTTACCGCACGCTGTTGATTTGGCCCTACGCCATTTCACCGGTTGTCGCGGGGGTGATCTTCCTGCTGTTGTTTAATCCTGCTGGCGGAATCGTCAATTATTTCTTGAATGGGGTATTCGGCTTTACGATCCCGTGGCTCAACAACCCGACTGCCGCGCCCTGGGCGGTGATTATCGCTAGTGTGTGGAAATCATTGGGTTTCAATATTCTGTTTTATATCGCGGGGTTGCAAAACGTCCCCAAAGATTTGATCGAAGCGGGTTCAATTGACGGCGCAAACGCCCTTCAACGTTTCCGCCACATTGTGATTCCGTTACTCTCCCCGATCACGTTTTTCTTGATCATCACCAACATGACCTATGCCTTTTTCGAGAGTTTCGGCACAATTGATGCTTTAACGAACGGCGGACCGCTTCATGCGACATCTACATTGATGTATCGCATTTACGAAGTCGGCATCCAAAACAACGATCTGGGCAAAGCGTCCGCACAGTCGATTATTCTGTTCGTCATGGTAATCGGGCTGACCCTCATTCAGTTCCGTTCCGCCGACACGCGCATCACTTACGGAGCTTAAACATGGCAGAGCAAACTCAAACGTTGATCATGGCAGAGCAAACGACGGGGCTGGCGCGTTGGCTGCCAAAACGCTGGTATGTGCATCTCATTTTGATCGTTGCTTGCCTCTTAATTGGCTTCCCTCTGTTCTACGCCATGCTGGTTGGCACACAAACGAACGCCGAGGTCTTCAGTTACCAATTCACACCCGGTTCAGCCTTCGCTGCCAATTGGGATATTGTGATGAATCTCGCCAAGCTGCCCCGCTATATGATCAACAGCATTTTCATTGCGATTGCAGTGACGGTTGGCAAAACACTGCTCTCGCTGTTGGCAGGGTTGGCGTTCGTGTATTTCCGGTTTCCGGGCAAATGGCTGGTGTTTGGTTTTGTCCTCATCACGCTCATGATGCCTACCGAAATTTTGCTTATTGCGTTGTTTCGCTTCATCAACACGCTAGGGTGGGGCAATTCCTACGTGGCATTGATCGTCCCATTTCTCGCCAGCGCGACAGGGGCGTTTTTGTTTCGACAGCACTTCGCCAACATCCCCTCCGAGCTATCCGAAGCCGCGCAGCTCGATGGGGCGACGCCGCTTCAATTCCTGTTTCGAGTACTCGTCCCCATGAGTTGGAACACCATCGGTGCGCTTGCGGTGATCCAGTTTGTTTATATGTGGAATATGTATATTTGGCCCGCCTTAATCATTCAAGGGCAGGAAAGACAGGTTGTGCAGGTGGGGTTGCGAACATTGGCAGGTGGGGATCAAGCGACGAGTTTTGGTCCGCTCATGCTTGGCGCGGTGATCGCCAGCATTCCACCTGTGATCGTCTTTCTGCTGTTACAAAAGCAGTTCATGAGCGGCTTTGCGCTGACACGCGACAAGTAGTCATCAGTGGAGACTCCATGAGCGTCACCTTCGTTCATATCAGCGACACCCACATTAGCACCAACGCAGTCTATACGGGCAAATATGGAAAGTATCCTGCGAACTTAGGCGCTTATGCGCTCGTCAAACACATCAATGAATTACCCTTCGATGTCGATTTTGTTCTTCATACGGGCGATGTGATCTACGATCCTGATGAAAGTGCTTATGCTATTGCCGCCGACATCTTTTCACGGTTGAGATTCCCTATCTTCTATGTGGCAGGCAATCACGATCACGCTGTAGGTTTGCAGACATCCCTGCTAAACCGCGCTGAAAGCGAGTTGCAATACCCCCTTCATTACGAGTACGACATCAAAGGGGTGCAAATTGTGGGCATTGACAGCAACGGTCCGGCTACGTTACCCGCCGGATATGTCATCCCGCAGCAGTTGGACTTTCTCAATCGCATCTGTTCAGCGAATGATCCGCGTCCTCTCATTGTCGGCATACATCATAATGTCGTCAAAGTGGGGTTTGACTGGTTAGATAACTATATGGGTACGAAGAATGGGGATGATGTACACGCGGTGCTGCTGCAAGCACGTCATCGTCTTCGGGGAGTATTCACAGGACATATTCATCAAAATTTGGATGTGGTGCAAGACGGCATACTCTACAGTTCTGCATTGTCGTCATGGTTTCAGTTCATCGCCTATGAGGGAATGGAAAAGACCACAATCGATGATGTGTCTTTACCGGGTTTCAGCGTTGTAAAGCTGGCTAAAGACCAGACACTCATCCGTCGTTACTACTTTCCACGTCCAGAATAAGATGGGGGTACTGCTTACGTAAACCGTCGCCTTTTATCGTACATAGGCATTCGGGTTGTGTCTCAAAAAGTCCCGAATCTTTGTCCATTGTTTATCGGTTAGGCGCACATTTGTCATGCGACCATTCAAATGTCAACACAACCTAGCCATACGCCAGTGCGATCCTATCCAGGACTCAAAACTCAGTGACAGTAGGCTTATGCTCCAGCCACGCAATCATGTTTAATACGAGATAATTCCAGTTCTGGAAGCCGCGATTGAGGATCGGTTCACCGTTCTCCGGTTGATAATACTCGTGCATTGCACCAAAACGCTCGACATCACGCCCGAACAGGCAAACCGTGCGTTCGGCAAGTTCCCGTGCATCGTCGTTGAAGCCATAGCGCACGAGTCCGCGAAACGTCAGGTAGTTAGACACGCCCCACACGGGTCCCAACCAGCACGACGGATTCCCCGAAGCGCGGATCGTGTACATCTTTTCCATTTTAGAGAGCGTCCGCACCCCATAAGCCGCATTGAA
>Ga0163147_10006071_pt1 | contig 14347 bp, 12 predicted proteins | sample OliLakLV19MP6G1_FD_148597 | JGI IMG/M metagenome (GOLD analysis project Ga0163147, IMG submission 148597) | Freshwater microbial mat bacterial communities from Lake Vanda, McMurdo Dry Valleys, Antarctica- Oligotrophic Lake LV.19.MP6.G1 | ecosystem: Environmental > Aquatic > Freshwater > Lake >...
GTGCTTCCGTCCTCAAAACCACCGTTAAACGTCAGTGTATTTTTGAACGCCGCCGCAAACGCCAGCATCCCAGCAGAACCGTTCACGCCCCCGACTTGGATGTAGTAATCGGCATTGGTCAGCAACGGAAAATCGACCAACTCTCCCCCGACAGATTGGTTGGCACAGGCTTCAAGCGTCAGTTTTTCCGGCGTGCCGCGATAAATCGCCATCAGCGTGTCATAGCCGCCCGCCGTCAAGGTCGTGATGCGATCCGTGCTATTGGCCGGTATCTTGAACCACAGCGTATCGGTCAGGTTTGCGCCCGCCAAACAATCTGTCGGGAACGGCTCACCGCCCTCGGTATAAGGGGCGGAATTAAAGTTGACCGCATATCCGTAGCTGGTGATTGTTCGCGCCGTGGCCGGCGTTTCGCCGCTGGGATACAGGAACGCCATCACGGCCTTATCCCCGTTGCTCAGGTGTGTGCGGTTGCCCATCAGCGCCTGACTGGATTGGTAACCGGGGTTAGCTGTAATCGTCGGCTGCCCATTCGAGGAGAAAAAATCCGCCCCATAGTGCATGACCGAATCGAAGTCATATTCTCCGTGCGCCAATCCGACCATGTTGAAATTATGCGCTTGGCCGGATTGAATATTCTCCAAATGGATGGTCACATACGTGTCGCGGTCAGGGCGCGATTGCTCATGCCATAATCCCAACGCATGACCGACCTCATGCGCGATGATGTACTTATAATTCCAGTTATAGAGGCCGATGTCTTGTTTGCCGCCTTGCCGCCCGACATACGACCAGTTGCCGGTGGAGTTGATGAAGTTGATATAATAGATTTCGCTGGTGCGCGGCACAAAATCCAACCCCGCCACGGTTTCCCATTCGACCATCGCCGCAATCGCACGATTTTGGTTATCCGTGGTGACGTCTGCCGCGAAGCTATAAGGCACAATCCCCCCCGCCCACGAGTTGGTGCTGTAAGTGCCGCGAGTATCTAAGCCCGCCGGAAAGACCATATCCCCGATGAGGGTTGAGCCTTCAGGGATGCCGGTTTGCATCCCGCCGCCTTCATTGGGCGGCAATTCCGCCTGAGCAAATGTCACCGTCAAGATGAGCAAATTTGCCAACAACACGCCGAACAATACGCCCCATTTTTTAATTGTCATCAGTCCCCCTAAGACAAACCGCCGCTTATGATTCTTATCATAGCCGCTGAGGGAGGTGTTTTCGTGACGAAAATTGTTAGGGAAACGCAAAAACGGGCGCAAAAGCGCCCGTTTTTTGTTCGAGTTGCGAGTCAATTGTCTAGGGGATGTCTACTTCCCGTAGCCGCGTGCTTGCCACGCCCCGTAGAGCGCTATCAGCGGTATCTCGGCGGGCAACCGTAATAGGGATTATCGCTCAATCACGGTAGGGTTTGGAAAGTCACTCAACTATCGTAGGAAATCAGATGTTTAACAACGGGTCTAAACGATGTCTATGGCTCATGCTCTTAGGGAGTGTCATGATTGGGACAGCCGCCTGTGGCACAGCGGCACTCCCTACACCAACCGATATACCGATAGAGACGGCTACCCTACTTCCAATCATCTCACCGGAGGCGACGGCTATTCCCGAACAAGCCGTGTTCACCATGCCCGGTCACTGTATGGTTAGCCCAGATGAAACGGTTGTTGCATCGGCGCGAATCGGCGTATTTGACCTTCTCACCGGCCAAAAACATTTTGAACTGAATGATTATCCACTTGGATTTAGCGATGATGGGCGCTATCTGGCAGAAGCCAATGTCGGCGTATATGAGGTCTCGACGGGCGAATTGGTTTATCGCGCCAAGACAAGACGTGGCATATTTAGTCCAGATGGCCGTTTATATACCGATTATGTCACTGTATTCGACCTGACTCAAGACATCGCTGTATACACCTTACCACGCACCATCCCAGACTATATCACGAACAGGGATTTTGCCTATTTCATCCAGAATGGTCGGGCATTGTATTATTCAGACCTGAAAGATGTGGACACAGAACAGTATCCAGAGTTTGATGGCAAGGCGCATGAGGTCATTGTCGATACCACAACATGGCAAACTATTTTCGACAGCGCAGATTATATCGATTCATCCGTGAATTTCGCTTTCCATCCCACAGGTATCAGCTATGCTGTTAGCGGTGTTGGGGTGTTTTCTTACCCTGAACGGAAAAAATTATTTGACCTACCCAAAAACGGACGCACTCGATATAGCATTGATGGTCATAGTATTGGCATTATGACGGAGCAGACAATTACTGAGACTTTTGAGGAAGGGGGCGTAACTCACCATGAAAGTTATACTATCCCCAAAGAGTTGCTCTTGATTGATTCTGAAACCGGCGAACAAATCAACCGATTTCCGCACCCGCCGGGGTCTGAGGTATGGAATCTCTCCTATATTACTTTGGATGATTGGATTCACGATCCGTATGACATGCTCATCATCAGCGATGACTTCAATACGGTTATCATGCCTGATTTTGCTCCCTTGAGGGTCAATGCGCCGACACCCTTAACCATCGTTTCTTGGCAAATTATTGATAGCAGAAGTGGGCGCGTCCGAGGGACTCTCCCACCGAGTGAACATGTCACATTCCTGACCGACGCACAAGATATCATTTGGGCATCTGGGTATGGGTTGTATACATTAGATGGGATTCGACGCCTCATCTATACCCAAGAAGAACGCGATGGGTATCGTCCTATTGCGGATGCTGGCTGGGTTGTCACGCAACCGACTTCACATTATCAAGAACCGCATCTCATCATCTATCGAAAATTCGATTTCGCGCCGTGGTTCTTGGAGCGATATGGGTCATTGAGCGACATCACTGCGGATGGGCGATGGATTGCCATGACCAATCTTGGCTTATTAGATACACAAACCGGACGCTACGTGCTTGAATTGAACAATAACTACGGATATATGCAATTCACTGAACGCGAACACTATTTCTTTACCGAGAAACCATGTACGGTCTGGCCTGTCCCGTAGCCTTGAGCATGGTAAGTCCAATCAAAACAAAAAGGGGCTTCACAGCCCCTTTTGTATGTCAATCGTTTTGATTTACTTCCCGTAGCCGCGTGCTTGCCACGCCCCGTATAAGGCGACTGCGCCCGCCGTGGCGACATTCAAGCTCTCGACGTGACCGCGCATCGGCAGCTTCATCAACAAGTCGCAGGTGTCGCGCACCAGCTTAGAAATCCCCTTGCCTTCGCTGCCCATCACGATCCCCAGCGACATATTCAATTGGCCGGGGTCAAAAAACGGCACTTGGTCGCCGGTATCCATCCCCACCAACCAGACATCTTGGTCTTTCAGTTTCTTCATGGTCTGGACGAGGTTGACCACCTGCGCGATGTGCAGATGTTCCACCGCGCCAGATGACGCCCGCACGACGGATGGGGTGATCGACGCGCTACGCCGTTCTGGGATGATGATGCCATGCACCCCGCAAGCGTCAGCCACGCGCATCAACGTCCCGATATTCTGCGGGTCTTCGAGGTGGTCAAGCAGCAGCAAAAACGGGCGCTCACCGCGCTCTTTGGCGACATTCAGCGTGTCGTCAAGGTCAACATACGGGTATTCCGACACGCGCAACGCCAAGCCCTGATGATTGCCCTCGTTGGACAGGTCATCGAGGATGCGGCGCTGCACGCGCTGAATCGGGATGCCGCTGGCCTTAGCGATTTCGATGACCTCGGCCACCTTCTTATCGCGCTCGTCGGTGCGCTCGGCCAGCAGAAGTTGATCGACCTTGCGGCGGCGTGCCTTGAGACTTTCGTGAACAGCCCAATGGCCGTAGATAAATTCCATGGGGGTTATACCTTCCAGAGCGTGCCGTCGCGGGTGTCCTCAAGCGTGACGCCGAGGCGGGTTAGTTCGTCGCGGATGCGGTCACTGGCCGCGAAATCTTTGGCCTTGCGGGCGTTATTCCGCATTTCGATCAGCAACTTAATCAACCCAGCCTCGCGCTCTGCGCTGGCGCTGTTGCCAGACTGGGCGGGCGCGATAATCCCCAGAATATCCCCAGCCAAGTCGCTGTATACCGCGTCGATGGCCTTCAACACATCCGTGCCGACAATCGCCTCGCTGTTGAGCAAGGTATTCACCTCGCGGGTCAGTTCTTGCAAGACAGACAGCGCAACTGGCGCGTTAAAATCATCATCCATCGCGGTAGCGAAATCGGCGCGGGCTTGCGCTAGGCGGGGCAGAAACTCACTGCCTGCATCGCCTGCCGGGGCAGAATCCAACTTGCCGCGCACCAACCAAACCGCGTTGTTCAGCCGTTCCCAGCCGCCTTGTGCGCCCTTCATCGAGTCTTCGCTGTAGGTCACGGGGCTAGAGTAATGTGCGCTCAGGACGAACGTGCGGATGACCTCTGGGCGATATTTCTCTAGCGCTTGGCGCAGCGTGACGAAATTACCCAGCGATTTGCTCATCTTGGTTGGGATGCCGTCTTGGTCAGGAACCATCAGCGAGCCGACCAGCATCCAATACTTGGCGTATTCCGCCCCGTTGGCGCATTCACTCTGCACGATTTCCGATTCGTTGTGCGGGAAGATGTTATCGACCCCGCCGCCGTGGATGTCAAAGCTATCACCGAGGTATTTTTTCGCCATCGCAGAGCATTCGATATGCCAGCCGGGGAAGCCTTCACCCCACGGGCTGTCCCAACGCAGGATATGTTCCGGCTCGGCGTTCTTCCACAGCGCGAAATCTTCCGCGTGGCGCTTCTCATCACGGACGGCTTCACGAGTTCCAGCCTCTTGCATGTCGATGCGGCGATTGCTGAGTTTGCCATAGTCTGCCGCGCTGGTGACATCAAAATACACGCTGCCATTGGCCTCGTAAGCAAATTCGTTCTGAATCAGGTTCTGCACCATCTTGATTTGTTCTGGGACGTGGGCGCTGGCACGCGGATTGATGTCAGGCCGCTGGATGCCCATCGAGTCCATGTCCTTATACCATTCGCGGGTATAGAAATCGACCAACTGCATCGGCCTCGCTTGGGTCTGACGTGCCTTCTTCAAGATGCGGTCTTCACCGGTATCCAGCAAATGGCCGACATCGGTGATGTTCTGCACGTATAGCACGCTGTAGCCCGACTTGCGAAGCCAGCGCACAATCACATCGAACGACACATACGTTTTGCCGTGGCCGAGGTGCGCGTAATCTTGCACCGTGGGGCCGCAGACATACATGCCAATCTGCCCCGGTTCAATGGATTGGAACTCGGTCTTTTGCCGCCCCAAGACGTTATAAATGTTCAGCGCCATAATCTCTCCTGTTGTGTCCCTTTTAGGATGTGATGGATATCTCTTCGTTCTCGTCGCCTGTATCCGCGAGATTCTTACGTTCCATGCCTTCTGGCACGGCAAAGATGATGCGCCCAGTATCGCGGTTAATCAAGCGCGTTACCACCACCCGAATCGTCCTGTCCATGTGTTGGCGGCCATGCTCGACCACCACCATCGTGCCATCTTCAAGGTAGCCGACGCCCTGATTGGACTGGTTGCCCTCTTGGATGATGTGCAGATGGAAACCTTCGCCGGGGATGTAGACCGACTTCACCTCGTTCGCCAACAAATTGACGTTCAGGATGACCACGCCCTGCGCGCTGGCGACCTTGTTGAGATTGTAGTCGTTGGTGACGATGGCCGCCTCTATCTTTTGCGCCAGCGCGACCAGTTTATCATCCACCTGCGGGATATCCTCGAAATCATCCTCAACGATTTTGACCACCACGCGGTCTGAGCGCTGTAAATCGTTCAGTTTATTTAACCCCCGCCGCCCACGGTTGCGTCGGAGTGGGTCAGATGAATCGGCGACGTGGTGCAGTTCTGATAGCACAAAGCGCGGGACGATAATCGTCCCGCTGAGGAATCCACTTTCGACGATTCCGACAATGCGCCCGTCAATCAAGGCGCTGGTATCAACCACCACTTGCCGCGCCGCCGATAGGCTCAACAGGCGGGCGCGTTGGCTTCCACCGCGAGTCACCAGCGCGTCCCACATCTCGTGACTGCGACGGGCAAAAGTCGTGCCGAGCGTATAGGCGCCAATCACTGAGAATGCGGCGGGCAATAACGAACCCGTCAATCCGCCCAATAACGACAGCGGATAAGACACTAGCAAGCCGATCAGCAGGCCGAGCGTGACGCCCACCAACGTGATCGCCAATACCTCTATGCTGAGGTCGTTGACGGCGCGGCTGAGAGAGCGCACCGGGCGCACGGTGAACCACGGGGTGAGGATTAAACCGACCAACGCCCCCAATAGGCCGAAAATCAAGGTGCTGGTGGCGGGTGATAGGGTGGTGGCGCTGGAAAGGTCAACGCCAAAACGGGCGCCGAGGACGGCAAATAAGCTCATCCCCAACATCCGCGACAAGAAATCTATCGACATGGGTCGCTCCGTGACAGCCAAGCCCCTTGACCGTTCCCGCGAGATAAATATGAGGCGGGGCGCGATGCTAGGACATCAGCCGTACAATAAACTGGTGATACTCGATTATACGTCCCCACGCCAACGCGGGATAGACCAGTATGTGAGGCGTTGGGATGACGCCATTTAACATTGAAAGTGGCGGCAAATCTGGCTAGAAAAGTAATAGAAGCTAGAATATCGACTTAGACAAACAGAAAAAGAGAGCGTTTCCCATGATGGATGCCATAACCCGCGCCGAAATCCTCTGACTATTCTGATATATGACTATTTGAGTATAATTCGCATACTTGTGCTACATTACAGGCGTATGAAATGGCGGTGACGCATGGAACTCTCAACCGATTTTGTCGATAAAATTATTTGTGGTGATTGCGTGTCTGTAATGAAACAAATGCCAGATAACTGCATTGATCTTGTGGTGACTTCTCCGCCCTATAATTTGAAAAACTCCACTGGCAATGGGATGAAAGATGGACGTGGTGGCAAATGGGCCAATGCTGCGCTCCAAAAAGGTTATAGCAATCATCACGATTCCATGCCTCATGCCGAATATGTGACATGGCAGCGCGAATGTCTGACCCAGATGTTCCGCTTGATCAAAGATGATGGTGCCATTTTTTATAATCACAAATGGCGCGTACAAAATGGTTTATTACAAGACCGACAAGATATTGTAACTGGATTCCCCGTTCGTCAAATTATCATTTGGCGCAGAAAAGGCGGTATTAACTTCAATAAAGGGTATTTTTTGCCTACCTATGAAGTGATTTATCTCATTACAAAACCCAACTTCGTTTTAGCGCCTAAAGCCAATGCCTATGGTGACGTGTGGGAAATCGGTCAAGAATTGAGTAATGCTCATCCGGCTCCATTTCCTGTAGAATTGGCAGAACGAGCCATTAAGTCAACCGATGCGAATTTGATTCTTGACCCATTTATGGGGTCAGGAACAACCGCACTAGCTGCGAAAACTCAGGGACGGCATTATGTCGGTATAGAGCTATCACCAGAGTATTGCGAATTAGCTGAAAAACGACTTGAAGGCGTTAAACCAGAACAGCCTTATCAACCGTCTCTTCTCTAAATAAAGGTATAACATCAGTAATGCAGGCCATCACGAAACAGGAACTTATCAATACCCTGAAACAATTAGCTGAACAGGGATTTATCAGCAATGGTCGAACCGGAAATCATGGTGGGATAGGCAATACATTGGAAGATTATTTGGGTATAGAGGAGAATAATTTACCCATCCCAAACTCTGGTGAATGGGAACTCAAAACTAAACGACTGAAAGGCAATTCACTAACAACTTTATTTCACTCAGAGCCTTCTCCTCAAGCATTTAGATTTGTTCCACAGATATTTCTCCCCTTATATGGATGGAGGCATAAAGAAGGTGGCTCAAAATATCCAGAGGGAGAACTTAGTTTCCGCCAAACAATTCATGTCAAACCAAGTGATCGTGGGTTTTCGGTTGTGATAGACCGAAATGCCCGAAAAGTGCTTGTTTCTTTTGATGCTAATTTTGTTCAAACTAGGCACACTGCATGGCTTGAACAAGTACAAAATAGAGTTGGTTTAGGTCAATTAGACCCTCAACCCTATTGGGGATTTGATAATCTAGAAAGCATCATCGGGACAAAGCTACTCAACTGTTTTTTTGTGCAAGCGCAGGTGAAGAGGATTGAGGGTGTAGAATATTTCTGGTACAAAAAAGTCCAGATGCTCGAAAATTTTCGCTTTGAGGGCTTTATTACCGGCCTTGAACAAGGAACCATTCTGGTCGATTTTGACGCTCGGACAGGGCATAATCACGGGACAAAATTTCGCCTACGTCAAGGGATTTGGCCGTCTCTGTACGAGAAAGTTACCACGATTATCGACATGGAGTAGGAATTGCCAGTTATCCCAGTTCGTATATTTGCTCACCTTTAAGCGGATATGTCAAAATCTGCCAAATCCCCCTGACCTGTGAGCATCATCTGAAGCGCCTGTCCGACGTGATAACCCAAGTTGACCGGGACAGCATTGCCAATCTGTTTATATTGAGATGCTACCGACCCCGCAAACGCCCAATCGTCTGGGAACGGATGCCGCCGAGGGCGGCATCCGTTCCCATCCACCTTCCCTTTTTAGCCCCTAATTGGCGAAGGTGTTGATTAGCCTTACCTTATAAATGGCAGCGATTGCTGATTTCCTCTCTGTGTTCTGTGTTAACACTGTGGTTCAATTAAGGGACGGCGGACACGTCAGCCGTGTCCCTACAGGACTCTGCCCTTATGCGCGATTTGTTCGATACCCGCCCCGTCCAATCTGTCCCCACCGACACGCAGCCGCTGAAACCGATTCGGCGGCCTGTGCCGTGGGGTCTGCTGCTGATGATTACCCTCACGGTATTGGTTGGGGTGGGTATTTTCTTGATGTGGTTGGGCGTACAACCCGCCGCGCCCCTGCTCCCCGCGCCCACCGCCCTCGCCTCTGACCCAGACCGCGTGGTCGTCTTGACTGTGGACGGCGCGACCAGCGTTTTCCGCACGGTCATCGAAAACCCAGCCGCAATCCTACGCGCCGCCGGGGTGCGATTCGACTCCGATGACGCCATCACGGTCAATGGGGCGATGGTCAGCGCCGCACAATTGGCCGATTATCCCCTCCCCGCCAACCGAATCACGCTCCGCCACGCCGTCACCATCACCATCACCGACGGCAGGGCTGGGACGGTCAGCCGCGCCACCACCGCCGATACCGTCGCAGAAGCGCTGGCAGAAATCGGCGTGACGCTGTATCTGGGGGATGGGGTGTTGCCCGCGCCGGAAAGCGCCCTGAGCAACGGCCTATCCATCACGATTGACCGCGCCTTGCCGGTACAACTCACGGCGGATGACGTGACGGTAGAGACGCGCACGCAAACCATGACGGTTGGGGCGCTCTTACAGGAGCAGGGCGTGACGCTGAACGGGTTGGATTATGCGCTGCCGCCCGAAAATGCCAATCTGACGGCGGGGATGGCCGTGCGCGTGGTGCGCGTGACCGAAGAAATCATCGCGGAATCCATCGAAGTCCCGTATGAGGCGATTTATGAGGCCAGCGCCGATAGGGATTTGGACACTCAAGCCGTGACGGTGGCGGGAGTGACCGGGCGCGATGAGCGCCGCATCCGCATCCGATTTGAGGACGGGGTAGAGGTCAATCGCTGGGATGATGGGATTGTGCGCACCCAAGAGCCGGTGAATCAGGTCATCCAATACGGCACGCGAATCGCCTTACGGACGATTGATACCCCGGATGGTTCGCGTGAGTATTGGCGGGTGTTGCGGATGTACGCCACCAGCTATCACCCCGCCGCGCTGGGCGGTGATAACATCACGTCGGTGGGCAAGACGCTGGTCAAAGGGATTGTGGCAATCAATCCGCGTATCGTCTCGTATGGCACGCGGGTTTATGTGGAAGGTTATGGGGAAGGCGAAGCCGCCGATACCGGCGGGCCGCGCTCGACGCCCTATTGGATTGACCTCGGCTACGAAGACCATAACTATGAGCATTGGTCAGGCTGGGTACAGGTCTATCTGCTGACCCCCGTCCCCGCCAACGTCAATCCGCTACTGCCTTAAAAGCAGTGATGAGTAGGTTGTCTGAGACGGCGAGGTGAGAGCAGAAATTTGCCGATTCTTGCTGTTTCTCATCACCCATCACTTACAACGCATCACTACTTTTATCAAGCGGGCATCAGCAAATGGGATGAGGCAGCGATGGCCGGTTCTTGGCGCACGCCGCCGGAGTGCAGCCGCACCTCGTTCAGCGCGTCGGCGTAACGATCTAACAAATCTTGGTCGTTGCCCTTGAAGCGCTTCAATACGCGCAAGGCACACACCGAGCAACCGTTCATGGCGCGGTAGCTGTCTGTGGCGCAACTGACGCAACCGTTCAACTGAATCGTCATCAACATAAACGCTAGAACTTCTTCATGACAATCGGGTAACGTACAAACATGGTCTACTAATTTTGCAAACTGCTCCCCCCTCGAACACCGCAACGAACGAATTGCCTCACGCGGAAATAGAAGCGAGTTTTGCATATACATAGGATAAAACTCCGTGGACAACTGAAAGGTTAAAAAGTTGTGATATTCAAAGAGTAATCTCATTCGTAACCCGTGTCAACTGGTACGCACGTCCCGAATTACTGTTGCTCGTCTTAGGGGAAACGTAGGGACAGGAGCTATCCTGTCCGTTTTGGCGTCCGTTTGCATATCCTCCATGCGGACGGCAAGAATGCCATCCCTACCATTCCCCGATTTTTTCGTAGGGATACGCCACGCCTCGCTTTCCAAAACCACCTCGACACTATCGCCTATGGAGGCGAATCCCAAACCTGCCTCGCGAACGAGCGTCTCGAAATTCTCGCTGCTCAACAGGCGCACGCCATATCCGGCGGCCTTGAGTCCATGCCCTAGCGCGATATACGGTTGTACATCGCCCCGCGACCCAGACGCAACGATTGTGATGTTGATCATACCCCGTACCCTTTAGCTTTCAGTCCGTCCAACAGTAAATCGGTCAGCACGTCGGGAAGGTTTTCCCACTGTTCCAACAAAACCGCGTCGCCCATGCTGTATTCCAAGATCAAGCCCATCACCATGCTAGAGATGGCGCGGACGGTCAGGCGAACCTCATCCATGCTGATGCCCTGCGCGGCCGCTTGTTTTCCTAGATAAACCTCAGCCATCAGCAAGGTCGGCGCGAGGATTTGTTGGTAATACAAGGTGCGAATCTCCTCATTCACCATCATTTCCGAAATGACGATGCGAAATAGGGCGAAGCCGTCCTGTTTCATCCCCGCCAACGGGTGTCCGATGAAGGTGCGGAGGAAAGTTCGAAATGGGATATCCTCTGGCATCTTTTCAGGTTGCACCCGTTCTTGGAGGATGGTCTCCCTCATGCGCTCGAAAATACCCAAGAGTAGCGCGGGTTTGGTGGCGAAATAGTTGTAAATCGTCCCCTCAGAAATTCCGGCGAGTTTGGCAATGTCGCGGGTGGTGGTGGGGTGGAAACCTTTTTCAGCAAAAACCGTGGCAGCGGCGTCCAGAATTTGGTTCTTACGCGCAACGATAAGCTGTTGTTGGATGGGGTCGGTCATCGAAAAAATGCCCTTTCTGAACCCTATATCGAGTGTATGCTCATTCATTTGAGCGAATGTTCATTCTACTGAGTGATTGCTCAGTCATGGCATAAACAATATGACGAGTGCTGGGCGTTGTCAAGACCCTGCGGCGCGTCGTCAGGTCAGGTTGGCCTAGTCGTGTTATAATCGCCCAAAATAAGACACAGCAGTTACAGGTGAAAGCGGGTGGATATGGACGTACAGCGCAGATGGGCGACATGGGTGATGGGGGCGCTGATGATCGTGGGCAGCGCGTATGCCCTGTTCACGCCCGCCAATACCAGCGCCCGCCCGACGGAGCAAACCGTCGAAGGCACGGGCTATGTCAACCCGTATATCACGCCGTCCCCGGCGGGCTGCCCGCCCTCACAAGGGATGCGCGAGGGCGACATCGCCGTGCTGACGGGTGGTGTGGTCATCCGCTACGCCCCCGACCCGTCCGCGCCGTTCATCGTCACTTTCCCAGATAACCGCGAATTCACAATCGTCGGCACGCCGGTTTGTTTTGCCGGATATAACTGGCATCCCATCGCCGGTCATGGCATACGCGGCTGGGTCAGCGAAGGCACATCCAACGGCAAGCGGGTCTGGTTGAGGCTGGTGCGCCGTGCTGGTGAGCCTGCTATCGCGTGCGCCGTGCCGCAGAAATTGGTAGTTGGTGAGCGGTTTGACATCAGCAACAATGTGCGGATGCGCGACATCCCTAGCCTGATTGGGCGCACAATCACCGTCGTGCAGAATGACGCACAGGTGATTGTCTTGTTAGCGACGCCGACCTGTGCGGACGGGATTAACTGGTGGAAAGTCCGCGCCACGGTGGTGAATGTGGTGTATGACGGCTGGATTGCGGAAGCGCCCCGCGCCGGAGACCCGTTCATCCAAGTCCCGACCAGCGTCCCGTGTCACGCGGCGCTGAATCTCGACATTGGCGAACAAGGCCGCGTGATTTATAACGACACCTCGCCCAAGCGTCTGCGCTTAACGCCCAGCACCAGCGGGACGATTTTGGCCGAACTCATCGAGAACGTCCCGTTTGTGATTACGGGCGGCCCGGTCTGCGCCAACAGCTATAACTGGTGGAAAATCCGCATCCTGACCTCTAACCCGATTGAGGGTTGGTTGGCGGAAGGCGGCCCGGCCAATTATTGGATTGCGCCCATCAGCGATTTCAGAGAACCTTAAACGTCAAACACGGAGACCCTATGTTCATCACCTTTGAAGGCATCGACGGCAGCGGCAAGACCACACAGGTCGAGCGCTTGGCCGCGACATTGCGCGGGCGCGGTCAGGATGTCCTCGTCACCCGTGAGCCGGGCGGCACGCAAATCGGGGAGCAGGTGCGCGGCCTGTTGATGGACAAGGCCAACACCTCGCTCAATGCCCGCGCCGAACTGTTGTTATTTTGCGCCAGCCGCGCCCAATTGGTGGCCGATGTGCTACGCCCACACTTAGAAGCGGGCGGCGTGGTGATTTGTGACCGCTACATCGACTCGTCTTTGGCGTATCAGGGCTATGGTCACGGACTCGGCGCGGAAAACCTGTGGCCGGTCTTGAATTTCGCCACGGGCGGCCTGTTGCCTGACCTGACGCTGTATCTGGATGTCTCGCCGGATGAAGGTCTGCGCCGCCGCGCCAATGCCTCGTTGTTTGGGGAAGAATTTACCCGCATTGACGCGATGGCGTCGGCGTTCCATCATCGGGTATACGCCGGTTACGCCGCGATTGGCGAGTGGGCGGGCGCTCGCTGGGTTAGACTGGACGCCTCCCGCACGCCAGATGAGATGCAGGCCGAGTTGTTGACTACGGTCAATATGCGCTGGCCGTTTCGCGGATAATGCTTATTCCCGCTGGACGCTAAAGCATCCAGCTAGGAAACTGCCTGTAAGCCCGCTGACGCGGGCTAGTTTTAGACAAAATTTTGGATAATTCTGGAATAGCAACGGGAAACCTCTTTAACTCGACTTTATCCAATTACATTTTCGTAAGGCGTGAAAAGGTCAGAACGGTTCTCTGTTATAGGTTTGGCGGGTAGTGCAGCGCCATCCCGTTGTGGTGAGGCTGATGTGCTTTTCCATCCGGCTCAATCCAAGCCTTTTTTCAACCCATATCTTAAATTCCGTGATTCACTGAACTTGTATTTTACCGACCCTTAGCTTCTATCATTCATCAGTGTTGTGATGAAAAACGCTCCTTGACACAATCTCTTTTCGAGTCTAATATTTTGTTAGCCAGATAACAAAGAGGCATTTCTATGCCCTATTAACGACTTATCAGGGACATTCATCATGGATCAGTTTTTAGTGGCTGACTCAATCAGCTTTATCTTGATGGAAGTCTGCAAAATTCGCCGTGCGCTGTCTGATTCGATGCTTAGTGAAATTGGGCTACATGTAGGGCAGGAAATGCTTTTTGTATCACTGCTGCATGATGAGGGCGTGACTCAATCAGAAATTGCCGAGCGCCTGCATGTGCAGCGAGCCACTGTGACCAATATGTTGCAGCGGTTGGAACAAACAGGCTTGATTGAACGGCGTGGGGATATTCACGATAAACGTGTGTTGCGAGTCTACCTGACTGAAAAAGGTCGAGAGTTGCATCAACACTTACAACGGGTTTGGATCGAGATTGAGGATCAAACCACAGCCGGGATGACGCTTGAAGAACGGTTGTTGTTCCGTCGCCTTCTGATGCAGGCGTATAACAACT
>Ga0163147_10006076_pt1 | contig 14341 bp, 16 predicted proteins | sample OliLakLV19MP6G1_FD_148597 | JGI IMG/M metagenome (GOLD analysis project Ga0163147, IMG submission 148597) | Freshwater microbial mat bacterial communities from Lake Vanda, McMurdo Dry Valleys, Antarctica- Oligotrophic Lake LV.19.MP6.G1 | ecosystem: Environmental > Aquatic > Freshwater > Lake >...
GACATGACCCGCGAGGCGGATGTTGCTGCCGCTGCACTATGGGCGGCCCAGCAGGCAGGTTCTGTACAGTTATGGGTGTTTGCTGTTGGCGACATGCTGGGTGCGCCATTGGCAGAAACGAGCCTGAGCGATTGGGAACGCATCTTTGGCGCAAATGTAACTGCGGCTCATTTGGCAGTTCGTCATTCACTGGCACTGATTGATGCGGGTGGCCATCTGGTGTTTACCGGTGCCTACGCCGATAAAATCCTGCTGCCGAAGCTGGGAGCCTATGCCGCTGCGAAGGCTGCGTTGGATAGTTATGTTCGGGTGTTGGGCAAAGAACTGCGCGATAAGCGTGTCACACTGGTGCGAATGGGCGCAGTCGATACCCCCTTATGGGCAAAGGCACCATTCCGGCTTCCGCGTGGCGCGCATACCCCGCAATCGATTGCGGAGGCAATCCTGAAGGCGCATACTGAGGGGCACAAGGGCGATCTGGATGTGTGAGAGCCCTGATAAGGTGAACCCTGACCAGGTGACCGGATAAACCCTGACAAGGTGACGAGGTGACAACGCTTAAATAGATGTGATACAGCTTCGATCAAACATCTATCACCATGTCACCCCCTCACCAAGTCACCACGTCAAGGGTCAGTCACCCCTCACCCTGCCACGTAGTCAACCGTATCAGCCCATACCAGATATTCATCCAGGGTGCCATTATAGTAGGTATGGACGACCTGGTTATGGGTGATTTTAGTAACGGCCTCGAAGACCTCGTGTTCATCGGTGCTATGGACGACCAGCATGCCCTGTTCGGGAGCATACTCGTCCTCACCGGGCGGGATGACAAACGCCAGCCACTCGTTGGGGTAGCGTTGTTCAACCAGCGCGATTGCTTCAATAAGCCCACGCGCCTCCATTCCGGTATATGGGCAGCCACAGGTACAGTTGACGCCACAATCGCCATGGGTTCCACAGGCGGAGATCTTGCCGCCGTGTTCAGCAGTGGTCAGGTTGATCATTACAGGCATTGAGCGTCCTTAATCCATTACATTGATGGGTAGAGATGCAATATCTTGCGTCTGTGATATGGTGATTGATGGGGTAGGGGCGCAGCAGAACCCTAGCATATGCAAACGCGCCTCAAGACGTGAGCTGCTGCGCCCGTACGCTTCATCGTCCCCCCCTCACCCTGTCACCCTGTCACGTCGGCGGCTACATATGAATCGCTGCACCCTCAGCCGCAGCGTGGGCCGCCTCACCAAACGCCTCATACAGCGTCGGGTGGGCGTGAATTGTTCGCATGAGTGATTCGGCGGTGGCCTCGTGGGAGAGTGCCATCCCACCTTCGGCAATCAGTTCGGTTGCACCTGGGCCGATGATATGAATGCCAAGCACCTCATCATATTTCTTTTCCGCAACGATCTTGATGAAGCCATTGCGCTCGCCAAGAACGGTGGCCTTCCCATTGCCAGTGAAGGGGAACTTGCCGATCTTGACATCATAACCCTGCTCACGAGCCTTGGCCTCTGTTAGGCCAACACTGGCGATCTCCGGGCTGCAATAGGTACACCCTGGAATCTTGCCATAATCGATTGGATGGGCCGCATGGCCAGCAATCACTTCTGCGGCCAGAATGCCTTCTGCTGAGGCTTTGTGGGCCAGCCATGGGCTGGTGCTGGCACAATCGCCGATCGCGTAGATGCCCTCGATGTTTGTTTGCAGCTTCTCATTGACGGTAACGAAGCCACGCTGATCGATGGCAACGCCAACTTCTTCCAAACCAAAGCCCTTTGAGTTAGCGACGATCCCAATGCCAAGCAGCATGCGCTCGGCAGTGACGAGCTGCTCTTTGCCATCGGCATCGACAATGCGGGCAGTGACCTGGCCGGTACCCTTCTCGACTCCGCTGAGCTTGGCACCGGCCATGATCTTAATCCCGCGCCGGGTGAAGGCTCGCGTCAGTTCGGCGCTGACCTCTTCATCTTCGACTGGAACGACGCGTGGTAATGCTTCAACCAACGTCACTTCGCTGCCAAAGGTGCGGTACATGGAAGCGAACTCACAGCCAATCGCACTCGCGCCAATCACAAGCAGCGATTTTGGCACCGCTGGAAGCGCCAGCCCATCCTTTGAGGAAATGATCAACTCGCCATCGAAGGAAGCACCAATCTGCGGAATCTCGCGTGGCCGTGCGCCGGTTGCGATGATTAGATTCTTACCAGCAACTTCAGTCACTTTGCCAGCATCATCGGTCACACGCACCTGGCCACGCCCGGTCACATGGGCGCTGCCAGAGAAGACATCGACCTTGTTTTTCTTCATCAGAAAATTGACGCCGCCGGTCATCGTTTTGACGACAGTATCTTTATTTTTCAGCACTGCCGCCCAATCAAGCGATACGCCGGTCGTGACCACGCCGAAGCGCTTGCCCTCACGAACCTCCTCAAGCAGATCGGCGCTATGCAGCATTGCTTTGGTTGGAATGCAGCCGATATTCAAACACACTCCGCCCATATATTGGCGCTCGACGATGGCGACCTTCAGCCCAAGTTGTGAGGCCCGAATAGCCGCCACATAGCCGCCAGGGCCAGCACCGATCACAACCACATCGTAGACGCTATCACTCACGGTATTTTACCTTTCCAAATGCAGAGACATCTTATTGTACCATGTGCGTGGCTGCTGGGCTACGCGCCCCGCGCCCGCGTCCAGGAACCGTTCCGATCGGTTCCCGGAACTCTCCCACGGCCAGGCGCTTCGCCCTGGACCCGGAATGTATCTTGGTGACACCCCAATGTTAATAGGTCATGCCACGGCTGCGGTCGAACGAACACCACGCTATTGTAACGATGGCATCGCAACCAACGCCCGTAGGGGCGTATCGCATACGCCCATATAACCGTATCGCATACGCCCGCCATGCACGCCAGATTAGAAGCCATGTGCATCAGAAGTATAGCGACGCCTATCATCTTGCCAGCATCTCAATCGTCATCGTGTGTTACCATTAGGGTATGCCAAGATTAATTCGTATCCACAGCCCAAATGCCGATTTTCAGCAGCTTGAAGCACTGCGGCGTAATCGTGAGAAGCGCCAGAAGCTGCGTGCATTTATTGTCGAGGGCGTCCGGCCAATCAATCAGATGCTTGCATTTGGCTGGGTGGTTGAGGCGTTTGTCTATGCGCGTGAGCGGGCGCTCTCCGATTGGGCGACTGGTATTCTCGCACGCTCGAATGCGCGTGTTCATTATGAACTGCCACCAGAGCTATTTGCCCAACTCAGCGGCAAGAGCGAACCATCCGAACTGCTGGCGGTTGCCGCAACCCCACCCGATGCGCTTGAACGTATTCCGATCCGGCCCGGCCTGCTGGTGTTAATCTTCGACAGGCCAAACAGCCCTGGGAACCTGGGTACCCTGATCCGCTCTGGCGATGCGCTGCGTGCCGATGGTTTGATCATTACTGGCCACGCCGCCGATCTGTACGATCCCGAAACGATCAGTGCCAGTACTGGCTCACTGTTCGCCCTGCCAGCAGTACGCGTTGGATCGCCACGTGAACTGGAGCCGTGGTTCGATCAGATTCGGGCACAGCTAGGCGATCTACAGGTGGTGGGCAGCGATGAACGCGCCGATACCGATATTGATACCCAGCAATGGAGCAAGCCAACCGTTCTGGTGCTTGGCAATGAGACATGGGGCATGAGCGCCTACTTCCGCGAACATTGCGATACAACCGTCCGCATTCCGATTGCTGGATCGGCAACATCCCTGAATGTGGCCTGCGCCGCATCGATCATGCTCTATGAGATTGACCGTCAAAGGCGGCAGTAAGCTTTCAGCCATCAGCCGTCAGCTTTCAGGAGTTCGAGCATCGGGTAGAGACGCTCCGGTGGAGCGTCTGAAGTCAGAATAGTGCGTAACATCGGTTGAACAGCACATCCGGTACTCAGTTCTTCCCTCACCCCTGCTGCGCTCCCCTCTCCCACTGGGAGAGGGGCCGGGGGTGAGGGTGGTTCTGGTTCTCGCTAGGAGGTAGCCATGGCCACAATCAGCACGATCTTTTTCGATCTTGGTGGCGTGTGTCTCAGCAATGGCTGGGATCGTGAGCAGCGTCGGGTGGTTACGGATCGATACGGGCTGGACTATGAGAGCTTCGACCGGCGGCATCGCCAGGTGGTCGATACGCTTGAGCGCGGCCAACTGACATTGCATGAGTATCTGCAATGGACTATGTTCTATGAAGCGCACCCATTCACTATCGACATGATTGTTAAGGATATTTTTGAACTCTCGGCACCCTTCCCCGAAACCCTGAAACTTGTTGCTGCATTGCATAAAACCAGTAACTATGTGCTGGCGACGATCAATAATGAATCGCGTGAACTCAATGAATACCGGATTGCGAAGTTTGAGCTACGCCGCTATTTTAGTGCCTTCTTTAGCTCGTGCTATTTTGGGCTGCTTAAGCCCCAACCGGATCACTATCGGCGAGCGCTACAGATCACCCAATGCTCGCCAGATGAGTGTATCTATATCGACGACCGACCAATGAATGTTGAGGTTGCCCGCATTCTTGGCATGCAGGCGATCCCGTTCACCGATGCAAGTCAGCTCGAAGCAGATCTGCATGCGGCTGGCGTGGAATTGTAGTATGCTTCAATCCTGGCTTCTGAATCCTTGGTACTAAACGTGAAAGGAACTCCTAATGCGAATTGGTCTTCAGCTTCCCTTCTTCAAATGGCCGGAAGGGACAGCATCGATTGGCCCGTTATTGGCCAAAATCGGTAGCACTGCCGATGAGGGTGGATTTTCAAGCCTGTGGGTGATGGATCATTTCTTTCAGATTCATTTTGCAGGGCCACCCGAGGATCCCATGCTGGAGGGCTATAGCGTCCTCAATTACTTGGCGGCAGTCACGAAGCGCGCAACCCTTGGCACGTTAGTCACTGGCGTGATCTATCGCCACCCAGGAATTCTGGCCAAAACCGTCACAACACTGGATGTGCTCTCAAGTGGGCGAGCGGTGCTTGGTATTGGTGCGGCCTGGTATGAACAGGAGGCGCGTGGCCTTGGTATTCCCTTTCCGGCGCTCAAGGATCGCTTCGAGCAGTTAGAAGAGACACTGCAGATTGTTCACCAGATGTGGCGCGATGATGTGAGCCCCTATGCTGGCAAGCACTACCAGTTGGCCCAGCCGATTAACCACCCACAGCCATTGGCTCGGCCACACCCGCCAATCATGATTGGTGGAACCGGCGAGCAGAAGACACTGCGGATGGTGGCGCAGTATGGCGATGCATGCAACCTGTTTGATCGACTTGGCGATGATATTCTGCGCCAGAAGCTCGATGTGCTTAAGCGCCATTGCGAAGCCGTTGGCCGCCCATATGAGCAGATCGAGAAAACAACGCTTGGTACGGCAATCCTGGCACCAGGGGCACAATCGGCTGCCGATATCATTGCCCACTGCCGCAATCTGGCCAGCCTTGGCATTCAGCATGCGATCTTCAATATGCCGAATGTCCACGAAATAACGCCGCTCGAAACATTCGCCCGCGAGATTATTCCAGCAGTCGCAGAGTTTTAGGCCAGGAGTCAGAATTCAGGAGTCAGGAGTCAGGAGTCAGAAGCGAAGGAACACTGTAGAAACAAGGGAATATCGTGATTAGGGAGCAAAGGAGCGAAGGAACAAAAGAACAAGTGAACAATGAAACAACACTCTTTCCTGCTCAGACCCTCACCCTAATCCCGCTCTCAGTGGGTTTAGGGGTAAGCGTGGGTTCCATAGTTCCGTGGTCCTCCAGTTAGCGGTTCTCGGTTCAGTATTCTGACTCCTGACTCCTGACTCCTGAATACTCGGTTCTCGGTTCAGTATTCAGACTCCTGACTCCTGACTCCTGAATACTCGGTTCTCGGTTCAGTACTCAGACTCCTGACTCCTGAATACTTGGTTTACTTACTTAATCTGCCACGCCGTACCCCAAAGAAACACAGCACTGCGCCAACTATTGCGGTGAGCGTACCATTTCGCGCCCAGGTTGGATCTCCACTCATAAATGAACCAGGCACAATCCCGACGCCCTGAAATACCCATAGTGTCCCCAAGAATACCAGGATGATGCCAATGATCAGCAATGCTCGTCGCATCTAAATTGCTCCTTCGTTTGTATGACATATATGATTCTGGTGCTCGTACAGTATAGCCGCAGCGCCGTACAGGCGCATGATAGTACGCTTTTAAGGAGAACCAGGATGGATGTCACAGCAATCACCTATCGCCCTGCAGGAGAAGGCGATCTTGAGGAGTTGGCTCAGATTCGGTGGGATTGGCGTATGGAAGAAGCAACCAGTGCACCACATCATGAGTTCCCGACATTTCGGGATGCGTGTGTTGCGTTTCTTCAGCGTGGCCTGCAAACACAGCAATGGGCCTACTGGATTGCGACAACCGACACCCAGATTGTAGCGCAGATATTTGTGCAGAAGGTCAGTAAAGTCCCGAAACCAAACATCCTGGAAGAATACTTCGGCTATGTTACCAATGTCTACACACGGCACGCCTATCGCAACCAGGGTATTGGCAGCCGTTTAATGGCGCATGTGGCCGCCTGGGCACAGGCCGAAAACCTGGAAATGCTGGTTGTGTGGCCGAGCGAGGAGAGTGTGACATTCTATCAGCGGGCGGGGTTTCGCGGAAAAAACGACATGCTGGAACTGACGGTTCGCCCATATATTCAATAAAGCTACTGGAGTCAAGAGAAACGTTGCTTCTCTTGACTCCAGCGACTCTTACCACTCTAGCGCTATCATCTGGTGCCCATTCAGGCGCGGCAGGGTAAAGATCAGCCGCTGGCCCTCAACGCGAAATGGCAGTTCATTACCATCTGGTGCAGTGACAACCCGTTGCACGCCGAGTGGCGCCCGAACAGAAACCTCCAGATCATGGAGCGGAATGGCCTCTTCGATCACATCGAAATCGCTTCCGCGCCGCTCTGGAATATAATGTAGCAGGTGAGCAACCCAACGCTTGTGTGATGATTGATCGAGCAGGCTGGCAAACACGCTGCTTGGCCCGTTATGGCGCAACAATGGCTGTGGTAACAGCAGCGCAACAGCATTCAGGAATAGTTGCTTACACCAGCGTGGCGCATTCTGGGCATATTGGCTGAAAATCGGCTGTGCGAAATAGATTACCTGCCCATTGCGCACAATAGCTGGCCCGCGCACCTCACCCGATGATGGTGTCTGCCGATGCGATGAAAAATGCTGGTAGGTTCGATCAAAGAAGGAGGCGATAGTATCGGCCAATACCTCGGTTGTTCCTGTAGCATGTACTTCCAGTCCACGCATGTACATAGCGTGCTCGGTTGGTGGTAGCCCTGTACCGATGGCTGTGCCTGGCCGCAGATACTCGGTGTAATCGTTACTTGGGAAATGGCGGCCGCGCACCAATTGGCCATTGGCATCGCGTGGCCCCTCGCCTGCTAGTTCAACACCCAAGAGCGTGAGTGCGAAGCCATCTTGCGCTGGTGTTAGCCCAGATTCGAACGAAGCAATGATCGCGCCGTCCTGTGCAACATACTGTTCGAGCCTGGTGGCTAATTTCGCATCAACCGGGATACTATCAGGTAATACCAACAGCTTGTAGGCGCTAAAATCCGCCATGCTATCGATAATATCGAACTGATGGCTGCCCTCATCGAGCATGCGTTCAATGCCCATGGTTGCCTGGAGCAACCTGCCTGCATCTGCGCCTGCAAACTCTTCCGGCGAGAGAACGGCAATATCATTGAGTGGGCGAGCGCCACGGCACCATGGTTCCTTCTGTGCCACACTGCCATACACAGCGCCGATCAGATTATAGACATGCGGCTCGATTGCGCCAGATGGTGGCAACTGATCGCCGACACTGCATTTGGCCCCCAATGCCAGCATCCGAAAGCATTCATACTCCAGCGCTGCCTGGTTCTTGAATGAATGAAAATCGCCCCACGATGTATGGAACTTACCCGTCATGCCAAGGCAATCCGGCCCAAGCGTGCGCGCATAGCGCTGAGCAATTGGGAAGTGCAAATAGCCCCATCCACCACTCGGCAGGCTTTCCAATTCCCAGTGTGTGTAGGCGTCGGTTGTCGCCCGATCACGGGTGCCAACATGGCCAGCATTATAGAAGATCGTACAATCTGCATTAAACCGGCGCACAAAGGCAGTCATATCGCGCTTGAACTCATCGATCATGTGCTGGGCGTAGAGTTGGCGATTGGCGAGTTTAGCTGGATCGAGGCCCTGTGCGACCATTCCGGCGCGGCAGTGCTGGCAGGCGCATGGCAGCACACCAACAATATCGAAGAACAGCCCATCGGTTGGCAGGCTTTCGAGCACTTCCTGGGTGTGGGCCTTGAGGAAATCACGGTATGGTGAGTTGACGCATAATCTGCGATAAAAACCAGCCTCGAATGGTGGTGTACCAAACGGTTTGCCCTGGTCATCAATCGCCAGCCATTCGGGATGTTGATTGGCTGTGTAGTGATCCCACTGAACTGTAATATAGATCGGCACCCGAATATCGTGATCATGGCAGACCTCAATCTGCCGACGGAGCAGATCGGTCGTCAGATGCGGGTGGCGTCGCTCTGGGTTAAGCTGCGAATCATAATACAGCCAGCCGTGATGGCAGCGCGCAAAACAGGTAATCGAATCGACATTGGCGCGAACCAGGGTATCGGCGAAGTCTTCGGGATCGAAAGCCATGCCAATTCCAGCGATACTCTCACTGGTATGGAAATCGAGGTGAACCTGGCGGAAGCGAAGCTCGGGGTGCTGCATTGCACGTATTCCTGTTCTTGTATCACACGGATGTAACGGTATTCTTCCCTCACCCCTGGCCCCTCTCCCACGCCGGGAGAGGGGGAAAACTCTCCACTTGAAAGAGCAGGGGCAGGAGGTGACTCCTACTCCGCGCTGGCCAGAACATGCTCTGGTGTATTCTCGACCCGCTTCAGCCAGTAATCGGTATCGTAGCTCTCATCGCCAGTCAGGAAGCGCCACATCTTGGAGCGGTTCATGATCTCAAGGCGGCCAGTCGCCCATTCATACCAGGGCTGGCGTTGGCTCAGGATCTGGCCGATCTCTGGATCGTGCAGATCATCGGTATTCCACAGTTTCAGCTGGCGCACCGTCGGGTTCAGGCGGATCTTGTACATATAACGGATTCGGTCGGTCTGGTTGCGCCTACCACAATGCCAGATTCCATGGTGCAATGCGAGGATGGTGCCGGCTTTGCAAACCATGGCGATCTGGCCGCGCATATTCTGGTAGCGGCCAATATCGCTCTCGTTGATCCGCCGGAAGTGGCTGCCTGGCACCAGCACCGTTCCACCCATTTCGAGTGGAATATCGTGTGGGTAATACATGAGCTGAATATCGAAATGCATACGTGTGTCGATCACCGCATCGCCATGCAAATGCTGCGATTGGGTTTCGTTGGCAGCCCGCGTATGAACGGCATGATGATCAAACAGTGGATCAGGCCCGACCAAACTGCTGATGATGCCCTGAATAGCGGGCGAACGCAAAATCTGGCCCATCACCGATGGGCTGGGGTACAGTTTGCTAAATGGCGTGCCATATGGTGCTCCCCGTAGCCCACCATCAAGCTCGCGCATCGCGGCCTGATTCAGTTCATCCGGCACGAGGGCATCGAAGCGCAGAAAACCGTCGGTCACGAAGGACGCCATCTGCTTCGATGTCAGCAGGTTTGCACGATCAAGCATTGATCTCCCCCAATCGCTCAAAAATAAACTCATGCTTCAGAAACGATGTACTGTATTCGAGGCCAGGATAGGGCGGAATGAGCTGTGGGAACTGGAAGACGCGCCAGCCATCTTTCAACGCATCCAGGCCAGTTGGATACGGTGGCGTGTTGTCATCACCAGTGATCGGCGCTGTACCGCCGGTTCCGTCGTACAGTGACCACCCGACCACGCCACTGTCCAGCGCTGAATCGGCCAGGTACAAAACCAGAACCTGTTGCCTTAGCTTCGACATTGATTGCTTCCTCTCTGAAGGGCTGAAGCGTATAGTATACGCCCGTACTCTGAAGGGTTGAGGCGTAACTATACGCCCATACAGGTATGCCCTTGTATCTATTCTGCCATTCCTCACTCGTGGGTGTAGGCCGATGATAGAGCAGCAGAATAAAGTATGCTATAGTCAATACCGCACGCTTTGTATCTAATTCCGATAGACACATATGGAGCGCTGATGCCGTTACCACCTCCCACTCTGGCAATCGATCAGATCCATCTGCGCTTATTTGCCATACGCCGCACAGCAATTGATGCACGGAGTTGGACGCTTCGGAGCATGCAGGATTCATTCTGGCGCTTTTATATGAATGCTACTGATGGTGCAGCATTGGAATTGGTGGGTGAGGATGGCGCTGTGAATGTTCAGTATGAGCTCGCAGCGCAACGGCTCTATTTTGTGCCAGCGGGTGTTCGCTTTAATACCAGTACACGGCTGCCGATCGAGCATTTCTATGTCCATCTGGATATTCTTGGAGTGCCACAGGCGGCGATGCAGGCACTGTTTGGTGGGCCGGTTTGCGTTCCTTCCCACGAATATCTGCAGCAGGAGGCGCGAGCGCTTGCTGTGGATGTGAGCAATGAAGCGCGGCCAGGATTATTGACCCAATGTCGGGTCAAATCTCTGCTGTATGGCGCACTGGCTGCCTATCTGTCACAACTCCCTGCGGCGCTGCACGAACGCTACCAGCAGCTTGCTCAGGCCCAAGCTCCAATCCAGCCAGCTCTGCAAGAAATCGAAGGGCGGCTTGAGGCGCGCCTGAGCAATGGATATCTGGCGGGATTATGCCATCTGAGCGAGGATTATTTCATTCGGCTGTTTCGCGCCAGTGTCGGCCAGAGTCCAATTCAGTACATCCAAGCCCAACGTGTGCGCCGTGCAGCACAGCGGCTGCTGTTCAGTGCAGAAAGCATTGAGGCGATTGCGGTGTCAACCGGCTTTGGCAATCGCTTCTACTTCTCGCGGGTCTTTACCCGTCACCTTGGTGTTGCTCCTGCCTCCTACCGCCGTATGGCTCGGGTTTGATGACACTCGACAGCATCTTGATCGCCCGTGTATAATAGCAACACATGTTCTATTTGGTCGGCCAAAGGAGATGCCATGAGCGACGCAGCGGATGCAACAATGGCCCTGTTTGCTGGCGGCGATCCGGATGTCCAGGCAACCTACGAACGGCTGCTGGCTGTATTGGAGGAGATCGGACCGTTTCGTGTAGAACCGAAGAAGACCTCGATTCATATTGTTCGGGAAACGGGATTTGCTGGCGTGCATCCACGTAAACGCTCACTCATCCTCAACCTTCGCACAGCCCAGCCAATTCAACATGCACGAATTACCAAGACAGAACAGGTTTCTAGGAATCGCTACCACAATGAAGTCAAGCTCGAACAGCCAGATGATGTTGATGCAGAGATTATTGGCTGGCTGCGCGATGCCTATGAAACATAAGGAGGGCAGTTCATATGCACTATGTGCTCTTTTATGATCTGACTGCGGACTATCTCGAACGCAGAGCCATGTTTCGGGATGAACATCTGACGCTGGCATGGCAGGCACAAGCACGTGGCGAACTTATCCTGGCTGGCGCACTTGCCGATCCGGTTGATGGCGCATTGCTCCTGTTTCAGGGTGATTCACCAGCAGTTGCCGAACAATTTGCGCGTAATGATCCCTATGTTCAACATGGCCTGGTGACACAATGGCGGGTTCGCCCATGGACGACAGTTGTTGGCGATGCTGCGACAGGCTCTGTTCGCCCACAATAATATCTGGAAAGGAGTAACACATGAGTGAGGCAAAGACACGGCCAACCGATCAGGATGTTGAGACCTTTTTACAGGGTATTGAGGATGCACAACAGCGCCAGGATTGTCACACGATTCTCGATCTGATGCGTGAGGTTACGGGTGCCGAACCGAAGATGTGGGGAACCAGTATTGTCGGCTTTGGCAGCTACCATTATCGGTATGCAACCGGGCGCGAGGGCGATGCGCCGCTCACGGGATTCTCGCCACGCAAACAAAACCTAACCTTGTATCTCTCATATGGGTTTGAGCAGCATGCGGAATTGATGGAGCGCCTTGGGAAGCATAAGGTTGGCAAGGCATGCTTGTATATCAAGCGCCTGAGCAATGTGGATCGGGCGGCATTGCGTGAATTGATCCAGCAATCAGTCGCAGAAGTGGTCTGCATGAACGCACCCGCTGGGGCAGCGAAGGCTTCGTAGCAGATAGCGACGGGTTTTGGAATAAATAGCCGCAGGCTGAAGCCTGCGGCGTATGTGTATGCACATGTTTTGTTACTTTATACGATCCTTTGCGTGCGCCCATGAAAGATGGTATACTATTTCCCGATGCGACGGGCGCTGGACGAGAAGTGGGGGTGACCCACTTTTCTTATTGTTGTGAGGAGGTGGCACGGGATTACGTGTACGACGTAGTTGCATAGTGCCAGAAATTTATGAAGAGCGACTTCTACGCAGCCATCTCCCAGATCGCGGCAGAGCGTGGCATCCCAAAGGAAGCCATCATCGAGGTCATGGAGAAAGCGCTCGTGACTGCCTATCGGCGTACGTTGGGCAATAACCCGCCACCAATTGAGGTGACGGTCAAGCTTGATCCGCAAAGCGGCCAGGCGCGTGTCTATGCAGAGAAACAGGTTGTCGATGATGTTCTCGATGATCGGTTTGAGATTGATATAAAGGATGCCCAGCGGATCAAGGCGGAAGTGGAGCTTGGCGAGACGGTTCTGGTTGAAAGCACGCCAAATGATTTTGGCCGGATCGCGGCCCAAACAGCCAAACAGGTCATTCTGCAGGGTATTAAAGAGGTTGAGCGCGAACACATCTATAGCGAATTTATGGATCGTGAGGGCGAACTTGTCACCGCAACGGTTCAGCGAGTGGCCAAAGGGAATGTAATTCTGGAGCTTGGTAAGGCCGAAGCGATACTACCACCAAAGGAGCAGGTCGATAGTGATCGCTACTATCATGGCCAGCGCCTGAAGGTCTATCTGATGGAGATCCGCCGCGAGGATCGTGGGCCACGCCTGATCGCCTCGCGCACTCATAAGAAGTTGATTGAGCGCCTCTTCGAGATGGAGGTGCCCGAGATCTATAATGGCACGGTCGAGATAAAGTCGATCGCTCGTGAATCGGGCCTGCGCACCAAAGCGGCAGTTGCTGCTCGCCAGGATGGGATCGATCCAGTTGGCTCGTGTGTTGGCATGCGTGGTATTCGCATTCAGAATATTGTCAATGAGCTGAATGGCGAAAAGATCGATGTGGTTCAGTGGTCGTCGGATCCGAAAGAATTTATTGCGAATGCGCTTTCACCAGCCCAGGTCGTTGAAGTGCAACTCCGTGAGGAGGAGCACGCTGCGACGGTGATTGTGCCGGATAAGCAGCTTTCGTTGGCCATTGGCAAAGAGGGCCAGAATGTTCGCTTGGCTGCAAAGCTAACGGGCTGGCGGATCGATATTAAGAGCGCCTCGGCACTCTTGGATGAGGAACGGGCGGCTGCAGAAGCCCGTGATGCTGCCGATGCAGAAGCTCTGGCGACTGAGGCGGCACTTTCGAATGCGAAAGTTGAGCATCGGAAAGTACGCCCGGATGCCACAGTCGTCTATCGGAACCATCGCTATGGGCCGCTTGGCGATAATCTGATCAACGAGACGATCCAACTGCGGGCAACACCGCAGAAGCTGTATATCTATCGTGACGACCGACTAATTGCGTCCTACATCCTGGTTGAGGATGATAACGAAATCGAGGATGACGAGGAGTAATGACCAAAGCTCCCAATAAGTCGAAGGGACCCCGTCCCAAACATATTCCACAACGCACATGTATTGCCTGCCGTAGAGTTGATCCGAAACGGGCATTGGTGCGTGTCGTACGGGATGCAGAGGGACGGGTTGCTATCGATACGACTGGCAAACGCGCTGGTCGGGGAGCTTATCTGTGCCACACCCCAGCTTGCTGGGATCTTGCTATTCGCCGCCGTGGCCTGGAGCGGGCATTGCGAATCGATTCGCTCCCTGTGGAAGACCGAACTGCGCTCGAACGCTATGCAGAGTCGCTCGATCCTGCAGAACTCGATGCGTCTGTTTCATCTGAAATATAAGGCTTGCTAGATTATTGAACAAACTATCTCCGCCGAATGTGGCTTTCAGCTCTGGTACACACAAGCTCTGTGGTGCCCTCGCAGCGGCGGTATGGAAGTGAGGGGATTAATGAATCTTCAGGGGTTACCGATGCCCGCGGG
>Ga0163147_10006082_pt1 | contig 14331 bp, 10 predicted proteins | sample OliLakLV19MP6G1_FD_148597 | JGI IMG/M metagenome (GOLD analysis project Ga0163147, IMG submission 148597) | Freshwater microbial mat bacterial communities from Lake Vanda, McMurdo Dry Valleys, Antarctica- Oligotrophic Lake LV.19.MP6.G1 | ecosystem: Environmental > Aquatic > Freshwater > Lake >...
CAGTGGCAAAACCTGCGTCGATCGGGATTGATAAGATTCTCGATTTACCATCAGGCGAGGGAAGGAAAGAATTAATCGCCGCAATTAAAGCCGCAGGAAATGTTGTGAATGTCACAGTCTTGGCTGAAACTGGGAAACAGGGAATTAGTTTGCCCCAAGATTTAGCTGATGTTAGCCAAGCAGGATTTGCCAATTTGCCAGCAGATTCTGGTTCGCTGATCCGACGCGCCATCCTAGCAGTTGATGAGGGATCTTTTCCGCTTTTACTAGCTGAAATGTATCTGGAGAAAAAGGCAAATATGCCAATTAAATTCGATCGAGAATTAGTCAGGTTTTCGGTTGGCGATCGAGTTATTCCTAGAATCAGATCTAATTATGGTGGCTATCGCAATATCGATTCAAGTGGTTATCAAGTTCTAATCAACTATCGTGGCAAAGAAGGTTCTTTTAAACATATCTCTGCCGTCGATCTGCTCCAAGGCAAAATTGACCCTGCACGACTGCACGATCGAATTGTGTTAATTGGGGTCACGGCAATCAGCATTAAAGATAGCTATCCCTCGCCCTTTAGTACAGAAGATGAGGTGATGTATGGCGTAGAGTTTCATGCCAATATTGCCAGTCAAATTATCAGTGCAGGGATAGATCATCGTCCCTTTATTGATGTTTGGTCAGAAGAATGGGAAGCAGTATGGATTATTCTCTGGACAATCGCTGGTGGGGCGATCTCAGTTCTGACTCGCAATGTAATTATAAATTGGCTAATTTTGACTGGCTTAGTTCTCACCCTCGGCGGCTCTGTTACTTTTGCCTTCATGCTGGCATGGTGGTTGCCATTTTTTCCTGCGGTAATCGGTCTAGTGGGCGCAAATGTACTCGTTACTGCCTATGAATTTTCGCAGGAGCAAGCCGATCGAAAACTGTTGACGGGATTATTCTCTCGACATGTCTCGAAAGAGCTAGTGGATGTGATTTGGGCGCAACGGGAGCAGTTTATTAAAGAAGGTCGGATTGCTGGACAAGAAGTTTATGTCACAGTTCTATTTACGGATATGCGAAACTTTAGTACATTCTCGGAGAAGCAGCAACCCGCCGAAACTTTGATTTTGTTAAATGAATATTTGGGGGCGATCGCCTCAGTCGTATTGCAACACGGCGGCATGGTGGATAAGTATATTGGTGATGCGGTGATGGCGGTGTTTGGTGTGCCGATTCCTCACGATCTTGAGCAAGATCGATCGAAAGATGCTCAAAATGCGGTGATGGCAGCAGTTGAGGCGGCAAAGCAACTGATCGAGATGAATAAACATCGGATTGCCCAAGGTTTACCACAGGTAGTTACTGGGATTGGGATTAATTCTGGGATGGTAATTGCTGGCAGTTTAGGCAGTGAGGAGAGATTGGAATACTCGGTTTTAGGTGATGCTGTGAATGTGGCATCACGCTTGGAAAGTCTGAACAAAGAAGCTGATGGCGGTGCTTATCACATTTTAATTAGTCAGGAAACTTCTAGAAGATTGGATGACAAGTTTGAGGTCGAATTTGTCGGGGATTTTGCGCTCAAAGGCAGAGAAGCGGAGACATCGGTTTATCGAGTCTTGGATGTGAAAGATCGTACAATTAAATTATTGGATGAGATGAATTGATTCGATTTTAGGCAGAAGCTCACAATGTATAATCATTCTGGTTAATCAAGACGGTGAGGTTCTTTATGAAATCTGGTTTGAATAAGGGTCAATTAATAAAATGGAATGATGACAGAGGCTTCGGATTTATCAAACCCAGTGAGGGTAGTAAAGAAGTCTTTTTGCACATCAGTGCCGTAAAAACAACAGGTCGTCGCCCAAAAGTTGGAGATACCATCTTCTACGAATTGACAACTGGAACAGATGGGAAAATTTCTGCTTCTGGGGTTTCAATTCAAGGCGTTGTCTCTCATTCATCAACCCCACAGAAGATAAAGACTGTAACATCCAAACAAAAAAATCGGAAACGTGGATTGCTAGAAACTGCCCTTGGTATCGGTTTTTTGGCTGCCATTGTACTGTTTCAGATGCAGTTTAGTTCTAACCGTTCACCGCCGCCAATCACATCGATTACGAAGCCCACCCGTTTGAGCACGATCCCACCTGCGCCTACTAACAATTCACCTCCGCCAATCACATCGATTACGAAGCCTACCCGTTTGAGCACGATCCCACTTGTGCCTACTAACCGTTCACCGCCGCCAATTACATCGATTACGAAGCCCACCCGTTTGAGCACGATCCCACCTGCGCCTACTAACAATTCACCTCCGCCAATCACATCGATTACGATGCCAGGTTGTGTTATCAAGGGTAATATCTCAGTTGACACAAGAGATAAGCTTTATCATATTCCAGGAATGGAAGACTATGATAGAACAATCATTAGTCCTGCAAAAGGGGAAAGGTGGTTCTGTTCAGAATCAGAAGCGTTAGCAGCAGGTTGGCAAAGAGCACCAAGGTAGTATCACCACAAATTCGAGGTTATTTTTATGAAGATTAAGGCAGTTATTCATCCAGCAGAAGAAGGAGGTTACTGGGCAGAAGTTCCTGCACTTCCTGGCTGCATTACAGAAGGAGAAACAATCGATGAAGTGATGGCTAACTTGAAGGATGCGATCGAAGGTTGGCTTGATGTTGCTAATAGCCGCCAGATGGCTCAGTCAAAGGAATTTACCAAGGACGGCTGCCTAAGTTATGCTGATGACCACTTTTTTATTGGAATAGATGTTACCCACAAAGTTTCTGTATAATTGAGGTGTCACCCAAAATCTAAGCATGAAATTCGAGTGGGATCAGCAAAAAAATTAAGCAAATATTGCCAAGCATGATCTTGATTTTGGAGACGCACTCAGAATTTTCAGACTACCGCTCCGTATTTCCCTTGATGAACGCGAAAACTATGGAGAGGATCGATGGATTGGAATTGGGATACTTGATGGGCGTGTAGTGGTTGTAGTTTTTATAGAACCAAACGAGCAGACAATCCGTATTATTTCACTTCGCAAAGCTCTACCTTATGAACGAAAATGCTATGAACAATATCTCAAAGACGAATTGGGAGAAAGTTGATTCACTCACAGAGGAAGAAATCGATACCTCTGATATTCCTCCATTAACTTCTGAGTTTTTCAGTAAGTCGCGATGGTGGAAACCTGTAGCACCATTGAATGTTCTTGTTCAAGTAGATTCCAGCACACTAGCTTGGTTTCATGCTCAGGGTGAGGATTATGAAAAGAAAATGGCTGCGGCACTACGGATTTACGCAGAAGCTCACAACGTATAATCGTCATGGCTAATTAAGTTTGAGAGATTGGAATAAGGCTGATGTTAAAACTGATGCTAACTCGTGAATCATCACTCAGATTTGGCTCCACCCCATGCATTAACCAACTGGGAAAGATTAGCATTCGACCTTCGATGGGCTGATAGGTGACCTTCTGCAAAGTCCAGGGCGTTACCTCTAAAACTGGAGCGGGGAACATATGCACGATCTCTCTGGGATCGCGAAAATATAAACCACCAGATCGATCGGGAGTTTTAACATAATAAACTCCACTTAGAAAGCAGTTGGGATGATTATGTAAATAATTGGAAGCATACTTCCCATTCACGATCGACCAGCAGTTAGCGATCGAAACCGCATACCGATTCAAATCCCAAGCCATCGTTTGAGCCACCTCGATCGCATTTTGAAGCGCGATCGACATCAATCCCTTAAAAGGTTCGCGTTGATGCAGATGATCGACACTGTGCCAGCCCAAGGAGTTTGACCAACTTACACCTTGTCGATCTCGTTGATATTCAAGTTCGATCGCCTCTAGCAATCTGGCATTGAGTTGAACAGAATCTGCTAAATCAAAATGCCAGATTGATGTTGGAAACCAGTCAGAGCGTTCGCCAGCCATAAAACGATCGATCGGAAAAAGCTCTAGAAACTAAACACCGTCCGCAGTGTGCCAACCGTAATCATGCTATTCGCGCTGTTGTTATTAGGGTTAAAAATGAACTGGATATCAGGCGTAATCGAGATATTGCTGGTGATTGGGAAGTTGTAAAAAACTTCGACATTAGTTTGGGTGCTGTTACCGACCTTGCTTTCGATAAAAGGCTGACCAACCGCGATCGCCGCCAACGCTCCAGGCTTAAATAAATCTGGGAACGCCAGTCCCACCATAAACGTTTGAGGATTTAGGTTCGTAGCAGTGACATTGGTATTGACGAAGTTGCGATAAGCAGGACAACCAGCCCCACTCAGGGCAAAACCGCGACAATCGATCGTGCCAAAGCCATAACGACCAAACACCGCAACACCTTTAGCAAATGCCCACTCTAGGTTGACTCCCCCAGATTTGACATCGACATTACTGATCGAACCTTGGGTGTATTGTAAGCGGATCGCAAAAGGCCCTTTGGCATCACCACTCTTTGGCGCAAACTCGACTTCGACTGTGCCCTGATAAGGATCGCCAGTCAGACCGCGATTTGTGACAATATCGCTACCTGATTTATTTGTTCCACGCCCAGGATCGGAGCCATTTGCTGCCAGATATAATGCCCGCACGCTAAATGCGCCGTTACCAGGATTCCAGTTTAAAAACGCGCCAGCGCCACCACTGAGGGGGTTAATCAAAACTGTGAGCGGATTGTTCAAGAAGAAGCTATTACTAAAATCAACCCCTTCATTATTGGCGTAGCTATTAGCGTCTACGTGATCGTAAACATGCATCACAGGCCCGATCGAAGCTCTGATGTCGGGCGTTAAATTAAAGTCATATCGTAACTTTGCCAAATTGAAGTTGGTGCCGACCCCACCGAAGTCCAACCCAAAAGTATCAAAGCCAATGTTGCCAGCATCTCCCACTGGGGCTGCACCCAAGATATTCCCTGCCGTACCGCCACCATTGCCTGCTTCTAGTCGGGTAATCAGCAGATCGCTACCTGTAAAACTAGTGTTGAAGTCCAGCCGTACACGAGCATTAACCGTTGTATTGACATTACCAGAGTCGATCGACCCCGCCGTTCTGCCATTTCCCGAACCGTTGGTGTTAGAGGCGAAGAATTGCCCCCCATTACCAAAAGCGCCTGAAAGAGCGATCACCGCTTGCCCAGAAAGTTTCGTAGTGGTCGAAAATTGCTGTGCTTCGATCCGCGCAGTCTTATTTTCTAGGGCATCAACCCGACCTTTAAGTGTCGCTAACTCAGCCGCAAACTCTTCTTGTAGACGTTGTAGAGCCGCTAAATCTTCTTTGCTGACCTTATCGGCTAAACCAGTAGAAATTAATTCATTCATCTTGTCGAGACAAGCATTTAAACCCGCCGCAAATTCGTAACGGCTGAGGGCGCGATTGCCACGAAAAGTTCGATCGGGATAACCTGCGATGCATCCATAACGTTCGACCAACGACTGTAAAGCCGTGAATGCCCAATCGGTTGGCTGCACATCGCTAAGCTGTGAAACCGAAGTTACACCTTGAACTAGAGTTCTATCAGTACTGAGATTTTGGCGAATCTGGCTAACCTTAGTGATATCAGACACTGGCACAGAGTCGATTGGACTGACGTTAGGATTTGAATTTACTAGCTGCGATGGCGATCGAACAATCGGATTAGCAGAGTCTGGATTTACCACACCAGAATCAGGGCTAGCCATAGCAGGACTCGCTCCAGCGATCGCCGCAATCGCTAACGCACTAAAACTAGCAACAAAATTTGTTTCTAAATTTACTTTTATATTTCTCATCGTCTCACTCCACACTTTCCGATCTATCAAGCTATTACTAGCATAAGCTCTCAGTAGTTAAATTTGCAACCCCAAAATTTGCCCAAATCCTTGCTAATTCAAGACAAGCAGAAAATTGTTGGCAAAGTAAGTAATCGGTAAATTTGTCATATAATCATAAATATATTAAGTTATGTAACAAAAAATTATGGATACGAGTTTAGCTGATGTGGCAAACCAATTGGCAAGTGATAATTCGCGCGATCGACTCCTAGCACTGGTATCTCTGCGAAACTTTTCACCAGAAGAAGCTGTGCCTTTGATCCTGAAATTGATTGACGATGATAATTTGCAAATTCGATCGATGGCAGTATTTGCTTTGGGGATCAAACCAACTGAAGCTTGTTTTCCTGCCTTGCAGAAAATCCTTGAAGCTGAGACTGACTATGGGATTCGGGCAGATGCAGCTGGAGCAATGGGTTACCTCAAAGATCCCAGAGCGTTTGAGCCACTGATGCGGGCTTTTTATGAGGATACAGAATGGTTGGTGCGCTTTAGTGCCGCAGTATCGTTGGGCAATCTCGGTGATCCGCGTGCCTATGATGCTCTGATCGGGGCTTTGAAAATGCCAGAAGCGCTTTTACATCAAGCTGCGATCTCGGCTTTAGGCGAAATTGGCGATCTGCGTGCCGTCGATCATATTCTCGCGTTTGCCCAGTCTGATGATTGGCTCACCCGTCAGAGGTTAGTGGAAGCTCTGGGTCATTTGCCTTGCCCCAAAAGCATGTCGGCATTGATCTATTTAATCAAAGATCCACATCCTCAAGTTTCCGATGCTGCCCAATTTTCGATCGATCGATTGCATCAAATCAAAGTTATCCCAGATTAGCAATAGCTTAGATCGCGTGACTAGATGAGCTGTAGAGTAATGATAGTGAAATCAATTTTTCTCTAGATTTTATTTAAAGTTTTAATTTATGTACGTTAAAGGTCAGTTATTTCTTGGCTTGTCGATCGTGGCGGCGATCGCATTCGTCGGCTGCATATTCGAGCTATCTTCGGGCGAACCAGAGTTAGGGAAAATTCCGACTCTGATGATTTTAGGAGCCAGTTTACCGCTATCGATTTTTAGCTTTTTTCAAGCCGTTAAATTGGCTAGAGCCTCGAATGATGCTAGTTAATTGCTAGTTGCCAATAGCCAATATCTGACTGAATAATTATGAAAACTTACGACTGGATCGTTGTCGGTGGCGGCATTACAGGTACAGCATTGAGCTATGAATTGAGTCAGGTTGGCTTTTCTGTCCTGTTGTTAGAGCAGGATCGGATCGCGCAAAATGCTACTCGTTATAGCTATGGCGGTATTCCCTACTGGTCGGGCACTTCGATCTCCACTCAACAACTTTGTGCTGAGGGGATTGCGCGCCAAAGGCAATTACCCGATGAGCTAGATGCCAATACCGAGTTCCGCCAACTGGATTTATTGCTAACGATCGAACTCGATCGAGATCCGAAAGAAATTGCCGATCTCTACCACAAATGTCTGATTCCCCTGACCTCGATCGATCCTGCCACAGCCTGCGAGTTAGAACCATTACTCAACCCTGATTCGATCGCGGGCGCACTCACTGTATCTCATGCTCATGTTAATGCTCAACTGCTGACACAGGCTTACCATGACGCTTTCATTCGTGCAGGTGGCGAAAGTCAAAACGTCCGAGTCGAGCAAATATCTCAAGGCAGTGTGAGAAGCGATCGAGGCGAGACTTTCTCTGGACAAAATATTGCCGTTTGTGCGGGAGGGCTGAGTCGATCGCTGCTGAAACGATCGGGGATTGATGCCAGAATTTACTTCACCCACGCTGAAGTGATTGAAACCGCACCGACCGACCTGAAATTACGCACGATCGTGATGCCTGCTGATATGCAAAGGTTTCAACTAGAATCTGAGGCTAGTGCAGTTGGAGTCGATCGACTCTGGGATGCTCCAAGCAGCGAACTTATGCCGCCATCGATCGATCCAGGTGCGATTCAATTTTTCGATCGAACCATGAGGCTAGGTCAATTTAGTCGATTACTTACCGATCCATATGCCAAGATTGATGCCAAGCAAAGTGAACTCGAAATTCGCGCTAAAATTGGCAAACTCTTACCCTCTCTAGCCACACTTCCAGGCACATGGCATCATTGCTTGGTTGCTTTCAGTCATGACTCACTTCCTTCGATCGGCACACTCCCAGAATCTGAAAACCTCTACCTGTTCTCAGGCTTTACCAGTCCTATGGTATTTGTCCCACCTCTAGCAAAACGATTTGCGACTTCCTTAGTCGGAACCCGTGACGAGATCATTCCCCAATTCTCACCCCAGAGATTTGCTTGAGGTTTACTTGAAATTTACCGATACCTGCCGACGAAATCAAATCTTAGGCTGCTAGAATTTGCTAATCTGTTACTGGCGTTATCAAGACAGAATTTCGAGCAAAGACGCTAATGTATCCGCCAATGTACTTTTGTCGCAATACAAACTTAGACATAACGCCCCATCAGTCAGGAGGGATTTATGTCAAATAGTGAGCAAATCGCCCTTTTGACGCATAGAGTAAGTACCTGGAACAAGTGGCGTGCCAGAAATAATCGTTTGCAGATCGATATCAGTGAAGCCGATCTAAGCGGTGCTGTCTTGCTTGAAGCCGATCTAAGTAAAGCTAACCTCAAAGGGATTAATCTGAGTAAGGCTGTGTTGATCAGGGCTTACCTCTCAGGCAGCAATCTCACCAATGCCAACCTTAGTGGCGCAAATCTCAGTGCCGCGATCGCAAATTGTGCCTATTTTAATGATGCTGACCTCAGCAAAGCCAACTTAATTTTGATCAATCTTAGCGAGTCATATCTAATTGGCACTGACCTCAGCGAGACGAATTTGACAGGAGCGATTATGAGTGGAGCCGATCTGATTAAAGCCAAGCTCAAAGGATCGAACATGAGTGAGTCATATTTAAGTATGGCCGATTTAAGCGGAGCGGATTTAAGTGGAGCAAATCTCAGCGAATCTTATGCGATCGGGGCTAATTTTAGTGGCGCAGATTTAACTAGAGCTAATTTAAGTGGGACAAACTTCAGTAAAGCTAACTTTAGTAATGCTACGCTCAAAGATACCAAGCTCAGGGAAGCAGACTTGACAGGGACAAACCTAATCGGGGCAGATTTTACTGGCGCGACGCTCAAAGGAGCTAACCTGATCGGGGCAAAAATGATCGGGGCTAACCTGAGTAAGACTAACATCAGCCGAACTAACCTAAGTGGAGTAGGATTGATAGAAGTTAATCTGACGAGTGCAAATCTGAACGGAGCTGACTTAATTGGAGCCGATCTGAGCCGTTCCGATCTCAGTTATGCCAATTTCAGCAATGCCAAGCTGATCTGGGCTGATTTAAGCGGTGCAATTCTAACAGGAGCTAATTTTGACGGTGCAACACTCCAAGGAGCGGTGATGCCTGATGGCACTACTCACAGTTAGATCTCACAGCTAGATCTCACAGTTAGATCCTAAATCGATTTTCGTTATCTTAATATCTGCTCATTTAACTGATATGGATGTCAGCATCATCATTCCCACATACAACGGCGGCGAATTACTCAAAAAAACGCTCAAAGCAATATTTGCCCAAGAGACTACTAAATCTTTTGAAGTTGTGATCATTGATTCTGGCTCCAATCAAGATCCTAAGCAATTACTTGAAGAGTTTTCGATCGAATTATTTGAGATCCCCAATCACGAATTCAATCACGGTTTAACCCGCGATCGAGCTGCCGAAAAATCATCAGGCGAGTTTCTCGTTTTCATCAATCAAGATGCTGAACCTGGCGATCGTCAATGGTTAGACTTAATGCTAGCTCCATTTGTAGATCGGCATGTGGTCGCAGTCCAAGGTGAAATTAGAGAACGTCATGACATGCGACGGTTCTTTTGGGATTCTTGTGGTGAGACTTTCTACTTTACCTCAGAGTCAAAAAACTGGATTAGCCATCACTTTAATATGGGGTTTTCCACCGTTAATGCCGCAATCAGGAGATCTAAATGGCAGCAACATCCCTTCGGCAAAATAGATATCTTTGAGGATAAGGGATTCCAACGAGAAGTACATCTCAACGGCAATGAGATTGTCTACTCAGATGGATTTGTCTACCATACGCATGACTATACTTACGATCAACTCAGGCGCAGATGCCAAGATGAAGGCTATGGCTGGAAACTGGTAGGAGAGAATTATGCCCTATGGCAAGCGATCGAAGATACTTTCATCCTCAAGAACTATACAAAACTGGCGCGTGGCATTCTCAAGGGTAAAGTCAAACGCTGGTCAGAAGTTCTATTCCCATTGCTCAGACCTCTTTGGGTCTATAAAGGAAACCATTTCAATCAAGGGTTACTGAAGAAATAACTGATGAAATAACTGAAGAAAATAAGAGTCAACTCCAATGATCTGACTGGCTCAACCCCAAAAACACCAAAAAGCAATTATCAAAGCCTGAAAACTTTAAACTCTACAAACTCGGTCGATCGATACCTTAGCAGAAAATCTACCGCGCTACTTGCTTGTTGTCTGAATCTCAAGCCCTAGACTCCTTACCCATCCTTGTCTCTGTCAGAATACCGAAAGTATTTTCCACTCTGATTGCCAGATTAGCCACAGTTGGTTTTAGCTCAATTTAATCTATTTTTGCCAGACTCGATCTGAATGCTCAATAGTTGCGCTAGAATAGCAAAGCTTTAACTGGGGGCGTGGCGGAATGGTAGACGCTGCGGACTTAAAATCCGTTGACCTTATAAGTCGTGAGAGTTCAAGTCTCTCCGCCCCCATTCATAATATTGGCTTACAGCAATGGTCAGGGCAACTATGCTCTAGTTAAATTATGGCAATAGTTTAGTCTTCATCAATGTGAGCATATTTGCTGAACTTCATGCGAAGTAAGTAAACGGTATTTACCAGATGGCAGCGATCCGAGTGGGATATTGTCGATCGACACACGATGTAATGCGATCGCTGGATGTCCCAATTGTTCAGCCACGCGCCGAATCTGACGGTTACGTCCTTCATGCAGCACAACTCGTAAAAGAGTCTGGCTTGAGATACTTTTTGCTTCTATCCTTGACACCTCTGCTGCTAGAGTTTGCTTCCCATCTAGCTCAACGCCATGTCGCCATTGTTGTAATGTTTGCCAACTGGGATTGCCTTGGACTAATACTTCATAGGTTTTGGCAATGTGATGTTTAGGATGAGTGAGCTGGTTGGCTAAATCACCATCATTGGTCAGCAGCAATGCACCTGTACTGTTGTAATCCAGACGACCAATAGAATAGAGATGCTGGTAGCGATCTGGTAAAAGGTGTTGAATGGTGGGTCGATTTTGCGGATCGTGGCGGCTGCAAATTGTATTGAGGGGTTTATGCAGGAGTAAATATAGTAGTTTGGGTGACTGACTTGTGACAATCAACTTGCCATCGATCGAAATTCGATCGAACTCTGGATCGAATTTAGTCCCGAGTTCGGTCACAACAAGACCATTTACACTGACACGAGCCGCTAAAATCATTTGCTCCGCCGATCGTCTAGAAGCAACACCGTAGCGCGAAATAATTTTTTGCAAACGCTCGACCATAATCCTCAGATAGATATATTTCTTGATAACTGTATTTTTTGATGCGAAATAGAATCGCTCGAAAACCATAATATAGATGGTTAATCAAAAAATTTTTCTACCCATGAATCAAAAGTCTGAGACTACTGATAAATCGCTAACCGATAAGCTGTTAACCGATGCAGAATTATTAGTTCGCTCAGAGCATGATGGGTTAGGAAACTTACAGGCATTTTATCCTGAACTAGGGGATCAGGAGAAACTGAAAAAGCGATTGCAACAGATCAAACAGAGAGATGACGCATTAATTGGGGTATTTATCACTGACCTAGAAGGACAATTTCTCAAGGTTAGTCAAAGCTTATGCGAACTGCTCGACTATAGCGCGGATGAACTACTCTGCCTCTCATACCGTGATATTACTCGTTTTAACGATCTGGAAACTTATTTGCTTATGCAGGAAAAGCTCCTACTAGAGCAGTTAGAGCGATGTCAACTTAGTCAACACTATGTCCGAAAAGATGGGGAAATCGTTCATGTGATCGTTAGTCTTTATCTGATGCATAACGCTGAAAATATGCCATTGTGCTTCATATCTAGGTTTGAAGATATCAGCGATCGACAGCCTGAGCAACAGATTGAGTTTTCCGAAAAGTCAAGCGATCGCTACCGATTGCTGTTTGAGAGTAATCCCTATCCCATGTGGATTTATGACACATACACACTAGAGTTCCTAGCAGTCAACGATGCGGCAGTCAGTCACTACGGTTACAGTATTTCCGAATTTTTGACTGTGACCGTAGCGCACATTCAACCACTAGAAAAAGCTGCGAGAAATCACGATCTCTTGGGTAGTAATCGCGATCCTCTAACAACTTCAAGTTCAAAAGATGACTTAGATTTTGCTGGTATTATTTTTCATCGCAAGAAAGACGGCACTTTAATCTACGTCGAAGCCACATCCCATCCACTGATCTTTGAGGGCAGAGAAGCAGAAATTGTACTTATTCATGATGTCACAGAGCAAAAGTCAACAGAAGAAGCTCTACGCCAAGCTGAAGAAAAATATCGGAGTATTTTTGAGAATGCGGTAGAAGGGATATTTCAGACCACCGAAGATGGTCATTATCTCACCGCTAATCCTATGTTGGCAAAGATTTATGGTTATGATTCGGTCGCAGAATTAATGAATTCGATTACTGATATTGCCAATCAGCTTTATGTCACACCCAAAAGGCGGCAGGAATTTATGCGCTTGCTGCAAGAAAAAGATGTCGTAGGTAGGTTTGAATCCCAGATATATCGTAAAGATGGCAACGTGATCTGGATTTCCGAAAATGCCCGTGCGATTCGCGATCGACACGGTAAGTTACTCGGCTATGAAGGTACAGTCGAGGATATTACCGAATACAAACGGGTTGAAGAAGAACTCAAACTCCTGCAAAGTCTCACACTCGCAATTAGCACCTCAGAAGATTTCAACTCAGCTTTAGGCATTGCGCTCCAACAGATCTGCGAAACTACTGGCTGGCTATTTGGTGAAGCCTGGATTCCCAATCTTAGTGATGTCAATCCCCATCTAGAGTGCTGTCCCGCTTGGTTTAGTCGTAATCAAAACCTATCAGGATTTCGGCAGCTCAGTTTGGAGATCAAGTTTGCCCCCAATTCAGGACTTCCAGGTAGAGTCTGGTCAAGCCGCCAGCCAGAATGGTTGCAGGATCTAACAAAAGCAGTCGATCCTAGGTTCAATCGCCATCAACTTGCCACCCAGTTTGGCTTAAAGTCAGGTTTGGGGATTCCTATTCTGGCGGGAGATGAGGTGGTAGCAGTGATGGTATTTTTTATGGATCGGTCACGCAGCGAAGAGACACGACTGATCCAGCTTGTATCAACCGTAGCAACTCAGTTGGGTTCAGTGATCCAGCGCAAACGTGCCGAAGCCCGCATCAAACATCTCGCTTTCCATGATTCTCTAACCGATTTACCTAATCGTGCCCTATTTAAAGATCGACTGAATCAACTATTGATGATGGCAGATCGGCAACTAAAGCAGGTCGATCGTAAATCCGAGACATCGCCATCGCTGGCTGTGATGTTCCTCGATCTCGATCGATTCAAATTTGTTAACGATACATTGGGACACGCCACAGGTGATCTACTTTTGCAGGCAGTGGCAAAACGTTTAAATAGTTGCATTCGGCGCAGCGATACCCTAGCGCGTATGGGTGGAGATGAGTTTATGATTCTCTTGCCAGATATCCATCAAGCAGACTATGCGATCGCTGTGACCAAAAAGATTCTCAAAGCTTTGGAGTCGCCTTTCTTAATTAGTAATCAGGATTTACATATCACTGCCAGCATTGGGATTAGCTTCTATCCTCACGATGGTAGAGATGCCGAAACTTTACTCAAAAATGCTGATGTCGCGATGTATCGGGCTAAGGAGCAGGGCAGAAATCATTATCAACTCTATACCCGTGCGATGAATGCGCGTGCCTTTGAGCATATTGTGATTGAGAAGGGGATTAGACGGGCCATCGCTCAGGAAGAATTTCGAGTTTACTATCAGCCTCAAGTAGATTTGTACTCAGGTCAAATTATTGGCATGGAGGCTCTGGTACGCTGGCAACATCCCGATCTGGGTTTGGTTGCACCTGCTAATTTTATTCCCATTGCTGAAGAGTATGGCTTGATCGTCCAACTTGGCGAATGGGTGTTACGGACGGCCTGTGCTCAAAATAAAGCATGGCAAAATGCTGGGCTACCTCCCATTCCAATCGCGATTAATTTCTCAGCGCGTCAGTTTCAAGAATATAATCTCGCGGCACGAGTCTTCCAAGTGTTGGCAGATACAGGTTTAGACCCTAATTATTTGGAACTGGAAATCACTGAAAGTGTGATGATGAAGGATGAGGATATTGCGATCGAAACCCTGCGACAACT
>Ga0163147_10006085_pt1 | contig 14326 bp, 17 predicted proteins | sample OliLakLV19MP6G1_FD_148597 | JGI IMG/M metagenome (GOLD analysis project Ga0163147, IMG submission 148597) | Freshwater microbial mat bacterial communities from Lake Vanda, McMurdo Dry Valleys, Antarctica- Oligotrophic Lake LV.19.MP6.G1 | ecosystem: Environmental > Aquatic > Freshwater > Lake >...
GCAGCGAACAGCTCCGTGCGTCACGGCACCTGCTTCCGCCGCCGCCTTTCCACCCACCATGCAGGTGCCGCGCCGCACTCCGCTGTCGCTGAGCTTGAGGTCGTTAGGCCGACTACGCACACGCCATGAAAATTGCGCAATCCACTTGGTCACCGTTCCAGTCGCCGGAGGTTCGCGAGATTTGCGCGCACCTCACGCCTGCCGAGCACGCACAGCTTATCGCCGATGCCCGCCAACGCGGCACGGACATTGGACGATGGATTGCCATTCCCTTCGGACTCACCGTCGGCTTGTTGTATTGGTCGTGGCAGGTCGGCTTGGTCTTGCTGGCGCTGTTCATCATTTACTTCGCCGTCTCCGGTTACCCGCGCATTCGAGCGATGCGGCGGCGGAGTATGGCGTTGCTGTGCGAGACGGAGTGGGCGCGGAGTCGAGGCTACGCGCCGGAGCGACTGAGACTGATGACTTTTCCTTGGAGCACATGAGAGACCGTCGGCCTAACCACGCGCTGCAGCGAACAGCGGCGGGCCGTCGCAGTTGCAATCGGTGCGCCTCGTGGCCGCCGTCGCTGAGCTTGGGTCGTTAGGCGTCGCCGCATCACACCACACTATGACACCGCAAAGTTCCAGTCCGAGCGTCGCGCCAGAGCGAGAGCGCGTCGGCGCTGGCTGGCTTCTGGTCGCCGGTTGGCCAGGGTCTGCGGCGGGGAGTGGCACGGCGGAGAGTTCGGTGGCGCAGCCGTTCGTGAGTCGCGGGCGCGGACGAACGCCTAACAAAATCACTGGAGCGAACGCGGGCGGGCCACGTCAGTTGCCAATGCGGACGCGCTGGGCCGCCCGCGTCGCTCAGTTCGGTCGTTAGGCGTCGCTACGCGCATTCTATGAACCGAACGATTCTAGCTCTCCTGTTTTCGGCGTCTGTCTCGATGGCAGGCTTCTCCGACGACCAGTATGCGGAGCAGCCAGACGTTCTCGCACGCATTACTGCCGCCGCACAGAAGCACGGCTCTCCGCTTGGTTCGTCCACCGATGGCAGCATCTCTTATTACCTTCGCAGCGCCGAGTATATTGGCCCGTGCGACGCTCCTTTCGGCACAGTTCACGTCGCCCGTTTGTTCTTCATTCGTTCAGCCCGGCGAGGCTCGAACGTTCCGGCACGCGGCCACACCTTCATCGTGTTTCTCGACCGCGAGTTCGCCATCCGTAGCTACTGGACGGTCGATTTCACGCTCGGGCGTCTCAGCGTCAGCGCGAGCAAGCTCTTGCTCGATGACAAGGAGCTATTCAATTTCGCCCATCCTCCAGCGAACGGCCAAGTCGTAGCGGACGGAGCTATTCAGCCAACGCCTCAATGGAAATGACCGCAACGCCTAACCATGCGCTGCAGCGAACAGCTCCGTGCGTCACGGCACCTGCTTCCGCCGCCGCCTTTCCACCTGCCATGCAGGTGCCGCGCCGCACTCCGCTGTCGCTGAGCTTGAGGTCGTTAGGCGTTGCTACACGCATCCCGTGAACGGAACATTCATACTCGCCTACGCGCTTCCTCCTCTTTGGGTCATGGCCCTAGCCGGATATGTCATTATCAGCGTCCCGGTGACACTCGCTGCTTCCGTCTTCTCCTTCGCCGCCACATTTTCACCCACACGGAGACGGCGGATGGTGCGCCTCATCTCGTCACTGACATTGGCTTTTTGCCTACTCAACGGAGCGTTGATCCTTTGGTTTGTAGCCGCCGACCAGAATCCGCCTCCGCCCAACCCTCGCGATCGACTGTGGGCTCTCATCATGGCTGCTACTTTTATTCTCTCCGCAGGCGCTTGTCTTCGGTCTTGGGCAGCTTTACCCCCGCTCGAACCCCCTCAACACAATGCCCGCAACGCCTAACCATGCGCTGCAGCGAACTGCTCCGCGCGTCACGGTAGCTGCTATCTCTTATCCAGGAGCTTCTCGTCCGAGCCACCTTTTTCTCTAGCTCGTATGCTTTCTCTTCGCCTCACCACGCAGCTACCGCGCCGCGCTCCGCAGTCGCTGAGCTTGGGGTCGTTAGGCGTCTTCACCCGTTACCACTATGGACGAATCTAAGCCCACCAATCCCACCCCAAAGAAACGAACGCGCGCGAAGGCTGGGCGACCCGCCGGGTCCACAGCTTGGACGTTCCCGAAGAACACTCTTGAACAAGCCATTGACGTAGCCAAGGCAATCGAAGCACAGAACGCCGGAAACCCAATGAAGGCTGACATGCTTGTTAAGGCTGTCGGATTCAAGCAACCCTCCGATTGGCGGTTTCTTGAGTTACTCCGCTCAGCCAATCAATACGGTCTCGTCGATGGCTCCGGAGCGACGGCTACAGTGCGGTTAGACCAGATTGGACAGGATGTGGTAGCCCCTGGCTCTCCGCAGCAAAGGCAGGGCGCGCTAATGCGCGCCTTCCGCAAGGTCGAAGAGTTCAAAAAGGTTGAGGACTTCTACCGCAGTAAGAGACTCCCCGAAGACGAGTTTTTCGAGAACACTCTTGTCCGCGAGTTCGGCATTCACCGCGAACGCGTCAAAGTCTTCATCGAAGTCTTTACCAAGAACCTCGATTTCCTGAAGGCGTTTCGAGCAGGCGACACCGATGAACCCACAGAAGACCCAAAGCCCGCTGGCAACGGGGCGCTTATTCCGTCCAAGTCTATCATGGCGGAGGACGCCGCGAAGGGCAGAACGTTCCTCGACACCTATTCCTCAACCGTTCAGACCGACAAAGAGTGACGAAACCAACGCCTAACCCCCTGCAGCGAACAGCTCCGTGCGTCACGGCACCTGCTTCCGCCGCCACCTTGCCGCCGCCATGCAGCGGTCGCGCCGCGCCTCCGCGGTCGCTGAGCTTGGGGTCGTTAGGCGTCGCTACCCCCATGCTCCTATTCTTCCATCGCTATCTTTTCTCTTCCCTTTGTCTCGTAACCATCCTGCTCGGCGGCAGCGCACATGCGGGAACGGACACAGGGCGCTTGCTCCGAATCGATCCGAGAACAGGAACACTAACCCTCACAAAAGGCCGGCCCTACGTCACCTATCACTTCCGCGACACCGTAGAAGTTTCTCTCAACGGACAGCCCGCTAAAGTCGCGCAGTTGGTTCCCGGATTACAGGTCCGCATTGAGACTAACGAGCCGGGGATTGCCAACCGCATTCAGGCCGATGGCCAACTCCAGATTATCACGCCCCCGACATCGCCGAAGCAATCAAGCGAAGGGCTAATCAACCTGAATACGGCGACGCCTGCGGAACTCGACGACCTTCCGGGCGTAGGCCCCGTGCTGGTTGAGGCAATTATCAGGGGTCGGCCATTCTCCAGTGTCGGCGATTTAGGACGCGTGAAAGGCATTGGACCGCAAACCCTCAAGAAGTTGGCTCCCTTTGTGAAAGTGAACTGATCCTTGGATCGCAATTTTTGCACATGAATTGTCGGCAACTCAGATGACAACGACCGAAACGCCTAACCCCTATGCGCTGCAGCGAACAGCTCCGTGCGTCACGGCACCTGCTTCCACCGCCGCCTTTCCACCCACCGTGCAGGTGCCGCGCCACGCTCCGCCGTCGCTGAGCTTGGGGTCGTTAGGCGCTTGAGCATCTCTCCCGATAACGGTATCTACTCCAACTCACATGGACATTTTCGGACGCCTCTTTTCCAAACGCGACCCTGACGAGGAACTCCTACAGTGGGGCATTGGCTTTGCAGACGAGGCGGAGCGGGTCTATCGCAACCACGTCACCCCGGCTCCAGTTTCCCCACTCGGTCTCTTGAAGGCGCGCCTGTTAGCATCTGCCTTTACTTATTGCGCCTTCGCATCCATCGCTCGCGACAAGCAGCAGGAACAGCAGTTCAGAACGCGATCCTGTCAAGCAGCCGCATACGGTCTTCTCAAGCCTGGAGCGAGTCCCACCATTTCTACCGCTGAGGTCCAGCGTGTTTCAGTCCCGTTCATTGTGCAAGCGGCCAACCACATTTTACATGATTGCCAGCTTCCCGAGGCCGACGAGGAGAGTGCAGGCTTTCGCGCCTTGCAGACCCTCTACGAAGATTGTGTTCGCGATTCGGTAGGTGACCGCCCACACACCGAGCCGACGCAAATCGACTTTACTATTATATCGCAGCAGATCGTTGGACATTCATTCAAATGCATGTGGCAGAAGATCGTCGATCTCAAGACTCGCTCCCGATGAACGCCTCAGCACTCCGAACCGTGATGAACGAAACTCACAAGTGCGCGATGGCAATGCTCGAAAACGGCACTTACATTGAACGCGAATTACCCAACGTCCGCATGGACGAAGCCGTTCTTGCAGCAGCGACTGAGCTTTGTTCTCAACTCGTCGGAACCAAGCACGATATTATTCACGAGCTATCCGAGCTTGACGACCTTCTCAACGACGGTGCCACGGACGAGCGCATCGTGTCCGCGGTTGCCCTCATCATCCGCTGGCTGTGGGACGACATCCATCGGATGCACCAGCTTGTAACTACACTCCGAGTCGCCGCCGACCGTGATCCCGAGTGCGTCAGCGCCCACATACTTGTTGCCGAGTCCGCTGTGAACATCTTAAACCCATTTAACCGTGCCAAAGCAGCAGCAGACTTACTCGCCGATACAAATGCGACCGAAAGCGCCTAACCATGCGCTGCAGCGAACAGCTCCGTGCGTCACGGCACCTGCTTCCACCGCCGCCTTTCCACCCACCATGCAGGTGCCGCGCCGCACTCCGCAGTCGCTGAGCTTGAGGTCGTTAGGCGTCGCTCGCGTCCTGAAATGAACTCCGCCATACAAGGTCTATCCGCTGGATTAGCGGCAGCCGCAGCCGGTATCGCCACGTCGTATTTACTGCGCAGTGTTCGTCCCGATGCACGTCAGGAGGGCTCCCTGACCGTCGTAGAGTATGGCCGCCCAATGAAGCTCTTCGTGCTCGTCGTTTGGTTGTTTGTGGCGGGTGCTGCCGTAGCTGCCGCATTCGCCTCCGAGCACGACCGCATCATCGCTTTCTGCACTGTGGCTGGCTTCTTCCTCTTGATTCTGTCCCTGCATCTTGAGTTCTTCCACGTTTCCATCCGCTACGACACCGATGGCTTGCACACTTCGTCACCTTGGCGGCGCAACCGCTTTGTGCCGTGGTCAGCCATCACCGGAATCCGCTTCTCGTCCGCGCTCCAGTGGTATGTTCTCTCTACTTCGGGCCTCGGCCATGTCCGACTGCACCTCTACCTCTCTGGTCTTCAGTCGCTTCTCAACGAACTTGCGAGTCGCGGCTTTTCTATTCCCGTTGCCACCCCAAAACACAAATGACCGCAACGCCTAAGCGCTGCAGCGAACAGCTCCGTGCGTCACGGCACCTGCTTCCGCCGCCGCCTTTCCACCCACCGTGCAGGTGCCGCGCCGCACTCCGCTGTCGCTGAGCTTGAGGTCGGCGTTGCTACGCGCACCGTGAAATGAACACCGAACAATCACCACTCGAACCAGTGCGGCGTGTCCGCTCCGACATTCTTGGAGTTGAGCGCGTCGAGTTCGACGACTGCAAGGACCCAGCCGCCAGACGCCGCGCCGAAGTGGAGGCTATGCGCGATCTCCTCAAGCCTATTGAGCAGCTTCTTACCGACGTTCACGAGGAGGCCGAGAACAACCCTAGCGAGATTGGACGCCTTGCCGGAGCCACCAAGCGCATGGTTTCACTACAGGTCCGCGTCGTCCGCTCCAACGATCGACTCAGCAACCACATGATTTGCGTTACGTGGGCTATGGCGGCCATGACCGCAGCTATTCTTTGGCTCACTTACCTGATGTGGCAGCAGCCGAGTCAGCAGCCTTCCACGCCTCCCGCGACACCAACGCCACAAGCAAAAGCCAAATGACCGCAACGCCTAACCCCTATCCGCTGCAGCGAACAGCTCCGTGCGTCACGGCACCTGCTTCCACCGCCGCCTTTCCGCCCGCCATGCAGGTGCCGCGCCGCACTCCGCAGTCGCTGAGCTTGGGGTCCTTAGGCGTTCTCGCACCTCTCCCGTATGAATGAGCCTCAAATCGAACTGAAGAAGCTTCGGGGAATTCTCGACGCATGGGAACCACTCGGCTGCGCAGACCACAACTACTACCTCGCCGAGGAGATCCTCCGACGCCTCGACACGCGCAACCAAACACACCCGATTCCGTCCTACGGTACCGGCAGACTCGTCCTGCTTCGCGAGGCGATGAACAACCTAAACGACGGGAAGGGCTCATTCGACGATCACCTTTCGTCGGCGCGACATTATATTTCCCGGCAGGAAGTCGGGCAGAAAGCGGCGCAGCGCCCCGATGACGGTGGCGGCTGCCACGTGACCCGAACGAAGGCGTTCCTACCGGGGCAGGCCGTTGCTGAGTTGCTCCACCAAGGATCGGCTGTTCTGGTCGCTGCGGTGGGTCACATGCAGATAGACCCTGGTGGTGTTGATCTGCTTATGCCCTCGTCGCCCAGGATGTCGTGCACCGTGAGCGACAAACACTCGGAAAGCCGCAGCCCGGCGCAGTAGATCAGTTTTACGGGGATGCGGTAGCGCCGCAACCGGATCGAGCGCAGCCGGCGGGTGACCTGGTCGCGGGTGAGCACGGCGGGCAGTTCATCGTGGTCGCGGGTCCGGATCTGTGAGAAGACCCTCCACTCGGTCCGGCCCAGCATCTCGATGAAGAAGAGCCGCGCGCAGGCGACCGTCTGGCGGATCGTCTTCGGCTTCCAGGCCTTGCGGGTTTTGACGTGCAGGATGTAGTCGCGGAACGGGTCCTTGCCCAGCGTGGCCGGGTCGGCACCGAAGTGCTGGTGGAGAAATCGATGGATGAGAACCGAAACCGAACGGTGGGGTGCCGGGTGCGGGGCGAGTCGTGCCGCACCCCGAGCAACTCGGCGTACCGCCGCATCGAGTCGTAGGGATGGGTGTAGAGCAGCGGATCGCGGTGGCGCAGTCCGGTTCGGGTGTTGATGATCAGGTGAGTTTGACGCTGCGGGCATTTGGAGTTGCTGATAGGTGCCCACTTTTGTAGGGTTCCCCCATGCCGTCACCACGCTCCATGCCTGCCTCCATTTCACCCGCCGCGCAGCGGCTTAGTTCAAACATGCGTTGCAGCGAACAGTTCCGTGCGTCACGGCACCGGCTTCCGCCGCCGCCTTTCCGCCCACCATGCAGGTGCCGTGCCGCACTCCGCTGTCGCTGAGGTCGTTGGTCAGAAACCTTTATCCTATGGAAAACAAATCCGAATTCGTCCGTCAGTTTATCGATAGAGTCCTGAACGGAGGAGCCATTGATGCCACCGGTGAATATTTCTGTCCCGACATGGTGGAAGAAGTGCCGTTTCCAGGGCAAGGTCCAGGTGTTGAAGGGTTGCAGGACGTTTTGCGTGGAATGCGTGAATCCTTTCCCGACATGAAGTGGGTCGTGGAAGAGCAGATTGAAAGTGAAGACAAGGTCGTCTCGCGATTTACTTGGCGTGGAACTCATCGCGCACCCTTCCTCGGTGTTAAGCCCACAGGACGAAGCGTCACTGTTTGGGGAATAGTCATCGATCAATTCGAAGGGCAGAAAATCAAGTCCACGCGACTTATCATGGATGCGCTTGGATTGATGGCGCAGCTTGGAGTGTTTCCACCCGCGAAGTAGTTCCAGAATGGGTGCATTCAGGATTGGATCACACAGTTTCCGGACGAAGAATCGGACTTGGAAAGTGATCTCAAAGCTTTCTCCTATCCTGGTGTACACCACTCATCCTCTGTGATCTCTGTTGCCTCCTGTAAAAAGCCATCGCCGCTTTCAGGCTTCGTGTATTGCCGGGGCAAAACCGATGTACGTGAACTTCGGCAGCGAGTCGTGGGCGTTGAACGCCTTTGCCGACATCGTCGCCCTGATCCACGAGCGGGCACGCTTCGTCCGAATCGGGCTGCTCCACGGGATGGACATCCCCCTCGCCCGCCCGTGCTCCGCGACCACGGCCAGGCCGCGGCGGATGTTCTCGAGGGGGCGAACCCCGTGCGCTCGCTTCGCAGCGTTCCGTCCGGAATGGAGTCTTGGATTCCCCCTCCGCTCGTCTGAGTTCTGCCCCGCAACCACCCGTCGCTCCATGGTCGTCGTCACCACCCAAGGGATCGCCAAACGCTTCGGCCCCACCATCGGCCTTGACCCCATCGACCCGGGCTTTGGCTTGCCAACGCGGTTGGGGGTGGCTCATTGTAAAACATGGCAACTGTGTCACTTTCGGAAATCGACCACGCGTTTTACCTGCCGGCCGGGGCCTTCTTTGAACGGCATGCCGGCACCGGGCTGACCTACGACGACGTCAGCCTCGCCACGCTCTACTCCGAAATCCTGCCTCGCGACGCCAATCTCGAGGTGCACCTGTGCGAGCAGCTTCATCTGCATCTGCCGATTATTTCCGCGGACATGGACACCGTGACCGAGTCTGCCATGGCGATCGGCATGGCGCTGAGCGGCGGGCTCGGGTTGCTCCACTACAACATGACCGAGAAACAGCAGCTCTCGGAAGTGGATCGGGTGAAGTTTCATGTGCATGGGCTGATCCGCGACCCGATCAAGGTCCACGCGGCCCAGCAGATCGGCGATGTGCTTGAATTGATCGAGCAACGGCGGTTCAGCTTCAGCACGTTCCCGGTGGTTGATGAAAACGACCGGTTGCTGGGGCTCCTCCCGGGCCATGCCGTGAAGCCGCGGTATGCGACCCGTGCGGTGTCCGAGGCCATGGTTCCGCGCGAGGCGCTGCAGATCCTACGGGAGGATGAGCTCGGCAAGGATCCCATCGCCACCGCTGACCGGTTTTTCGACGCCCACATCGGCATTCACAAATTGCCGGTCGTGGATCGGGAGGATCGGTTGAGTGGCTTGTTCACCCTCAGCGATGTCGAACGCATCACCAACGAGCGCGGGCTGAAGTTGAAGCCCGCGCGCGATTCGAAATTCCGGCTGCTCTGCGGCGCCGCGTTGTCGGCAACGCGCAACTCGACTGGTGAGCTGGATCGCGCCGGTATCCTCGATCACGTCGCTGCTCTCGTCGAGCGGGGCGTGGATGTCGTGGCGGTCTCCACCGCCCATGCGCACAGCAAGGGGGTGGGCGATGCAGTGCGCATGGTGCGTGACGCCTTTCCCCAACTGCCGATCATCGCCGGCAACGTGACGAGCGCCGAAGGCGTGGAGTATCTCGCCCGCTCCGGGGCAAACTGCATCAAGGTCGGTCAGGGCCCCGGCTCCATCTGCACGACCCGCATTGTCGCCGGCGTCGGAATCCCCCAGCTCACCGCGGTGCATGTCTGCGGCGCCGCGGCCCGCGCGCTCGGTGTGACCACGCTTGCCGACGGGGGCATTTCGAAATCAGGCGACATCGTCAAGGCGCTCACCCTCGCCGATGCCGTCATTTGCGGCGGTCTCCTCGCCGGCTGTCCCGAGGCCCCCGGTCAGGTGCTCGAGATTGACGGGAAATTCTACAAGCAATACCGCGGCATGGGCAGTGCCGCCGCCATGGAAGCCGGGTCCGCCGCGCGGTATGGCCATTCCGGCAAGCAATTGCGGAAAGTGGCCGCCGAGGGGGTGGAGGCGCTGAAGGAAGCCTCGGCTCCGTTGAACGCCGTGCTCACCCAACTGGCCGGTGGCATCCAGTCCGGCATGGGCTACCTCGGTGCGCCCACGCTGGCCGATCTTCGATCAAAGGCCCGCTACATCCGCGTCACACCCGCTGGCCAACGGGAGTCGGCTCCGCACGATATCGTCGAGATCCGAACGGCGAAGTAGGCCGGGTCATCCGACGGATCGCCTTGCGGCAGCAGGGGGATTTGTGGCGACGCCGGGGATTTGCGCTGGAGCGTGCCTGGCCTTGCCGACGCTGTTCTGTTGTAGCGGTGGCCCTGTCCCTGGCGGAGCTTTGCGGAGCCCGGGACGTGCCACCGGGCGGGCGGGGGGCGGACGCGCGTCCGGCGGCACCCCTTCGGCCGCTACAACGGAGCACGCCGGGCGGTTGGAGGGCGCTGCTCTTCCACTGGGTCCCGCCTAACGCCGGATCAAGTTATGCCGTCCTGCAGGGCTCGCGGTGCGCGACCGCAGGCGGCGGGGGGATAAAGACAAAGTAGAGGGCGAGCAGGGCGATGCAGGTAATGTTCAATCGGAAGATTCCCATCACCGGCAGTAGCATCAGGTGGAACGCCACCACGGCGCACCACGCGACGAGTCGTCCGCGTGGAGTGCGGGCCCAAACCGACCATGCCAGCATTCCCTCGGCGACTGCGGATGCGCAAGCAAGGGGCCAGGCAGGGGCACGCATCCCCATCACCTCCGCCGCTCCATCGCGCACGATCAGATGGAATGAACTCTTGAACTCGTGCATCCCTTCGAGCACCTCACCGCTGAGATACTCCGGGTTGAGCTTGGCCAGCGCGTTGAACCCGTAGATGACCGAAATTTGGAACAGCACCAGGCCGATGGGCCACCAAGGGAAGGGGGCGGTTCCGGGCTCGGACCGATGGCAGGACCACAGGCGCGTCCCCGGTCCGGGGTACAACGCGAGACAGGCAAGCGCGACCAACAGCACGTGTCGGCTCTGCATGCCGTCGCTCAGAAAAGCCAGTGGCAACAGCAGCAACCCCGCCAGGAATCCCGTGAGGCGCGGGGCGACCCCGAGGGCGAAGGCGAGCAGCGCAGCCCAAATGCCGGCGTAGAAGATCGGGGTGAGGAAGAGCGAGTCGTAGATCGAGTCGGCTTTCTGGAACCAGGCGAATCGTTCGAACATCGGGTTCAACGACAGCCCAGCCGAATGAAACGCGGCGCCGCAGTAAATCGCGAACCCGGCCCGAAACCAGGCAACGCGCCATCCTTCCAGTCCGGCATCGAGCATCCCGGGCCTCATGGTGTGCCCCCGTCGGCAGACTGCGGGTGAACTGCGACCCCGCCCGCGGTGACCTCCACCCGGCTTCCACGGCAGGGTCCCGCGAGCACCTTCCACCGGATCACTTTCCATGGGGCGGCGGATTGATCGGCGTGCTTCGACGCAAGGTCGGCAGCCCCTTTTGCGGCATAGGCCGCGTGGCTGCGCACGAATCGGTCCCGGCGAATGAATGTCCACCGCTCCGCACGAAACTTCTCCGGCGGCGAAAGCTCCGCCACTGAACCGTCCGCCCGTTCGCCGAAGAACTCGGTCCCGACCGCGGTCATCCGGTAATAGACCAAAGCGCGCTGGCCGATTCCGAGCGCGATCAGGGCGGCCAGCGTGAGGGCCACCCATCGGTCGCGCGAGCGGGTGCCGAACAAGCACCGCACTGGCGGACCATCGACCGGGGGCAGGGAGCGGTTCCCGCCCGCAGATTCAGCGTTTGGATTTGTCGAAAGCGGCATCGAACGCCAGGGCGCTCGGGGCGAAGTCGACCCGGCGCACAAACGCAGCCGCCTCGGTGCCCCCGTGGAGGCGATCCATCCGACCGTCCTCCCATTCCACCGAGAGCGGGCCGCGGTAGCCGACGTCGTTGAGCGCGACGATGACATCCTCGAATTGGATGTCGCCGTGGCCGAGCGACCGGAAATCCCAAAAACGCCGGGCGTCGCCGAAGCTTGCATGACCGCCGAAGACGCCGACGGTGCCGTCGCCGTGCCCCCACCAAACATCTTTCATGTGGCAGTGGTAGAGACGGTCGCCGAAGACCCGGATGAACTTGACGTAATCGACGCCCTGATAGCCGAGGTGCGACGGGTCGTAGTTGAATCCGAACCGGCGATGCCCCTTCACCGCCGCGAGTGCGCGTTGGGCGGTGGCGATGTCGAACGCGATCTCGCCCGGGTGCACCTCGAGCGCAAAGTTCACGTTCTGTTTCTCGAAGGCGTCGAGGATCGGAAGCCAACGCCGGGCGAAATCTTGAAAGCCCTTGTCCCAGTAGTCCTGCCCCGTGGGCGGGAACGCGTAGAGCGAGTGCCAGATGGAAGATCCCGTGAACCCGTTGACCACCGCGGGGAACTCGTCCTTCCCTTTTCGGCCCGGCTTGAGATCGAAGAAATTGCGTGCGGCCTTCGCGGCGAGCGCCATCTTCTTCGCGGCCCGGCGGCGCACACCCTCGGGATCGCCATCACCCCAGACATCGGGCGGGAGAATCGATTGGTGCCGCTCATCGATCCGGTCGCAGACCGCCTGCCCGACCAGGTGACTGGAGATCGCGAAGCAGTTGAGGCCATGATCCGCGAGCAATTCCCATTTGGACTGGCAATACTTCTTCGAGCCCGCGGCTTGATCGACGTCGAAATGGTCGCCCCAGCAGGCGAGTTCGACGCCGTCGTAGCCCATCTCACGGACGAGCGGGGCGAGATTTTCGATTGGCAGGTCGGCCCATTGGCCGGTGAAAAGCGTGACGGGACGAGGCATGGGAGTTGGCGCGTTGGTGAGCGAGGGTTGGGGGATGCGGGGGGCATCCCGGTCAAACGCGTTTATAGCGCGTCGTGTCCCCTAATCCAGCGGGAAAGAAGTGCCTTGCGTTTCGCGTGCGATTGAAAGCGGCGCTCTCTCACGCCGCACTCCAAAAGCGCCCCGCGCGGGAGTGTCGCTGACGGTCGGGTTTCCGAGCGTTCGGGGGTTGGGTGCCGATGGATGCAGCGAAATTCCCCAGCACTGCGTCTTCACGTGATGGGGCATCGAACCCCGGCCGGTGTGAGTCGGGGATTGCTTGCCCCGGAAGTCTCTGCGACTTCCGCTACAGGGGGGCGACGGTCGCGGTTCGGTCGTCGGCCCGGAACATGGCCAGCGTGACTTCGCGCTCGCGGGCGTGGTCCACCATCGGCGTCGGATAGGCCGGGGCCAACCGCTGACCGGGCGCTGGCGCTGCATGCAGCCGGTTCGAAGGCACCTCGCGAAGCTCGGGAACCCAGTCGCGGATGTAAGTGCCCTCGGGATCGAAGCGCAGTGATTGCGTCCACGGATTCTGGATCCGGAAATAGGGTGCGGCATCCGCCCCGGTGCCGGCGCTCCATTGCCAGCCGCCGTTGTTGCTGGCGATTTCGCCGTCGGTCAGATGCTGCATGAACCAGCGCTCGCCCTGGCGCCAGTCGATGTGCAGATCCTTGGTGAGAAACATCGCCGTGATCATGCGGGTGCGGTTGTGCATGAACCCGGTGGCGAGGAGTTGTCGCATGGCGGCGTCGACAATCGGGAATCCGGTGTCGCCCGCGCACCAGCGTTCGAACGCCCCGCCCGGTTTGTGCCAGCCGAGTCCGCGCAGCTTGGCGTTGAACTCAAGTTCCAGCACCCCGGGCGCGTGGTGCAGGATTTGAAAGTAGAACTCGCGCCAGACCAACTCGCTGATGAAGGTCTCGATGCCGCGTCGCTCGCGTGCCGGCGTTTCCCGGGCCAGGGCGACGCATCGGGCATACAGCTCGCGGATTGAGAGCAGCCCGAATCGGAGATCCTGAGACAGCCGCGAGGTGGTCGTGCCCGCGGGAAGATTCCGCCGATCCGCGTACGAGAAGATCGGTCCTTTGAGGAAGGCATCCATCCGGCGGCGGGCGGCCCTTTCCCCCGCCTCGAGGGTCCCCGTGAACGAAGCCAGTCCCCAGTGCCGGGGTGTGGGCAAGGGCAGCGTCGTGATCGAATCGGGGGTCCGCAGGTTCCCGGGCTTTCCCGCAGGCGCGGTTTTCGCCAATCGGGCCCAGGCTTTCGAGTAGGGCGTGAACACGCGATAGGGCGCCCCGTCGTTTTTCACCACCTCAGCCCGCTCGTGCATCGCGTGATCCTTGAAAACGCGGAGTTCGACGCCCTCGGAGGCAAGGCTGGTTTCCAACAGACGCTCGACCGATGCGCCATGCGGGTCGGGATCTCGGTTGGTGCAGATCGCCGTCGCACCGGTCTCCCGGGCCAGTCCAACCAAGGCCGCCACCGGGTCGCCCGCGCGGACGATCAGTCGTCCGCCCGCCGTGGCGAGATTGCGAGCCAGGGATTCCAGGGACCCGCACAGAAACTGCTGGCGGGCTTCGCCGGTCCACCGATGGGATGCCTTCCACTCGCTCAGAACGTAAACCGGCACCACGGCTTGCGCAGCGGAGGCCGCGGCGCGAAGGGCGGTGTTGTCGGTGAGCCGCAGATCGCGACGGAACCAGTGGATGACGGTCTTCATGGGTGGGGTTACGTCCTCGGAGGCTTCGTGGTTTCCTCCGTCGTGAACGCATCCAGTGCGGAACCGATCTCGAGCACGGGGACCCGGCGTGCCGTTGCCGGATCGGCCAATGGAATCCGGGCCGAGGCGATGGAGCCCGACGGATCGCGGTGGACGTGGCACGACCCGGACCCCGTGCTCG
>Ga0163147_10006089_pt1 | contig 14312 bp, 9 predicted proteins | sample OliLakLV19MP6G1_FD_148597 | JGI IMG/M metagenome (GOLD analysis project Ga0163147, IMG submission 148597) | Freshwater microbial mat bacterial communities from Lake Vanda, McMurdo Dry Valleys, Antarctica- Oligotrophic Lake LV.19.MP6.G1 | ecosystem: Environmental > Aquatic > Freshwater > Lake >...
AAGGAGTAAATCCAGTATGCATATCGACCATAAGCCCGGAGATAAGGCATATGTTGATTTTGCAGGCGTTCATTTACCCTATGTAGATGTTGATACAGGAGAGATAAAACAAGCAGAAATATTTGTTGCTATTTTAGGTTGGAGCCAGTTTGTTTATGTGGAAGCGATGCAGGATCAAACAGCTGAGGAATTTATTACTGCTTGCGAAAATGCATTGCATTATTTTAACGGAGTGCCATCGGCACTGGTGCCCGATAATTTAAAAGCGGCTGTTATTAAAACCCATAAATACGAACCGCATTTAAATGAGAATTTTAAATCCTTTGCCGATCATTATGGTTTTACCATACTGCCGGCCCGCTCTCGAAAGCCACAGGATAAAGCACATGTGGAGAATATGGTCAAAATTGTGTACAAGGCTATTTATACCCGTGTGTATGAAAATGAAATTACTTCCTTACCGAAACTCAATGAACAGATAAAAATGTATTTGGCTGATTTAAATAATGGCCTGCTTACCGGAAAAAATTATTCGAGAACAGAACAATGGACTTTTGAAAAAACAGCACTATACCCACTGCATACTGCAAGATATGAGATGCGTAAAATGATACAGGTTACAGTGGCAAAGAATGGTCATGTAAGGCTTGGGGAAGATCAGCATTACTATAGTGCACCGTTTGAATTGATTGGAAAAAAATTAAGATTACAATACACCCGTTCGGTAGTAGAACTGTTTCAACAATACGAACTTGTTGCTACCCACCCGCGCGTGCAGAGCCCACATCGATACACAACAGATGCGCAACACTTAAGCCCTGAACACCGGTATCTGACCGAATGGAATCCTACCTTTTTTTTAGATCAAGCGCGCGCAATAGATCCCCTTGTAGAAAAATATATTGAACAGGTGCTTGCCAAAAGGCAGCACCCTGAGCAGTCGTATAAATCTTGTGTGGGTATTTTATCCTTTGCAAAACGCGTAGGTAATACAAGACTAATCAATGCATGTCGTCGTGCCATAGAGGTTGGGTATTACAACTACGGCATCATTGAAGATATATTGAAAAACAATATGGATGATTATACCGATGAACCCGGAGCGGATAATATGCCTCAGCATGAAAATATCAGAGGAGGAAATTATTATCAATAAAAAAACAAAAAAAGAAAATCATAATTATTTATTTAATCATCAAAAAAAAACAAATAAAAAAATGCAAGACATGTTAACTAAAATGAGGTCCATGCGACTTCTAGGAATGGCACAAGCCTTCCAATTATCAATGGAATCGGGTAAGAACGAAAAGTTTACGCCCGATGAAATGATTACCCATCTCATTGAATCGGAATGGGACGATAGGCATAATAGGAAAATGAAAAGAACAGTAAATGATGCAAGGTTCCGTTACAAAGCCAGCATTGAACAAATAACTTTCGAAGATAATCGTGTAGATAAAAATCAAATACACCGGTTGGCGGATTGTAATTTTATTAAACGACATGAAAATATCATTATCACCGGAAGCACTGGTATCGGAAAAAGTTATTTAGCATCAGCCATTGGACACCAGGCATGTACATTGGGTTATCGGGTGCTCTATCAACACAGCACCAAACTCTTTGCCCGCATGAAAATAGCAAAAGCAGACGGTTCTTATTTAAAAGAACTTGCCAAATTAGAAAAACAACAATTATTGCTGATAGATGATTTTGGATTACAACCTCTTGATGCGCAGAACCGGTCAACATTATTGGAAATCATAGAAGACAGGCACGGAAAATCCTCTGTAATTATTACCTCACAAGTACCGGTGAGCGGATGGCACGATATTATCGGTGAACAAACCATTGCAGATGCAATTTTAGACCGCATTGTACATGATGCACATCGCGTGGAAATGAAAGGTGAGTCTTTAAGAAAAAAAAGACACCTGGAAAGTGAAGAAAAATTTGATTTAAAAAATTAAAACTAACTTAGCCAAACATTGCAAAAAACAACTATTAATAAATCAAAAATGAAGGGCAACTTTGAGGGGTCAGTTTAGATTGCAGAAGTGGGGTCAGTTTGGTTGGAATATCCAGATATTGAAAATGATTCTTTTGAAGTGCGTTGGCAAATGGATAGATCGGACTTATTTTACGGTCAAAATCTAATTCTTGATATTAAAACTAACCCAAATTATTCACCTTCTTCTGGAAGTATAGATTTAGGGAATAATCATAAGGACTGGCTATATACTAAGAAATTATATCGCTCCGATGAAGAATTAAAGAAATCCGTATTAAATTTAATACGGAACAAAATGAAAGAATAGGATTGTTTTCAGTGTTCATTTCATGTGACGAATCCCTTTATAAGTTTTTTTAAGAGTAGCAAAATCGTAAAAAAAATAATTCAATCCACAAAAATATTGCGTCAAGATATAATTTGCAAGGAACTACGGCATAAACACAAAGGCTTCCGCACGTGGGCTAACGATTTATTCCGTTCCTCCTTGCAAATTATATCTTGACGCAATCCACTAGTTACTTTCTTTTTATTTTTTTCTCTTTTTTATTTTTCTTTTGAATTTAACAGCTAAATAAATATCCATGTTAGCACGGATATTTAGTTGAAAATGACTTGTTTCGTTCCAACCAATTGATTATTGGAATAAATCGATAACAGATAGATACCTGAGATTACATTTTCTCTTGAAAATCCAAACCTTACTGCTGCATTTGAGTCTACTATTTGTTGACGGCTTAGTGACTGCTGAAGTATTTCTCTTCCTGTAATGTCAGTTATTAAAATTTTTATTGAGTTAAAATCATTAATCCCGGACACCTGTATTATTGCTTCATCAAAAACAGGATTAGGGTATATTAAAATATTTGATTCTGATGGGGTGATATCCATTATCCCAATATCAAGTGTATCGCACCCTGGAACTAAACATCCTAAACTATCAAACTTTATTACCCAGAAATTTTGATCCTCACTTGAGGCCTCACTGAAACCAGCACCAACTCCAATAAATCCACCATCTGGCGTTAAGGCAAGATCGTTAATTCTATCATTAAAAAAATCTGAAGTTGCGGTGTAATATCTTTCCCAATACGGAATACCTTCATTATTTACTTTGCTTATAATTCCAACATAGCGAGAACCAATATTAGATGCATAATAGCCCATAATAATAAAATCACCGTTCGGTAATTCTTTAGCTAATCCAGGATATAACTCTTGATGGGTTAACGTATCTATATCTATTTTGGATTCATATCTCCACTCCACTTCACCATTTTTGTCTGTTTTATAGACATAACTTTGAAAAGGAGGGCTTGGGAAATAAGCGCCAGGCCCGAATAATCCTTCATCTTGAGATTTTAATCCATAAAACAAGTAATCAGAATGGTAAGTATTAATGGACGTTACTAATCCAGCTGAATCTAATATTCTGTAATGATATCCAGGTGGTAAAAATGGATTATCTGAATTAATAACATATATAGTATCATTTGAGCCAATACTAAAATTTGTTGGATTCAATTCATTATTAGTTCCATAGCGTTTTACCCAAATCACATCACCATTACTGGTTAATTTGACAAAGTGAAACCCAAAAGCGTCATTTGAATCCCAACCTGAATATAAAAGATTTCCATTACTGAATTCTTTCACTTGGAGTCCATAAATATGGTCATCAAAATTGTATTTTTTTAAAAATATTGTGTCTCCTGTTGACGGATCTATTTTTAATAAATACATTTCCGATTCTATTAATGTCTGTCGTGGCCCACTAAATAAAATATTTCCATCTTGGGTGAATATCCCAGACTGATTTTCACAATAATAGCTCACTGCCGAATCACCCAATATATTTTGCCATACGACATTGCCCTCAAGATCTATTTTTGTGAATTTTAATTTTTCATCAAAATAATCCCCAACCTCATAACCCCAACCATTTCCAATTAAAACGTAGCCATCCTCTAAAACTATAATACTTTGCCCAACATCATCGCCTTCGCTAAAATCAATTGTTTTGTTAAAAGTAATTTGGCTATGCAAATTATTATAAGCGAGTACTATTATCAATGATAATAGTACTCGCTTTGTCAAATATTCATTTTTAATTTTCACTCTTTAACAATTTTGAATGAATCAACTTCTTTACCGAGACTTTTAATTTGGGCAATAAATAATCCGTTCGGGATTGAGTTAATATCAATTTTATTAATAACATTTTAATCCAAAACGTAAGAGAATAATAACGTACCGGTTAAATCATATATGAAAATTATACAGTCTTGCGAATTAAAATTTGTACAATCAACAAATATCTCACCGGTATTTGGATTGGGATAAACTTGTATTTTAGATTCATTAAGCATTGCAGATTTTCCTTCTATGATTTCTTCATCATTATCAAAAACTTCCTCGTAATCATTTCCGGTTAAAAAATAAATAATATTCTCTGCAGCTACGCCGCTTGGACTTTGCTTGCCTGCTAATGAAACTAATTGCTCAACTTCTACTTCAGTAAAATCTAAAATATCATTTCCATTCTTCGCGTTTGCAATTAATACCCTATAAAGGGCTTTAAAATCACTAGCGTTAATATTATCATTACTTACTTTTTCTACTTCGAGCTCTGCATTCAAGAAATCATTATCTAAAAGATAAATTTCAGTTGCAGTTTGATGCGAATGGTCTGTATTTTCCCCAGCTATTACTAAAAATGCTGAATCAATATTATTATCTAATACATAATAATTTACAGCGGTATATAAAATCCTTTCTCTTTCATCTTGTAAATAATTTAGATCCACGTTATAGGTGTTTTCCTCTTCTAGGTATTCTAATTCATATTCTTCACTGTTAATAAGTTCGATAAGCCCAGAAATAGCTTCATCCAGGTCATACACTTGATTCATTAGCTCGCCTCCTGTAATTTCATTAGTTTCTGCTAATTTAAACCCACTGCCACCAGACGGTAATTTTGATTCGCAAGCATAGTATCCATCAAGCGGACTTGAGTATCCACAATCTATTGGATCAACATAAGTGGTCGCCCCCGTTGTATAACAAGTTGGGGCATGTCCAGTATTTGAGAAGTGCTTGTATTGTAGAATGCCGAAACCATTATAGACTTTAATGTCACCTGTGGAATTATTACAATCATATGAAAATGTATTTCCGGATGGTGTAGTGACTTTTACGCTGCTTGGGAAATAGGTAGGAGAACAATAGCCTTGAGTCCCGAGACTCCCAGTATTTGTTACATAAATATTGTGTTTATCAATCTCACTATTAAAAGTGTTGCATTTTATTTGTAGGGCACTATTGTTATTTTGAACACGTATTCCAGCTTCTAAATCTTCGAAATAATTTCGGTATATTTCTGTTTGTGAATTAGAATTGTTAACTACGTAAATACCTCCATTGTAAGGTGAACTACCGTCATACGAACCATAAGTTGTAAAATTATTGTTCTCAATATGATAATTTTTGCTATCCTCTAAGTACATCCCATAGCAATTTAAGGATGATTGATCTTGAACTTCAAAGGTGTTATTCATTACTAAAGAATGATCAACATTTGAAAATAATATTCCTCGATAATTGTTTGTAAAAACTACATCTGAAACAACGATGTCACGTGGACGAGAGTTTGCATTTTCAGCATGGATTGCTCTAACTAATCGCTCAAAAGTAGTAATATGTTCATCACAAGGAATTGCTCCACCACATAAATCACTTGCAACAGTATAAGTTGCATCTATACTATAAATTCCTTCACCCGAATTGGTACATGCATTTCTCAAGTCTTTAAAAGTACATCCAATTATATCGACTCCGTCAATATCCCACATTGTGATATGAGCATTAAATGTTTCGGAGCAAGGATAATTATCATTTACTTCAAAGTTACACCTGTAAAATTCACTAATATTATCATCATCAGTTTGAGCGGGTGAGTAGTCATATTGCATAAACTCAGATGATCTTTTGCAATTAATAAAGTTTGCACCGTGGGCAACTATTATTCCACCTCTATATGCCGCATTACCAAAATCATCATATTTACTGGTTGTAATGGCATTTCTAGCATATTCAATAGTTGAACCATCCATAATATATACAACTCCATGATGTTGAGTCAAATGAGTAGGGTATGTATCCCCATAGATAGCACTTACTGATGGATGAGGGTAACTACTTCCCACACCCCAAACTTCAATGCCTTGCCATAGTTCACCACACATGTTCGTGATATATCCTTCATCGACGACTAGCTTAGCGCCATTTTCTACTATTATTTTTCCATCTGCAGGCATCCCTACTAAACATTTAATCACTAAGGTGGTAGTGAGTGTTATTCTTAAGTTTCCTTTTAAATAAACAGAGTAGTTCCACTCAACTGTATTTCCCGGGTCGTCAACAACCATTTCGGGATCAATGATTTCACAGTAATCATCAATTAATGCTAAATTTATGTTATGGTTATATCCCATTAACGACCAGTGAATCTTCTTTAACTGACATTCTGAACATGCTGATCTAGTTCCAGGCCAGTAATCCATTATATTATTTGATGTTCCTTTATCTGGGCAAGGATCTATTGAACCATCATTGTCACTACATTCGTCACATTGGGTATCGAAATTATGATTTAGTCCCAATGAATGACCAAGTTCATGTATTAGATTACGTTTTACTTTTTCGGGCCCATCACCTCCCGCTGTATATGCGTTATAAGGTGAAGTTTGATATAACCATGTCTTATAGCCCGTAGTTGCAGCACCAACAACGCCCGAGTAGTTGCCACCCCAGAAAATATTTAATGTATTATTCTTTATAATATCAGGCATTCCCACATTTGTGGTGACATATTTGTCCAACATGTCATCTGCTTTTGTTCCACAAAGTCCACAGCTCCAATCCCAATCTTCGTCATCCTGCCAAAAGAATATATTTTCTTCTTCTAACACAAATTGGACACGACTATCAGGTATATATGCAGAGGTTCCTGGAGAAACTGCATCAAGATCAGCATAAATATCATTTACATAATCAAAAATCTCATAAATTATTGACAAGTCTGAACTTGTAAAGTTTCCGGAGCCATCCTCTTTTTGCATCACATGAAGGGCTACTCTTACATATTTAATGGGGATATAATCTGAATTAATAGGAGAATAGTTTTCACGGTCGGCGCAATCAATAGCTAATGATGAACTATATGTATCATCCTCGCTATAGCAATCGTCTTGTGAAAAGAGGTTTAAGCTAGTAATCATAAAAAAAGTAAAATAAATGAGTTTTTCATAAGATAAGGATTTGTTGTGAATAAATATTGTTTGAATTTTTTAAAATTATAATGTATGATCCAGTAATTAAATTTGAGCAATTAAAAGAAATATCGTGAGTAATAATAAATGAATCAACAACTTCCTCACCAAGCAGATTTATTAAAGTCACCTCTATCGGTTCAAGTATGTTCATTAGGTGCACTATATGGTCATGAACATATATATTAATATTTATGGGTGTTGTTGATTGTAAATTCGTTATTTCCGGTATTAAAGAATCGCAAGCAATATCCGGATTAATTCTAATATCAATCTCAGAATCTTTATAACAGCGTAAGTTGGTTGGCGGAAAACTATCATCACCGCCATTATAAAGAAATAAGTAACACAAAGGTCCAATTTTTTCAACAACTTTATTTGAAAGGAAAAATAGATTTGATCCTAAATCATGATGAGTATGAATAGTCTTTAGTGATACTCCGTCATACAATTCAAATGTTACTGAGTCCACAGTAATTAGTGTTGAATCTCCTGATTCATAGAAAATATCATGGGCATACCAATCGTCACCACTAAAATCATAAAGCAGTAAAAATTTTTCCTCTAAATGAAAATATACTTTCTCATTATTCTCATACAAATAATAATAATTGTTTTCTGGATCAAGAAGTCCCTCGGAATCTATGTAGCTAAATTTTAATTTCCGACAAATTTTATCCGAAATTAACGTATCTGATATGGATTCAACTTGGTTATATCCTGTTATGTAAATGGTATCATCAGTATCTATGTCATAAATATCGTCGTAATACCATGTAGCGCCTAAAGGTGCGAAAGCATTCGTTTGAGCTGCACAATAACTATGAAGAATAGATGTGGAAAGAATAAAAATAACAATTTTCATGATTAAAGTAAATTTAGATATTTTGAAAAATTTATAAGCCACCTTTCGGAGACTTTTCTACATTTCTGATGTGAATTTGCAACCGCTTTAATGAATTTCCAAATTTTTACGGCAATTTTTTTGTAAAATTGAACCGATTCACTAAAAATAGTGAATCCTAAAAAATAGACATTATCCTGTCTAAGCATAAAAAAACCTAAGTGGTTGAGGGATTTGGCAAGACTTTTACTACAGTTTCTATTAAACTTAGTTCTGTCCTCAAAAAGAGTGAATTTATATCAAAATCTCAAAAATAGCCGGCTAAAAAATATTTTTCAAATAAGTGTTGTATTTAGTTTGACTGGATAGTTGATTATTTCACACATATTCGACCAATAGCAAAATTTAATATTTAAAGTAATTAAATGGATTTTCCTGCCAATAAGAAATACATTTTGAAAGGTACCCCAAACGTCAGACACTATTCTTAAGCATTACTGGATATTCCAACCAAACTGACCCCACTTCTGCAATCTAAACTGACCCCTCAAAGTTGCCCTTCATTTTTGATTTATTAATAGTTGTTTTTTGCAATGTTTGGCTAAGTTAGTTTTAATTTTTTAAATCAAATTTTTCTTCACTTTATAGTGTTTTTTTCTTATAGATTCGCCTTGCATTTCTACTCGATGTGCATCATATACAATACTGGAATTTTCGCAAGATCGGACCCCTATTTTCCTCAAATAGGAGACCCATGTCAAATATTTGAAATTTTAGAATTCAATTCTTATTAGGAAAGGCTTTTAAAGGAATTTTAAGTTTATTCAATATAGGTCAGTTTAAAGTGCAGAAGTGGGGTCTGCCTATGCGGAATTTCCAATCAGACCGACGATAGCTTGTAAAACAAGAAGCAACGGAATAAATCGTTAGCCTTTTGCGGTAGGCAATGAGTTTATGCCGGAAGTTCTTGTTTTACAACGAGCGTGGCGTTGTGCAGTCAGGCTATCTTCGCGGATGTTTTTTATTTTGTTATTTATACATAAGTTTTTCCATTACGAACAACAGATCAAGGGAAACTAAAGTTTGAATGCGGTTTTGAATTGATTTTTAAATTTTGAATTTGAATCAGCGTCAAACACAAGCGTAGTGCGTATTTCTCGCAACGTCTTCTCACAAAGTGTCCAGTTTTTAGGATTCACTATAAATAGTGAATTTGAATTAAAATGACAAAATTTAACGCAAAAAATTTTGTTTGAATTTTGTTGGTGATTATTTTTATAAAATATTAATTAAACCACTAAACCATTTATTATGAAAACTCAATTGCTTTTTGTATCAATTTTATTCTTATTCCTTTTAAACATTTCATCAGGTTTTTCTCAGACACTTATAAATGAGCTCTGGGAAATAGAATTAAATTACCCACAAGATATTGCATGGAGTGCGTCGGTTTTAACGAGCAGCAGTGATATGATCACAACTGGGAATACCTGGCATGATGCGACACAAAAAGTCAATATTGTTACCACGAAAAAAAATTCAAGTGGAACGGTGATCTGGAATACGGAATATAATGGGACACTCTCAGGTTTTGATTATGGTTCATCAATTTGTCTTGACGGTAGTGGCAATGTGTATGTTGCCGGAGCAACGCATAATACCTCAGCATTAACTTTTGATATTGTGATTATTAAATACAACAGCAGTGGTGTGCAACAATGGGCTACTTTATTTAATGGAAGCGGTAGCGGAATGGATATTCCATCTGGAATAACCTTAGATGGTTCAGGAAATATTTATGTATGCGGCGCAGCGACAGGTAGCACCACTGGTTATGATTACGTTACAATCAAATTAAATTCCTCGGGGACAATTCAATGGAACCAAACTTATGATTATGCTAGTCTTACTGATGCTCCAGGCTTTATAGCATGGAATAGCGGAACATCTAAAATTGGTATTGCGGGAGCTAGTCAAAGTTCAGGTTCAAATTGGGATTATACCACACTAAAATATGACGCAAGTGGCACTTTGACAAATACTAACAGGTCGTCAGCAGCTGGGTATGGCTATGATAGGCCGACCGATTTAGTTATAGACGGTTCCGGAAATTTTTATATCACGGGATATGCATACAATGGTTCCGATTATGATATGCGTACCATTAAGTTAGATGATGATCTTTCGCCAATTTGGACAGTTACAGATGATGATGGAGATGAGGATGGAAGTAATAGTATTGCAATTGACGGTAGTCATAATACTTATGTTACAGGTTTTGCGGTGAGCAGTTCCGGAGATAAACGAATTAAAATTGTTAAATATAACAGTTCAGGTACTTTCCAATGGCAGACGATATTAGAAAATTTTGATTTATCTATTGATGGCGAGGGAGTTGCTATTGAATATAATTCCTTAAATAGCACAGTGGTGGTTACAGGATTTTATGAATTCTCTTCGGGTGTCAAATCAATTACAACAATAGGAGTAGACCCAGCTGATGGGGATATAATTTGGAAAGAGGATTATCCGAATCTTACGGGTTCCATTGACGACCCAACAAACATGCATGTCTCAAGTAATCATATTTGGATATTTGGAACACGAAACGAAGGAGCAGAAATACGTTATATAACAATTAAATATGAGATATATGAACATCCAACTGAATATGTCCTAGATGAATCAGACAATCCGATATATATTGAAAATGAGATTCTTATTCGTTTTAACCCAGAGTTATTGGATATTGAATTTATTGATAATAAACAACAAGTATATTCGAATTTAGCATTAATTCTGGATGAAGGTTTTTACGACGTAATACTTCCATATTTACAAGGGGAAAATAGTCAATTTACTCCTAAGGGTGTTAAAATTTATAAAAATTTTACGAGTGAGGATAATACTTCTATTTCAAGAAGTGGTAAAACAGTGCTTTTGCCGGAATTTTGGGCAAGTTTAATTGTTACTTGCGATGCATCTATGAATGTAATTGAACTTTCTGATTCTCTGGCATTATTTCCGGAAAATATCTTATATGCACATCCAAATTGGATTGCAACCCAATTTGATACACCCGATGACGAAGAATATGATTCTCAAGAAAGTATTCACTACGTGAGTCCAAATGATGCTGATTCTGATATCGAAGTGGAAGGTGCGTGGGATATGGAAGTGGGTGAGGAAAATATAAAGGTTGGGATATTAGAAAATGCATTAGATTGGTCTCATGAAGATTTTGGTGACGGAACTTTAGAAGGAAGTAAAATAAAAGACGGATATGACTTTGTGAATAATGTTGATTTTGAATTCATCGGCCTTCCGCTCACTAATGATCATGGAACAAATACAACCGGTATAATTGGTGCTTTGCGTAACAACGGTATTGGAATTGCGGGAATTGCAGGTGGTGACGAAGAATTGGATAATATTGGAGTAAGTCTATATGAATATAAAGTTTTTTCTGAGACTGGAGTTTCAACCATATCTTATATTTCTGATGCCTTAGCAAATGCCGCAATATCTGGTCCCGAAGAATATCAAGGTGTTGATATTTTAAATTTTAGTGGAGGGTTTGATTACATTGCGTCACTAACAGATTTTCAAGAATTACAAACTGCTGTAGATATGCTTTATCGAAATGAAGTTGTCTTTTGTGTAGCTAGGGGTCAAACTAATGAAACCGAAGAAGATCCAGGTGACCCTTTTAACAACACAACTTACCCTGCAGGTTTTCTACAAAATAAAAATCATTGGGTTATTGTTGTTGGCGCAGCAGGAAATGATGGTGAAAGAAAGACTCCTGAAAATAGTGATCCGGGGGATGAAAATGATGAATGGTTTTCATACATAGGGGCAGGAATTGATTTAATTGCACCCGGAACCAGCGATATGGTATGGACAACGGGAATATCGAGTGATGTTGATCCCGAAAATGACTATATCTTTTTCCGTAATACATCGGCGGCAACTCCACATGTAACAGGAGTCGCAGGCTTGATGTTAAGTTATGTAAACAATAATCCTGCAGCTTATAATGAACTCGCTCCAGACGACGTTGAATGGATAATTCAGGAAACTGCCGATAATACAGAAGATTTCCCTGCTGAGTATGATGATTTTACGGGACATGGAATGTTAAATGCAACAAATGCTATGGAAGCACTTGAACTTCCCTATTACAGAGTAATACATTATCCAACTGGTGAACCGACAACTCTGGATTACTATTTACAAGAAGATCCCGAGTATATCAAAATTTGGATCTCAGACCCACCAGGTGCATATGCTGCTGGAATTTATTTGGCAGAAGTATGGGATGTTGATTTTATTTATAACCATTCTATACCTGGTAGTGCTACCTTTATTGCAGGCTGGTTAAGAAACAGTACAACTACGGGAATGGAGCCTATCTCACTTGATGAAGGTGATTATATCATACCCAATATTGATAATGTTCGTGGATCCGATTATTTAGATGCATTTGATATTACATCAACGACTGCTAAAATTAAATCTCGAGTTTATAAAATTACACATACTCTTTTAGGAGCAGCTGTAACACCATTTTGGTATCCTCTTGCACCCGCAGATGTTGATGTAAATTATTCTATTTATATCTATGACCAAAATGCGACAGTATCAGTACCGACAATTAATGAAGAATCTGGCTTTCAAGTTTTTCCGAACCCAGCTAATGACGTATTAAATATTTATTTTGAATTCTCAAATAGCGTCTACGTAGAAGTGTTTGATATTGATGGTAGAAAGGTAAAATTTGGAGATTTTAATATTTCTGAGAATACAATTGATATTAGCGATTTGTCGTTGGGGCTGTACTTTGTAACAATAACAACTGGAGATCAAAAATTAACTTCCAAATTCGTAAAATTGTAGATGAAGAACCAATTATATTTTGCAGCCTTGCTCTTATTTTTGCAAGGCTGCAAAATTGATGCTGACCTATCACCCCCATGCAGCGAACCAGGCGGCTGGGGCTTTGCATCAATGGTTACGCCTGAAAACAAACCCTATCGTAATGCTCCATCTGCAAATCCATTAAACGAAAGTGAATTTGCATACATAGCAAATCAGGATGGAATTGAAGGTTACTGGAAGTTTGATTTAAGCTCGAATTCAAACGCATTAATAGCAGAAATTGACCCTTGGGAGCCACCTGATTGGAGTATAAAGGATTGGATTGTATTTGGCAGTAATGCGCAGATATTTATTTGTAAAAGCAATGGTGATAGTCTTACTCAGTTAACATTTGAAAATGAAAATTATAACCCATCTTGGTCTCCTGATGGGGAAAAAATAATATTTGAAAAAGATGAAAATGATGCTGTGCAAAATTTTGCAGTACTGGACTTAGGTGGAAATATAGTTACAGAATATAAATCAACAATTTATGCTGGACAAACACCTAGCTGGTCGCCAGATGGAGAAAAAATATCCTTCGTTTCAACTTCAAATCCGTTTGGAAAAATTTTAATTGCTTACTTTGAAGTAGATAACCCCAATGAAGTTTATTATATTATGAATTCAGATATTCAGAATAATGGGGTGTATTTAACAGGTCCACTAGATTGGTATGCTGACTCTGAGACAATTCTTTTTACTGAGTCCGGTGATATTTATTCAGCCAACATTATAACAAATACAATTTCGTTGCTTAAAGAGGGGGTTGGGTGTTCTCGATATTCCTATCATTCAATTCTTCCAAATTCAATAGCAATTATTACAGTTTGGCATGAAAGTAGTTATGACGAAGAAACAAATATTGAATATCATGATTATGATCTTGTAGAAATTAAATCTGATGGAACAGAAGTGATAATTTCTTATTGAGCTGTATATAATTATAAGAACAATTCAGTCTGTAATGTAGATTAATAAGTATATATAATGTCATACAAAAAATATTTAAATTTTCAATCCTGAATCTGGTTTATTTTCGAGAGTGTAAATTAAACTGTGTCAAGATTCAAAAAAATTAATGAATTTTGAAAATCAGTTTAAAGATGGAAAAACAGAAACCGGACTTCGATTACGAAGCACTCAAGAAAAAGACCATTGAGCAATTTCGCTCTGGCAAGAGTTTATTTGGTAAGGATGGAGCGTT
>Ga0163147_10006097_pt1 | contig 14304 bp, 3 predicted proteins | sample OliLakLV19MP6G1_FD_148597 | JGI IMG/M metagenome (GOLD analysis project Ga0163147, IMG submission 148597) | Freshwater microbial mat bacterial communities from Lake Vanda, McMurdo Dry Valleys, Antarctica- Oligotrophic Lake LV.19.MP6.G1 | ecosystem: Environmental > Aquatic > Freshwater > Lake >...
GCTTTAGACCCAGTCACCCTTCCGGTTCGATGTGTTTCCATGGACCCGTCCCTCGAGCGCCCGCGTCCCTGCTGCCTCGAGGTGGCCGATCTCCGGCTCGAGTCTCAAGGCATCCCGCTGCTTGAGGGCATCCATTTTCGGCTCGAGCCCGGAAAGACTCTGGCCGTGGTGGGCGAGAGCGGCGCAGGAAAGACGCTGCTGCTGCGTGCCATCACGGGGCAGCTCCCAGAGGGGATTATGCAGACCGCCGGCCACATCTGGCACCTGGATGGCCCGGCTCGGTTCAGGTCGCTCGGTTGGGTGGGACAGGATGCGCTGCAGAGCTTTGACCCGCTGCGGTCCATAGGAGCGCACCTGACGGCGGCTCGAGGGGATCCGATGCGCCATAAAACCGGCCTCAATGGCGTATTTGAGAGGGCGGCGAAAGAACCGATGGACGGGGCTCTGGTGAGGGCTCTGGAGCAGGTAGGGCTCTCGGCCACCGTGTTCGGCCGGTTGGCCGCCACCCTGAGTGGGGGGATGACACGAAGGGCGGCCATGGCCTGGGCGCTGGCCGGCGGTGCCCCGCTCATACTGGCCGATGAGCCGACCACCGGCATCGATCCACCTCAGCTGCTGGAGCTCATGCAGCTGCTGGTGACCCTCCGCACGACGGGGCAGAGCCTCCTGATCGTGACGCATGACCTCCGGGTGGCGGCACGCCTGGCGGACGAGATCCTGGTGTTGCATCGAGGCCGCATGCTGGAGCTTGGCGAGACGCGGCAGGTGCTCGAGCATCCGGTACACCCCTACGTCCGACGGCTCGTCGATGCCGCCCAGGCCTTGCGGATGGGAGAACTTCCGCTCGAGCCGCACTCAGCGCGCCCGGTTGTCCCCTGGGCCTTGCGGATGGGAGCGCTCCCGCTCGAGCCGCAGCGGACAGGGAAGGCCTCCCGGATCAGGGTACCAGAAGCAGAAACCTCCCTTGAACTTCATACGCGGGCCCGTCCACCCGAAACGCGAACACGTGCCACCGGCCAGGTTCCCCGCATCAGGCTCGAGGCGGTCCGGGTCGTCCTCCAGGGCCATGCGATCCTGTCGGAGCTCGATTGGGAGCTCGAGCCGGGTGAGCGGGTGGGGCTCATCGGCTCGAACGGCGCCGGCAAGAGCACCCTGGCCCGCGTCACCGCCGGTCTGCTCCGACCCGATGCGGGGCGGGTATGTTTCGATGGTCAGGACCTCTGGAACGGCCCGACGCGTGAACGTCTCGAGCATCGTGCAGGACTGCAGTATGTCGTCCAGTCGCCCGTTGCCGCCGTCCATCCCCGGCTCTCCGTGCTCCAGGCACTCGAGGAGACCCTGCGAGCCCATCCCGGAGCGGACCGGACTTCCGGACGCAGACGCCTGAAGAAGATGCTCGAGGCCGCTGGCCTGGACCATCGCGCCCACGCTCTGCCTGCCGAGCTTTCGGGTGGGGAGCTTCGTCGGCTGGGCCTGGCGCGGGCACTGCTCGCCCGGCCCCGATTGCTAATCCTGGATGAGCCCACCGCGGGCCTGGATCCGGCGCTCACCGTCTCGTGGATCGGTCAGCTGTGTCAGCTATGCCCGGAAGAAACCACCCTCATCTGGATCTCTCACGACCTGGAGGTGCTGCGGTGTACCTGCCATCGCGTGGCCGTGTTGAACGACGGCCGCCTACAAGAGCAGCTGCCGATCGATGCGCTCCCGCGCCATCGCCTCCTTTCCCCCATGCTGCGGCGCTGGGTAACCGCCTGGGAGACCCTGTCCGAGCCACCTCTCGAGCCACTCGGAACGCTCGAGCCGATGGGATCGCTCGAGTCGGTCGGATCACCCGGGCCGCTCGAGCCGATAGGGCCACGTCGAGCCGAAGAAGCGAGCGAGCCCGTCGCCATCCACGATCAATGGGGGGCGTGATGCAGGCAATCCTCGAGCTTCAGCCTGCGGCACGGATGTCGGGAAGGATTTTGGCACGGATTGCGATCATGATGGCGGCCATCCTTGCGATTGGGAGCTCCCCCCCTCTTGTGGAGGCCGCCGATGCCCGTCCTGTCGCATCACCCCGGGACAAAGGAGGAGATCGCCCTTCCACCGACCAGAGCGGCGCCAGCGTTTCCTCCAGCGGGACGCTCGAGCTCCAGGCCGTGCGGACCCAGATGCAACGGGGCTGGTGGATCGAGGCACGAAGACAGATCGACGCCTATCTTTCGACCCCGTTGGGAATCAACGATCTCGAGGCTTACCTGCTTCGCGCGGAGATCTGCTACCAGACCCTCGACATACCGGGCGTCTACGATGCCCTCGAGCGGGGGAACCGCGTCGCCATGGGCAGATCCGATCAGCTCCAGCAGCTCCAGCAGCTCCAGCAGCTCCAGCAGCTCCAGCAGCTTCGGGCGCTGCTCGACAGCCGCCTCGGCCAGCTCGAGCTCGAGGTGCCAGGTGGAGTACGGGTCCAGCTCACCCGAGAGGTACCTCTCCTGGACGCGCACCTGCAACGCCTCTTCGAGCAGGTCCGGGACGAGCTTTCCACGCCCGGAAGGCCCCGCAGCGCCGGCCCGAAAGGGACCTTCATCCCCCAGGGTCTGGTCATATTGAGCGAGCCGGAGAGCGACGCGCGACCCACCAGGGAATCCAATGTCCCATCAGAGACCGACAATACTGTGCGACCCACCACGTCGCAGCGCACCTCCTCCGGCACCAGGTCGCTGCACATGCGCCTCTACCTTCCCACCGGTACGTACGGACTCAACGGAGAGCGCGTGGAGCTCGAAGGGGGAGTCCACTCAGCCCCAGCGCTGGTCTTGCGAGATAGAACCACGGGGGTCGCCCGTTCATCCAACACCCCCGCGAGCTCCAAACCCGCGGACGCCAGACCTGCGGACGCCAGACCCTCGAGCGCCAGACCCGCAAGCGCCAGACCCGCGGACGCCAGACCCTCGGACGCCAGACCCTCGAGCGCCAGCCCCGCAAGCGCCAGCCCCGCGAGCCTCGCCTCTGATGCATCCGCCAGCACCTCTCTGGCTCCTGCGTCGGGCGAAGTCTCCCCGGCGGCGTCCTCCCGGTATCGCGCAGCCCTGGGAGCCGGTTTCTTCCTGGTGACCACCAGCGACACCGGAATACTCGACTCGAGCCGCGGAGCCGGAGTGGCCCTGTCTCTCTGGAGCAACGCCCTTGGTCTGCGGATCGAAGCCGGGGTCACACAGAGCGCCGCCCCCCCACAGACTGGCTCGCTCAACGAAACGGGTTCGGACGTCATCCGGCCGATCCTGCGCGCAGGGCTGTTCGTCCCCTGGAGCGTCGCCCACGGATGGCAGCTCGAGCCGGGCCTCGCCATCCTGGGGATGGGCCAGGCATACCAGCCATTCGACTGCACCGCAACTGCGGTCGGGGACGCCAGCGCCCACCTGTACACCGGCCGATGTTACGCCGAGACGCTGATCCTGGGCGCCACCGGAGGCTTTCGTCTGCTCAAGAAGTTCCCTCGAGCGGGTGGGTGGACCGCGCAGCTCGAGCTGCACGGAGGCTTTCTCCAGTGGAAGGCCCTCGAGACGCGCTTCACCTCGCACGAGCTGGACGTGACCGTCTCTCCCTCCACCCTGCGTCGACCGGCCGGGTGGACGGGCATGAGCGCCGGAAGAACATTTTGAGCGGGATCCATTTCGGTTGAAAAGACACCCATCGTGCAAAACAGGGACGCCAGACGGTTCGAGCGGGGTGGGTGGAACGCAGCATGGATGGCGGGCCGCCCCCCCATCCGACGCGACTGGAGAGGGGGCGACTTCGAAGGCCGCGGGTCGGAGTTCAGAGCTGTGATGAGAGCAGGCCGGGTTCCGCAGGGTTCGCGGATGGCTTGAGCCGACGGAAGGGCTTAGAAGGCGAGCATCGGAGCGCTTACGCTGATGAGATCGAAGGTTCCATTGCCGTCCAGGTCAGTGCCCCACGCCGTGGAGCATCGCCCGTCCGAGGTGGTCCGACCAGAGAGACAGTTGGGAATCTCCTGATACGACTCCTCCTGTCCGTCGAGCGGATCCAGGTCTTCATGGGTATACACAGCGATCGTCCGATTCCGGTACGAGCGGCTCGCGTCCTGATTGTCCGCCGACACCGTAAACACCACGTGCACCGCGCTTCCATCGGCGAACTCCCAGCCATCCTCCCCCCCGATCTCAAACTCGTAGGAAAGGATCGTTCGATATTCGGGATCGATGCTGTCTCCCACATTCCCCTTCACATGCATGTCGCCAAGTTCGGAGGTCTCTAGACGAACGATTGACCAGGTAGAGTAACTGGAGACCTGGCCCTCCTCGATCGATGCCGAGGCCGCCCCATCCGGTGTGGTCAGCGTGGTGGTCGTCGTCGGATCGATGACCTTCGCAGCATCCGTGTTCGACACCGCCTCGTTTTCCGGGTCGAAGTCTGCCGGCGCATCGTCACAGGGATCTCCCGGCCCGTCTTCATCCAGGTCTACCTGATCCGGGTTGTAGATGTCCGGACAGTTGTCTTCATTCCCGCACACACCATCATCATCGAAGTCGTTGTCGGGGTCTGCCGGACAGTTGTCCACATCGCCGCAGACACTGTCCCCATCCGCATCGTTCAGGACATCGAATGGACAGACATCGCAGGCATCTCCGGTGCCATCCCCGTCCGAATCGAGCTGACTGACGTTGGCATCGTCCGGACAGTTGTCGCTGTTATTGCAGAAACCATCTGAATCATTGTCTCCGCCGCCACCGAGACAGTTGTCATCACAGGCATCACCTTGACTGTCACCATCTATGTTGGATTGAGACGGGTTGGACACCGTCGGACAGTTGTCCTCATCCGCGCAGTAACCATCGCCGTCCTCATCATTGGCGTCATCGATCGGGCAGGGATCGCAGAGATCACCGAACCCGTCGTTGTCTGAATCGCTTTGATCCGGATTCTCGAGGGTCGGACAGGTGTCCACATCTGCGCACGATCCATCTCCATCCCCGTCGTTTTCGGCATCGATCGGACATAGATCGCATGCGTCACCCATGCCATCCAGATCCGCATCGGTCTGATCATTGGTCAGGATCGGGCAGTTGTCTTCCTCGGCGCAGCTTCCGTCCCCATCGCTGTCATCGGCCGGATCGAACGGACAGACATCACAGACATCCCCGATGCCATCGAGATCGGCGTCCGTCTGATCGTTGTCGACGCCCGGACAGTTGTCCTCATCGGCGCACAGTCCATCCAGGTCGCCGTCGTCCAGGGGGTCGTTCGGACAGAGGTCGCATACATCCCCCTGAGCATCGCCATCGGAGTCCGATTGATCGTTGAGTTCATCCGGACAGTTGTCCACATCCGCGCAGATTCCATCCAGATCCGCGTCGTCTTCGGGATCATCCACACACACATCGCATGCGTCACCCGCTCCATCCCCATCGCCATCGGTCTGATCGTTGAAGTCGATGGGACAGTTGTCCTGGTCGGCACAGACACCATCGAGGTCTTCGTCATTGTCGGGATCATTCAGACACACGTCACAGGCATCGCCGACATAATCCCCGTCGGCGTCCGCCTGATCCGGGTCGGAAAGTCCAGGACAGGTGTCGAGGGCATCGCAGGCTCCGTCGGTGTCGTCGTCGAAGCAGAAGAGGAGACACTCCGGCGTGCATCCGTCGGCCGGCTCGGTATTGCCATCGTCGCACTCCTCGCGCCCGGTGATGAGCCCATTGCCGCAGCCGGTCGCTGTGCAGTTGGAATCGCAACCATCCCCATCGATCAGGTCGCCTTCGTCACACTCCTCATCCGGTGCGACCACCCCGTTCCCACAGGCGCTCACGATACAGCCGGTGTCACAGCCGTCTCCATCCTCGGCGTTGCCGTCGTCGCAGGTTTCGGCCCCCGTCACCACGCCATTTCCACAAGCGGTGACGCTGCAGTTCGAGTCGCAGCTGTCTCCGTCGATCAGGTTTCCGTCGTCACACTGCTCACCCGGGGTGACGCTGGCATCGCCACATGCAACCGCCTCGCCCCCAATGTCACCAAATGCGAAGATGAACGTGTTGGGCCGTCCTTCCTCCTTTCCGCCGATGACATTGGGCTTCCCGAGGGAGAACGCCTCGGCACCGACCGCATTGAGCGCCGTATTGGCATCCACCTCGCTGCCAGCCGCCCCATAGAATGTCTTGAAGGTCAGGGACTCGCCCGGTGCCAGCATTCCGAAGTTGAAGTCGAACAGGGCCCCATGATCGTCAGGTCCGGCGTTGGTGACCGGCCCGTCTTCGTAGTAGGAGTCGTCGTAGTACGAGAGCGGATTGGCATCCTTGAAGCCATCCGTGTTGGTGCGCCACAGGTTGGCGGCGTTCCCCATGTAGATCGTCACCCATTCGTCGAACGGCGTGGGAGAGACGTCCCAGTCCATGACGCGGCGATAGAGCACCTCGGTCTCTTCGTCACCGATGTTGTCGACGGTCACCACCACCTCGTAGAGATAGGGCGTGTGCGACGACGGATGGTAATCGTGGACCACCCGGAAGGTCTCGCCGACCTGAACCGTCGAGACCGCCTGATCGTCCGTGGCGTCAAAGCTGATGAACTTCAGCCCCTGAATCCACCAGTCCTCATTCGCGCTCCCGAACACCCCGGTGAGGCCGTCGGCCACGCCCCATCCCTCACACAGACAGCCCGGTTCGGTGGACGCCCCCCCGGTCTCCAGATAGCGCAGCCCAACGTAGTCGATGCCGAGCGGGTCGCCCTCGTAAGGGGCATTCAGGTGACCTTCGCAGTTGACCCCCAGCTGGACGATGCCGTTGTCGATGACCGCGCCGCCGTAGCAATCGCAGGCATCACCGGTTCCATCGTAGTCATCGTCATACTGATCGACATTGGGCTCCTGGGGACAGTTGTCACAGATATCCCCCAGCCCATCCTGATCGGAGTCCAGCTGGCCATCGTTCGATTCCTCGAGGCAGTTGTCCGACTCGTCGCAGAGTCCGTCCTGATCGGTATCGCTGCTGCCGGGTCCGAAACATGTATCGCAGGCATCGCCAATCCCGTCCTGGTCGCAATCGGCCTGATCGGGGTTGTACGGGTCACCGCTGCCTGAAAACCCGGCGATCTGGTTCTGGGAACCACCGCCCGTGCAGTTGTCGATGCCGTCGCAGACGCTGTCACCGTCGTCGTCATACTGACCCGGTCCATAACAGTAGTCACAGGCATTGCCGATCTCATCCAGATCCCAATCGCCTTGATCCGGGTTGAAACTGCCCGGGCAGTTGTCGCTCAGCTCGCAAAGACCGTCGCCGTCATTGTCTGTCTGCCCGTTGCCTGAGCATTCATCGCACAGGTCTCCAAAGCCGTCGCGATCGGCGTCCGCCTGGGTCGGATCATATTGGCTCGGACAGTTGTCTACTTCGTCACAGACCTGATCATAATCGCTGTCTGTGACGCCGGTCCCAGCGCACTCATCGCACACATCACCGGTCCCATCGTGATCGACATCGCTCTGATTGGCATTTGCATCGTAGGGACAATTGTCCTCCGTGCAGTGCCCATCATAGTCGAGATCGTAACATCCGGACCCGCCCCGTTCCAGGCAGTAGAATCCATTCTCGCCCTCGACCAGATCCAGTTCGGGATCGTCACAGTCACAAGCGTCTCCCTCCCCATCCAGATCGTTGTCTTCCTGCCCCGGGTTCTCGACGTAGAAGCAGTTGTCGACGTCCCCGCAGATGCCATCCCCATCATAATCATCGTAGGTATCCTTCGGGCAGACATCGCAGGCATTGCCATCTCCGTCCTCGTCGAAGTCCCATTGGTACGGATCGTAGTCGTCCGGACAGTCGTCATAATAGTCGCAGAAACCATCCAGGTCAGCATCCGGATTGTTCACATCATACGGGCAGACATCCTCGTCGTCGCACAGTCCATCGGAGTCCGAGTCGTATTCGCCTGCACCGACACACTCATCGCACACGTCCCCGTAGCCGTCGTCATCCGTATCCAGCTGGTCACCGTTCAGATAGCCTTCACAGTTGTCCTCGTCGTCACAGACGCCGTCATAATCCCAGTCATCCTCCCCCAGTCCCACACAGGGATCGCAGACATCGCCGATGTCGTCGCCGTCGCTGTCGAGCTGGTCAGGATTATAGTCGTCCTCGCAGTTATCGGTCTCATCGCACTGACCGTCTTCATCCCAGTCGTCATAATCGGTCGGACACACATCACAGGCATCGCCAAATCCATCGTCATCTTGATCGACCTGGGATGGATTGTATACCCCAGGACAGTTATCTGCCTGAGCACACTCCGGATCATTGTACTCGGGCTCCCAGCTGCTGCAGTACCCGTCATACGCACAGCGACCGTCGCCGTCCGGGTCCCCCTCCGACAGGGACGGACAGACATCGCATGGATCGCCAACACCATCGGAGTCCAGGTCGTCCTGCGACTGATTCGCCACCCCCCGGCAGTTGTCGGTGGTGTCACAGATCCCGTCTGCATCATGATCCTCGCAGTGACAGCTCGAGTCACACCCATCGCCGCTGACCACATTGCCGTCATCGCACTCCTCACCGTCCGAGCGCTCACCATTGCCGCACGCGGTCAGGGTGCAGTTCGCGTCGCAGCCGTCGCCGTTGTCCGTGTTCCCGTCGTCGCAGGTCTCACCGGGTCCCTGGTATCCGTCGCCACAGAACACCGAGGCTCCCTCAATCCCCCGGAACGCCAGAATGAAGGTGTTGGGCGTTCCCTCGTCGTTCCCGCCCTCGTTGCTGGGCTGCCCAAAGGTATACGCCTCAGCCTTTAGCTCGGTCAGGAGATCGATCGCCGACTGCTCGTCCGACGTCGCCCCATAATACATCTGGAAGGTGCGCGTCTGGCCCGGTGCGAGCGTACCGAAATAGAGCTGGAACAGCGCGCCCATGTTGCCCGGACCGGCATCGATCACCGGCCCTGATCCATAGGAGTAGTAATACCCGAAGGGATTGGCCGTGGCCTCGCCGTTGAGATCGGTCAAGTCCATGTACGGGGAGGTCCCCGGAATGAGCGTGACATACTCCGAGAAAGGGGTGGGGTGAATGTCCCAGTCCACCACCCTTCGGTAGAGCAGATCGGCATTGCCGGGCGCAATGTTGGTGATCGAAACCGTCACTTCGTACAGATTGGGGCTGACTGCGGACGGATGGTAGTCATGGGTCACCTCCAGGCCCTCGTCCACCTCCACCACCGAAACCGCGCTGCTGTCGGTCGCCACGAAGGACAGCGGCTCGAGGTCCCAGGCTCCCCCTTCATTCTCGTTGGCATAGCCGCTCCGGTATTCGTTGTAGTCAGCCACGCCCCAGCCCTCCGCCAGACTTCCGGCTTCCACGGCCGGGGCGGAGGTCTCGAGATAACGCAGGCCGATGTAGCCGTAGCCCATCGGATCGCCCTGCACGGCCACATTGAGATGCCCTTCACAGTTGACACCGAGCTGCACCAGACCGTTGTCGATCACCGCCCCTGCATCGCAGACATCGCACACATCACCGATGCCGTCTTCGTCAAGATCGTTCTGGTTGACGTTCAACTGAGCCGGACAGTTGTCACACACATCTCCCAGACCGTCTCCATCTTGATCGCTCTGGCCGGGGTTGTAGCTGGAACCGATATTACTGGTGGGACAGTTGTCGATGGCATCGCAGACACCGTCGTAGTCATTGTCGACCTGACCATTCCCCGCGCAATAATCACAGGCATCCCCGAAGAGATCGCTGTCGACGTCGGCCTGATCGGGATTGTAATTGCCAGGGCAGTTGTCCGTGTCATCGCAGGTACCATCATAGTCACGGTCGAACGAGGTCGAACCGGCGCAGCTGTCGCATACATCGCCCTGTCCATCCGAATCGGAGTCGGTCTGATCCGGATTGTACCCGTAATGGCAGGTAGACGAGTCGCAGCCATAGAAGTAGTCCGGACAGTTGTCCGCACCATCGCACCTGCCATCGGAATCAGAATCGTATTGGCCGGACCCGTTGCAGTAATCGCAGCTGTTGCCGAACCCGTCGGCGTCAGAGTCGGCCTGTCCCGGGTCGTAGGTGTATACGCACTTGTCCACCCCATCGCAGATGCCATCCCCATCCGAATCGGAGCCTCCCGAACCGACGCACCCATCACAGGCATCTCCGAAGCCGTCACCATCTGAATCGATCTGGTCGTTCGCGGTGTTCGGACAGTTGTCTTCATCGTCACAGGATGCATCACCGTCCGAATCCATCGGACAGCTGAGGCAACCGTCACCCACCCCATCGTTGTCCAGATCGACGGTGAGATCATCGCACTCGCAGGCATCTCCCTCACCGTCCAGGTCTCGATCCGCCTGGTCAGTGTTTGCAGTGAAGAAGCAGTTGTCAGTGCCTCCACACACCCCATCGGCGTCCCAGTCATTCCAGAGATCCACCGGACATGGATCACACGCATCTCCGATCTCGTCGGCATCCATGTCAATCTGATCGACGTTGGCCGCCTCAGGACAGTTGTCGAATCGATCGCACACTCCGTCCCAGTCTGTATCGTCCTCATCGTAACAGGGATCCGCACCGTCGCAGACGCCATCCCCATCCGAGTCGAACGCGCCAGGTCCATTGCAGGTGTCGCATGGATCGCCGAAGCCGTCCCCGTCCGAATCGGTCTGATTTGGCGCAGCGAGGCCGAGACAGGTGTCCACGTTGTCACAGATGCCATCCCCATCGCCGTCGCCCGATGCGCTCAGCGGACACACGTCACAGGCATCGCCCAGACCATCTCCGTCTGCGTCGGCCTGATCGCTGTTCTCGAGCGATGGACAGTTGTCATAGCCATCGCAGGCGTTGTCGTCGTCTGAATCGCTGGCGTAATAACAGGCGTCTTCGTCGTCGCAGAGGCCGTCGTAGTCGCTGTCCCAGAAGCCTCTGCCATCGCAGAAGTCACACAGATCACCCCATCCGTCCCCATCCTCGTCCTCCTGGATGGGGTTGTTGTCCGTGTACGGACAATTGTCCAGGTCCTCGCAGATCCCATCGCCATCGTAGTCGTTCCAGTACTCCTCCGGACAGGGATCGCAGGCATCCCCCAGGCCGTCTTCATCCTCGTCGGCCTGCGTGATGTTCTTTACCCCCGGACAGTTGTCCTCCTCGCCACACCATCCATCGCCGTCGTCCGGGGTCGGATCGCAGACGCAGCTGTCGCAGGCGTCCCCCTGATCGTCTCCATCACAGTCATGCTGATCCGCATTCGCCTCGAGCGGGCAGTTGTCGGCAAGGTCACAGACCCCGTCGCCATCGCCGTCGGTGCACGAGCAGTCGGCGTTGCAGCCGTCGCCCCCGACAGTGTTCCCGTCGTCGCAGTCTTCGCCGGGTGAGACCGCCCCATTGCCGCAGCCGGAAGGCCGGCAGTTGGAGTCACAGCCATCGCCGTCCACCGTGTTTCCGTCGTCACATACTTCGGCATCAGCGCGCTGGCCGTCGCCGCAGAACACCGGATCTCCGCCAATGTCTGCCAGACCGAACATAAAGGTGTTGGGCTCACCCAGGCCTGGCCCGCTCGAGGTGCTGGGCTGGCCGAGCGCGTAGGCTTCCGCCCCGACCGCCGCAAGCGCCGCAAGCGCCGCCACCTCGGAGCCGGCGGCTCCAAAGAACAGCGAGAACGTGCGGGTCGCACCGGGCTCGAGCCGGTCGAACTCCAGATCGAACAGCGCCCCCTGGTCGCGCGGACCGTGGTCGGTGACCGGACCGCTGAGATAACCTTCGAACATGAAGGGATCGGCCCAGTTGAAGCCGTTGATATCCGACCGATACAGGTCGGTGGCATTGCCGTTCACCAGCGTGCCATACTCGTCGTAGGGGGTCGGATAGATGTCCCAGTCCATGACCCGACGGTAGCGGGGCACGACCGCAACCGAGCCGATGTTCTCGAGGCTCACGGTCACGGTGAACAGATGGTCGGTGGCGGAAGTGGTGCGGAAGGCGTGGGTCACCTCGAACATCGATCCGAGCCGGGTGACCGACGTCACACTGTCAGCGGTGGCCTGGAAGTCTACCAGCTCGATTCCCTCGATCCAGTACTCGGCATATCCGCTGACCCCGGTCAACGTGTCACCGATGCCCCACCCCTCATAGGGCTCCACTGAGCTCGAGCCGGTCGGCAGATACCGCAATCCGAGGTAATCCCAGCCCAACGGATCTCCGCCGTAGATCGGCGCATTGAGCTGTCCTTCGCAGTTGACCCCCATCGCCAGGAGATCGGTCTCGAGGTGAGCACCATCACATGGATCGCAGGCATCTCCCTGTCCGTCGTAGTTCTTGTCCGTCTGATCCAGGTTGTCGACCGTCGGACAGTTGTCGCAGGCATCTCCCAGGCCATCACCATCGGTGTCGGTCTGCTCGAGATTGAAGTTGTAGACGCAGGTATCTTCCTCATCACAGTGGTAATCGCCGTCCGAGTCGTACGCGCCTGGTCCCGGACACGAGTCGCAGACATCCCCGACATCGTCGTCATCGGTGTCATACTGATCGAGGTTATAAGAGTTGGGACAGTTGTCCACAAAGCTGCACAGCCCGTCCCCATCGTAATCGTGCTCTCCATCGCCGTTGCAGCTGTCGCAGGCGTTTCCGGCCCCATCTGAGTCGCCGTCGAGCTGGTCGGGATTGGTCGTGTAGAGACAGTTGTCCACGGCATCGCAGACCAGGTCGCCGTCGCTGTCGGACTCCCCGGGACCATGGCATCCATCGCACTCATCGCCGATCCCGTCGAGGTCCAGATCGAGCTGCCCGGGATTGAACGTGTAAGTGCAGTTGTCGTCGTCCTGACAGGCACCGTCTCCATCCCAGTCCCATTGACCCCTCAGGACACACTCATCACATTGATCGCTGACCCCGTCGCCATTCCCATCCAGGGAGGGATCGTCACAATCACAGGCATCGCCCTCTCCATCGGTGTCGCTGTCGTCCTGGAACGGGTTGGGCGCATAGAAACAGTTGTCCACATCACCGCAGTGGCCGTCCCCGTCGACGTCGTCCCAGTAGTCCAGCGGGCAGGAATCACAGGCGCTGCCGACGTCGTCGTTGTCCGGGTCCTCCTGATCCGGATCATAGTCGTCCGGACAGATGTCTTCGTCGCCGCAGACCCCGTCTTCATCGTCATCGTTGTTTCCCGAATAGGGGCAGGGATCCTCAGCGTCGCACAGCAGATCCCCATCCGAATCCCCGCTTCCTGCCCCGAAGCAGCCGTCACAGGCATTCCCGTATCCATCTCCATCCGAGTCACTCTGATCATCAAACGAGTAGGGGCATTTGTCAGAGGTGTCACAGACGGCATCCCCGTCGCTGTCGAGGGAGCCACTTCCCACGCAGCTGTCGCACGCATCGCCGAACGAATCGGAGTCGCCGTTGGATTGTTCGGGATTCGCGCCGGAATATAAACAGATCAGAGAAGCGGGATAGGTGTAGTAGGACCAGTAGCAGTAATCGATGGCCGGCTTACAGTTGTCCGCATCGTCGCAGATCTCATCTTCATCCAGGTCGCTGGCGCCGTTCCCGATGCAGGTATCACAGGCATTTCCGTGACCATCCCCGTCGGCATCCAGCTGATCGGGGTTGTAATAGTAGTCACAGTTGTCCTCCTGCTCGCAGAGCAGGTCCCCGTCCACATCGGCGCTGCCCGCGCCGGGACAACCATCGCACGCATCTCCATACGTGTCGAGATCGGTGTCCAGCTGGTCGGCATTTGCGACGTACCGACAGTTGTCCGTCGCGTCCGAGACACCATCGTCGTCTTCATCGCTCCAGGCAGCTGAGGCGATTCCCGCCGCACCCCATGCGAAGAGGACTGCCAGGCGCAGCACGCTTCTGTAGCTCTGCTTCATAATTCCTCCGCCATTCACCCGCACGAACACGCATTTTCTAATATCGTCAAGGCCTCGGATGCGCCGCGACCCGGAGTGCGTAATGCTCAGTGCGAGAGGACTCAGTGCGAGAGGACTCAGTGCGCGAGGACGCAGTGCGCTCCAATCCCTGGCGGAAACAATCGCAGAGATACCCTGTCAGTCGCTATCGATCAATCCCATCAGGACTTGCGTCTGGAGGGAGAACCGGAATCTCACATGATGCTCCCGGCCCTCGTACATCTCGAGAGAATTTCGGTGAACACCTGCGCTCTATGTTCATAGAACCCGTTCCTCGCGTTCAAGTCAAGCCGGTTTTTTCCAATATCATCACAGTACATGCATTAAATTTATCATACATATTCTCATTATTGTATGAACTCATCACACGATGCACATCGGTGTATTAATCCTCCTTCACCTCCTCGCCGCTGCCTTCT
>Ga0163147_10006099_pt1 | contig 14302 bp, 12 predicted proteins | sample OliLakLV19MP6G1_FD_148597 | JGI IMG/M metagenome (GOLD analysis project Ga0163147, IMG submission 148597) | Freshwater microbial mat bacterial communities from Lake Vanda, McMurdo Dry Valleys, Antarctica- Oligotrophic Lake LV.19.MP6.G1 | ecosystem: Environmental > Aquatic > Freshwater > Lake >...
GGATACAAGTCACGGTAATTCGGCCCTCGTTCACCCGCACTAGTCAGATGATTGAAAACGGACACCTGGCCTTCAAACTGAAAAACAGAAGCAGACACATTGGTTTTGCCCAGCAACACACAAGCATCGTTGACCAGGTAGCGCGTTGGGAAATTGTCGGTCCCGTCCGCGACTATATCATATCCGTGAATGATCTCGAGCGCATTGGCTGAGGTGAGGCGCGTGTTGTACACCTGAACATCAATGTAAGGATTCAGCGATTCCAGGCGGCTTTTCGCGGCTTGCGCTTTGGATTGGCCGATGTCTTTTTTGCCGAACAACACCTGCCGCTGGAGGTTGCTGTCGTCCACCACATCAAAATCAACAATACCCATGGTACCCACCCCGGCAGCAGCCAGATAGAGCAATAGCGGACTGCCCAATCCGCCGGAGCCCACCACGAGAACTTTTGCGGCTTTTAGTTTTTGTTGGGCTGCCAACCCGAATGCCGGAAGAATGATATGGCGGTCGTATCGGGCCAGTTCTTCCTGTGAAAATTGAATGTCTTTATAGTCTGACATGGAGCCTGCTTTTAATGACCGCGAAGTAAATGAATGATCTGCGTTACACCGGGTATGAAATGAACACCGAACATACTGCATCTTCGTGATGTTATGAAATGCTGCCATGCTCAAAATCGCCTTTTCGCCTATTTATAAGTACGAACTTCCGGAAGGCCACCGCTTTCCGATGGCGAAATATGAGCTCATTCCGGAACAGTTGCTCTATGAAGGAGTCGTTTCGGAAGCCAATTTCTTTCACCCAAAACCACTGCTGGAAGCGGTCGCCCTGCGCACCCACACGCAAGAATATTGGAATAAACTCAATCGGGTTCAACTGACTCCACAGGAGATCAGAGCGATTGGATTCCCTGTCAATCAGCATTTTGTCTGGCGCGGACGGCATATTGCCCACGGCACCCTCGAATGTGCGGTCTATGCGCTGGCGCATGGTTGTGCGATGAACGTGGCGGGCGGCACGCACCATGCTTTTGCCGACCGGGGAGAAGGCTATTGTTGTTTCAACGACCAGGCCGTAGCAGCCAACTACTTACTGGACAATAAGTTGGCCAAAAAAATTCTGATCGTGGATCTGGATGTACACCAGGGAAATGGCACGGCCGCTATTTTCCGCAACGAGCCGCGTGTGTTCACTTTTTCGATGCACGGCGAACGCAACTATCCGCTTCGCAAAGAACAGTCCGACCTGGATATCGCTTTGCCGGATGGGCTGACAGACAACCCCTACCTCCAGATCCTGCGCGAGACCTTGCCGCGCCTTTTGGATGAGCAGCAACCTGACTTTGTATTTTACCAGAGTGGCGTGGACATTCTCGAATCCGACAAACTCGGCCGGCTCCACATCAGCCGCGCCGGATGCCGGGAGCGCGACCGGCTGGTGCTTTCCCTCTGCCATCAAAACCGGGTTCCGGTCGCCGTGAGCATGGGCGGGGGATATTCGCCGCGAATGGCCGATATTGTGGACGCGCATGCCAATACGTTCCGGGTGGCGCAGGAAGTATTTTTTTGAGTGTAATTAGCATGAAAAAGCCGCAGCGATGTTTCCCATCACTGCGGCTATGCAATACAAGCAGGATGTCTGAAAACTATTGGCAACCCGTAACCACAGAACATCCATCAATATGGAAATCATTATTGCCCGCAGGTACTGAGTAAGAAGTACCTGAAGAGGCTCCACTGACAAAAAAAGTGACTGTTTGGGTAGAGCCAGTGGTATTTCTCAGTACAAATGGTTTTCCGAGCATCGTTACAGTAGCGGGACTCGTATCAATGACATACCTACCCAACTCCGGACCAGAGCAATTAGTACAACCTTGTCCTAATGGAGGTTTCTCGAAGTTCCCGCATAAATCAAAATCTAAAGCCCCCGTTATCGTAACTGTAAGTGAACATGGCCCCCTGTCGGATACGCTTTCATTTGTACTTTTTGTGAGTGGAGCAATGACATTGTGGTCTTTCACGCAGGAACCCCAGATGGCGCCTACCATGAGCAAGAGAGGTAAAAGAATTTTTTTCATAAAAAAGATTTTTGTAGTGAAAGAAACAGGAAAGCAATTTGCTTTCTTTGGCACAAATTTAGTTCGTATTTTTTTTATGCAATTTTTTATGAAAAAAATTTTACATCTCTCCTTTTTGCTGGGCTGTTGCACTCCATTTTTTGCTCAAACTACCGGCATATGTAACCCACAAACCTTCCTGCTACAACTAGGCGACGACAAGGATTTTCAAAGGGGGATGAGTTTGTGCCCATCTGTTGACGGAAACTTATATGTAGCGTTTGGAACCAGTTCCTTGGGTCTGCTCAAGGGTAGCATATTGGCAAAAATCACTACTTCAGGCGAAGTACTGTGGTCCAAAGGCATTTTCATAGACAGCGAGCGTTATTTTTCAATTTTTAAAATGCTGTTGGATTCTGAGGGTATGATAATTATCGCTGGGATCTCTTTAAATATTTATAACAATCGCACTGACCGTTATGGTGTGGTCCTGCGTTATGACCCAGACAAAGACTCGATTCTGTGGGCAAAACGCATGCCTGGCCTCAACACCAAGAATGGCGGTACCGGGATACTGGAACTAACATCCAGCGGCAACTACCTTTTTTACCGCACCCTTACCCGGAATGATGGACAAGAAACCGAGATGATCGAGCTAAATCGCACAGATGGCGCCATTATTAATGGAAAAGCCCGGCGTATGGGAATGGATAAAAGAACGGAGATCATAGATGCACAGATACACAAGGGGTATGTATATGTGCTCGGTACGCAATCAGATACAATTGACAAACAGGATTCAGGTCATTACTTTTTATGCAAAATAGATGAGGTCAACGGGCAGCCGCTTTGGGCAAATACTGGCCCGGACAACAACTCATATTATGCGGGTGTTGACCTTTTGATAGATGAGGATTTTTTGGTATCGTTGTTTTTTAGTGATACGAAACTGGCGAACAGCCGTAAATATATTTACTTGCAAAAAAATACATTGGATGGACAGGTGACATGGCTGAGAAGGTATGAATTGCCCAATTTTTCAGAAGTGATTCCGCTGTCAATGATAGCGACTCCGGGCGGTTATCTTATCTTTTGCCAGAGTGAAATACAAGCAAGTGCAAGCGGCGACTATTTCATTTTTACTACAGACAAACAGGGCCATATAATAAGCACCTGTCAGATTCCTACGCCCGCATCGTTCGAAAAAAGTGCCAAATTTGTTCGCTTCATCAGAGATCAAGCGATCGCCTTGGACGGATCGGTCTATTTTGTTGGCTCATGGTTGGGCTATGACCTCAAAAATCACATGGATCTCTTGGATGCTATCCTACTCAAATCGGACTTCCTCCCATCCGCAGATGCCTGCCCTTTTGCACCGCTTGATTCTCCGGTCAATGAAACGACCCTGGAGCATTCTTATGTGTCGATCAATCTGGATACCCGCTTGGTCCCCGCTGTGGCCCAAACCATTCCTTTCAGCATGGTTGCCGACTCTCTGAATCAACAAACCCGCTGCGCCCGCTGTGATCAGCCTTGCGATTTAGGTCCGGATTTAGGACCCGATCGCACTTTTTACAGGGCTGACACCTCAGTTATGTTACATGCCGGGTCTGGTTACGCCGCCTATCTTTGGCAGGACGGTAGCGCCTCAGCCGACTTACTGGCAAAACCGGGCGGAACCTACTGGGTAGAGGTGCTCGACGAGTGTGGATTCACACAGCGAGACACCATTCAACTATTTTTGATTGAAAATGTCTGTGACCAAAAAGACCTTGGCTGCATCCGGTGGGAACTTCTGGAGGTACAGCCCGACCCTTCCGGCGACTGGCAATTTCGGATTAAACTGACCAATTTCTGTACTTCATCACTGGATTATGTGGCTTTTCAACTTCCTGCTGGACTGACCGCTTCGACGAGTGCCAACCTGTATAGTGCTCCTGCAAGCGGGCGGTCTTACGCGATCCGCAATCCTAACTACTCGCCTTTTTATTCCATCCGCTTCAAAGCCACCAACAGCGGCAGTGCGATGCAAAGCGGTGCGTCTGACGTTTTCGAATACAGCTTGCCTGCGCAAGCCGCCCCTGCATACATCAACACATCGGTACGGCTCGCCGACGGCAATGTTTATTCTGCTTTGCTCAATACCTTCAACTGCCCGCCTACACCCAATGGAATCGCCAAGCGGAGTGACAAAGTGACCACCGCGCCAACTGGCGTCTTTTATCCTAATCCCTGTGCCGGCTTGCTTTGGTTCAACACAAAAGTGGAACAGTCATTTCAGGTTCGTATTCTCAATGCGCAGGGACAGGTGGTGCAAAACACCCTGCTGAACAATGAATCCATCTTATCTGTAGACGAGCGGCTCCCGAATGGGCTATACTATTTGGCATTCAATCTGGAAGGCGGCAGGACAATGACACAGCGGTTTGTACTGGAGCGATGATGCAGGTCAAAATATTTTCAAGGAAATGAATTTCTTAAGCTTATTTGTTTGAACAGATTACATCAACTACCTTTGCAGCCCGATTTCAAAATCAACATTTTTTCATCAAAAAAGTACCATTTTCATGCTGATCATCGAAGTAAAAGACGGCGAAGTCATTGACAAAGTGCTGAAGAAGTACAAGCGCAAATTTGAAAAAGCACAGACTCTGAAAGAACTGCGTCGCCGCAAGAACTTCACCAAGCCTTCGGTAAAGCGCCGCACGGAAGTGCTCAAAGCGGTTTACAAAGAAGATATGTACGGAAACAAGAACGACTGAGGAGTTATGAGTTATGAGTGATGAGTTGTTCCTGTGCAGGTTTTATCATTCATAATCATCTTCCATCTGCGTGTTTCACGAAGAGTCGTTTTACGGATATTTGTCGCTCGAACGCCGGTTCTCGCCGCATACGCTGACGGCCTATCGCAGCGACCTTACTAATTTTGTTGCTCATTGCGTTGAGCAACAGTGCCTTACTTCGGTTGCCGAAGTGAGGCATTTGCATATACGCGCATGGATAGTCGAGCAGATGCAGGCGGGGCAGGCAGCGCGGAGTATCACCCGAAGGCTTTCCTGCCTCAAAACCTATTTCAAATTCCTGAAAAAGCGCGGTGTGGTCGTCAAAGACCCGATGCAAAAAGTGGTGGCACCAAAGGCCGGCAAGCGGCTCCCGGTGTTTATTCAGGAACACCAGATGAATGCACTGTTCACCCATGTGGCGTTTGCAGAACATTACGGCGGTCAGATGCACCGCCTCATCCTTGAAATCCTGTATGCCACAGGGATGCGCCGCAGCGAACTTTCCAACCTGAAAATCAAGGATGCAGACTTTAGTCGCATGGTATTCCGCGTGGCAGGCAAAGGCAACAAAGAGCGTTTGCTGCCGTTCGCACCCTACTTGTTTGATTTGTTGAAAAAATTCGTGGACACCCGCGGGGTTACCTTTCCCGATACGAAGGAGCCGTGGCTGTTGCTCAATTCAAAAGGCGAGCGCCTGAGTCCGGAGAGCATTTACCACATTGTGCATAAGTATCTTTCGGCGGTCACAACCGTAGAGCAACGCAGCCCGCACGTGTTGCGCCACTCGTTTGCCACCCATCTGTCCAATCGCGGAGCTGACCTCAACGCCATTAAAGAACTGCTCGGCCACTCCAACCTGGCCGCGACACAGATTTATACCCATAACAGCATTCAGCGCCTGATCGAGGTGTACGAGCAGGCGCACCCCAAAGGAGAAGCAGCGGAGGAATAATTGCTGTGAAATGTAAGAGGTACGAAGACAAAATTTCTCGCAAAGGCACAAAGAGTACACCATCAAAACTTTGCGTCTTTGCGCCTTTGCGAGAAAATGTATCTAATTTTGGCGAGGCACCTATCTGATTTACCGTTTTTAAGACCTAAATTTTCAATCTTTTCATGTTTTTGATTCGTTCGTTTTTTGCCCTTTGCAGCGCATTTTTATTTGCGGTCCTGCTACTTTCCCTGGCTTCCTGTGGCCCGAATTATCTCTACGAATCAAAACAGGACATTCCGAACGACCAATGGCTGTACCGCGATTCCCTGCGTTTTGCATTTGAAGTCAAAGACACTTCGAAACGTTATAACTTCTATCTGGACCTCGATTATGACGACCAGTTTGCATCGCAGAACATTTATCTGCGGCTTTCTACCCAATATCCCAACGGCAGGCAACTGACCAAAGTGCGCTCGTTCGATCTGTTTGATGCCGGCGGTACGCCGCTGGGCAAATCTTCGGGTAGCAGCCACAGACTGCGAACGGCGTTGCAGGAGAACGCTTTCTTTAACCAGCTCGGCCAGCATACGGTGACGGTGGCTCAATTTATGCGCCGCGATTCCTTGCCGGGACTGCGGGCGGTGGGGTTGGCTGTAATGCCACTGGGCAAGAACTGACACAATCGCTTTTTCAAATACGACCATTCGCAACAATTTCCCCAACTTTGCATTCCGTTTTTGCAAAAAATTATCTCTCCCCGAAAAACGGACTCAGAGAGATGAACGCCCGACGACACTTTCATGCTCAACCTTTCTTTCCAATATCCCGCCTGGTTCCTGATTTTTTGTGCGCTGCTGGGCCTCGGTTATGCGCTGCTCTTGTACTACCGTGATACAACTTTCCGCGATCAAGCTCCCCGGCTCCACCGCTGGCTTGCCGTGCTGCGCTGGCTGACCGTCACTTTGCTCAGTGCCCTGTTGCTTTCGCCCCTGCTCAAAAGTCTGCTGACCGAGACAAAAAAACCGATCGTCGTGTTGGCGCAGGATCAATCGGAAAGTGTTGCCGCCGATTTGCAAGGCGCTGCACTGGATCAATACAAACAAAACTGGCAGTCGCTTCGTGATGCCCTGGCGGAAAATTATGAGGTGCATGAACTTGCTTTCGGCGACAACGTGCGCGAAGGCGTAGATTTCAATTTTCAGGATAAAGTCACCAACCTTTCGGAAGCCCTTCGTTCTGTGTACGACCTCTACGGCGGTCAGAACCTTGGGGCGGTCGTCCTGGCTTCCGATGGCATTTACAACGAGGGCAGCAACCCGGCATACACAGATGCACAGATCGCTGCGCCGGTTTATACCGTTGCCTTGGGCGATACCACGCCAAAACGCGATTTACTCGTGAAGCGGGTATTTCACAACAAAATCGCCTACTTAGGCGATAAATTCAGCGTTCAGATTGATGTGGCGGCCAACAATTGCGCCGGCTCGCAAACAGTGCTGACCGTCAGTGAAGTCCGCGACGGGCAGGTAAAGCAGTTGCAAAGTATTCCGGTCTCGGTGACCGGCAACGACTTTTTCAACACCCGCGAAGTGCAGATTGAGGCTGATAAACCTGGCGTGGCCCAGTATATCGTTCGGCTGGCGCAAATCCCGGGGGAAGCCAGTACCGCCAACAACGTGAAAGAGATTTTTGTGGATGTGCTCGACGCCCGCCAGAAAATCCTGCTGCTTGCCAACAGCCCCCACCCTGACCTTTCTGCCGTCCGGCAAACGCTGGAAATCAACAAAAACTATCAGGTAGCCATCGCTTATATCAATGATCCCGGCCTGGATGTGGGCAAGTTCGATTTTGTAATGCTGCACAACCTGCCATCTACCACGAACGATATTTCCGGCATCCTTCGAACCCTCAACGAACGGCGCATCCCGCGTCTTTTTATAGCGGGCATGCAAACGGGTTACGCCGCCCTCGCCCGCTCGCAAGGTCTGGTGAACGTGCAAAGCGACGGCCAGCAAAGCGACGATGTGCAAGGCAAGGTAGCACCGCAGTTCGCCGCATTTTCACTCGACCCGAAAGTGTTGGAAGAACTGCCGAGGTTCAATCCCGTCACTTCGGCCTTTGGCAATTTCAGCACCACCCCGCAGGCGCAGGTGCTGTTGCGCAAACGCATCGGCAAAGTGGACACCGACCAGCCGCTGCTGGCAGTAGGCGAAGTAAACGGGATTCGCACCGGCATTTTCCTGGGCGAAGGGCTCTGGAAATGGCGCTTGTTCGACTACTTGCAACACCAAAACCAGGAAATTTTTGATGCATTAATAGGCAAAACCGTGCAGTATTTGTCGCTGAAAGAGGACAAACGAAAATTTCGGGTGAACCTGGACAAGAGCATTTTTAATGAAAATGAATCTGTCACCTTTGGCGCCGAACTTTACAACGACAACTACGAACTCGTCAACGACCCCGATGTGTCGCTTTCGATCCGCAACGCAGATAACAAGGAGTTTACCTATACCTTCAACAAACTCGGTAAGGCGTACTCGCTCAACGCAGGCATCCTCCCGGTGGGCAACTATACGTACCGGGCCGCGACCAATTTCAACGCACAGCCGCTCAATTTTGAAGGACGGTTCAGCGTGCGTCCCATTCAACTCGAACTCTTCGAGACGACCGCCAACCACGCCGCGCTCCGCCAACTCAGCACCCGCTTCGGCGGTGTCACGGTCAGCCCGGCCAGTCTCGCCACGGTGGCCGATCTGATCAAAGCCAACCAGACCGTCAAACCGGTGATTTACGCTACCAACAAAACCAATCCGCTCATCAACCTGAAATGGATTTTTGCGCTGCTGGCGGGATTGCTGGCGACAGAGTGGTTTTTGAGAAGGTATTTTGGGGCGTATTGATTTATCTTTGTTTGGCAATACTTTAAAATGAGACTCAAAAGCATATCATATCATGACACTAACTGGGAGTTAGATAACTTGCAGTTAGGTGCCGTAAACTTGCTGGTCGGCAGAAATGCGACAGGCAAATCGCGCACCCTGTCCACCATTGATTTGTTGGTGAAGATGATTGCTCAAAAACGCGACTTAAATTGGGGCAGCAAGTGGCGAGTTGTTTTTGAAAATGAACAGCAGCAAGAGGTTGAATACGAGTTCAAGACCAGTTCTTTAAAGCACGGCGTGAACGGAGAACGGCTTTCGGTATCCGGCAAAGCGATGTTGCAGCGCAACAGTTTTGATGTGGCGCAACTTCGCTCCGCATCCAATGGCGAGATGGAACAGTTTTTCCCCCCCATCGAAAAACTCGTGCTGCACATCCGCCGCGATGTCCGCGAGTATCCTTTTTTGGAAGAAATCGCTGCTTGGGCACAAAACTCATACGGTTTCAAATTTGGCAACATAAGCCCGCTCGCCCGCCTGAACCAGCAAGAATACGATTTACTCATGGCTGTGGAAAATATCCCTCAGCTGTTCAAATCCCTGAACCCCGAAAGCCGTCGTCGTGTCATTGAAAGTTTCAACAACATTGGCTACTCAATAACGGACATATCTCTCCGCGACCGAGGCGATGGCTCACTACTGATTTTTGTAAAAGAAACCAGCCTTGCCAAAGCATTGCCTCATTACAAGCTATCGCAAGGAATGTTCCGATCGCTGGCACTCATTATTTTTTTGGAACACCTCTCCGCAAATCAAAAACCGCAGATGGTCATCATTGACGACCTATGCGAAGGCTTAGACTACGACAAAGCTACTCAGCTGGGCAAATTGGTTTTTCAAAAATGTGCTGATGCTGGTATTCAGCTCATTGCTACCTCTAATGATAGCTTTTTGATGGACGTAGTGGATATTGAAAACTGGAACGTGCTGTATCGCACTGGAAAAATTGTTCGATCCATCAATAACCACAACCACCCAGAGCTCATCGAAAAATTTCACTTCACTGGGCTTTCCAACTTTGATTTCTTCTCCTCTGATTTCCTCAAAAAACAAAAGGCATGGTGAAGACAGCTATTTTCGTAGAAGGGCAGACCGAACTGATCTTAGTTCGAGAATTTTTGCTTCGATACTTTGAATATCAGGATGTTAGCCTCCAATGCTTTTCGCTTGCTTCTGGCGGGAACATGGAAAATGCCCGGTATGACTTTCCGTTGGATGAAGCTAGTGCCCCGTCCGGTAGTTGGCGTATGAATCCAGGAGACATGTTTTTCCTTCCTCAAGGCGCGAGGAGGGCGAAATACGGGATATTTTAACCGACGAGCAACGCAGAAGAAGGGGAAATAGGGCGCTGGATGCATACGCCAACTACCGGACGGGGCACTAGGTTTTATTTCCAAATCATCAATGTCGGCAACGACCGCTCGGTGCTTAGGAACGCGGCACCAATAACTTAGTCATTTTAGGTCAACCATTTTTTCATCAGACAACACTATTTTTCTGCGAATAGTGGGGCTATTTAAAGAAAAATAGGGGCCGTATGATCGAACAAAGGGTGGCATCAAATGACTAAGTTATTGGTGCCGCGTTCCTTAGCACAAATGGATGCCCGACTGACTACTGCCTTTATCCAACAAAATCTAGGTTTTGATTTGGACAGCATTGACCCAGAGAATGAGTTTTTCCACCCAGCCAACACAATGGAGCAAGTTTTTGGATTAGCCGACCGCGCTTACAAAAAAAAGGAAGGAGACATCGAAGCCGGTATCACCAGTTTGAGTAAATCTGATTACCAGAGTCTTTTGGACAGCAATAAATGCGCGTCCTTCCGCCAATTTTTTGAAGCGATTCCAACGGATTGATTCAATTTGCAATAAATTACATGATCGAACTCATCAAAACTTTCCTCTTCCTATTCGCCGTCATTGACCCACTACCAAGGAGTATTTCGGAATCTAAAACACGCTAACCAACCTTTTTCGCATGAAAAACACACCACTCACCGAAAAACACATTGCCCTCGGCGCCAAAATGGCCGAGTTTGCGGGCTACAACATGCCCATTTCCTACACCACCATTACCGACGAGCACCAAGCTGTACGTACTGCTATTGGCGTATTTGATGTAAGCCACATGGGCGAATTCATTGTGAAAGGCAAAGACGCGCTCGCTTTCCTGCAAAGTGCTACGTCCAATGATGTGAGCAAACTCCAGCCCGGCGATGTGCAATATTCCTGCTTGCCGAATAAAAAAGGCGGCATCGTAGACGACCTGCTGGTATATCGCCTCGACGATGTGGCGGAAATGACAACGGAAGGTGAAATGACCTTTATGCTCGTGGTGAATGCCAGCAACGAAACCAAAGACTGGCGCTGGCTCAAACGCCTTGCCCGTCCTTTCGATGTGAAATTGCAGAATATTTCTACCAAAACCGGCCTCATCGCGGTACAAGGCCCAAAAGCAGCCGAGGCGCTGAAAAAACTGACGGACCTTGATCTGTCCGATATGAAGTACTACTCATTTCGGCGCGGCCGCTTCGCAGGCTGTAACAATGTGATCGTATCGGCGACCGGTTATACAGGCTCTGGCGGCTTCGAGATTTACGCAAAAAACAAGGACATCGCCAAAATCTGGGACAAGGTGTTCAAAGCCGGAGAAAAGTACGGCATTAAACCTGCCGGACTTGGTGCGCGCGACACCCTCCGACTTGAAATGGGCTACTGCCTCTACGGCAACGATATCAACGACACTACCAGCCCGCTCGAAGCAGGCCTTGGCTGGATCACTAAACTCGGTAAATCCGCGGATTTCCCTTCCAAGGAACGCCTCGTGAAGCAAAAAACCGAAGGCGTAAAACGCAAACTCGTCGGATTCGTGCTTGACGAGCGTCGGGTACCACGCCACGATTATGTCATCGAAAGCAAGCGCGGCGCGACCATCGGTGTGGTCACGTCAGGCACACATTCTCCCACCCTCGACAAGCCCATCGGAATGGGTTACGTCAAGGTGAAGTATGCCGAACTCGGAGCAAAAATCATGGTCGTAGCGGGTTCCAAAAAACTGGAGGCGACCATCGTCAAAATTCCGTTTGTACAGCCGGGCGTTTGACTCCAAATTCCTGCATTTTTGGGTGGCGTAGTTTTGATGAGGTCGCTTTTTTGTCGGTAAACTGGTTATAGTCATAATTTCATCCTGCCAAACAGAGCGGTCTCGAAATTTTCACTTCAACCAGCCCATGCGATTAAATCTATCCATGTCCCGATTATTTGTCAACCCTAAAGTTGGCCTAATCTTCTTTTTGCTGTCGTGTTGGTCTTTTTTACAAGCCCAACAGCCTCAGTCGGCTATGCAACCCATTGGCGCCGAAAAACCGCCCTTCAGCCAGGAAGAAGTACAGCGGCGCCATTTCCTTTTCTTTTGGGAACTGGCGCACCCGACGACTTTTCAAGTCCCGGACCGCTATCCCAAGGATGATTTTTCGAGCATCGCAGCCACTGGCTTCGGTCTTTCGACCTATTTGGTGGGCGCGGAGCGTGGCTGGATCACTCGCGCCCAGGCGGCAGAGCGGGTACTGAAGACACTCGATTTTTTGAAAAATTTGCCGCAAGGCACCGCAGCCACGGGCGTAGCGGGCTTTCGAGGATGGTTCTACCATTTTCTCAATACGCAGGATGGGCTGCGGTTTAAAAATGTCGAACTCTCGAGCATTGACACAGGGCTGCTGATGGCGGGCATATTGTCGTGCATGACGTATTTCGACCAAAACAACTCTATTGAGCGAGCGATCCGGGAAACCGCCGACTTCTTGTATCGCCGGGTAGAGTTCGACTGGTACCTGAACGAGCAAAATCGACTGAGCATGGGCTGGTTTCCGGAGCGTGGCTTTCTGGCTTCGGAATGGCGGGGCTACAATGAAGCCATGGTGCTGATCGTGATGGCACTCGGCTCGCCTACCCATCCCGTGCCCGCCAAAATGTGGGAAAAGTGGTGTGAACCCTACTACCGCGCAGCATTCAAAGGACAGGACCATGTAAATTTCGGACCCTTGTTCGGTCACCAGTACAGCCATGTCTGGGTAGATTTTCGGGGCATTCAAGACCCCTACATGAAAAAAGCCGGGTTCGATTATTTTGAAAACAGTCGGCGCGCCACCCTTGCCAATCGCCAGTACTGTATTGACAATCCTTCCAAATTCAAGGGCTATAGCGAGACCATCTGGGGCCTCACGGCGGGCGATGGTCCCGACGCAGAAATGCTGCACGAGGGCAAAAAAATCTTTTGCCCCGGCTATGGCGCGCGCGGTGCGGCGGTGGATTATCTGGACGACGATGGTACCATCGCACCCACTGCGGCGATCAGCTCGCTGCCTTTTGCGCCGGAAGTCTGCTTGCCAACGTTGGAAGCCATGTGGAACCGCTGGCCGGTCGGGAAATACGGTTTTTTTGATGGGTACAACGAGACATTTACCGATTTATCGAAGTCGCCCAACGCCCAGGCCGGATACCCACACTGGGTAGACCGCGATTATTTAGGGATTGACCAAGGCCCGATTGTGCTGATGATGGAAAATTACCGCAGCGGTTTGATCTGGAATTTGATGCGCAAAAACCCTTACATCATCGCCGGATTGAAACGGGCCGGTTTCACGGGCGGCTGGATTGACAAAGAAAAAATGCCGACGTGGGCGATGAACCGCCGCGCCGATGCACCCCCCAATCCAGACGTACCGGTAGATGCCAACGCTTTTTTCCGCAGGGAAATGTATGTGGACGCAACAGGCAATAAACTCCCCTACCAATTGATGACCCCGTGGCAAACAGATCGGCCCTCCAATGTCCAACGTCCCACTTCCAACGTACCCCTCGTCATCTTCCTGCACGGTTCCGGCGAGCGCGGTACAGACAACCACGCCCAGATGAAAAACGGGGTTCATGCCTTTGTGGAAAAAACGATGCGCGAAAAACATCCGCATTACCTGCTCGTGCCGCAATGCCCGGAAGGAGCGGTCTGGGGTGGCATCAACCGGAATTGGGAGCGTGTCGTTTTCAACGACTCTTCTTACAGCCGTCCCGGCAAAATGGTAATCGAATTGATTGAAAAAACGCTGCGCGAGCATCCCGATATTGATCCGAAGCGCATCTATATCACTGGACTGAGTATGGGAGGTTTCGGTACGTTTGACCTACTGATGCGCCGCCCTGAACTATTTGCTGCCGGAATGCCGCTCTGTGGCGGCGGCGATCCGAATTTTGCGGAACGCATCCAAAACATCCCGCTTTGGGTTTTTCATGGAAGGCTTGACGAGGCAGTGTATCCCCGGCTGTCCTGGCAGATTGTGGAGGCGTTGAAGAAGGTAGGGAGCAAGGTGCAGTACACGGAATATTCAACTTTTGGCCACAATATCTGGGACGTAACATACTACAACCCAGCGGTATTAGAATGGCTGTTTGCACAGCACAAGTAGGACGGGTTTATAAGGGTTTATAAGGGTTTATAAGGGTTTATAAGGGTTTATAAGGGTTTATAAGGGTTTATAAGGGTTTATAAGGGTTTATAAGGGTTTATAAGGGTTTGTAAGGGTTTATAAGGGTTT
>Ga0163147_10006106_pt1 | contig 14291 bp, 12 predicted proteins | sample OliLakLV19MP6G1_FD_148597 | JGI IMG/M metagenome (GOLD analysis project Ga0163147, IMG submission 148597) | Freshwater microbial mat bacterial communities from Lake Vanda, McMurdo Dry Valleys, Antarctica- Oligotrophic Lake LV.19.MP6.G1 | ecosystem: Environmental > Aquatic > Freshwater > Lake >...
CTTTATACCCTGGCCTCCGTGTATGTCCAACCATCTCTCTATGAGGGTTTTGGGCTACCTGTTCTAGAAGCTATGCAGTTATATACTCCAGTCGTGTCTGCAAATACCTCATCATTACCCGAGGTTGGTGGTTCCCATGCGCTATACTGCGAGCCAGAAGCCGAATCTCTAGCCACACAGATACATTTTGTGTTGAACTGGAAAAAGAAAGATAAGAGAGAATGGGTAGAAGCAGCATTTAGATGGAGTAAGCACTTTTCTTGGCAAAAAACAGCCAATATGACGCTCGATGTTTACAAAAAAGCAATGGGAGTTACCTCATAATAATATGAAATCAACTTGGTTGCTCATATTTGTTGCTATAGTGTTGAGTTTTTTTACAGCTCGTGTTTATTTTACGTCAGGATTTCCCTACACCCACGATGGTGAAAACCACTTGGCACGATTTGCAAACTACAAAATTGCACTGAAAGAAGGTCAATTTCCACCACGCTTCGCTCCCAACCTTATGAATCGCCATGGTTATCCAGTTTTTAACTACAATTACCCTCTGGCGAACATACTATCGCTTCCATTTTCGGCTTTAAAATTTAATTACGAGCTGACCTTCAAAGTTTTAGCATTGTGCGCAATTATTATGGGGACAACTGGTACGGCTCTCTGGGTCAAGAGGCTTGGTTTCTCTCAAGTAGAGGCAGTCTTAGCAGCAACTACTTACTCCTTACATCCTTACTTGCTCAATTTGATTTGGGTGAGGGGAAACATTGGTGAATTACTTGCTCTAGGAATTCTACCGTGGATATTTGCTTCAATTGAAAAATCCAAAGTTACATCAAGCTGGACCGCTTTCCATTTTAGTTTTTTAACTTTACTATTTACCTGCTTTTTCCTTTCTCATAACACTTTAGTTCTATTGTTCACACCAGTGCTCTTTTTTTATTTTTTACGATTGTGGAGATCACCCAAGGCAGTTCTCCAACAGACAGTGCTCAGTGTTTCTATTGCACTTACCGCTTCACTCTGGTTTTGGTTGCCTGCTTTGCTTGAAAAAAAGGACATTGTCTTGGATGGAGCTAATGTGAATCAAGCTTTGATTCAACACTTCCCAACACTGCAGCAACTAGTATGGAGTCCGGTTTCATTTGGGTTTAGCAATCCTGGATCTATTGATACGCTCTCGTTCTCAGTTGGGACCCTTTCAATATTGGGATGGCTGATCTGTATGCTTTCAATCTTGAAAGTAACAAGTCTCAGAAAAAAAATAAGACTAAACACTTTATTAGTATCCACTCTGACACTCCTACTAGTACTATTTTTGGCTATGCTAGCTCCTACTCAAAAATTTTGGGGAACTATTCCTTTTGTTAGCTATATTCAGTTTCCTTGGAGGTTAGGAAGTATTATTCTTATCTTCTCTGGGGTAGTGTTAGCTCATGCATATGCACTTTCAAACCAGATACTTCGATCACTTATTTTTTGCACAGCTGTCGTATTACTTGTCGCAGCAGTAAGACTCAAAGCTGTCGATACTTTTCATAGGACCAATGTGGACTATGAAGCTTTCTCGCAAAGCACGAGCACTAATAATGAAAATTTGCCCAAATCATTTAACTATTCGAATATTGCAAATTGGCAACCAAGCGCCAGCGTACTAAGTGGGGATGCGACAACTTCAACTACTAGCTGGAGTGGAAGTAGTCGATATTATGTGGTAGAGGTTAAAAACTTGAGCGTCATTGTTGAGCCAACTATGTATTTTCCCGGCTGGATGACAGCAGTAGTCGATTTAAAATCAAACAAAAAATTTAATGTTTCTTATCTTGATAGCTCTGAAATTGGTGGCAGAATTGCGTACTCTTTAGAACCTGGAACGTATCAAATAAAATCCTATTTTACCCAAAATACTTGGCCGAGAATGATTGGCAATGGAGTAAGCTTAGCTGCAATTCTAGTTTGGCTCGTCGTTATTATTTTTTGGAAAAAATTGCATAAAAATTTAGTATGAAGAGAAATGATCTCCAGTGGGTCGTAAGTGTTTGGGCGGTTTGGAGGGCTGGACTTTTTGTTCTGAGCATGGTCGCCGATTGGTTTCTCAAGTATAGCCCATCCTTTCCCTATGCAGACAATTGGTTAGCGTTCTCACATTTTGATAGATGGCTCTATTCTTGGATGAACTTTGATGGTCTGCACTACCTCACTATTGCCAGAAACGGCTACTTAGAGAATCAGTTAGTTCCAGCCTTTTTCCCCGTTTTTCCATTTCTGATACGATGTCTGTCTTTGTTTTTACCTTTTTATACCGCAGCGCTTTTTATTAGTATTGTTTCAAGCTTATTGCTAGTAGTAGTTTGGTTTCAGTTTGTGTCACACTTCTTTGATCGTAAATTGGCACGCACATCATTGCTCATTCTTTTGTTTTTTCCAACTAGTTTTTTCTTTGCAGCTTTGTATACGGAAAGTCTTTTTTTAATTTTAACTTTACTCGCTTTTTACTTTGCGGATACCAAGCGGTGGTTCTTAACTGCAGTTTGCGTGGGTATTGCTACAGCAACTAAGGTAACTGGAGTTATGCTGGTTCCGGCTTTACTTTTTGGCATCTTCTTTACTAGCTGGGAGTTTGTTTCAGCTGATTATAAAAAAACATTGCTCAACATAAGGTCAATTCTTTTTTCATCATTATCTCAAAAGATTGTTCCAGTCCTTTTAGTAACTTTTGGATTAACCGGACTTGGCTTCTACATGCTATACCTACAAAAACACTTTAATGATCCTTTATATTTTTTTCATGTTCAATCTAGTTTTGGAGGGGGAAGACAAGAAAAACTCATTCTGTGGCCGCAAGTAGTATGGAGATATCTTAAAATTTTTGTTACCGTTCCGTTAACACTGAAGTATTGGTCAATAATTCAAGAATTTGTTGCCGGCACTCTTGGTTTATTCGCACTCCTAGTCAGTGTGAAGATTGCTCGACCAAGTTGGTGGCTCTATGCGTTGGCTGCTTTTTTCCTTCCCATCTTGACAGGAACCTTTTCAAGCATGCCCAGATATATTCTTATCTGTTTCCCACTCTATATTTTGATGGCGACACTTTTGCAAAGAAGAAAACACGGACTTTTGCTATACTGTTTAATTGCTGGTAGTTTATTATGCATTAACACGGTTTTATTTATCCAAGGTTATTGGGTAGCTTAGAAAAATAATATGAAAATTATCGTAACGGGCGGAGCAGGTTTTTTAGGCAAGCATCTTTGTCGAATTTTATCGAAGGCTGGCCATGAGGTAAAAGTGATTGATCTACGTCTCAATTCTGAATTTCCCACCGTTCAAGCAGATGTACGAGATGCGGAAAGAATGCTGACAGAGATAAAAGACGCGAACTATGTTTTTCATCTTGCCTCTTTGATTGAAGCAGGGGAGTCTGTGAAAGAACCCCAATCATTTATTGATAATAACATCTCTGGCACCGTTTCAGTCTTAGAGGCCATGCGTCAGAATGGGATATTCAATTTTGCTTTTTCTTCAAGTGCGGCTATCTATGGTGAACCCATGCATACACCAATCAAAGAAGATGATCGTACTTTACCAATCAATCCTTACGGAATGACTAAGTTGGCTATGGAAGCACTCCTTTCTTCGTATGTGCGGAATTTTGGATTTACTGGCATTGCCCTTCGGTACTTTAATCTCTACGGGCCAGAGGAAGACCACCAGCCTGAAACACACGCTATTCCTCGTTTTATTCAGCAGATTCACACTGACAGCGAAGTAACTATTTGGGGTCAAGGTCAACACAAACGAGACTACATACACGTGTCAGATGTAGTTACTGCTCACCTCAAAGCTCTTGAGCTATCCCAGCGGATACCAGGTAAATATCATTACTTTAATATCTCTGCAGAAAAACCCGCAAGCGTGAGTGAGGTTATTACTCTTTTAGAAGAGATAATGGGCAAATCAGCTCGAAGAAGCTTTCAAGCTGAAAGACCGGGAGATCCTTTAGTCTTAACCGCAGATGCCACAAAAGCCCACCAAGAACTAGGTTGGCAAGCAAATATTCCTTTCAAAGAAGGTTTGGTTGAGACAGTTGCTTTTTTCCTTGGGAAATGGGAAGCTCAATCATCCAAATCATATATTGAATAAACCGATATAATCATGAAGGTAAAACAAAAAAAACCTACATTAAGCGTTGTCATACCTGTTTATAATGAAGCCTCAACAATAGTTGAGCTCATTCAATCTGTTCAAAATTCTGGTGTGACCTCACAAGAAATTATAGTTGTTGACGATGCTTCTACTGACGGCACTCAAGAAGTACTCAAAAAAATTAAGGGTGTGGACACCCTCATAACACGCTCGCAAAATGGAGGTAAGGGAGCAGCTCTCCGCGAGGGCTTCGCGGCTGCTACCGGAGATATAGTCATTATTCAAGACGCTGACTTAGAGTATGATCCCCAAGAGTTCAGATCTTTGATTAACCCTATTCTCAAAAATAGAGCCGATGTAGTGTATGGTTCTCGATTTGTGGGTTCACAGCCACACCGTGTTGTTTACTTTAGTCACTATTTGGCAAATCAATTTTTAACTTTCTTATCCAACTGCTTTAATAATCTCAACCTTACCGATATGGAAACGGGTTATAAGGCATTTAAGAGAGAACACCTACAAAAAATTACTCTCACAGAGAATAGCTTTGGGATTGAACCTGAACTGACGGCCCAGGTAGCACGAATGAAGCTGCGTATTTATGAAGTTGGTATTAGTTACCATGGCAGGACGTATGAAGAAGGTAAAAAAATTGGTTTTCCAGACTTTTTAAGAGCCGTTTGGGTTATTATTAAGTTTGGGTTTCATTTTGACAAAATTTAAAAACCTACAATATTCACCTTAATCTGGTTGATCAGTACGTTTTAACAATAGTTATTAAGCAGCAAGGAGTATTCGATCATTTTCTGAGTGCCTTAAAAAAACCATTCATGTTTCTACCACGTTCTAATAAAATTCCAAAAGCATCCTTTTTCCAGTATCGCAACCAGTAAGGTTTTGTTACAATTTTCCACCAGTTTCGCACGTCATACCAAGCCTTACGAGCTGGAAAGGCAGACATAGTCTGATGCCCAAGGTGAGTTACTAGCACTTGTGATTGCACACAATGCTTCCATCCCAGCATCTTAATGCGCAAGCCAAGATCTACATCCTCTAAATATGACACAAACGATTCATCAAAGAAACCAGTTTGCTCAAGAGCCTCGCGAGCAAAAAGCACCGCTGCAGCATTGACTGTATCTGATGGTTGGCTTGATTTTATATTCCCTGAAGCTTTACCCTTGCTGTAAACAGTTACTCCAAGAGATTCAATCGCTCCATTGGGACGGATAACACATGGTTGAATGCTTCCCGTCTTGGCTGGAACATTCACCGTCATGGCTGCCATACATCTTTTGGGAAGTATGGTGTCATCATTCACGGTTCCAATCCACTGACCCCTAGCACGTTGCCACCCAAGATTAACCGTTTTGGCAAAGCCAAGGGGTTCATTAAGCCAGATAAAGCTAGCGTTCGGATACTGGAGCATAAGATCTTGAGAATCTTTGCTTGAAGACACCACAATAAGTTCATCTTTGTGCCACTCCCACTCAGGACTCAACTGCTTCAAGAAGTTTTTGAGCAGCTCAGTCTTTAAGTTTGGCACTATGATACTAGCGCGAATGTCCGAATCTTGGGGCAGGAGACGAGTAATTTTACGCCGACTCCAGAGTGGCTCAAATATCGCTTGGTATCGAGGAAAGTGCTTCTGAACAAAAACTCGCAGACTATAAAAAAAAACTTGATTTTTCCAACTGCCCTCTCTCTGGTTAAAGCTTTCACCGCCACCATGCTTCACCATGAGCTTTGTAAGCGTTCCTAAAGAAAACCCCTGCTTGTGCAGCCGCAAAGAGAGATCTGCATCTTCCCACCACAGCCAAAAACGCTCATCCCAGACACCACACTTTACCAATGTTTGTCTTGAAATAAAGAGACAAGCACCCGGCAGAGTTCTTCCAGAGAGCACAGTATCAAAAATCTGAGGTACGCTTGGTGGGAAAAGTCGACTGAGGGGAGAAAATTGTTGTAATAAGCTCAAAACACTGGGTAATGGCTGATGATAGTTCCACGCAATTTCGCCAGACAGATTCAGAAGAAGAGGTGAGAATGCTTCTAGGCGGTGAGTTTTCCCAGTCTCTAAGATTTGAGTGACTTCTTTAGCAGTTATCTGCGTATCTGGATTGAGAAATACATAAAATTCTGCAAGCTGCGAACTCCACCCCACATTGGCTGCGTGAGCAAAGCCTGAATTGAACGCTACCTTGATGTGCTGGATTGAATGGACGTAGCGTTGAGGTAAAGTAAGTGGCACCTCACTCTGATTTTCCACCACAGTAATAGAAAAGTGGCCCTCGAGCTCTTCCAATAATCTCAGAAGTGATTCAGAAGATCTCCAAACTGGGATGACAATGTGGAGCTTATTCAAGAGTGGCCGATCTAGTAGCTGATTGATAATAAGGATTTGGAGTATCAAATCCCCAACTATATAAGCTAGCTGGCCAGATTGAATATGGATTATCATCAAGAGAGTAGTGTTCTAAATATAATTCCTTTTTAAAATTATTCTGTGAATACTGAATCACATCTGCAGGCAACGAAGAATCATCTATCCAAATAAACCCTCTAGGGTATGTAGTTAAGACTTTTACGAGATCAGGAAGTTCGCCGACTAGTTTAATAGCAGGGTCGCCAGTTTTGGGAATGTATTTTTCACCTTTAATATTTACTTCATAGACAGTTTCTTTAGTTAGACCATTGACTAGCCCCTCAGCTTGAAGCCATCGAAAAGAGTAAAAATATTCATGGGTCGGTCCTAAATACCATTTAAGACGATCTGGCCAAGGATCAATCACGGCGGTTTGACCGGCTTCAAGCTCTCCTTTTGAGATAATAAGCCCGTAGACTTGATCATAATCGAGCAAGGCAATTTCTCGCATATCGCGATTTACTGAAAAATACTGTCTGGGCTTAAATGAGAAAGTATCACCATTAAGTATGATGAAGGATGCCAGTACGACACTACAGAGTACTCTGCGTTTTTTAGAAATCATTTCTCCAATCTCAGAAATGCCAAAGCTCGATAGAAGTATGAGTAAAGGGAAAATGGGCAACACATAGCGTGAGACATAGGGTGAAAATAAAAATGAGACGAAAAACAAGTACCCAATAATTGGAAAAAAGAGCAAACAAGCGTTTTGATATTCCTTTCGTTTAAAAAAAAGAAATAAGATCCCAATACTTGCCAAGAATGTAATAAGTGTTTGCTCTCTCCACAAAAAACTATGGTAATACGCCACGTTGTTGACTGGATTAAAAATTACATTTCGCAAATTTGACATAACAGAAGCAAGTTGACCCGAAAAGTAAGTGATAGAAATAATGATAATTGAGATGAAGATCAAAAGGTTTTTATGAAGCAAAAGATTTTTCCATTTTGATTTGTGAAACAAGATAAAATGGAAAAATACGGCCACTAGGACTAATATGAAAGTTGTATGTGTCAATAATCCCAAGATAGAAATCATGCTCAGTAAAAGAAGTTTGGGTAGCGAAAATTTTCTAATGATTTCTTGATAGGTATAGAGAAATAACAAAAGAAATAATTGTTGGAGAACGTAGCCTCTGGCTTGTCTCGCCCAAGTTAACTGCCAATATGAGAAAGTGTAGAGCAACACGCTCATGAGCGCTGTAGTTTGACTCAAGTGCTTTCGAGCATAGATAAAGAGAACAACTGGCACAAGAGAGCCAGCGATCATCATTGGGAATCTTGCCTGCCATTCTCCAACTCCAAGTGCTGTAAAAGAAAGAGCAGTTAAAAAATGAGTCAATATATTATTTGATTCAAAGTAGTGAGTTCTCTGAGAAAAGACTTCTAATCCATACTTCATCATTAACTTAGCTTGTTCTGCTGTCGAAAATTCATCAACCCAAAAAGGAAAGTTTTGATTTGAATAACGAAGAAAAAAAGCACTACAAAAAATTACTAAAGATGCAAGAGCTAATTTTCTATTTTTCATACTTAAAAGTATATAACAGAATTAGAGATTCTATAAACGCTCATTATCTTACGGAGTAATACTTTTAAAAGGCTCAAGGCAAAAAGAATAAAAGCAAGTGAATTGAGAATACTTGCTAAAACAGGTATATCTAAAACCTTACAAAATGTGGCTAGTATGATTGTTATTGCTGTCAGTATTAAAAGTATCTTATAATTTACTCGAAAGATCACCGTATTTACCAAGATGCATAAGGTAAGGATCAATAAGTAAAAGTCTTGATGAGCTGATGGTAGGAGATATAAAGCGAGTAAAAGCTCGAGTACGCCAACAGGGAACAACTTGATAATACTTCGAACAGTTTTATTATTCATATAATTGTTTCTTATTCTTAAAAATCAGCCAAAAGTAAAAAAATACTATCAAGAGTAGCGTAGCTCCTGTTATGTAATTCCCCCATACTAACTGTTTCTGAGGACTGTAATAAATACTCACAGATGCATTGATGCTGCCATCAGAGTTAGTCTCATAACTTTCTGCAACATTTTGGATAAATTCCTTGTCTATGATAAAAACATTTCCTCCTGCTTCATTTTCAAACTTATTATCTTGAGGAATAGAAATATTTGGAGAAAATGAAAAATTTAAATTTGAGGAAAATTTGGGACCCACTATCCATTGAGGGGAAAACGAGTCTGTAAAAGTTAAGTATGCTTTTTCAGAGATATTTTTTAATTGAAGATTGTAAATGCTAGGATTAACAAAAGTATTTTCTAACTCTGTGGGTTGTAGTTCAAATAAGTTTTCAAGAGTTTCTCGAGTATTTGTTAAATAGAAATGAGGTCGAGCTACTTTTGTTGAGTATACGTCTGCACGCGTGCTCAAGATTTTTCGCTTCTCAAGCCAGTTCTGAGAATTTAAGATTGAAATCATTTCTTCACGGTTATCATCATAGTAGAAAGCGTCATCATTAAGCAGCGTGTAACTTGCTGCCAATGATTACGTCAGCTTCATACCATCTCATGTGCTCCAAGAGCATTATGATCCCCTGAGGCTCGATATCCATACCGCTATCAATGAAAGTGACTACCTCACCTCGAGCGATCTTCATCCCATAACGAATCGCAAAACCTTTCCCACGGTTCTCTGAGTAACCTGTGGAAAAAACTGGGAGATTTTTGATTTTCTTGAGCTGCTTGAATGAACCATCAAGGTTAGTACCATCCACTACCGGAATAATTTCAAATGTATAGGGAGTCTCTCTTAAAACTGCATAGATGGAGAGAATATCCTTTACAATAGTCTTTTCTTGCTTATAAACAGGCACTATTACTGATAAAAAAGGTGTTTCATCTGCCATTGTGATTAGTCTACTCAGTTTTTGCTGTTTTAATTACTTTGTTTTGCGGAAGTCGCTTCCAAGCGTACCACGTAAATACTGCTGTGTAGATTGCAAAAGCAACGGTAGCAATCGTCCTCGTCCAAGCTGCTGCAGAAATACCGTATTTTTCCAAGAAAAATACATTCCCAAGAATGATAATACAAACCTGCAGAATTCCTCCAATGGAAAAATAATGGGGATAATCAACTGCATAAAAAAATGAAATGTATGGAACTACTGCCAAGCTAATAAAGGCATTTAAAACCAAAATTATCAATACACTCAGACCTGACATATACTCCGGACCGATCGTCAAAGACAAAGAAAGTCTTGCTAAAGGTAAGTACAATAGGAAACCAATAATGCTTATTACTACTAGAATCAAGGATTTAATAAGGTAACGAGTCAGGGTTGCTTTATCACTATAACGGGCAACCCTATTATTTAAAACCCCTCCAACTGAAGAAGCAATAAAACCAACAAATAAGGCGATGCGACTGGCCCCAGCATATATGCCTGCATCAAAACTTTGGAGAGATTTTTGTACAAACAAAAGGTCGATATTTGAAATTATAGTCATGGCTAACACACCCAGCAAAGAGTGAAAGAAAAACTTACGAATCTCTGAGCGAACTTCACCACGAGCCAATCGAGGATGAGCCCAAGTTAAATTTTTCCACTTCCACCCAATCCAAAGAGCTGCCAAAAGAGGCGCTACATAGTACACGGCAGTGAATCCAAACAGATTTCCATCTAATAACCACCACACAACAAGGAAGCCAATAGATTTCAAGACAGCTTGAACAATACTCAAAACACTCACGCCTACAAACTTATGAGAAGCCGATAAAACTAAGTAGACATGTTCGTATATTGCCATGCCAACCACACCCAAAATTGCCCACCAAATCATGCCTGGATAAGGATAGTTTAAAAAACGAGCTATAAAAGGAACGCCAAAACCAATTACGGCCAAGAACACACCACTAAAGAGTAATTTTAAATAAATAACCTCACTCAGGAGCTCTTTTTTCTTACTTGGTTGATCATGCCAACGATTCATAAGTCTTGGAATGAGTTGATTCAAACCAAGACTCGTCCCAACTGTTAAGAAACCCATTAAAGAAATGCTGACCGAAAAAACTCCAAATTGTTCTGGACCTAGCACACGACCGGCAACGATCGTGGCGACTGCCATAATCATGGCTGTAACCGTAGTGCCGATTGTGAGCGTTGCAGACTGACGCACTGCACCAGATCTCAAAGTAGTCTTAAAAATCTTAGAAAGAAATGAGATCATCTATTTATGATACTACGGTTTTGGAAGTGTCAAGCACTCTTTTGCTGCACACGGTTCTCAATACTCAGCGAGTCACTCTGTTTGAACTCAACTAGTTTGAAATGCATCCATTATTACCTTCCTGAACGAATCTTTAAAATAGTCCAGTTTGGGGTTTGATAAACCACGTCACTCACTTCAGATAATGTAATCAAGTTGATTGAGTACCGGGACTTCTCATCTGGCCCAATCACAACATAGTCAATTCCATATTGAGAGATACCCTCCATGCTCTTTCCACCCTCATATATCTTAGCAACATCACTCTTCACTTCTTGATACTCAAAACCATAGGTCCACAACCAGCCTTCATAGCCCATTACAACCTGTCTGCCAGTCAGGTTGTACACCCAAGAATTGTGTCTATCTCCAGCAATAAAAATACTAGAAGGAGATGTTGTTTCTCGTACCCAGGTAGCTAATCGTAACTCCTCAATAGTGTAGTAGAGAAAGGGTATGTGTAACTGGCGAACAATGAGTGCTTGATCTGCAAAACCAGAACCGACAATAAAAACAAACAGTGTTGTACTGACAACTTTCAGCAACCAATAAGCCCCTGCTCTTGTATTCCAAAGCACGCGGAACGAAACTGCAGCTGCCAAACTCATGAACAAAGAGGCATACGTTAATAGCTTTGTATTATCAAAAGCATAAGGCTGAAGTAAAAATAAATTGACAAATAGAAAAAGTAAGAATCCCGGCAATAAGGCGATACCCAGTTGCTTATCTTTTTTATACGCTATCCACAGACCAAAAAGACTGAGGAGAGGTAGAAATGTCCAGTTTTGCCACCAGAAAGCAACCCAATTTTGTCCCGTCGTATGGGTGTACCACCCCGGAAACCACATCAGGAAGTTAGTATCATGATGCCAGCCAATAAAGCGAGTAAAAATCGCGAGGGCGCCCAAAAAACTCACAGAAACCCACACCACAGGTAGGGAAAATTCTTTTAAAAAAAATTTGAAACTGGGCACTCTTTCATGCTCAATCACTTTTTGCCAAAAAATTCCTGCTAACCAAACCAAAATAATTAAACTTACAGCAATAAATGAGTGAGTGTGGATCACCGGCAGAAAAATGAAAAGAAAAGAAGAGATGCACAAGCCTAAATAGTTCTGCCAAGTTTTTAGAAAATACTTCTCCTGAATAAATAATTTAGCCAGGAGACTTAAAATGACCAGGCTCACCACTAAACCTATCAAAAGTGCTCTTTGTGGAATGAGCTGAGTGTGAATGACGTTTCCCCAAACATATCCTGCTCCTTCCTGTATGGTAAAGGATGTCGGTAAGACTTTTGCTTGACTTGATTTATCGAGCAACCACTGCCAAAGCCCTGTCCCACCGTTAAAGAAAAATAAAGCAGTTGCTAAGAGGCTTACCTTGAGAGACTTCACTAATTGAAAGTAAAAGAAAAGTAATAAAGGAAGCACTACTGTGGATGCCAAGAAAACGGGGAATAGAAACGCTACCCAATAATTCATTCCCAGCTTAAAAAGAACAGCCGAAAGCGCATTAATAACAAATGGATACGCAGGTAAAGCTGTGATCAATAAAGGGTGCACAGAAGGAAAAAACGTGCGAAAAGAAAAAGTACTCATCCAAGTGAGGTGCATCGCCCAATCACCATAAGCAGTTATATGACCAATAAATACTTGTCCGTCTTTGAAAGTGAAAACATGCAGGTAAAAAAACGCCCAGTACATTGTCCACGCACCAACAAGAGCTAAAAGCCAAACCCAATCTTTACTCTTCATGTAATTTCATGTACTCAATTGTCCTCTTAACCCCTTCACGAAAAGTGATTTGAGGAGCCCAGTTGAGGTGATCTTGAGCCAGTGAAATATCTGGCTTTCGGCGCATAGGGTCATCCTGAGGAAGTGGGTGGTATTCTGGTGCTGGTGCGACTATTCCATACATCTCCTTTACCAGTTCAGAAATAGTTTCAGCCGTAACTGCAACACTCATTTCTTCTGGGTTGCCCAGATTGAGTGTCAAGCCGGCGCCACTATCTAGAGAAGCATACAATAAAATACCTTCAACTAAATCGTCAACAAAACAATACGAGCGAGTTTGAGTGCCATCTCCAAAAATACGCATCGACTGTCCGCGCAAAGCTTGCATAATAAAATCTGGAACCACCCTTTTGTCAGCTGGGTTTATTCGTGGTCCATACGTATTAAAAATACGAACTATGCGAGTATCAAGTTTATATTTCTGGAAAAATATTCCAGTAATTGTCTCACCCAGCCTCTTAGCTTCGTCATAACAAGAACGTGGTCCATTGGGATTGACATTGCCCCAATAACTCTCCGGCTGAGGATGAATTTTGGGATCCCCGTATACTTCTGAGGTGCTCGCAAATAAAAAACGAGTTGTCGGGCTGTGTTTTTGCAAATAATCCAACAAATAATGAGTGCCGAAACTATTAACCAGGTACGTCTCAACTGGAAAAGTCTGATACAGTGGGGGGCTTGCTGGAGATGCAAAATGAAGCACTAAATCTGGCTTGTAATTTTGTGGCAGATACTTTTCTGCCTCTTGGCTGATGTCCGCTTCAATGAACGTGAACCTGGAACTAAAACTAGCATTAGACACTACATGTTCGAGATTGCTCTTTCTGCCCGATAGAAAATTATCAACACCAAGAACTTCGGCGCCAGCAGCTAAAAGAGCATCAACAAGATTTGAACCAATAAAACCAGCTGCACCAGTGATTAAAACTTTTTTTGAGAGAAAATACTCATGCATATGGTCTAATTGTAACATTAATTACAAGACCAAGATGCTGTATGATAAAAGTAACAGTATGTTCAAAAGAATGAGTCCGTTCCTGCCGCTTTTTCTCTTGTTGATCTTGGCAACGGCTGTTCGCTTACCCCTCTTGGGTGGCTCTTTTTGGCTTGATGAAGCGGCGCAGGCTTTAGAAAGTGCTCGACCGTTCAATCAACAACTCAATATTTTGAATGATTTTCAGCCACCTCTGATGCACTATATAGTCCACTTTGCATTGTTTGCCAGCAGTGAAGAGTGGTGGCTCAGAACGATCGGTGCCTTGTTACCTGCCCTTGGATCTATTGCAGCGACATACCTTTTAGCCAAAAAATTCTTTTCCACACAAACCGCCATACTTGCCACACTTCTACTAGCAACCTCTTCATTCCATATTTTCTACTCCCAAGAACTCAGGCCGTATAGCTTACCTGCGCTGTGGGCGGTGCTGAGCTGGTACTGCGTCCTCACACTTCTCACAACCAGAAAAAGTGGGTTTTTACTCACAATTACTTTTATAGCGACTAGCTTATTGGGACTCTATAGCTCGTATCTTTATATCTTTCTAAACTTATCACAAATACTCTTTCTTTTTATTTTCAAATCCAATGACTGGAAAAAATGGCTCGCAGCAAGCTGTGGAATCGGCCTAGGATTCCTGCCATGGCTACCAACTTTTTTGCAACAGCTTCAAGTTGGGCAATCATGGCGAACTCAATTACCA
>Ga0163147_10006112_pt1 | contig 14280 bp, 11 predicted proteins | sample OliLakLV19MP6G1_FD_148597 | JGI IMG/M metagenome (GOLD analysis project Ga0163147, IMG submission 148597) | Freshwater microbial mat bacterial communities from Lake Vanda, McMurdo Dry Valleys, Antarctica- Oligotrophic Lake LV.19.MP6.G1 | ecosystem: Environmental > Aquatic > Freshwater > Lake >...
CGCCCCACAATGATGGGATCATGAACGGGCGCATGTACGACACGACATTCAAACCGCCGCCCCATTCGATCAAACGGAGTGCTTCGGGTGGGAGCAAATCGACGTATGCCTCTAATCGCAGTGATACACCCGTGATCTGAACCCATAGACTGTACGCGATCAGCGGCGCAGCAACCCACCACCACGCGGAACGCCCTGCCGCGAGTCGATCAATCACCGGAAGCGCCCCGATCATCACGAACGGGATCACTTGAATCAGAAAGCGCGGCGGGAATGACAACCCGCCGAACCAATGCACCCCATTCAACCATGCGTAACCGACGGCGAACGTCAGCACCATGAGCAAAATCGCAGCAGGATAGCGGATTTGTCTACGCCGGAGCATCAGCGCCATACCGGGGATCGCTAACAGCAAAATCGGAGATGTTCCCCACACGCTGCCGCCCGGACTGATCAAATACGTGTGGAGCGCCGTCCAAAAGTATTCAGGCGATGCATCGGTGATGAATCGCAATACGTTATAGCGACCTCCCAACCCTGCCGCCGCGCCGTAAATCGCCAAGCCGACGAACACAGCAACAATCAGCGCAAGGATAAGTCCTCCGCCGAAGATCACACGCCGCCAGCTAACCCCGCGCACATTGGGCAGCGCAAGGATGAGCAGCGCGGGAAATCCCATCGCCGCCGACGCTTTGGTGAGAATTGCCGCAATAAGCGTGACCACGAGGGCAATCAACAGGGGGATTGAGCGGTAGCCTTTGAGTCGCAGCCGTTCGATGATCAACGCGGCGGTGAGCATCATCAGAAGCATCAGCGGTTCACGAAAGAACGATTTGCTGTACACCCACATCAGCGTACAAGCGGCAAACAGAATCGCCGTGAGAATCGCCGTGCGCTCTCGATAACCCAACGTGATCGCATAGCCGTAGAGGATACAAGCCGCCAACGCGCCAATAATCACATTGAGAAGGTAAACGGTTTGCACTAAGCCAAGCGGGGTGACTTTTGCCAGCAAGTACAGCGGCACAGCGGCGACAATTTGCAGCGGTTCGATATTGCCGCTTTGCAGCGGCAGAGGGTTAGTCGGGTCGAAGTTTTGCGGCGGGAACTGCCACGCAGAGAGATCAAGCAGCAGATCACCATGATCAACAACACTGCTCACAGTATCAAAAAGACGACGGGCATCACCGCTTTCAATATTGGCGCTGTACGTCGTCATGTATAAACTGGCGACGAGGACGAACAACAGCGCGAGTGTCCGAAGCCGTCCCCAGTTTTGCAAACGCATAGGTTAGCTGTTGCCGCCGCCGATCAGCCTATTCCGAATGCCGATCAAGCCTTTCAGGACACGCTGTGAAGCGGTGAGGTTATCCATTTGCTCCAAGCCAACTTCATAGGTCGATGCGCCCTGAAAAATTTTGCCGTCCCGTACCTGTAAATCGCCCATTGCCATCAGGGTATCGGCGTACATTTGCTTTTCGCCTAATTCTTGGAACACGTCCGCCGCGTTACGATAGCAGGTCACCGCCTGTTCTTTATCGCCTAACGCCTTGTAGACCTTGCCCATGTTGCCCAGAACCATCGCCGCACGTTTGGCATCGTTCTGGTTCTGGAAAACGCGCAGGGCTTCTTGCATCACATCAAGCGCCTGTTGATGTTCACCTAGCGCGTGATGCACCAACCCGATATTCACATTCATTTCGGCGGCGAGGTCTGGCAAATTTTCTGCCTCAAATGCCTCGTGCGCTTGACGAAACTGCTTGAGCGCCGCTTCGTATTCTTTTTGGTGGAACAGCTTCACACCTTGTTCTTGGAGTTGTTTTCCGTTGCTCACAGATTAATTCCTTCTTACATTGAAATGTTAAGGACGCTCTCACCGACTTTGCGTAACTTGTCGGCGGGCATTTGGCTGAACATAATGGCGATTTCGATGAAACCCAAATTGAGCGGATTTGCCGCAAATCGGCGAACTTCGTCGGGTAATTTGGTGAAGTGCTGCCATTCCTCACGGAGTAACAACCATTCGCCAAGATGACTTTGACTTTCCAGAAAATAGGGGATGTTCTTCTTGACAATGCTGGAAAGTACCGTCAATTCGTGCATAGGGGGAGGGAGTTCGCCCATTTCATAAGCATTGATTCGCTCGATGGGAAGCCCACTTTCCTCAGCAATTTGTTCAAGGGTGATGCCTAAATCTTCGCGGGCTATACGCAGCAGCGCCCCGATCATGCGGTTGCGAAGGGCAATATATTCTTGTTGGGCGCTCACTTTCTCGTCCCGGATGCCTTCAAGCGCATCCATGCCCCAGAAGTGACTCACGGGGACATCAACGTAATACGCCAACAGTTCCATTTGAGGCAGCGAGGGAACGTCATCGCCAAATTCCCACGATTCGATAACATTGGGGGTCGTTCGCAAAAGTCCCGCGCAATCTTCCAAGCTGCGACCCGCCTTGACACGCGCATCACGCAGCAGCACGCCGATCATTTTGCCACGAATGCGATACGATTCATCAAAGTCCATCGGCTTTGATGTGGGCTGAACATCTTCTTCTCCCCGCGCCTTCTTAAATCGAGCGGAAAAACCCTTCAGCATAGTTGCCCTCCCAGAAGTCTAGCGCGATCTTACACGTTTTTAGCGTAATCCACAATTCAGAAGCGCGCTATAATGGTTTAGTCTGCCCGGTGACTAGGTTTTAGCAATCTATGACCGCTTCTACGCAAGCACCCTATCTGAAAATCGCTCACGATCTGATGATTCGTTTGGGCACCCTTCTTGATCTTACGCGCCTCGTAGATGCAATCACGCTCGAAGTACGCTCCCTGACAGGCTGCGAACGGGTCGCTATTTTGCAAACGGACGAAGAAGAAGGACTTCTGGCGCTTGCGTTTACGGAAGGCATGTCTTTGTATGCCGATCAACCCGCGCTCAAAGCATGGAAAGCGGGTGAGTCTTATGCCAGCGCACCCGATGAGCATTTTGCGCTGGCGAAGACCGATGGCTTTTTCGGTGTTCCTATGCTCATCGAGTCGCGGCTCATTGGCGTACTGTTGATCGAGAATCCGTATACGGAAAAACCGATCCCGCAGGAAACACGCGATCTGCTCACGGTGATCGCACCGATTGCCGCCATAGCACTGCACAACGCCCGCCAGCACAGCACTACCGTGCAAAAGCTGGACGCCCGAATGCTTGAATTGAGCATCCTCAACCAGCTTGACCGCGAATTGAGCGATACGATTGACCTGCCCCACGTCTTTGATATGAGCCTCGATTGGGCGATGCGTTACACCAATGCAAACGCCGGTTCATTGGCGCTCTATAACCAGAACACGGACGAACTCAAGGTTGTGGTTGACCTCGGTTACGAAACAAGTTCCGAAAATATGGCGATCATGCGTTCCATGTCGAGCGGTGGCATCGCTCATCGTGTGGCGCTGTCGGCATTTTCGGAACTTGTCCCCGATGTGCAAGCAGACAAAGATTATCTCGTCCTGTCCAGCTCGATACGCTCACACATGTCCATTCCTGTGATGCGTGAAGATCGCGTGATCGCAGTGATTTCGGTTGAAAGCCGCAGAATTAACACGTTCACGGACGAACACCTGAGTTTTGTCGCAAAACTTGCCGCCCGCGCCGGAGTCGCCATTGACAATGCCCGCCTGTTCACAGAAACAGTACGCGAACGCGAAAAACTATCACACATCCTCAGTGAAGTCGCTGATGGGGTGGTCGTCATTGGCGACGATGAACGAATCATCCTCGTCAACCAGACGGCGCTAGGGGCGCTTCGGCTGTATCCTGATACCGATTACACAGGTCAACTGATCGCGGACGCCGTCGATGACACCAATTTCATCACCATGATGCGAGACGTGACACGTTTGCACAATAAAGCCCTCGCAGAGATCACGCTGCCGAACGGAAAAACCTATTACGTGGATTTTTCTCCGCGCCCGGACATCGGTTGGATCATCGTGATGAACGACATCACGCCGCTGCGCCAAACCGACCAGTTGAAACGTGACCTGATCGCCACTGTTTCGCATGATCTCAAGCAGCCGTTGAGCGTCATGAGCGGGTATCTTGACCTCGTGCAAATGAGTCAAAAATTAGACTCACGCGGGGAAAATTATGTCCGCATGATCGTGCGCTCAATCCACAACATGCGCCAGTTAATTGACGATCTGTTGGACTTGGCGAAAATTGATGCTGGTCTGGGAATCGAAATTGAGGCTGTAAAAATACATCAGGTCATCGATGAATGCTTAGAAGCCATTCGACGGCTTGCCGACGCAAAATCTATGCGTATTGATGTCAATATCTCGCGCAATCTTCCCTATATCGCTGGTGATCCTGCTCGACTGCTGCAAGTGTTCAACAATCTAGTGAGCAACGCCATCAAATATACGCCGCCCGAAGGGGTTGTCCGTATTTCGGCGGAATTAGCGGAAAGCACGCTCAGAATCAGCGTGAAAGACAGCGGAATCGGGATTAGCCCGGAAGATCAAGCCCGCATCTTTGATCGCTTTTACCGCGTGCGCCGCCCCGAAACCGAGAGCATCGAAGGGACGGGCTTAGGGTTGACCATCGTCAAAAAATTGGTCGAAGCGCATCATGGACAAATCGGGCTGGAAAGCTACATGGGTGAAGGCTCAACATTTTACGTGAGTTTACCGCTCTACGACCTCACAAAATAGGTAAAGCAAGAGGGGACATAATGTCCCCTCCTGCTTAGTTTACTTTGTCCGAGACAGGTTGTGCGTGGATTTGATCTTCACCGATTAACTCATCATGCCCATCGTCGTCTCTATGGTGATGAATTTGATAGGGTACAGTCGTCACAACGACACGCTCTAGCCCCGCCAGCGCAAGGTTGAAGATCAACGCGGTATTCTGATGGAGCGCCTGTTCTATGTAGCTATCCATCACCAAGTGACCCATAATGACATGCACGTAGCATTCCGGGTCGTTCGATTGCAGATTGAGAATGTACTCCCGCAGGGGTTCAGCCAGCAAGCGGTACGGCGACTCGATGACCACGAGGCGACCTTCCCCGATGCGTTTTTGCCACTTTTCCTGTACCACCGGAATTTTTTCCGGCTTCACACCAATATGGACAGCGTGCCAATCCTCTCCCATCGCTTTGGCAAAATTGACCATCCGTACCGTTTCGGCGTGAACATCGTCTACCAAAATCATGGTCTGCACATTGCGTTTCATCGTGTCGGGTTTGGCGCTGCTTTCCCAACTGAGCGCCTTCGCCACCTCTTTATAGTGGTGATGAATGCGGAAGAAGATAAACACCAGAGTTGGGATGAGAATTACAACAAACCACGCTCCGGTAGCGAATTTGGTCACGGCAAAGACCAGCATCACAACACCGGTAGACACCGCGCCAACCGCGCTGATGATCATCTTCGTGCGCCAGTTGCGGTCATAATGCATAGGCGCTTCTAAGCCCTGCACGACCTCACCCGGTTTCAACTTACCTACCCGCCGCAAGTGAATCACCATGCCCGCCTGTGAGATGGTGAAACTGAGGAACACACCCACCGCATAGAGCGGGATGAGCGCCGTTGTTCGCGCATCTGCAATGATGACGAGCAAAATTGCAAGTACCGACAGCACCACAATACCCCACGAAAACACCAGACGACCACCGCGATAAGTCAACTGACGGGGTAGAAAGCCATCCCCCGCTTGCAAAGCTGCCAAACGTGGGAAGTCGGCGTAGCTGGTATTCGCCGCCATCAACAGAATGAGTGCCGTACCTGCCAACAGCAAGATATGGAAAACGCTATTGTCACCGTAGATGGCATGTCCCATCTGGGAAATAACGGTTTCCGTCTCGCTCGGTACGGCGTGAATCTGGTTGGCGATGAACGTCACACCCAGAAACATCACGATCAGGATCGAACTCATCCACACCAGCGTAATAGCGGCATTCTTGCTGCGCGGTTCCTTGAACGCGGTGATCCCGTTCGAAATCGCTTCAATGCCCGTGAGCGCCGTACAACCACTGGAAAAGGCACGCAACACAAGAAATATCCCCAGTGACTCGATCACTTCATGCTGAATGGCGTCAACCCCTGTCACTTGATCTAGCGTACCCGTTGCGGCTTTGACGAAGCCAACGATGAGCGTCAAGAACATCATGCCAATGAAGAAGTAGGTTGGCACCGCAAATATACTGCCGCTCTCTTTCACCCCACGTAAATTGATCACCATCATAAAGATAATGACGGCGACAGCAATTTCTACACGGAACGGCAACAAGCCTGGAAAGGCAGACGTAATCTGCGCGACGCCGGACGAAATACTGACGGCAACGGTCAGAATGTAGTCGGTCAACAGTGCCGCGCCAGCAATTTGAGCGGGCGTCTCACCGAGGTTATCACGGGCGACAATATAGGCTCCACCCCCGTTGGGATAAGCAAAAATCGTCTGGCGATAAGAGATGGTCACGATAACGAGCAAAACAGCGATAGCAATCGCTATTGGAATGGATATGCTAAGTATGTTGCCACTAACCGCCCATGCGGCTGCGCCACCGCCCGTTGCGAGACCCAAGATCAGCAGAATTTCTTCGGTTGCATAAGCGGTGGAGGAGAGCGCGTCTGAAGCGAATACCGCCAAACCCACGGGTTTGCTGATCGCCTGATGGGGCAAATCTGCGGTTGATAACCGCTTGCCTAGAAGCAGGCGTCGTATGCTTTGCATCTAAACTTTTCCCTATTTTGAGGACGAGAGGATTAGATTGACCATTATATAGTATCTTTACGCGGACTTACAGGAATTTTGACTAAATTTTTATGTGACTCACTGGTTGATTTGACGATAGTCCTTGCGCGACGTATGCTCAACGTATGAAGAATCCGGCTATCACCTAAAAACTTTATTGGGGAATAGGCAATATGCTCAATCGTTATCGTAATTTCTCACGCACATCAAGAGGCGCATTTTGGGTCATTCTTGCTGCAATGGTGTTGATTGGCTTGTTCGCTTTCTTCACCTCAGAGGCTGGACGAACGATCAGCCTTGTATGCTGCGGGGGGATTGTGCTGCTGGTGGTCGTTGGGGCGGTATCTGAACGGGGCATGAATAGACCCAGATGAGCAAACAGGTTTCTTTCCAGTACCCTCCCTAGCCATTCGCCTCTCTCTGAAATCAGCCTTTGCGCCAATTTGACTCGACGTTGTGGGGCAGACTTTCGCCTTTCCATTACCGATAAACAGGTTATCTTTGAATTTGATATTCCACTAGGGATCGGGTAAAAAATGAAACAATTCTCTACTCTACAGCTTTCAGTCTCTCCCCCATTCGCTTATCTGACGCTGAACCGACCCCAGCAGCGCAACGCGATCAGTTTTCAGATGATGGGCGAACTGCTCAATGCGGTTATGCAAATCAATGCACTTCCGGCGGAAATTCGCGCTGTCGTGATCAGCGGCGCGGGTGGCAACTTTTCCGCTGGCGCAGACATCAACGACTTGCAAGCGTCCGCAAACCTGAGTCCAGAAGAACAGGACGCCCCTCTTACACTGTATGACCAAGCTCTGAGCTTACTCAACCAGTCGCCAAAGGTCATCATAGCGAAGGTTGAAGGCGTTGCGCTCGGTGGTGGGTTTGGACTCGTATGCGTAGCCGATATTGCCATTGCCAGCACCACTGCCACGTTTGGCTTACCAGAAGTACGGATCGGGCTTGTTCCAGCGATGATCGCGCCTTACGTGATTCAGCGCATCGGCATCACACGGGCGCGGCTGCTGATGCTCACAGGGACACGCTTCGATGGTGTGAGCGCCCATGAATACGGCTTGGTGCATGAGGTTTGCCCGGAAGAAATCTTGGACGAGTGCGTCAAGACGATCCTCGATCAAATCCGCCAATGCAGCCCGATTGCCCTTGCCGCCTGCAAACAATTGATTCATACGGTAGCAAGTCAATCGCTAGAGGACTCGCGCTCCTATCGCGCACGCCTACTAAACAACCTTATCCAGAGTGAGGAAGGTCAAGAAGGGTTGAGCGCCCTCAGGCAGCAACGCTCACCAACATGGGCAAACGGTTTATAGAGATCAAACTGGCTGTAACACTATTGAACGTCACAAAGACCAATCATCATGTCATATAAGACAGCGGGTATCTGCTCATCACAGGCAGGTACTTGATTTCGGCGGCGACAGTCCGTATGGGGTAACATTACTCGATGTTCAGGCGTCTGACGTAGAGTAAGCGGGCAATTCGACGCTTTGCGCGGCTCACCTACCAATCTATTGGAGGCACAGATGGCGTTTTTCAAGTCTTTCAAGACAGTTTTCGTATTGCTGATCGTCGCTCTTCTACTCGTGGGCGTTTCGGTCACTGCACAGGACAGCGGGGTTTTGCGTGTGGGCATGAATGCCCCTGTCGTACTCGACCCCGCTTTACACACCAATGATCCCGAAACGGCGCTCAACCGGGCAATTTATGACTATCTGGTCGAAGTCAGCCCAGAAGCAACTATCGTGCCAAATCTGGCAACCGAATGGACGATCAGTGAAGATGGTTTGACCTACACCTTCACGTTGGCGGAAGGTGTCACCTTCCAAGATGGTTCGGCTTTCACTTCGGCTGATGTCGTCTATACGTTCAACCGCCTGAAGGAAGTTTCATCGCCAGCGATCAACCTGCTTGGCACATTTGAAGTATCCGCTCCAGATGAATCAACGGTTGTGTTCACCATTCCCAGCGTCAATGCTGATTTCCTCTATGGTGTGGCGGCGCGTCAAGCCTTGATCGTCAAGGATGGGCAAACGACACCGAACACGATTGTTGAAGGCGATAATCCGTTCGTCAATTTCAATGGCACGGGCGCGTTCATGCTCACCGAGTTTGATCCCGGTGCGCGTGCGGTCTTTGCGGCGAATCCGAACTACTGGCAAGAAGGCGTCGTGTCACTGGCGGGGATGGAACACATCTATATTGATGATGCAGTCGCACAAGTGGACGCGCTTTTGAGCGGTGAACTCGACTTCATCTTCAAAGTACCAAGCGGGCAAATTAACCGTTTGGAAGGCGTGGAAGGTGTCAACATCCTGCAAATCGCCACAAGCCAACATCCGGTGATTCGTCTCCGCACCGATGCGGGTTCGTTAGGTGCAGACGTGCGCGTGCGTCAGGCGCTTAAGTTTGCGACGGATCGTGATTTCCTAAACGAACTGCTGCTCGAAGGGCGCGGCGTCGTCGGCAACAATGACCCGATTGCCCCTGTGTTCTCGTTCTTCTATGACGGGGCGATTGAAAATCAGCCGTATGACCCCGCACAAGCGTGCGCCTTGCTCACCGAAGCGGGCATGAATCCGCTTGAAGCAACTTTGTACGCACCGAACGCCTTTGAATACCCCGACCTTGCAGCGGCGCTCCAACAAATGTGGGCGGAAACAGGCTGCATCAACGTGGATATTCAAATCCGCGAAGAAGGTTACTACTACGATACGACCAACCCGGATAACTATTTCGATGTGCAGTTGGGCATCACCGGATGGGGCGCTCGTCCTTCGCCGCAGCTTCTTTTGAGCGAAGCGTATGTCGAATCGGGGATTGCAACGGGTTTCAACGAAAGCCGCTTCACAACGCCCGAACTTGAAGCGTTAGTCGTACAAGCCCGTGAAACAACGGATAATGACGCCCGACGCGCCATTTACGAACAGGTCAGCGCAATTTTCCGTGACGAGGGATCGATCATCATCCCCTACTTCGCCCCCCTGTTCGGTGGAACGAGCGCCCGCGTCGAAAACCTGACGATGGCGCCCTTCCCCGGCTTGACCGACTTCCGTACTGTTACTCTCAGCAGCTAAATAACCTTGTAGGGGCGCAGCATATGCTGCGCCCCTACGAAACTGGCTCATGGCTATCCCCACTTCCGAAATATCTACAACTACCCCAATACGACGCCGATCTGCCGCGCTCACCAGCGCGATCCGCCAGCTTATACGCCGTCCGCCCACGTTGATCGGATTGGTGATTGTGCTTGTATTCGTGATGATCGCTATTTTCGGATCAACGATTGCACCGCATCGCTTTGACACGATCATTCGCGGCGCGGCGCGTTTACCCCCATCCGCTGAATACCCGTTCGGGACAGATCGACTGGGACGAGACGTATTAAGTCGGGTGTTATGGGGCGCACGCGACATTATTGTGCTGCCCACCGTGACAACACTTTTATCGGTGTTCTTTGGTGCAGCGATTGGCATGACGCTCGGTTATGTTGGCGGCTGGCTGGATGATGTCGTATCCCGCGCCCTCGACAGCCTGTTAGCGATCCCCGCGTTGATTCTGGCGCTGGTCATGCTTGGCACCATTGGACCTTCTGCGATTGGCATTGTGATCGTTGTGGTCGTTTTGTACACGCCGATTGTCGCCCGCGTCGTTCGCAGCGCAACGCTGAGTCTTCGCACAGCAGGTTACATCGAAGCGGCGAAACTGCGCGGCGAATCCACAACCTATATCCTATTCCGCGAGATTCTTCCCGGTGTACTGCCCGCGTTGGTGGTTGAAGGGTCGTTACGCTTCACCTATGCGATCTTCTTGACCGCTTCGCTCGGTTTTCTCGGCTTGGGTGTACAACCTCCGTCACCAGACTGGGGGCGCATGGTCAATGAAGCCCGCGACTCGTTCGCGCAAACCCCCTGGGCGCTGTGGTATCCCGCTGGAGCGATTGCCCTGCTCGTGATCGGTGTGAATCTGCTTTCGGACGGCTTACGTCGCATTTTCCGATATGAGGGTCAACTTGGATGACGACAATTATTCAGGCTGAACATCTTTATCTTGATTACAAGCTCAACAACGAGTGGGTCAATGCACTGCACGATGTGTCGCTGGCGATTAACCCCCTCGAAATTCACGGGTTGGTCGGGGAAAGCGGCAGCGGTAAATCGACTCTTGCGCTGGCGTTGATGAATTATCTTGCGCCCAATGCCCGCATCAGTGACGGAACGGTCACGTTTGACGGTGACGATTTGAGCAGCAAGTCGGCTAAAGAGATGAGCAAAATCTGGGGACGCCATATCAGCCTTGTCCCGCAGGACTCGTTGGCGGCGCTCAATCCATCGCATCGTATCGGTGAGCAAATTGCCGAAGTCACGCGCTTGCACGAGGGGTTATCAAAAGCGCAAGCGTGGCAGCGTGCCATTGATATACTGCGACGTGTCAAAATTGCTGATCCCGAAGGGGTAGCAAGACGCTACCCGCATCAACTCAGCGGCGGAATGCAGCAGCGCGTCACGATTGCGATGGCACTCAGTACACGCCCGCGCTTACTCATTCTCGATGAGCCAACTACTGCGCTTGATGTCACGACGCAAGCCGTCATCATCGACCTGTTCCGCGAACTCATCCGCGATAATCAGGCGGCGGCTTTATATGTCTCACACAATCTGGGTTTGGTGGCTCAGTTGTGCGATCATGTGACCGTGTTATATGGCGGTGAAGTCATGGCGTCCGCGCCGGTTGTCGATTTATTCAAGCGCCCGATTCACCCGTATACGATCAGTCTGCTGGCGAGTTTGCCCCGCCTCACCGAAGGCGTGGAAACCCGCTTGCCCACTATTGAAGGTACAGCGCCTTCTCTGGCAGATCGTCCGCACGGATGCGTATTTGCGTCCCGTTGTCCCGTTGCGCTGCCGCTGTGCCACGAGGTCAAGCCGCCGCTGGAAGTGATCAGCGAGGGGCGATTGGTCAAGTGTCATCGCTGGCAGGAAATTGCCAGCGGCGAACTCACCCTCGACACTGCGCCCAAAGCAGAAGTGATCTCCGCGCCGCCGCGTGATTCTTATGTGCTAACAGCGAAGGACATGCACAAGTCGTTTGGTAAACCGTCGCTGATGGATCGCGTAACGATGCGGCAAGCGCAGGTCGTGCGGGCTGTCGATGGGGTATCGCTTCGTATCCTCGAACGGTCAACGTTGGGAGTCGTCGGGGAAAGCGGAAGCGGCAAAACGACATTGGCACGGCTGATCGTCGGTTTAGAAACGGCGGACAGCGGCGACATGGAACTGCTTGACGTACCGCTCCCGAATGCGCTGGATCAGCGCACGCCAGAACTGCTGCGCGGCTTGCAGATGATCTTCCAGAACCCGAATGATGCGCTGAATCCGTATCAGACCGTCGGATCGCAAATCGCCCGCACGATCAAGCGGCTAGGCGATAAATCGCTGACGAAAGAGGCGATCAACCTGCGCGTAATCGAGCTTCTAGGCGCGGTCAGCCTTCCGCCGGACTACGCGACTCGCTATGCCAATGAATTGAGCGGCGGTGAGAAACAACGAGTCGCCATTGCACGCGCCTTTAGTACGAATCCCGCGATGGTGCTTGCCGATGAACCCACTTCTTCGCTTGATGTGTCGGTGCAGTCGGTGATTCTCAACCTGCTCAAAGATTTGCGGGCGCAAAACGGCGCGTCCTACCTGCTCATTTCGCACGATCTCAATGTGGTCAGCTACCTTGCCGATTGGATCGTAGTCATGTATCTGGGCGAAATCGTTGAAGAAGGAATGCCGGATGCCGTTTACAAAGCGCCATCGCACCCCTACACCGAGGCGCTTTTGTCCGCTATCCCGATTCCCGACCCCACAGCGCAAACCAAGCGCATCCGGCTAGAGGGCGATCTCCCTGTCGAACTGCCAAAGGGCTGTCGATTTCACACACGTTGTCCCCGAAAAATCGGTGCGATTTGTGAGACGACTGCCCCACCCTATCGGGACGCGGGCGACGGTCACATGATCCGCTGTCATATCCCGGTTGAAGAATTGGCAATTTTGCAGCACACCCTACCGGAGAAAGCCTAGATGCTCCGTTACCTTGTCCGACGCATTCTATTGTTAGCGGTGACACTGCTCATCACCTCAGCGGTGATTTTCGCGCTCACGCAAGTGCTGCCCGGTGATGTGCCGCGCTTGATATTGGGGCGTGATGCTCCCGCGCAAGCGGTTGAAAATTTGCGCGAACAACTGGGTTTGAACGAGTCTGTGCCGCAGCAGTACATCAACTGGCTGACAGGATTCGTTACAGGCGATTGGGGAACATCATTCACAGGTGGCAACTCGCCTATTCGCCCGCTGGTGATGGATCGACTGAGCAATTCGCTGAGACTCGCTCTGCTGACGCTCGTGATCAGCGTGCCAATTTCAATCACGCTAGGTGTCATTGCCGGATTGCGTGAAAACTCGTGGATCGACAGCCTGATCTCGATTCTCACGTTGTCTGTTGTCGGCTTGCCGGAATTCGTCACTGGCTTGATTCTGATCAACGTGTTCTCGCTCGGTTTGGGTTGGTTTCCCGCCAGCGCCACTGCACCGAACAGCGCCAGCTTCGGTGAGTGGATTCGCCAGTTGATTTTGCCCGCTCTGTCAGCATCGTTCGTCCTGATGGCGTACATCGTCCGCATGACCCGCGCTGGTGTGATTGACGAACTCAAAAAGCCGTATGTACGCACGGCGATCCTGAAAGGCGTGCCGCAAAATCAGGTGATCATTCGCCATGTGATGCGAAACGCGCTGCTGCCAACCATCACCGTGATCGCGGTCTCGTTCGGCTGGCTGATCGGCGGCTTGATCGTGATCGAGAATGTGTTCAGCTTTCCCGGCATAGGTCGATTGATGACCGCCGCCGTTGAGCGTAAGGACATTCCGCTGATGCAAGCCGTCGTCATGGTGACGATCTTCTTTTTCGCCGTGTCTAACCTCGCCGCCGATCTGGTTTATGCGATGCTCAACCCAAGAATAAGGTTAGAATAAAGAAAAGACTCAACGCAAAGACGCGAAGACGCAAAGGCGCAAAGTGAAGGAGTAGAGGTAATGCCGTTATACGATTACCGTTGTGCCAACGGACATAACTTTGAAGCACGGCACGGATTCAATGACCCCGCGCCCGCTTGCCCTGTGTGCGCTGAGGCGAACGTCCAGCGCGTGATCACCTCCGCGCCGGGAGTCATGCAGGGCATGAACGCCAACGTGAGCAAAAACGCCAGCAAAGCCGAATTACAATCCAAGTGGGGAGAAGAAGCGCCCAAACTGCGCGAAAAGCTGGTGAGCAAACTAGGCGAAGAAGCGGTCAATAAGCACGCGCCCACTTTAAACACAAAGTACGATTAACCACAGAGAACACGGAGGACACAGAGAAATTAGTTACTCACCTTACGCAGATCGTTATTTCTGACCCCACTCCCGACCCCTCCCCGAATTCGAGGAGGGGAGCAAGCAGACTCCTGTTTGCGCCCTCCCCTGAATTCGGGGGAGG
>Ga0163147_10006119_pt1 | contig 14277 bp, 14 predicted proteins | sample OliLakLV19MP6G1_FD_148597 | JGI IMG/M metagenome (GOLD analysis project Ga0163147, IMG submission 148597) | Freshwater microbial mat bacterial communities from Lake Vanda, McMurdo Dry Valleys, Antarctica- Oligotrophic Lake LV.19.MP6.G1 | ecosystem: Environmental > Aquatic > Freshwater > Lake >...
GGGGGGGGGGCAATAAAAGCGTCGTTTACATGGGAATGCGGTTTTGAAAGAGGACGATGAAAGTGAGTAGTCAACAATGAAGGGATTGATCCTGAGCGGCGGCAAAGGCACGCGCCTGTACCCGCTGACTTACACCCGCGCCAAACAGTTGATCCCGGTGGCAAACAAGCCCGTGTTGTACCGCGTGATCGAGACGATCCGCGATGCGGGTGTCACCGAAATTGGCATTGTGATCGGGCAGACGGGCGAGGAAATCAAAGCGGCGGTTGGCGATGGTTCAACGTGGGGAGTCCGTATCACCTACATCTCACAGGATGAGCCACGCGGGTTAGCACACGCCGTCAAAATTTCCCAAGACTTTATTGGCAGCGCACCGTTTGTCATGTATTTAGGCGATAACGTCATACAGGGTGGTATAGCATCGTTGATCGCAGATTTCGCCAATCACCTTGATCAATGGAACTGCCAGATCGTTTTGAAAGCAGTAGAGGATCCGTCGTCGTTTGGCGTAGTCAAACTGCGTGAGGATGGTTCAATTGAGCAGTTGGTCGAAAAACCCAAAGTGCCACCGAGTAATCTGGCGCTGGTAGGCATTTACATGTTCGACTCTCATATTTTCGAGGCTGTCAACAGTATCCCCCCTTCGGGGCGCAACGAGTACGAGATCACGGACGCGATTCAGTGGTTGATCACGAACGGCTACACGGTGGTGCCGCATGTGCATCAAGGGTGGTTTATCGACACAGGCAAGCGCATTGATATGATCGAAGCGAACGCGCTGGTGCTGGACGAAATGATCCCATCCATTGCGCTGGACGCCGTGATCGAAAACTCGCAGTTAGATCGGCGCGTGACGGTTGAAGCGGGCGCACGGATCATCAATAGTGTCGTGCATGGTCCTACGATCATCGGGGAATCGGCGGTGATTGAGGATAGCTATGTGGGACCCTACACCAGCATCTATCACCATGCCCGTATTTCCCACTGCGAAGTCGAGCGGAGCATCATCCTTGAACACAGTCAACTCTCTAATCTGGATGTGCGCGTGTATGGCAGTTTGATCGGGCGGAATGCCACCGTGCAAAAGAAGGATGACAAACCGAAAGCCCTCACGCTGAACATTGGCGATCACAGCAACGTCTGGATCGTCTGACGATAGACCACGACGAACGAACAGCAAATTGGCGATCACAGCAACGTTTGAATTATCTAAGGATATAGCATTGGACAAGAAAGATATAAAACTCATCGCCATTGATGTTGATGGCACACTCTTGAACAGCAAGCAGGAAATGACTCCGCGTGTTGAAAAGGCGCTCCGTGACGCGATTGATCAAGGCGTGATGGTGGTGTTTGCGACGGGCAAAACACGTAATGCGGTACAGGCGCACATCAAGAAGCTAGACCTCAACGCGCCGGGCATTTTCGTGCAGGGCTTGGTCGCTTATGACACGGACGGCAAGCTGATTCACAACCAGACGCTTGAGCCGCGAGTCGCCCGACAGGTGATCACCTTTGCGGAAGATCGCGGTTTTGCGCTGCTGGCGTACAGCGGGTCACGTATTCTCGCCAAGACGAACAACAAAGAACTTACAGAATCGATCACGAAATATCACGAGATGCCGCCGGAAGTCGTCGGCGCTCTGCAAAACCTGCTCATCGACACGCCGATCAATAAACTGATGGCGGTGGGTGACGCTCACGGAATCAAGTCGCTGCGCTGGCAGCTTAACGCCATGATCGGCAGCAATTGTAAGTTGGTACAGGCGGCGATCCCCGAAATGCTGGAGATTCTGCCTCCGCAAGGCTCGAAGGGGACGGCGCTCAAAGTGGTGTGCAAGCACTACAAGATTTCCGCCGATCACGTATTGGCGATTGGCGATGCTGAAAACGACATCGAAATGATCCAGTACGCGGGAATCGGTGTGGCGATGGGCAACGCCGAGCAAAAGGTCAAAGACGCGGCGAAATACACTGTCGCCAGCCATGATGAAGACGGAGTCGCAGAGGCAATCGAACGGTTTGTCCTCAAAGCAAAGCCAATGCCAGAAAAAGAACCAGATAAAGAACAAGAAAAGAAGTTAACCACAGAGGACACAGAGAAAAAAGAAGAAAAGAAAGAAGAAGGGGCGAGCTAAGGATGAAGAATATCCTCGTCACGGGCGGCGCGGGATTCATTGGCAGCGCGTTCGCCCGTTACATGACGGAAAGTTACCCCGACTACAACATTATCGTGTTGGACAAGCTGACTTACGCGGGCAATGTCGATAACCTGCTGCCGATCAGTGATGAGCCGAACTATCGCTTTGAACGTGGCGACATTGCGGATCGCTCGGCGGTGGTGAAGGCGCTTCAAGCGCACGACATTGATACAGTGGTCAATTTTGCCGCCGAAAGCCACGTAGATCGCAGCATTCTGGACGCGGACGCCTTCATTCATACGGATGTGGTCGGCGTGTACATCATCCTTGATGAAGCGAAAAAGCATGGTGTGGGACGCTTTTTGCACGTCTCTACCGATGAAGTCTACGGCGACGTTGAGGAAGGGTTTTCGGTTGAAACGGATTCGTTTGCGCCGAACAGCCCCTACGCGGCAAGCAAGGCGGGCGGCGAATTGATGGTGCGCTCGTACCATGTCACGCACGGCATGAACACGGTGATCACGCGGGGCAGCAACACCTTCGGAGAGTATCAATACCCCGAAAAACTACTCCCGTTCTTCATCACCGAAGCGCTAGACGATCACCTGCTCCCGCTGTACGGCGATGGAATGCAGGTGCGCGATTGGCTGTATGTACAAGATCATGTTACGGGGATTGATGTTGCGCTGCACAAGGGCGTTTCGGGTGAAGCGTACAACATCGCCGGGGAAGACTCGCGTTATAACATTGATGTTGCGAAACGGATGCTTGATCTGCTTGGCAAGCCGGAATCACTGTTGAAGCACGTCCCTGACCGTGAAGGGCATGATCGCCGCTACGCGATGAACTGCGACAAACTCCGGGCGTTGGGCTGGGAACGCGCTTACTCGTTTGACAGTGCGATCAAGCTGACGGTAGATTGGTATCGCAACAGCGAATGGTGGTGGCGCAAGATCAAGACGGGCGAGTATCTGGAATACTACAAGCGTCAATACGCGGCACGCCTCGCAGCAGCGGAGTAAGTAAAGACAACCTCACCCCTTAGTCCCCTCTCCACGTGGAGAGGGGAAAATCTGCTTTCGTGTTCAGCCAACTCAACCCTATTCGTCCATCTTCTTAATCAATTCGTTCACCACAAACTCAATGGCAGGATTATGAAAGATGAGATGGACATGCTGTTGAGCGCGTAGGTTAAAGGTGGCAATGTAGTCCCCTTATAGCGATAGCTCGGCGCGTTCCATTTGACCTGCTCTGTGATGTTCGGGTTGACGCCTTTAATAATCGCTCGAAGCGCCTCTACTTCGGCTTTGAACGGGTGATCGAGGGCAGCCATATATTCATCTACGGTTTCGCGCTTTTTCGCCATATCAATTTCCTATGAATGAGGGTCAAAAAGCGAACGGATCGCCCTGTTCGTCTAAGCCGAGCGCGTCGCTCATGAGGATCGCGCCTTCGTTCGCTTGTGGCAGTCGGTTGAGATACTTTTCGGTGATAGAGACGTTGCTGTGACGCAGCAAGCGGCTGATCTTCTCGATGGGGACACCCGCATGTTGCAGTGTTCCGGCAACCGAACGGCGTAAGTCGTGCGGGGCAACGTGACCGATTCCCGCGTCAGTGGATGCGGCATCAATGATCACCCAGATACCGTTCGGCGTCAGCCCATAGCGGCTGATTCCGCCACCCTTCCAGATGCGTCGCAGCAGGGGTGACGCCCCCATAGGCGGGTGATCAGTAGCGCGAATGGCGTTATGCCAATGCTCCAACGCCAGAATCACGGCACGCGGCATATCAATCGAGGCGGTCTTTTTGCCCTTGCCATGCACACGCAGCACGGCGCGGTTATTCTGCTGGCTGATGTCTTCCCAGCGGACAAGCGACAATTCTTCACGACGTAATGCCATCGTACACAGCATGGTCATGATCACGTTATTGCGAAGTGACTGGTTACTGCTGTTGGCGATGTTCCGCGCAGAAATCATCATCATCCGAATTTCATCCGTCGAAAGCCAGCGCCCCTGTCGCTGACCGTCTTCGGCACGCGGCATTCTAACGCGGCTCATGGTGGCGGGAACGTAATCATCAACCCAGTTGGCTTCTGCCAGAAGCCCCGCCAGCGTAATGATCGAGGCGCGGGCTTGCATCAAGGCTTGTTTACCCTGCCCACGACCTAGCAGCAAGCCTAACCATGCCCGTAACTGAGTCGCGCTGAGGATGTTTCGCAGTACGGGGATAGGCAGCACACACATGCGTTGAATTCGCATTGCGCCGGTGGTGGGCTTCATCCCTGCCAAATCAACCAGATATTGATCAACCCAGCGGAAATAAGCGCGATGCGTGTGACGGCTGCCTGCCTGACCGGGCAAGACCGCCGCAAAGTTAAAAGTCATGCCCTCAGCAGGGATGATCTCGATGTTTTGACGCTGTAAGTTACTCATTGTGTGCTGATTATATGCTCAAACCCTAGAAAATGGGGAGGTCTACCTCTATTAACAGCACTAAAGTTGAACATTCGATATAATGAAGGCAGATGACTATTTGATCCAGAGTATTGATGTATGTGCGCGCAAATTTTCTGGCAAGACCTAAAAAACATTCTTAATCAAGATGCTCCCCCCGACGCGGAAACGTGGAAGCATGTGCGCGACATCGTGCGATCATTGGAAGATGAAGTCCAGTCTAATAATAAAATCCTTGAACAGTTCATGAATATTTTTCTTTCCAGCAGCGTCGCTCAAAGTTTGACCGAATTTGACGGGACGATCTACCAGATTAACGCGAAAGGCGCAGAACTCGTCGAGTACACACGCGAGGAACTGGTCGGTAAGCGGTTCATCGATCTGCAAGTGTACGCTGATCCTCAGCAGCGAAAGCAGATGCTCGACACGCTGCTGCGTGAAGGACTTGTACGCAATGTTGAAGTAGAACTTCGAGCAAAATCTGGCAAAAGTGTCATCCTCATTATGAATTGGGACATCTTCGTTTTAGACGAGCGCAAGTATATCCTTTCCACATTCTATGATGTAACCCACTTTAGGAACAGCGAAATACAGTTCCGTCAAATGCACGTCATTGCACAACGACAAGCACAAGAATCGGCACTTCTGCACCAAGTACGAACGGTACTCGCGCAAACTGTTGACTTACCCACGATGATCCATGCGGTTGTGGAAGGCATTGTAGACACATTCGGCTACGAACTTGTGAGTCTGTACCTGATTGAAGACAATACGCTGGTTTTGCAACATCATCATGGCTATCACAACGTCATTCCGCGTGTCCCCTTGTATCGCGGGATCACGGGACGTTCTGTACTCACCAAACAGCCAATTTTAATCACGGATGTGAGGACTGATCCCGACTTTTTAGGCGCAATACCGGGAGTCCTCTCCGAAATCAGCGTGCCGTTGATGCTCAAAGATGAGGTTGTGGGCGTATTGAATGTCGAAACGACGGATAATATCGTTCTTTCAGAAGCCGACCTGCGCGTCATGGTCGCCTTGGGCGAACATATCAGCATATCAATGCAGCGGGCGCGGTTGTATTCCAACATTTCGGAAAGTGAACGGAACGCACGTCAACAGCGGCTGTTTGCGGAAGCCCTGCGCGATACGGCTGCCGGGTTGAACGCAACGCTTGAACTTGACCCGATGATCGAACTCATCTTGAAAAATATTCGCCACGTCATGCCAGAATTTCAAGCGGCGCGGATTGCATTTGTGCGTGCGAATAAGTTACAGGTTGTCGCACAGCGCGGCTACCCTGATGGCACCTTCAAAGACCCGATCAATGTGAAAGATTTAGACAGCATTGAAGAATTGATCCGCACGCAGAAAGTTTGCATTTACCGCGACTGCTGGGAACATCCGGGTCGATTGGTAGGAACCCCGTTGGACTGGGTGCGCTCGATCATCGCCGCTCCGGTCATCTTCGAGCGGCGAGTCATCGGTATTATCTATCTGGATAGCAATACACCCAACACGTTTGACGACATCCATGCAGATTTGCTGAAAGCGTTTGCCGACCAAGCCGGAATCGCGCTGCAAAAAGCACAGTTGTACAAGCGATTACGCCGCCAAACGAAAATGAGGATGCGTCAGGCAATGGAATATGGGCGGCGCGTGACTGAAACGCGGGCGAAGTTTGGAATCGCTATTTCGCATGAGTTCCGCACTCCCCTCACAACGATCCAGACTTCTGCTGACCTGATGCGCTTGTACGATGACCGCTTGACGCCAGCACGCCGCCGCGATCTGCTGGGCAAAATTAACACACAGGTGAAGCATCTGACTCATTTGCTAGACGATATTATGCTGTTGAGCCGCTCTGAAATGATCGGCGTGCAGTTGAACCAAACCCTCATTGACCTTGACCAACTTTGCCACGATGTCGCCGCTGAAATCCAGTGGATTGCCGGGGATAAGCATCGCATCATCTTCATCGGGGACGGGTTGTGCCAGAATGCAACGCTCGATGAAGACCTCATGCGGCGTGTGTTGATCAACCTGCTGACGAATGCCATCAAGTATTCTCCCGAAGGCGGTAAAGTGCTGTTCACGCTCAACCGCGAGGATAATGACGCGGTGATAGAAGTGACGGATCACGGCATTGGCATTCCGGCAGCCGACCTTGAACGACTGTTCCACACGTTTCACCGTGCGGGCAACGTGGGTTCGATACCGGGAACAGGGTTAGGCTTAACACTGGTCAAACAGGCGATTGAGCTTCAAAGTGGAACTATCCGTGTCGAAAGTACCGAAGGAGTGAGGACAACCTTCACGGTACGGATGCCCCTTTCTCCGACTAAAGTCTGAGAAAGAGTCCGCCTTTGGCTCTTTGTGACCCCATGCTATCTATAGTATATTTAGGTTGCATGTGAAGGGCAGAGCGTGTGCCTTTTGCCGAGGGGGAAATGATCACGATGAACGAACAAGCAATCCGTAACGCGGCAGACCACTATATGTTGTCGCTGGCAGAAAACTCTACGCGCTTCCTAGAACAATTCGCGCCGAACGCATGGATGGAAGATGCCGATGGAACACAGCATCGCGGACATAACGCGATTGTGGCGCACGTCTCGATGTGGCTGTCGGGCTACCGTTCGATTCAGTTCACAACGGAACGTATCGTTATCGCTCGTGATCAAGCAGCCGTGCGCTGGAAGGCAAAAGGCATCACCTGCACCGGACATCGGGCAGTTTTTGGGGGCATGAGCATCCTACGCTTCGACTCATCGGGGCGCATTCACAGCGCCCGCCAATATCAAACCGAGATTCTGGCACAAACCGCGTAAACGACCCCGCCCTGCCCTCACTCAATTCAGGGAGGGGACAAACATCTTTCGTGCTTTCTGTATACAAAAATTTCTATGAGCGAAGGGCGACTGAAAAGGTCGCTCTTTTTATTCTGGCGCGTGGAACAGCGGTAACTCTAACCAGAAGATAGAACCACCCGATTCGGGACAGACAACGCCGATAGTTCCACCATGCAGCATAACCATATGCTTGACAATCCATAAGCCCAAGCCGGTACTGCTTTCATTGCCGGTTGGGATGTTGCTTGACTTACCAAACTCTTTGAACAGGCGATCTCGCTCCCCTTCAGGAATGCCGGGACCTTGGTCGGCAACGTGGAAACGCACAGAATCGGTCAAGACTTCTGTCCAAACGCTGACCGTAGTCTCTCTGGGGCTGTACTTGATGGCGTTGCCGACGAGATTATTCAGCATTTGGATGAGACGCGAGGGGTCGGCATAGGTAACACCGGGAAGGCTGCCCATTGCAAGGGTGATCGCTTTTTTGGAAGCCCCAAGGTTGAAAGGTTCAATCACACGGGGGACGATTTCAGCCGCCTCAACTGCCCTTCGTTGAAGCTCGATTTGACCATCCTGACACGCCGCCATATCAAGGAATTCCTCAATAATGCCGTTCATGTTATAGACCGTATTTTGCAGCATATCGAGCAGGTCAGACGAATTCGGATCATCGACCAACGAATCGCGCAGCAGCATTTCAACCAGATGAATGTTCATGAGGGGCGATTTCAAATCGTGCGAAGCGATTCGCAAAAGATGGTCTTTCAAGTGTTGTGCCGCCTCAAGTTCGGCGATGGCATGTTTCTGGAGATCCATCATACGCTTGAGTTTAAGTTGTGTATCGACCCGTGCTAAAACGACTTCTACATCAATCGGTTTCGTGATGTAATCGTTCGCCCCAAGCTGCAAACCGCTGACAATATCGCCTGTTTGCGAAAGCGCCGAAATAAGGATGACCGGAACTTGCATCATTCGGGGGGTTTTCCGCATAATCTCAAGGGCTTCAAGCCCGCTCATCCTCGGCATCATAATATCCAAGAGGACGAGATCAATAGGTTCGCTTTCGAGGATGGAAAAAGCGGCGTGTGCATTGTCCGCATCGCGCAGGTCATGCTGGTTTTTGAGGATGCGCGTCAATAGCGTTCTGTTGACGACTTCATCATCAACGATGAGAATTTTTGCTTTGGTGTCTTGTGCGTTCATGAGTGCAGATGCAAAATCAGAAGGGATCATTGTGATCTCAAGATGGCGTTCTTATAAAATAAAGATAGCGCACTAAAGGCTAATATTTAATTCACCTTTTGTGAAATTTAAGTTTGAAAATGCTCTTTTGTCAATGCGGGGGAGTTTATCTGATTTGGAAACTCCCCGTATTCGATTAACGTCCCTTCCAAACAGGGGCGCGTTTTTGAGCGAAGGCGAGGAATCCTTCTACGCCATCTTCCGAGTTGAAAATTTCATACTGGGCGGCGTGTTCGCGTTTGAGGGCGTCATCGTAGCTGCTGTTGAGCGAGTTCAACATAGCGGCTTTTCCAAGTCGTAAGGCTTGCGGCGACTGCTGGCTGATTTTCGTGGCATAGCTGATCGCATCTTGCATGAACGTCCCAACCGGATAAACGCGGTTCGCCATGCCGATACGGTAGGCTTCGGCGGCATCCACATCGATACCCGTATACATCAGTTCAAGCGCCCGCCCTAGCCCGATGATGCGCGGCAGCAAATACGTCCCGCCACCATCGGGGACGAGACCCACACGGATGAACAGCTCTGCGAAGCGCCCGCGTTCGCTGATGAGCCGTATATCGCACGCCAGCGCCATATCACAGCCAATCCCCGCCGCAAAACCATCGACTGCGGCGATGATGGGCATGGGCAGTGAGCGAATTGCCCGCAGCGTCGGTGAGTAAACCTCGTCTAAAACACGAACCAACTCATCGGCAGAAAAGCCTGTTGCGACTGCCTTTTTAATGTCTGCGCCCGACGAAAATGTGCCTTCTGCGCCCGTCAGAACGACACAGCGCGTCCCATCCGTCTCACATGCTTTCAACGCCTCAAGCAGCGCGATCATTAACTCCGGGTCAACGGCGTTACGCACTTCCGGGCGATTCATCGTCAGTACAGTCACCAAATCGTAACGGTCTATCAATAAAATATCACTCATTGAAGATCATCCCTTCGCAAAAGAATCAATGGACGCATCGCTGCGCGTGCTTATAATCTTTACCTGCCTAACCCGAATGTGTTTTCACCGCTGCTCACCTTTGCGCGACTCGTTCCAGTGGGCTTATTCGCAGAAGTCGTCGCGGGTTTGCGGGCAGTTGAGGTACTTGTAGATTTCGCCGCCGTTGATCTGCTTGTCCCTGTGGAGCGCGTCGTAGAGGTTGATTTCGCTGTCCCTGTGGATCGCGTTGTAGCGGACGGTTTCCCTGTTCCGCTGGATCGTGTTGTAGCAGCAGATTTCGCGCTTCCCGTAGAGCGTGCGGCACTAGGGCGAGAAGCCTCTTTCGCGTCAGTTTTCTTCGGCGGCGTCTGCCTCGCTTTGAGCGTGCGTTGAAGCTCGTTCATCAAGATTTCGCTGTTGGCGCGATCTCCGTTCATGGGGACGTAAAGATATGCCCCTAACGGGATCATCACCAGCGCAATTGCATTCCCGCTCGTGAGAATCAACACGCCGAGAAGCGCCAGCGCAATAAAGACGATCAACTGACCCTGTTTATCGACGCCGTGCGGTACATCGCCTTGCACCACCGTAAGCCCATTCTCACGTTCAATGCGCCCACGCATCACCGTGCGCCGCTCAAAACGCCCGATCACGGGAGTAGCGACGTTCAACGAGAACGCGCCGTTTTTCTCTATCCAGCCACCTAGCGAGTTACGCGCCGAACTCTCTTTCGACTGCATCCGGGTGTTAATCGCAGTCAGCGCCTGTGCAGGGGTTTTTTCTGTATACAGGATAAATCTCAAGATCAATCTCCAAGTACAGTTCACAGTTTACGGTTAAAACATCGAAATAATGAAACCGACGTAGATGATAACCCGTAGGGACACGCAACGGCGTGTCCGCTTTGACGGACGCCCCGTTGGGCGTCCCTACATTATTTGTCTCTATTTTGACTTCTTCATCAGTTCCGCGATCTTTATATCAACGAATAGATTTTTAACTGTTTACTGTAAACTGCCTACTTCTAAAGCATGGGAATTGTGATCCCACCGTCAACGATAAAAACCTGTCCCGTTGTGTAGTTGGACGCGGGAGAGGCGAGATACAAGGCGATTCCGGCAATGTCTTTTGGCTCACCGATGCGTTTCAGGGGTGTGCGTCCAATAATGGGGTCAAGTATCATCTGGTTTTCCCACAAGGCGCGGGCAAATTTCGTCCGCACCAGCCCCGGCGCAATGGCGTTGACGTGAATATTATCCGACGCCAGTTCCATTGCAAGAGTCTGGGTCAAGCTGATGATGGCGGCTTTGGTCATGCTGTAAATCCCCTGCATCGCGCCGGGTCGAATGCCGTTGACCGATGCCACATTGACAATTTTCCCGCCGCCACGCGCTCGCATATGCGGGACAACCGCTTGAGTCAACCAGACGTTCCCCATAATGTTGACCTCAATCATCTTTTGCCATAGGCTGTCCTCCGCATCGAGCAGTTGACCGAAATGCGGGTTGGTCGCCGCGTTGTTGACGAGAATATCTACGCCGCCGTACTGCGCGACTGCCGCCTCTACCAACCCCAACAACGCCGATTTCTCACCGTTATGCGCCGCAATCCCTACTGCCTCGCCGCCGTTCGCTTTGATGTGTGCGGCGGCTTCATCGAGCGCGTCCTGTTTGCGTCCGCTGAGGATGAGCTTTGCGCCCGCCGCTGCATAGGCTTCGGCAATTGCCATCCCGATTCCGCGTGACGCCCCGGTAATGATTGCTACTTTATCTTTAATGCTAAACAGCGAATCCATCGTGACGATGATCTCCAAAAAAACGTAATTTTATCTCATTATCAAGTTGAATGCGCGGATAGTTCAAACTGGTGTTTGCGAAATCACGGGGGAAACTTAATTGCGTAAAAATTGGGGGCAGCTATTTTACAGGCAAAAGGTTAATTTTTTCATACGTTAACTTTTTATTTCAGGGGACTTCGTTATAGTTAATATGACTCTACTCCGACGAACTCATCTCAATCATTCTTCGTCAGTTATGGGCAAGGTCTAATCCCGTGAAAATCATTCAAACGCACGAAATGGAAACCGTGAACCTCAGCGGCTTACCGCTCGTTGGGTTCAATATTGACGCCAAGTATGGCGATTATTCTATCGACTTTTCCACCCCAAACCCTACCGGCTGCGGTGACGCGAACATTTCGCTAGGCAGCGGCGATTTGTACGCATCGGGCTTACTGAACAGTCGCTTCGACCTGGTGAAGGTTCGCACAGTGAGCGGACGCATTCGCCTAGCATTCGACGGTGTATCGCTTGAACGCGATATGACCGTGCGCCTCGAAACCGAGTCCGGCGGCGTGTGGCTGGAAATTCCAGAACACATCCCTGCTCAAATTGTTTACAGGACCTACAGCGGCACGGTGATCAAGGCAGAATCCCCATTTAATCCTATTGATTCGACAACCTATGAGATTGGCGGCTATCATGTGTCTGACTCACCGCGTCTCACCATTGAAGTTGATACGGTGATGGGAGACTTACGCCTCACCTCGACATAGGAAAAGAACGACCATGCTTTACGACATCACGCGGACGGTCAGCGAGACAACCGCCGTGTGGCAGGGTGACACGCCCTATCACACAGAGCCGATTTTGAAGCTGTCTGACGGGGCGTCGGTCAATTTGGTGACGATCACAGCAACGCCCCACCTTGGAACCCACGCTGACGCCTACTTTCATTATGAGCCGAACGGCGCTCATCCACTCACCATGCCGCTTGATGCCTACATGGGGCGCGTGCGCGTGATGACTGTGACCCAACGTGACGGGGCGCTCTCCCCTGCCGACCTACCCGCATCACCGGAAGGGGCAGAGCGCCTATTGATTCACAGCCACGTCAGCGACCTAGCCGACTCGGTGTTTGCGCCGGAATTTCCGTATCTGAGCGTAGAATTGATCGCATGGCTGGCGGGGTATGGTATTCGCTTGATCGGTCTAGATTCGCCGTCTGTCGATGCAGTAGACAGTAAAGACCTTCCGTGTCATCATGCGCTTGCGCGTTACAGCATGGTCAACCTTGAAAACGTCTATTTGCGCGGCGTGCCAGACGGCGACTACGAATTGATCGCGCTGCCGCTAAAGCTGGATGCCGCGTGTGCATCACCTGTTCGCGCCGTCTTACGTTCACTGGAATCTACCTTATGAGTCTCACCGAGACTCTGCCTAGCAGGGTGACATTCGCGTTAGGTCTTACGTTTAATAGATCGCACACAACGAGTCTGACCGCACGTTCACTGGAGCATACGCCATGAGTCCTATAGGGCTGTTATTTTTTATGCTGTTCGGCGTGATTTTATTCGCCATGTATATTGCCATTCGCCGTAAGCTGCTGCCCCCAACAACGGTTGCGACATTGGGCGTCTTTGGGAGCATCGTCACTATCACGCTGATGGCGCTGACACAAGGGAATAACATCGTCCAAGCAATTTTTGTGGGGTTGCTGGTCGGCGGGCTGTTCAGCGCGGGCATCCTTGCGATGGCATGGTATTTTCAGAGCAACGAGAGAAACAGTTCACAGTAGACAGTAAAAACAGTTTTTTAACTGTCTACTGTGAACCGTAAACTGTAAACTTTATTCTACTTGTAGGATGACGAGTTCGTAGCGACCAGAACCCTCAAAGCGGGACGCTTCAACGATATAGGTGCCTGTTGCGGGTAAACGCACGCGGTTGATCTGCGCGTTGACGCCTAGCGCGGGGTCGGTTGTATCGTCGTTGTATGCCAACTGTGATCCGTCGGGGTTGAGCAGTTCCAGCGCGGGATCAAGGTCGCCCGACTGCGCGATCATGCTTAAGGTGATCAGGTCGCCTGCTATCCCTTCAAATGTCCACCGCTCGACTGGCGCGGCATCGTACAAGTGACCATTTACGCGGATTACACCGTCCGCGCCCGCCTGTGCAGGGTGATCACTCCGCACGCTGATCAGATAACCGCCTTCTCCCTGTACCCATTCGACTGCAAACGTATACAACCCGTCAACAGGCAGCAAGAGATCGGGAATTTGCGCGTCAAAGGGGCTGAATAAATCGACGCCTATTTGATCATCATTATAGGCGATCTCGTTTCCGTTCGGATCAAACACACGCAGCGCCATATCCAAACCGACTTGAGATGAATCAGTCTGCACCGGATCAATCGCGCTGATGGTGAGCGTCTCCCCTGCTGTCCCTGCATATGTCCACGTTTGCATCGGTATAGTTTCGCTCACTGTGCCATAGCCCGCAATCAATGGAGACAAGTTTTCAGGTGATCCGGCGCGATCTACGGGGAAGGATTTTAAATAACCCGTGAGCGCCCCTTGCGAGTCAATCACGAACAGGCGCAAGCCATCGCTAGAAAGCGCCGCGCTCCGTCCGCTGGCATTGAGCAGCGTCTCGCGGGTTTGCCACAGCGTTTCATAGGCGATAGTCGCGCCCGCGATGACCACGCCGCCGCGTCCGTCGCCTGTTATATCAAGGTTATCCGCGCTCATCGGCACAGTGAGCCAGAAACCGCTCTGCGCCGAGTCACTGTTGTAGGCGGACAGATAGCCCGTGATCGCGCCGTCTAACAGCGACGTGAGCCGCTCGATCACCAGTGGGCTGCCGTCTCCATCCACCAGCACAAAAGG
>Ga0163147_10006120_pt1 | contig 14273 bp, 12 predicted proteins | sample OliLakLV19MP6G1_FD_148597 | JGI IMG/M metagenome (GOLD analysis project Ga0163147, IMG submission 148597) | Freshwater microbial mat bacterial communities from Lake Vanda, McMurdo Dry Valleys, Antarctica- Oligotrophic Lake LV.19.MP6.G1 | ecosystem: Environmental > Aquatic > Freshwater > Lake >...
TTACTGTTGAGCGCGATTCTCCAACATCTTGAGTGAAGATTCCTTCAATTCTCTGATCACGATTCTGCCGGGATCCAATGTCAACACCGTATCATAGTCAACCGCAGCGTCCTTGAACTCGCCATTACGGTAATGCTGATGTCCCCAGCTTGAGTAATAGTTCGTGCATTTCTCACGGAGTTCGGTATCTTCGAGACCAATCCCAAAGGCATCGACGTACCACGCGAACTCTTGAACGCGATCGCCGAGAAGCTGGTTTGCCTTCGCGACCAGCAAGTGGGCCTGCCGGTTTTCCCCCGTTGGCGAGTCACCAAAGTAATCCACTAAGAGGCCCAAATCGTTGATTAATGTCTCGCAAGTTTGTAAGGCGAACTCCCTGTCACCACCTTGCAATAGATTGCCACAGCGACTGATGACACATTCCGCGCATCGGAAAACTACATCGGCACTGCGTTCTTCATCACACAGTTTCGTCGCAAGCGCGACGACGTACCGGAGTGCCTCAAGCGCTTTGAAATGCTGTTCGTCCCGATCCATCTGAACTCCCTCGTACATCACTGATTCCACATGCGACATAAGGCGATACTTGCACTCAGATTCCAAGTTCGATAGCTCTCTAGAGTTGAAGTCTTGCAACATATCGATCGCTGCACTCAAGCAATCGCACGCCTTCCTGCTCGAAGATTCGGCTGCCTTTTCGCTTTGCTCGAGGAATGCGTCGATAACAATGTCGCACCACTCTGCATCCATGCCATTGTTGGTCGCCTCGATTGACTCCTCAAGCGCGAGATCGTATTCCCCACGTCCAAGATGGAAGTATGCTCGTTGGCGATGAATTGCCGACAATCCCCTCCCGGCATCGTCCTGAAGCGAAGAGTCGAGCTCGACCGCACGGGTCAAGTCCGCGAAGGCTAACTCGTCTTCGCCCAACTCGAGATAGGACTCCCCACGATGAAGAAATGCCTCCGCGAAGTCCGGCCAACACCGAATAACCCTAGAAAAGTCTTGAATGGCCAACTCGTGATCAGATCCCTCCAAGAGACAGCCTCGTTGCCAATAGGCATTCGTCAAACTCGGGTCAATTCCGATAGCGCGGGAGTAGTCAGCGATTGCGCGGCGGTTTTTTTCGAGCGATTGGTACAGTTCAGCTCGTTCCAGATATGCTGCGGTACAATTTGAATCCAGGCGAATTGCATCACTGAGGTCTGCCAATGCCAATTTGCTATTTCCGTTCGCCGAGTGCAGGCGGCCACGCTCGAGGTGAGCTTCGGCGAATCGCTCGTTAAGCTGGATCGCGGTTGAAAAGCTCCCGATTGATCGATTTCTATCAGAAACCGCTCGATAAAGCTGGCCCATGTGAAGATGAACCGATGGCAGGTAGAGATCCAGCCGCATCGCTTCCATGAAGTCAACCATCGCTTTGTCGTGCTGCCCATTTTGAAAGAATGCCGTTCCTCGTTCGTCGAAGGCCTGGGCCGAATTGGGTTCTAGGCGAATGATCTCCGAATAGCTGCTGATTGCGGCATCTATTTCACCAGACTGCAAAACGGCATTCGCCAGACCGCGGATTGATTCCACACGCCGCGGGTTGAGACACACGGCGTCGCGAAAAGCCGCAACTGCCGCGGACCAATCCTTACTCTCGGTGGCGAGACGCCCACGCTCGTGATGAGCCGCAGCCAGACTGCCCACGCCGCCTTGAAGACGCTTTGCCAACTCAATGCCGTCGGATGGGCGATCCTTCGGGTTGTCCTCGAAACATGCCTCCAAGATATCGGCGAATTCATGCGAGAACCCTCGCTCCGCTAGCTTTACGCGCCAGCGTGAACCGCCTGGGCGTCCACCGGCAAGGTCGCCGGTAAGGCACTGATACCAGATTACGCCGATGGAGAACACGTCGTCGCACGGGTCCGCTGAGTCGCCCCTCATTTGCTGTGGTGAGGCGTATAAGGGCGTAAAAGTGCCTTGGACTGCGCTTGCCGCAAACTGACTTCGGCTTGTGCCGCGTGTCGTCTCTCGAATCGATTGACTGACGGCGGCTCCGCCGATGCCGAAGTCCGTCACCTTCAATGTCATGTTCCCGTCGGGCGAAGCATGTACCAGGATGTTCGCTGGCTTAAGATCACGATGAACGATGGGACGAGTCGCTCGGTGAGCGGCACCAGCGATCAAGGCCAATTCAAGAATGATCTTAGTAACTTGATCCGGGTGAAACGGCGCTGCTCCGCAGTGCCATTCGCGAATCAAGCCCACAAGATCGCCGCCCTCGATGTACTCATATTGCAAGCACGGGATTTCAGCTCTCAGATAGGTGTTCTGAAGGGAGACGATACCTGAATGGACCCCCTGATGCATTACGCTGTCCAGCACCGCCGCTTCGTTGCGGAGGACGCGGGCTGTTTGCGGGTTCAGGCAGAACTTGAGGGCGACGGGCTTTGCACTCGTTAGATAGGGGTTCCGCGCTTTCCACACTTCGCCGAATCCTCCGACTCCGAGCAGCTGTTCCAACTGCCAATCCACGCCGTTTAGCGGTTGATCGCCGGGGGCGAATCTTGGCAACTTGGAAGGCAAGAACCGCAGCAATTCGTCGGCACTGCGAGGTAGGAGGCTTGCGGCCACCGTGGTTCCACTGGGATCGGAAGGTCGCCGCATGGATCGGCGGATTGACGCCGGGACGGCTGCCAAGTAGGCAGCCAACGTCCGTCGAATTTCTTCGGACTCTACGGCCATTGCGCTTTGAATGGCCGCATCGACTTGCTGGCCGATCTCCTCGGCCGACTCTTGAACGATTTCCTGAATCTCCGCGACGCGTTGGTCCTGGTCAAGCTCGCCGCTCCAGGAACTCCAGACATCACGCGCAATTTCGGGGAGGACGTCAAATAGGAAATCGCCAGCAACACCTGCACCGAGGGAATTGGCGACGCTTTTAGCGATGAAGCGAAAGAGGGCGAAGGGCGAACGCATGCCGAAACCTCAATCCAATCAGGGTCAGCAGGAGTGTATCGCGCATCGAGCCGCAGCACAAGAAGCCAGCGATTCGGTTTGCTCCGCCAAGGGTGACGTGGCGTACCGCCGCAAGATGGGCTGGCCGAAGCGAAGGCCCCAATGAATCTCAGCGCGTCTGACTCGATATGACCGAATTGGACATCCCTCAGTTGCGGGCAGCGTGCGCAATGAAGTCGAGGGGTTTGACGAATTCGCGGAAGTTCGTGGATTACCTCACGTCCATCGCGGCGTCGGGCTTTACGGCCCCCCTCACCCCCCGACGCGCTTCACCTTGTACCCCAGCTTCTCCAGCTCCGCGACGATGCGGTCGCGCTGGTCGCCTTGCATCTCGATGCGGCCATCCTTCACGGTGCCGCCGTTGCCGCACCGGCGTTCGCGCTACCGCTGAAAAAACTGGAGAGCATTCGACGGCGTAGGGGTGTGGTGGGCTGGTCGGAAGTTGCTCTTACTCGCACTCGGCTCTTCATCCAATTCTGGTACAAATGCTGAAAACAAGTCTGTTTTGCATCGGTGTACCAAATCTGGATGATCGATTCTCGGGGTCAAGAGCAACTTCCGATCAGCCTAGGGGTGTGGGGCAGTTTGCTTGACGATTCGACCACGGGATGATGTAATCGCAATCGAACGGGAGTCCACACGGTACGCCCATGACCGAAGAGAAGAAGCCTGCGAAGAAGCGAGGTCCGAAGGGCGGTGTGAAGCATCGGACGGGACGCGGGCATAGCCGGAAGAGCCGTCCGGGCAAGCGGAAGCGTTATGAGCGGAAGGCCGTTCGGAAACGCAAGCAGGCGGAAATGGACGCGCGAGAAGCTTGGACGAAATGGGATGCGCTGTCGGAGGATGTCCGCCGCTTGCTTGGACCGGACGCGCGACCCAAAATGCCGAGGCCCGATCATGAAGCGTAGTCTAGCTCGCCGCAGTCCCAAGAAGCCGATCGCCCCGGCGAATGACATCGAATCGCTCTATTTCGACTTGCTTCACGTCTTTTATGGCAATGAGGATCGCGAACGTGCGTTGCCCGTCGCGGAGCGGCTCCGCCAAGCCATCGAAGGGCGGCGCGACATCGCCGAATCGATCCGCGGCGACGAGTATCGAGCGCTGATCGCGGAAATCGAAGGCGATTTACCGAACGCCATCGGGTGCCGCGAGCGTGAGATCCGCAAGATCCTGCTCTTGCACGACCAAACGTCGGGCACGCCGTCTTGGGAGTACGTGATTCGCTCGTACGACCGGAGCGATTTGAGCGACCGTCTCGACTTGCTGGCCGCGCTCTATGCGGACCATGGCGATGGCGACCGCGCGTTGCAAGCGCTCCGCGAATCCAAGCAGTATTGCAAGACCCACGGCATTCGCTTCGACGCCCAGGACATGCTGGACGAGTTCGAGCGGGATTTCGCCGAAGTCGGTTCGGCTTCCGGCGGAACCGCCCGCTGAATGACCTTGTCGCAGAGACGACTGACAAGAAGGAACGCCGCGTCAGCGGTCTGAGTCCGATGCCCACGGCGATGACCTCACTTCCCCCCTCACCCCCCGACGCGCTTCACCTTGTATCCCAGCTGCTCCAACTCGGCGCAGATGCGCTCGCGCTGGTCGCCTTGCATCTCGATGCGGCCATCCTTCACGGTGCCGCCGGTGCCGCAGCGCTGCTTCAACATAGTCGCGAGTTCTTGAATGGCGGCTTCGCCAATGGGCAGGTCGAAGATCGTCGTCACGCCTTTGCCGCGGCGACCGGCGGTCTCGCGGCCGACTCTCGCGGTGAGGGATTTCTTCGGGCGTACCTTCGCGGCCGTCGGTTCCGGGATGGCCGGCTCGATGCGCGGGCCGTTGGGTCGCTCGCCGCCGGTCAGCACCCGCGCGATCAGGTCCATCACCTCGCGTTCGATCAGGCCCAGCACTTCCGGCGCGTCGTCCACGTGCCAGAATTCGATCTTCTCGGCCCAAGCGGGAAAGCGCTCTTGGAGCAAGGGAACGTGCTCGTCGCGCTTCAGAGCGACGATGCGATGGGCTTGCGCCAGTTCGTCCGCCGTCACTTGCAAGGGCATTCGCGTGACGGCTTCGTCGTCGCGAATGCCCATCGCGTCGAGCTTCTTCATCGCCGACGCGGCCATCGGCCCGACGTTGTGGACGCCGCGTTCGAGTGCCAGCGCTCGCGAGGACGCACGCCACGGCAAGCCCATCTTGGCGGCCGCCGAGTTGAAGAGGACTTCGGCGAAGCGGCTGCGATAATAGTTGCCGGTGCAGAGAAACAGCACGCGGCGCTGGTCGCTTTTCGCCATGTCTGCACCATTCTCACGCGAACAGCCCCAGCACCGGCCCGCCGTGTTCGACGAGCCTTCGCGGGCGGTTCAGCGTGTCGTGATAAATCGTGCCCGCGTCGATGCCGAGGGCGTGATAGACCGTCGCGATCAACTCGTAGGGATGCACGGGGTTCTTCTGCGGGTACGCGCCGATCTTGTCGGACTCGCCGTAGACTTGGCCGCCGCGGATGCCGCCGCCGGCGATGAGGGCGGTGTAGCACGAGGGCCAGTGGTCGCGGCCGCCGGGGCCGACGTTGTCGGTGGTCGGGGCGCCGATCTTCGGCGAACGGCCGAACTCGCCGACGGCGAGGATCAGCGTCGAATCGAGCAGGCCGCGCGCGGCGAGGTCTTCGATCAACGCCGACAGAGCGCGGTCGAACACGGGGCAGCGCCAATCGCGCAGCATCGGGAAGTTGTTGCGGTGGGTATCCCACGAACCGTCCGGCCCGGCGACGGGTTCGGTGTCGGAACCGGCGGGCCACGTCACTTGCACGAAGCGCGTCTCGGCTTCCACGAGCCGTCGGGCCAAGAGCAAACTCTGACCGAACTTGGAACGACCGTAGCGCTCGCGCACCGGCTCCGGCTCGCGCTCCAAGCGGAAGGCTCGCAGCGTGCGCTCGGCGGAGAGCAATGATAATGCTCGGCCGTAATGGGCGTCGAAGTCCTTGGCCACGCCCGCGGCGCCGAGCGACCCGCGCAGGTCGAGCCGGCCTTGGAGGCGGCCGAGCGTCACGTCGGGCGGCAGGTTCAAGGCGTCGAGTTTCAGCGGCGCGGTCGGGTCTTCATACATCGTCAGCGGATCGAAGGTTGGACCCAGCAGGCCGGCGCCTTGGGCAACGCCCGCCTGTGCCCCTTCGCGCACGGGGCCACAAATGGCCGCGTAACTCAGCGCACCCGGTCGCGCCGCGCGATAGCGGGCGACGTTCGACCCGACCGACGGCAAGTCCTCCCGCGTCGGCTGGACCGACAGGCCCGTTGCCGTGAAGTTCGTCGGGTCGGCGGCGGTGAGGAGCATGTAGATCGCGGCGCCGTGGTTCGTCAGCCCCTTGGGTTTCACGCCGAGCGAGCGCACGAGCGCGAAGCGATGAGCCTGCCGCGCGAGCATGGGCAGCACTTCGCCGAGTTGTAAGCCGGGCACGGTCGTTGGAATGGGTTTGAACTCGCCGCGAATCTCGGCGGGCGCGGCAGGCTTCGGATCCCACAGGTCGATGTGGCTCGGCGATCCTTGCAGATGCATCAGAATGACGGATTTGGCTCGCCCGAAGCCGTTGCTCATCGGCTCGGCTCGTGCCCGTCGCGCGAAGTACGCCGGCAGCGAGAGGCCGAGTAAGGAACATCCACCGGCCGTGAGCAACTCGCGGCGCGACGGGCCGTCGCATAATCGGCCGGGCTTGGCGAAGATCGATAACATCGTGATTCTTCCGCGAGGCCGCGAAGCGGAGCTTCGCAATGGTAGCGTTACGAAGCGGAGCTTCGTAACGAGATGGACGCTTATTCTAACGTCGGAACCGATTTCATCTCGTCTGCAACCACCGGCCGCACCGGCCCGTCGAGCAGGCAGGCCACGCACATGTCGCCCATCACGTTGATCGTGGTGCGGCAGCGGTCGAGGAACCAGTCCACGGTCAGGAGCATTGGGATCATCTCGATCGGCAAGCCCACTGCGGTGAAGACCGCGAGCATGGTGACGAGGCCAGCTTCGGGGATGCCCGCGGCGCCGACGGAGGCGACGACGGCCATCAGCACCACGACGAGTTGCTCCTGGAAGCCGAGTTGGCGGCCGATCAATTGCGAGATGAACAGCGCCGCCATCGCTTCATAGAGAGCCGTGCCGTCGTGGTTGAACGTCCCGCCGACCATCACGCCCATGCTGGCGGATTCCTCCGAGACGCCGACTTTTTCTTTCATGCAGGTGTAGGTCAAGGGCATCGTCGCGGCGGAACTGGCCGTCGAGAAGGCCATCAGCCACGCATCGGTTCCGCCGCGCAGGAAGCGGCCCGGCGTCACCCAGGTGCCGAAACTCAGACGAAGGATGTAATAACACGCCTGAATCCCCAGCGCGATCAGCACGGCGAGGACGAACCAAAGCATCGGCTTGAACGCGGCCAGCCCCTGCGTGCCGACGACACGGGCGACGACGGCGAACACGGCGACGGGCACGAGCGCGATGACCCAGTGCAGGACGACCATTACCAGTTCCATGCCGGTCTCGAGCAGGTCTTCGACGGCGCGATAGGCCGATTTGCCTTGCTGGCGTTGGCGGTCGCGCACGATGCGCAGTCCCACGCCCACGGCGATGGCGATGACGATGACGCCGAGGATGTCGTTCTCGGCCAGCGGCTTCACCACGCTGCCGGGCAGCTTGCCGAGGAGATCGTCGACGAGGTTGTACGGCTTGCGATCGGGAGCCTTGAGTCGCGCCTGGATGGCGCCCGCGATTCCGGCTCCGATCTGCGGCGGCTCGCGCGACACGCCGGGCTGCATGATATTCGCGACCGCGAGGCCGATGAGAATGGCGACGAGGGTGTTGGTCATGAGCAAGAGAAATATCCTCGCCGCGAGCCGCCCGGTGACGTGTGCTTTCACCAGCGCGTTGACGATGGCGATGAAGATGAGCGGCGTGGCCACGGCGGTGAGCAAGCGAAGGACGAGATCGCCGATGAACTTCAAGTTCGGCCCGACGACTTTCACCGGATCGCCGAGCCACCCCGTGCGCACGAGATACCCCGCCGCGACGCCAAAGGTGAGGGCGACGACGATGCGGACGTACAGGGGAATGCGGTCGAGCCAGTTTTTCGGGGCGTTCGTGCCGGCGGGGTGCGCCATGGGTCGAAGACTCGGGACAACGGTTCGGCTCAACCTATGGCGCGCGAGCAACTGGTGAAGGCAGGTCTGTGGACGACGAGGTCGCTCACGGCGAAGCGCTCTCGGCGGACGCCTCACCGCTGTGGATTTCGTTGGAACGGGCGATCAAGGATTCGATGACGGCACGGGCATCGCCGGATTGCAATGCCTTGCGGACCAGTTGAATGAACTCGTCCTCGGAGTGCGCCGGCTCGCCCTCGGGCAGTTTCATGTTCATCGCCGTCTGAATTGCCGAAGCGGTGCCTGCAAATGCTGCAACCGGTCCGGCGATGTCGCGTTCCGGCGACACCCGGAAGGTCTCGACGTAAACGGGATAAACGGCGTCCTTATGGTGGCTCGCCCGTAATAAGGTGATCCGATAGTTCTGCAGCGCGGGGGCGATCAAATCGAGTTGATGCTGAATCCACTTGTCAGTCGTCGTGGTCGCGACTTGGCCGCGAAGGATACCCTTGGTCTTTTGCGCGAGCAGCCCTTCTTGGGTTCGCAGAATCATCAGCGGCGTCGCCACGTTCACTTTGATGTCGTCGGCCCATAGATCGGGAATGGCAGTAGCCATGAGTCTTCCTCAGTCGTCAAACGTCGAGACGGCACAGAATCGGCAAGTGGTCGGAAAGGTCGCTCGCACGCGGTCGGCCGGTCGCTGTCACCAGCGAATCTTGGCCGTCGTAGTCCAGAATCGCGAGTTCCGTCAGCGAGGCCGCCAGTTCCGGCCGCAGCAGCACCTGATCGACCATGTGCCAGTAGTAGTTTACCGGAGTGCCGGTCGAATAAAACAGGGAACCGGGCGGTCCCGGCGTCCGGTCGCCGAACAACCCCCACATCGGATTGTAAAAGAGGCGATGCTTCTGACCGGCGACACGGCGCTCCCCTCGATCAGCCAAGTCCCGAGTCATCACGGCGTGCAAGGCGCCGGCCGCGGCCACACCCGCGTCGAATGGGTGCATGTTCAGGTCGCCGATGAGAACCGTTCGCCGATGCCCGGCGGCATCCTCCGTTCGCTCAATGTTGGTGCGAATGTCCGTCGCTAACAGAGTCTGTTCGAGCGCGTCATAGTGCCGCTTGCCGTGGCCGTGCATGACGGCCAGCAGTAGTTCGGACCGGGCGCGCAGGACGCGCCACACTGTCAGGCGACCGTCCAACGAATCGTATCGGATGATGACGTCGGTTTCGGCCAGACGGCTGAAAACTTGGATGCGACGGTGAAGGCTGGGGGCAACGCGGAACGTTCCGCGTCCGCATCGCGTCAGTTCGGCTTCCACGTTAGCCGACGCGAACGCCGATTCCGCGAACATGAGCAAATCCACATCGAGGTGGGTGACGCAACTCACGATGCTCCGCAACAATGTCGTCGTTCGGTGCGGCCATGTCGCCACTTGATGGCCGCGAAGATTCCAGAACATCATCGACAACATCAGGCGTCTCCCCGGTTTTCGCGAGGTTCCTCGGCACGACCGTCGAGCCGTTGCTGCTCGTCTCGTTCGCCGCGAACCGTGGGCGCCGAGATGGCGAGCAGATGCAGCAGCATCCCCGCCAAACAGCCATACGTCGCCGGGCGCGTGTACGGCCGGTCGAGGTCCGTCAGCCACGGCTCCACGAAGAACCCCGCCGCTGCCAGGAAGGGCGTCGCGAGAACGAGCGTTGATCCGAGCGCTCGCACCCAGCGTCGCCAACCGTGCGCGGGACGATGATGCAACCCGAGGGCCATGTTCACCAGCGAGCCGAAGAGCAAATACAGATGCGTCGAGCGGAACAACAACCGCCGGGCGTCGTCCATGCCGCGCAGGTGGTCGTGGACGCGGTCCATGTACTGACCCGTGCCGACGACGCCGACGACGCCGATGATGCCGACGGTCAGATGCAACCAGCGCACAATACATCCTCCGCGAATGGCGGCAACTCCGTTCGTCGAGTCAGATTGATCATAGCTCTCGCGCCCGGCGCGACGAATCCCATAGCGCATAACCTGGGACTTGCGATCGCGCGTGGAAGTCGCTCTAATTCCCTCATGCCAGACCTCTCCTATTCTCGCGGCACGTCGGACGAGCCGTTGCTCGACGAGACCATCGGCGAAAACCTGCGCCGCACTGCCGAGCGCGTGCCCGATGCCGAAGCGCTCGTCGTGCGGCATCAGAACCTGCGACTCACATATCGCGAACTGTGGGACGCCACCAACCGCGTCGCGCGCCGCCTATTGGCGCTCGGCATCGAGAAGGGCGAGCGCGTCGGCGTGTGGGCGCCGAATCGTTTCGAGTGGGTCGTCGTGCAATATGCCACGGCACGCATCGGGGCGATTCTCGTGAACATCAACCCCGCGTACAAGGCCGTCGAACTCGAATTCGTACTCAACCAGTCGGGCGTGAAGTTGCTGCTGCTCGCGAAAGGCTTTCGCCAAACTGACTACCTTGCGATCCTGGATTCGGTGCGTGACAAATGCCCCGAGTTGAAGGAGTGCTTCGTCTTCGAGCGTGATTGGGAGATGCTCAATCAAGGCGAACTCGTGCCCGAAGCGCGACTCGCCGAACGCGAAGCGAGTCTGCATTGCGGCGACGCCATCAACATCCAGTACACCTCGGGCACGACGGGGTTTCCCAAGGGCGCCACTCTTTCGCACCGCAACATCCTCAATAACGCTTGGGCCGTGGCTCAACTGTTGGGTTACACCGAAGCGGACCGCGTGACGGTTTGCGTCCCGTTCTATCATTGCTTCGGCATGGTCTTGGCCAACCTCGCCTGCACCAGCACGGGCGCCTGCATGGTCGTGCCCGCCGAGTCGTTCGACGCACTGACCGTGCTGGACACCGTGCAGGCCGAGCGCTGCACGTCGCTTTATGGTGTGCCAACGATGTTCATCGCGGAACTCGATCATCCCAGATTCCGCGAGTTCGACGTCTCCTCGTTGCGAACCGGCATCATGGCCGGCGCGCCGTGTCCCGTCGAACTCATGAAGCGCGTCGTCGGCGATCTGCACATGCCCGAAGTCGCCATCGGCTACGGCATGACGGAGACCGCGCCGCTCTCGACCATGAGCCGGCGCGACGACTCGCAGGAGCGACGCGTCAGCACCGTCGGCCGGGTGCTGCCGCACGTCGAGGTGAAGGTCGTGGACGCGGGCGGCGTGATCGTTCCCATCGGCACGCCGGGCGAACTCTGCACACGCGGCTACGGCGTGATGATCGGCTACTGGAACAATCCCGAGGCCACGGCCGCAAGCATCGACACCGACGGCTGGATGCACTCCGGCGACCAAGCGACGATGGACGACGCGGGCTACGTCAACATCGTTGGCCGGCTCAAGGACACCATCATCCGCGGCGGCGAGAACATCGCGCCGCGCGAGATCGAGGAGTATCTGCACACGCATCCGGGCGTCAGCCAAACGCAGGTCATCGGCGTGCCGAGCGCCAAGTACGGCGAGGAAGTGATGGCCTGGGTGATGGCGAAACCCGGCATTATTCTCACGCCCGACGAACTGACGCGATTCTGCGCGGGCAAGATCGCGACGTACAAGATCCCGCGTTACTGGAAGTTCGTGGACGCCTTCCCGATGACGGTGACGGGCAAGGTGCAGAAGTTCCGGATGCGCGAGATCGCGGTGGAGGAACTCGACCTCGCGAGCGTGGCGAAGACGAAGATGGCTTGAGAGAGAAGTTCGGCGAGCCGTCGGCCGTCAGGCCGCGGGTTCTTCACGCGCGAAGAACCCGCGGCGCGAAGAACCCGCGGCCTGACGGCCGGCGGCTCGCCGTTCATGAGCATCAATACCGCAGTTGGACCGTGGCGAGCGCCTCGATCCGGTTTGGCCCGTACGCCACGGGCACTCCGATGGCGCCGCCGAGTACCGCTCGCGGCATCACGATGCTGGCGCCGGTCGTCAGGTTGACCGAGTCGCGAACGAAGGTTTGCCCGACGAAGGGCGGCACCGCTTCGCGATGGGTGAACGGCGTGTTGACGTGGACTTCGAACGTCGGCACGAAACCGCGAATGATCCCGTCGTTCGGGTTTTGATACAGCCAGTATCCCAGGCCCACGCCGTTGCTCATGAACAGGGGTTCGTTCGAGTCGGTCGGGATGGCCACCGAATGGAAGCCGTGGAAGTACAGACGTGGCCGCGGATTGTAAATGTAACCGGCGAACGGCTGAACGATCACCCCAAAGGAACGCGGTTGCTCGACCCCGAGCAGGACGGGCTGGCCGCCGCTGGGCACCGTCACCGCCACGCCCGCCGACACGATGTTCCCGTTCTGGCGATTGCTGAGCAGCGCGAACTTCGAGATGATCGTCAGGTCGCCGGTGTACCCGTCGGCATACGCGAACGAGCCGTACTGGCTGAAGAACGGCAGGCGAATGCCGACCGAGGCGTTGCCGTTGAGGAACGTCTTTTCGGCGCCGACAACGTGGCGGTGCAGTTGCAGGTCCGGCGCGCCCGGATTGAATTCATCGACCTTCACGTTGCCGAAATAGTTGTAGTTGTAGTAAATGCGATCCATCGGCCGGGGGCTGTCGCTCTCGACGAGCTTGAGGCCGCCGCCCTGAGTGACGTTCGGCGCGGTAATCAAGCCGACCGCCGTCGCTTGAATGATCGTACTGCCGATGAAGTCGCCGAAGAAGCCGGGCATGTAACTGCTGCCCGGTTGGGTGCCGCCCTCGCCCGTCGAGGCCAGCGCTTCTTGGAACGACGAGGACGGCGGCGCGCCTGGCGCTTGTGCGTTGGGGTTCAAGGGATTCGCCGGGTCCATCGGCGATTGCGGCGTTCCGGCGCCTGGCATCCCGGCGCCGGGTGTTCCCGGCATTCCGGGCGTGCCCGGCGCGAACGAAGTCCCCGGCGGGCAGTCGCAGGGCGGTTGCCCGCCATAGACCGACGGTGCGCCGGCGCGATCCTTGTGCTTGCCGAACAGCCGCGGTCGGTCTTGGGCCGCCGCGAGGCTCACCCCGCAGAGCAGGGTCGCCGTTGCCAACGCGAAACTCTTCATCTCACACCTCCCGCGGGACATTGCCTTCGATCAGAATTTCCACTCGCAGCGGGCCAGCGCCTCCACGGCGAAGGGCCGCGGCGACATCAACGGCACGCCGACCGCGCCGCCCAAGGTCGCCTTCGCCAGAATCACATACCCGCCGAACGTCATGTTCACCGAATCCAAGTAGCCGATCGGCCCCGTCCCCAACTCGCGCCGGTTCAGCGGCGTATTCACGTGCAATTCCATGGTCGGCGCGACCCCGCGGATGCCCGGCGCGTTCGCGTCGCGGAACAGCCACCAGCCCAGGCCGATGTCGTTGAACATCTGCGTCGCGTCGCGCGAATCGGTCGGCAACACCAGCGCATGAAACCCGTGCGCGTACCAGCGCGAGCGCGGGTTCCAAATCCACCCGGCGTAGGGTTGCAGTAGCACGTCCGCCAACACGAGCCGGTTTCCGCTACCCGGCGAGGTGAATATTTCGTCGCGTCCCGTCGGAACCGTGACCGCCATGCCGGCGGAAAGAAAGCGGCCCGCGGTCGGATCGTCCCACAGCGCGACCTTGGTCACGAGGGTCATGTCGGCGAACTGCCGCGTCGCGAGCGCCGGCGAGCCGTAGGTTTCGACCAGCGGCAGGCGCATGCCGAACGAAGCCCAGCCGTCGAGGAATGTCTTCTCGAAGCCGAGGACATGCCGTTGCACGTTCAACGGCGTCAAGCCGGGGTTCAGATCCTGGTTGACGCGCGAGAAGTGGTTGTAGAAGTAAAATAGGCGATCCGTGGGCCGCGGGCTTTCGTTGTCGGCGATCTTATACGCGCCCGCATGGCGGTTGATCGGCGCGAGGACGAGAATACTACTGCCATTGGAGCCGCCGATGTTCTTCACCCCGCTGCCGGAAATGAAGTCGCCGAAGAAGGCCGGCGCGTAACTCGTTCCCGGTTGCGTTCCGCCTTCACCCGTGGACGCGAGCGCTTCCTGAAAGCCGCTCGACTCCGGCGGCGCGGCGGCGTCCGTCATCGGTGGCAGTGGCGAAGGCGCGTTGGGATCGGCCGGGGGCATGGGAGCCGGAAGTCCGAGTTGCGCGGGTGGTACGCCGGGAGTTACCGGGCACACCGGCGGCGGCCGACGCCGTCGCCCCAGCGCCAATGATTCTTCC
>Ga0163147_10006121_pt1 | contig 14270 bp, 5 predicted proteins | sample OliLakLV19MP6G1_FD_148597 | JGI IMG/M metagenome (GOLD analysis project Ga0163147, IMG submission 148597) | Freshwater microbial mat bacterial communities from Lake Vanda, McMurdo Dry Valleys, Antarctica- Oligotrophic Lake LV.19.MP6.G1 | ecosystem: Environmental > Aquatic > Freshwater > Lake >...
ACAAGGAAACACGCTGATGATCATCTCTTCCTGGCTTCGCGACCTGAGCCACTCGCTGGCGACAAATCTGCCTCTGCCACGCCCGTCCACTAACCGCCGGCGGCGTGAGACTTCCGGGCTGAACGTCGAACAACTGGAGCTCCGCTCCCTCCTCTCGGCCGGCGTGCTGGACCCGACCTTCGGCACCGGGGGCGTCGTGACTACGGCACTCGCAGGCACGCAGTTTGGCAGGGATGTCGCCATCTATCCGGCTGGAACGGCGCAGGCAGGCAAGATCGTCGTGGGGGGCCAGACCGGCGGGGATCCCCAGTTCCTCCTCCACCGTTACAACGCCGACGGAACCCTGGACACGAGTTTCGACCGCGACGGGGTCGTGACCACGAATTTAGAACGGAGTAACCGCTATGAATCAATCAACGCAATCGCGATCCAGCCGGACGGCAAGATCGTGGCCGGCGGCTTTTCCTCGACCAACATCGGCGGAGTCTCCTCAGTGAACTCGAACTGGCGCTTGGCTCGCTTCAACACCAACGGCAGTTTGGACAAGACCTTTGATGGCGACGGCAAGGTGGCCCTCTTCCCGAACTCCGGCAGTGCGGCCGTCACCGATCTGCTCATCCAGCCCGACGGCAAGATCGTCGCCATCGGCAGCAACAATGGCCAGGCAGTGATTGTCCGCTTCCTCGCCACTGGGACGCTGGATACCTCGTTCGACGGTGACGGGATCGCTTCGGTCGCTGCCGCTGGCATCACCTCCGTGGCGCGTCAGGCGGCGGACGGCAAACTCGTGATCGCCGGCAGCGTGATGGAAGCCGGGACCACTGACATCGACGTGGTCGATTCGGCCTTCTGGCGCTTCAATACCAACGGCACGCTCGACGCATCATTTGGCAGCGGAGGGCGCGTCGTTCTTAGCTTGGTCGCGAATGCCAGAGATAGCGCGGTAGGGTTGGCCATTCAGCCGGCGGACGGCAAGATTCTCGCCATCCTCGACCACTCCGCGGCCCCGGGCGCCGCCGTCCATCCGGGTGTCGTCACGGTACGGATCGGCTCGACCGGTGCGCTCGACACAACTTACGGCATCAACGGCGTCGCCCGCACCAGCAACGGCTATATTGCTCCGGGCAAGTTTTTCGTGGCCACGTACGTGGGCGCACTGAGCATCCAGCCCGACGGCAAACCCGTCGTCGCGGTGCAAGGCCAGTCCGCGGACCTCAACCCCGATGGAAAAACCTACACGGGCACGACCTTCTCTGCTGTCCTGCGTTACAGCCCGGACGGCGTTCTGGACAACACTTGGGCGAGCACCACCCAAGTCATCGGAACCGCGAGTGGAACCGGTGAGGTCAGCGGTACGCTGCTCGATTCCTTTACCTTCACCGCTCCCACCGGTGCGGTAACCAGCGGCGACACCATCACCGCGACCTTCACCGCCGACAACCCCATCACGGTCAGCGGCGACGTCGCAGGTCAAGTCATCGGCACGTTTACCGGTACCGCGTGGCGCAAGTCCTTCAACGCCACCGAAGAGACCTGGCAAGTCGACGCCAACTCCGGCGCCGCCACCGGCACCGTTATCGGAACGGTCACAGGGACCGTCACCGGCGTCGACACCGTCACCGGCGTCGGCACCGTTTCTGGAGCCGTCGTCGTCAAGGGCACTGGCACTGCGGCCAGCATTACTAACACCACAAAAGGCACCGCCATCGGCACGAACACAGGCGCGTTCACCGGTAGATTCGCCAGCCGATTCACGGTCACTGGCCAAGTCACCGGCACGGCCACCGGCGGCGTCGTTCAAAACCCGGCGGTCCGCGGTCGCAACCATGTGGCTCTCCAACCCGACGGCAAGGTGGTGATCATGGGGCATAATGGCGACGGCACGGATATCGTCATGGCTCGCTATCTCGGCGACCCTCCGCTGCAAGCCGCGAGCACGCCCGCTCATCAGCGGTCAACGACCGTCACCGCCGTCCAGGTGCAGCCGATCCTCGCCGAGGCCATCGCCCGCTGGAATGCCGCGGGAGCGGATACGTCGAGACTGGGCAACGTCACGGTCCAGATCGTCGATTTGGACAGCGGCTACCTCGGCATGACGGACGGCAACACCATCACGCTCGACGACAACGCCGCCGGCTGGGGCTGGTTCGTCGATCGCACGCCGCGCAACGACTCCGAGTTCAGACGGCCCGGCAACCACGGCGAGCAGAACCGCATGGACCTGCTGTCTGTGCTGATGCACGAAGTGGGACATCTTCTTCAGCATGACCACGAGGTAGAAGGAGTCATGGCCGAAACGCTGGAGGCAGGTGTCCGACATGCCCACATACCGCGCGAACATTTCACATTGACAGATACGTTCTTCGAATACTCCGGCGATCAAGGGTTCGAAATGTGGCTGGGCGAATCACAAGTGCAGCATCAGAAATTCACTCGACCTGCCAGCCCGCGTTCTGGCATGACACGACGCAGATAGAAGTCCGTTTCGTGCAAAGCTTGTGACAAACAAAGGGAACAGGCAACCACTCATGCCTTTTGAACATGCATTGAGGTTCCTAGGCGTCCTGGAAGCTGTGTGTCCGGCTCATTGTTAATGCGTTTTCTTATACCACTCTTTTGACCGGTTCACCTGGAGATCAGAGATAATGGGCTTGTTTTCACGCAACGGGCGGCGGGCGTCTGCCCGTCGACTGCGATTTTCCGCAAAGACATGTCAGCAGCAACTCGAGTGGCTGGAAACGCGTACCTTACTGGCGGCATTCACCGTCACGACGGACCAGGACATCATCGCGCCGGACGACAACCTTCTCTCCCTGCGTGAGGTGGTGGCGGAGGTGAATGCCAGCAGCGACGCGACCAACACGATCCAGTTCGATGCCTCGCTCACCGGCCAGACGATTTCGCTGACGCAAGGGACACTGCAACTCTTCAAGAACGCGACGTTCGTCGGTCCCGGCGCCGCCAGTCTGACCATCCAGCGGAGCACCGCCGAGGGGACTCCGCTGTTCGGCATCTTTTACGTCAGCAGTAGTGCGGCCGTGGAAATCTCCGGCCTGACGATCGCAAACGGCCGGACCCAAAACTGGTGGGAGTATAGCGGCGGTATTTACAACCTGGGCACGCTGACCGTCTCTGACAGCATCCTCAAGGACAACTCCTCAAACTATTACGGCGGCGCCATCTTCAACTCCGGTACGCTGTCCGTCTCTGACAGTACCTTCTCCCGCAACTCTGCACCTGACGGCGGCGCCATCTTCAATCTGGGTCCACTGACTGTCTCCCACAGCACATTCGACGACAACTCCGCCACAACTTCGGGCGGCGCTATTTGGAGCGCCACCGACATGACCATCTCCAACAGCATCCTGTCCAACAACACGGCCCATGCCGGCGTCGGCGGCGCCATCTTGAATTATTCCGGCACGATGCACGTCACCAGCAGCACGTTCTCCGGCAACTCCGCCAGTCACGGTGGTGCCATCATTAACCGGTCACAGGGCACGCTGAACGTCTCCAACAGTACCCTCTCCCACAACTCCGTTGCGGGCGGTGGCGGCGGTGCCATTTTCAGCGACGGCACGGTGACCGTCTCTGACAGCATCATCAAGGACAACTCCTCCGACTATTACGGGGGCGGCATCGCGAGCGGAGGCCCGCTGACCATCTCCAACAGCACTGTTTCCCGCAATTCCGCCTTGCGCGGCGGCGGCATCGACAGCGGAGGCCCGCTGATCGTCTCGTACAGCACCTTCGAGGACAACTCCGCCGTGTGGTACGGGAGCGCACTCCTGAACTCTGGCCCGCTGACCGTCTCCCACAGCACTTTCGCCGGCAACTCCGGCACCGCCGCCATCACGAACGGATTTACGGGCACGGTGACTGTCTCCCACAGCACCTTTTCCGGCAACTCGTCGCCCGGTTATGGTGCGGGCATCCTTCACTACGGCGGCCTGCTGCTTGTCTCCCACAGCACCCTTTCCGGCAACTCCGGCGGCGCCGGCATCCTCAACTATAGCACCCTGACCATCTCCGATAGCACCCTCTCCGGTAACAGCGCCAGCGGCATCGTCAGCTACGGCCCGCTAACTGTTTCCGACAGCGCCTTCTCCGGCAACACCGCCTCGGTTGGCGGCGGCATCTACAGCGTTGGCCCGCTGACCGTCTCCCACAGCACCCTCTCCGGCAACTCCGCCACACATGGCGGCGGCGGCATCTATAGCCGTGGCCCGCTGACCGTCTCGAACAGCACCCTCTCCGGCAATTCCACAGCATCAAGTTATTACGGCGGCGGCATCTACAGTCAGGGCACGTTCACCATTACCAACAGCACCCTCTCCGGCAATTCCGCCGGCTATGGCGGCGGCATCGCGACCGACGTGTACGACGACAGCCCCGTCTCGGAGAGGAAGCTCGCGAATACCATCCTTGCCGGGAATCTTAGCGGCTATGGCCCGGACATCGGGGGCAGAGTGATGTCCCTCGGCCATAACCTCGTCGGCGTGACCGACGGCAGCGTCGGCTGGACCGACACCGACCTGACCGGCACCAGCGCAATCCCGCTCGACCCGCTGTTGGGCGCTCTGCAGGATAACGGCGGTCCCACGTGGACCATGGCTCTGCTCGTCGGCAGCCCCGCCATCGATCATGGCGACAATGCCCTGGTGAGCAGCCCTTTTGACCAGCGCGGTGCCGGCTTCCTGCGCATTATTGGCGGGACCGTGGATATTGGGGCGTTCGAATTCAAATCCCCAAACAACCCGCCAACTGCCGATGCAGGCGGACCGTACATCACTGGCGAAGGGGCGAATCTGCAACTGGACGGCAGCGAGAGTTCTGATCCCGAGGCCGGGACCACACTGACCTACGAGTGGGATCTCGATTACGACGGCCTGACGTTCGACGTAGAAGTCAGCGGCGTCCAGCCGATCGTCAGTTTCCTCGACAACTTCTCGCCGCGGACGATTGGTTTGCGTGTGACGGATTCCGGAGGACTTTCGAATATTGCCACAACCACCCTCGAAGTCATCAACGTCAAGCCAGGGCTCACCGGTCTCAGCAACACGTCACCGGAGTGCGGTGATGCGGCAGAAGGTCAGCTGGTCGCCGTGTCCGGAGTGTTTACCGATGCTGGCGCTCTCGATACGCACACAGCGATCATCAACTGGGGTGACAGTCATGTCACTGCGGCCACCCTCGGACCGGGTGCGGGCACTGGCACGGTCGCTGGCAGCCATGTCTATGCGACCGGCGGGTTGTTTACGATCACCGTGACTTTGACCGACGATGATGGCGCTGCGGTGACTTCCACAACGACGGCGGTGGTTACGGGCGTGGGTGTTGTGGGCGACACGCTGTATGTCATCGGGACAGATGCTGACGACCATGTCACGATCAACAAGGCGGGCTCCGTCTACCGAGTCCATGCAGATTTTCTGACGACCGGAAGTTTTCGAGACGTGCCGGTGGCCGGTATCTCGCGCATCGTGGTTCAGGCGTGCGATGGCAACGATCAGGTGACCATTTCAGGCGGCGTTTCTCTTCCGGCCCTGATTGACGGCGGGGAAGGCGACGACCGGCTGAACGGTGGCAGCGGCCCCAATATCATCGTGGGTGGTGGCGGAGATGATCAGATCAATGGCGGCAATGCCCGTGATCTCCTGATCGGCGGTCGCGGATCTGATCGACTGGTCGGAAATGGAAACGAAGACATCCTGACTGCCGGCTGGACGGACCACGATGCCTTTGATTCCTCAACGCACTCTGCAGCACTCTGGCAGCTGATGGACGAGTGGAACAGCTCGGCCAGCCAGGACGTTCGCAGGAGCCATCTCACCGGCGCGACCGGAGGAGGACTGAATGGTTCGGTTCTGCTGAATACGGCCACTGTCCATGATGACAACAGCCAGGATAAGCTGACCGGCAGTTCGGGGATCGACTGGTTCTTTGCCAGTCTGAGCGGTGGTACCTTCCTGGATGTGATTACCAATCAGGGAAGTAATGAACTTCTGGAAGAGCTGCTGTAGGCTTTCGTGTCGGCGATCGGAGGGTGTCAACCTTTGGTTTAGGTATAGGGGACGAGGTGCCATCCACCGCAACCGATCCATCCACCTCAACCGCTCCACCTCATCCGCGAGTTTTGCACAGTATGGCTAAACTCAGACATGGCTGACAGTGGATGGCACCGACTGAGGTTCCGCACCGACTGAGGTTCCCCCCCCCTGAGATTTATGGTTCATCGGAGGACTACTTTTGTAACGCGGTGTTCACTTCTTCAAGAATTTCCGGCGGCACCTGGATGGATGCGTCGATCTTCCACGCAGCGACAAAATCGGCGATGGCCTTTTTTCGCATGTTGTGTTTCAGATGGGCAGCGCCCCGTTCTTCCAGCCATTGCGGCTGTTCGGGGTCCAGTCGAATCGCTTCATCCAGATCGGCAATTGCGTCCGCGAATCGATTCAGCTGAATCAGATATCTGGCCCGATCACCTCGCCAGGCGGCATTCGATGGATTCAGCTGAATGGCCGTCGAGTAATCCGATACGGCTTCGTCCAGGCGGGATTGACCGACAAAGTATTGCGCCCGCAGAATCCAGCCGACCGGATCCAGAGGATTGATCCTGGCGGCTGCGGTCAGATCGCCAAGCGCTTCATCGTGGCGATTCAGAGCAACCAGCACTTCAGCTCGATTGTTCCAAATCCAGAGTTCCTTCGGTGCGAGCTTTGCTGCGACATCCAGATCGGAAAGCGATTCTTCAAGTCGCTGCAGCTTCAGCAGTGACATGGCTCGATTTGACCTGTAAACAGCCTCATCCGGATCCCGTTGAATGGCTTTTGTCCAGGCATCGAGAGCCTCGTCCGACTGCCCGTGATTCTGGTAGCTGTGCCCAAGGTTTGACCACGCCACAGCAAGGTTTGGCTGTTTTCGCACGGCTTCCAGGTGATCAAACATTGCCAGATCCGATCGCCCGATTTCATTGAGTCGGTTTCCCCGGCATGTCTGGGCCAAAGCATCGTTTGTATCGGCGCTCAACTTTTTCGTCCAGTCGGCAATCTGCGAATCGGATTCGATGAGAGGCCTCAGTCGCAGATCAAATGTCTGCTGGTCGGTTACGGCTGGCGGCATCTCCGTCGGCAGTTCCGACTGAGGAGCCATCGTCAGGCGAATCTCCCGATCTGTTCCGCTGTGGACAACAATGTCCCGCGTCAGTGCCGAAATATTTCCGGCCGTCACCTTCATTCCCTCGTGCGACGTTGTTGCCGACAGCTGCTCCGTTTCGTCATTTGTTCCAACTGAGAATGTCCTCTCCCCTTTCATGGAAACATGCAGGTCGTTCCGAGGAGATTCCACGGTGACTTCCCCATCCGGGGTTCGGATCTTCAGGACGATTCCCACAAGGACAAGGAGGCTCGCCCATGCTCCCCATCGAGCAGGCTCGGCCAGACGGCGCCATTTCCCGACGGGTGGCACCGTGTTTTTGCCCTGATTCTCATGTACTGCCCGTGGCACTGCAGATCGCGTTGCGTCAGCTCGATTCGCTGCTGTACTGACGGCCTCAATTGAGTCGGGGCTCTCAAGTCCGGTGATGACTGTCTCACTCTGATCCACATCCAGTCGACTTATTGCCGAGATCAATTCGCTCATGCTTGAAAAGCGATCCTGCGGCGACTTTGCCAGCATTCGATTCAGAATACTCTGCAAGCCATGCGGAAGGCCGGGACGAACCGCCCCAAGTACCGGAATGGGTGCACTTCGGTGAGCCGTCAGCAGACCGAATGCAGTATCTGCTGAAAACGGCGGACATCCGGTGAACAGGAAGTACAGAGTACAGCCAAGTGCGTAAATGTCGGCTCTCGCATCGACTGACGATTGCATGGCCTGCTCCGGAGCCATGAATGCCACGGTACCCAGGATGGTACCGACCTCAGTCCGCGGACCATCAGGATGAGCAGATTCCACAGGACCGGACCGGATCGCGCGTGCCAGTCCGAGATCCAGAATCTTGACCATTCCTTCTTCCGTACGGATCAGGTTCGCGGGTTTGATATCGCGGTGAACCGTGCCATGGTCATGAGCATGCTGCAAACCTGTTGCCGCCTGAGTGATGGCGTTCAGGATCGCAGTCACGGGCAGTCGCGACGAGGACCGACTCCATTGGGCGAAGTTCATTCCGTCGACGAACTCCATCACCAGAAAGAGCTCTCCATCGAGTTCGTCAGCGTCGTAGGCGGTCACGATATTGGGGTGGCGGAGCTTTGCAGCTGTAAGAACCTCACGCCGAAACCGAAGGTGGTCGTCTGCGGCTGTGCGGCGATCCGATCGAAGCGTTTTGAGTGCGACGGTACGTTCCATCCTGACGTGGCGAGCTTTGTAGACGACACCCATGCCTCCTTCGCCGATCTCGTCCAGCAGCAGATAGTTCCCCTTTCGCAATGATCGTGCTTTGCCAGCCTGAATCGCACTTCTCTGAAACGATGTGAGGCTTTTCGTCGCGACAAGATCGTCCAGCAGTGCCTCGGCACTTCCAGTGAGTGCGGACGCGCTGCCGCGAATCTCATGGGCAGTCGATGCACTGATCATATCCAGCTGAACAAGCAGCGAAACGACGTCGCTCACGTCCGACAGTGGTTCGATCATTGGAATCTCACGCTTCCGACGTACCAGCTCCGACCGACGCAGATTTTTTCTCATGCGGATCTCGACGGCGGGGCACTGTACAATTGCTTCAGGCATCCTGCATGTCAAACGCAACGTCCTCCGCAAGACAGAACGCAAAGTCTCACCAGACCGCAGTTGGTGTCAACTATTCCGGGTTTGGAGAGCATTCCCCGGACCGGGCGTCAGCTTCGTCGGTCTGCTGATCAGCGAGGCACAGGCAAAGCCGGCAGGATCCCGGCGGACTGTGCTCCGATCCTCGACCACCTGGAATGCAGTGCCGAGACCTGGCTGGATTTCGTGCAGAACTTCCGCAAACGCTTCCGAGTGGAAGCCGGACTGGCGAAGTCTCTGAAGACATTCCGCAGCGTACGTGAGTCCCGCCGAGCGTCTGCTGCGGCATCGTAAAAGCCAAACGCTCGGCCTTCGTAAGTCCCTTTGCGGCATCGACTCTGAACCGCCAGGAAAATGGCACTGGTCATTCTTCTGCCAAGTGGATGGCACTGGTCATTCTCAGATGTTCGCATCCCGACCGGCATGCGCCAACCGCAGAACTCTTTTAACCGCCGACGCGGAGTGCCCAGGACCGGACCCTGTCCCCTTCGATCAGCAGGTCGTCCGGTGCGAAAACGTATTCATCCATGGATGGGAGTGATGGGATGCATGGGATTCATGATTCCCATCGGGGTAAGTGAGCGGGGTTGGCGGTGTGGCTGCCGAACAAACGGCTACCGCAGATCGTTCGGCAGCCTGCGTCGGTCTGATCGACCGATGTGGCTCCGCTGGGCTGACGTCGCCTGTGTGACACGCTTCGGCCTTCGCGGTGGCGAAGCCTATGTGCCGTCCTCGCTTTTCAATTCCATGCGCATCTCCGCCATTGTGACTCAGCCGCCCCAAAACCGGCAAGTCGGGAACAGCAGCATTCCGGATTTGAGCGCGAGTGTTGCTCATCACGTCATCTTAACACTGGCCGCAAGGGCGCGGAGAGAAACCTCGCCCGAATCGACCGCCTGGGTGCCTACAGAGAAATCATGCTCACCTGAACTCAATCAATGGCCGTCGCCACGTCCGACGCAGAAGCGCGGAAGTTTATCGTCTGCGCAATGGAAGCCGTCAGCCTGATCTACTCTCAGGTTCAATCCGTGCCAGTCCAAATCCCGCGCAGATTACTTCTCAACAAGAACACTGGAATCCGATCCGAACCTGAGATCCGTACACCGCCGAATCCCGGACTAGAATTGATGCCCATGCCAAACAGTGAACCCATTCATTCTCAAACCTTTCGGAGCGGTTTGCCACCTGCATGCGGATGTGCATGGTTATCATCGGGACCCCAGAGAAACAGCTCTCATGAATACGTATCGACCTCAAATCGATTTGCCCCACCAAAGCCCCCGTGACCAATCACTCGGTACAACCTGGAAGCATTGTCTCCGGACCGACGCTGCCTGAATCCGTCGAAGTCCTGGCCATCGTTCCGTTTGGCACTTCGCTCAAGATCATTGGACGCGGCCAGCGAACAGGGCAAACTTATGATCCGGTGCTCACGGCCGCACAGATTGCTCAGTTGACAATCTCGGCCGATACCGAACCGTTCGACGGCGATGCTCGCTTGTTTCGACTGGGGATTGAAGCTCAGCGGCTTGGGTTGGCCTACGAATACGATCCTTTCTTCTCGCTGTCGATTGCCCGAGTTGACCCGCTGCCGCATCAGCTGGAAGCCGTCTATGGCTACTTCCTGAAGCTTCCCCGCATCAGGTTCCTGCTGGCCGACGATCCGGGTGCAGGCAAGACCGTCATGGCGGGATTGCTGCTCAAGGAACTCAAGGCACGCGGTCTTGTTCGCCGCGTGCTGATCGTGACGCCGGCAAATCTCACGTTCCAATGGCAGCGAGAACTCTCGGACAAATTCCGCGAGAAGTTCGACATCATTCGCGGCGACGTGCTGCGCGCCAATTATGGCCAGAATCCCTGGCAGGAACGGGACCAGGTCATCACGTCGGTGTCATGGGTCTCGATCGTGGAAGACGCCCGAGAAAGCCTGCTGCGTTCACGCTGGGATCTGATCATCGTCGACGAAGCCCACAAAATGAGTGCTCCGGCAGACGATCGCAAGACGTATGCGTACCGACTCGGAGAATCCCTGTCGAAGATGACCGACCACTTCCTGCTGATGACAGCGACTCCGCACAAGGGCGACCCGGAGCACTTTCGGCGGTTTCTCGCTCTGCTGGATCCCGATGTCTACGGCAGCATCGAGAGTCTTCAACGGGCCGTGCGTGAACATGAAGCGCCGTTTTACCTGCGACGCACCAAAGAAGCTCTCGTCACATTTCCCGACCCGGAAACGGGTGAGGTTCACAAGCTCTTCACCAAACGCGACGTTCGGACAGCCGCATTTGATCTCGACGGCGAGGAACTGGAATTCTACGACGAGCTGACGCGCTATGTCGAAGACCAGTCAATGGCCGCAGCAGGTCAGGAAACCGCGCGAGCCCGCGCTGTTGGCTTCACGATGGCCATGCTGCAGCGGCGCATGGCGTCGTCGGTGTACGCCGTGCGTCGTAGTTTGGAACGCATGCAGGCACGTCGGCAAAAGATTCTGGACGATCCCGAGGCTTACCGGCAGGAGCAGATTGAACGAAAACTGCCGGACGACTTCGATGAACTGACAGAAGAAGAACAAACCAGTCTCATCGAAAAACTGGCCGATGAAGTCTTGTCTGTCGATCCAGCAACACTGCGCGAAGAGATTGGGCGGCTGTCTGTCCTGGTTGAACACGGCAAGCAACTGGAAGCCAGAGATCTACAAACCAAGATGCAGAAGCTTCGCAGCATCCTCAAGGCGGAAGGCATCTTCGACAATCCAAAGATGAAACTGCTGATCTTTACCGAGCACAAGGACACGCTCGACTACCTCGCGGGCGATGGCCGCGACGAGCGACCGCTTGGCAAGTTGCGTGAATGGGGACTCACGCTCACACAGATTCACGGCGGAATGAAGATAGGCGATCGCGATACGCCTGGCACCCGCATCTGCGCTGAACGTGAATTCCGCGAATCCGCCCAAATCCTTGTCGCCACGGAAGCCGCTGGCGAAGGCATCAACCTGCAGTTCTGCTGGCTCATGGTGAATTTCGATATCCCGTGGAATCCCGTTCGATTGGAACAGCGAGTTGGCCGTATCCACCGTTACGGGCAGGAGAAGGACTGTCTGGTCTTCAATTTCGTCGCACAGAACACCCGCGAAGGACGAGTACTCCAGACGCTGATTGAACGCTTGAAGGAGATTCGCGAAGACCTCGGCAGCGACCAGGTCTTTGATGTGGTCGGTGAAGTGTTCCCATCGAACTTGCTTGAAAAGCTGTTCCGGGAAATGTACGCCCGGCAGACTGATGAACATCAGATTCAGGATCGCATCGTTCGCGACGTCAGCCCGGAAAAGTTCCGGCAGATCACGGAATCCACACTGGAGGGACTCGCGAAGAAAGAACTCAACCTGTCAGCGATCGTCGGCAAGTCAGCGGAGGCCAAGGAGCGACGGCTGGTCCCGGAAGTCATTGAACAATTCTTCGTCGCCGCTGCTCCGGAAACGGGGTTGACACCCAAACCCCTGGATTCCAAATCGCAGGCAGGCTCAGCGTGCTCCGTGTATCGAGTCGGAAAGATTCCTCGGCATCTGTTGCAGATTGGCGACCAGCAGGAGGAGCGATTTGGACGACTCGGTCGCGAATATGGTCGCATTGCCTTTGACAAGCAGTTTTTGAAGAACGATGCCACGCTGGAATGGATCACACCTGGGCATCCGCTGTTTGAATCCGTTCGCACTGAGGTACTTGTCCGTACCGAACAAGCTCTGCGTCGAGGGGCAGTTTTCTACGACCTGCACAAACGCGAGCCGGCATTGCTGGACGTGTTTGCCGCATCGATCACGGACGGTCGCAATCAGCCTCTGCATCGCCGACTGTTTGTCGTGGAGACCAGCATTGCCGGGGAAAGGCGGATTCATGAGCCGACAATTCTTCACGACATCACTCCTGCCCCAATCGGAGTTGCCCCGCCTGAGATTGCGATTCCTGACAAGTCGCAAGCGGAACGGTTTCTTTATGAACACACTCTTGAGCCCTGGTGTTCGAAGGAATCTGCAATCCGCGAACAGGAAGTGTCGCGGGTTTCAAGGCACGTCGAGATCAGTCTGAATTCCCTGATTGATCGGCAGCAGAATCAACTGGGCGAATACCTGAGCCGCCAGATTGAGGGACATACGGTCCAGGGACTTGATGGAATTATTTCCCAGGCCGAAGAGCACCTGGACAAGCTCACCAATCGGCTGGATTCACGGCGAGCCGATCTCTCGCTGGAACGCCACTGCGCCATTTCCGACATCACGCATCTCGGTCGAGCCTGGGTGGTGCCTCATCCGGAACGAGCCACCCCACAACTCGCCCCGATGGTTCGCGATGATGAAATTGAACACATCGCCGTGCAGGTTGCCATTCAGCACGAAGAAGCCCGAGGCTGGGTTGTCGAGAGTGTCGAATCAGAGAACCGTGGCTTCGATTTGATTTCGCGACGCCCACATCCGGAAGATCCAAAGTCGTTTGTGGAAGTGCGGTTTATTGAAGTGAAGGGTAGGGGCGGAGTCGGCGTTGTTGCTCTGAGTTCGAACGAATACACCACAGCGCATCGAATCAAAGCAGATTACTGGCTGTATGTTGTCTTCAACTGCACCGCAAGTCCGCAGTTGCACACGATCCAGAATCCAGCACTCCTGGGCTGGCAGCCTGTCATGGCCGTCGAGCACTATCAGATTAACGCATCAACGGTGACTTCGGCTGCTGCATCCAGCGAAGGACCATGCTCAACATGAATTCAACTGAAACCCAGGATCGACAGGACGACTCGATGATTGAACGACTTCTTTCAATCCCAGAGTCATATAATTTCGACTGCAAACGAATCACAGGGAAAGTGGATAAGCTGCTCGAAACAGTGATCGCCTTTGCAAATGCCGATGGTGGAATGATTGCGATCGGTATGGAAGATCCTGACAAAGGCACGGGGCGGGATCGTCTGTATGGTGTAGATGAGCATCCTATGAACTGGGATGAATTGCAACGCAAGCTGCGGTCACGGATCACCGAACCTGATCAACTGGCGTGGACCCATCGAAAAGTGCACTGCACTCTTCGCAACGGAGTTCCGGGATCGATCATCCTGCTGAAGATTGCAAAGAGCAGCCGAGTCCACAGTATTGTCGACGACGGAACGTTCACTCGGCTTACTAAGGGCAACAAGCAGTTGACGGCGAATGAAATCAGCGAACTCTGTCATTCTCGTGGAGTTGTCTCGGCAGAAACGCGGGTTGAGGACGTTGACTTTGAATTGCTGGATACACAGTTCTGGCAGGACTACGCCGTTCAAAGGAAGCTGACGCGACCGATTGATCAGGCGATGTTTCATCTGGGGCTTGCCAAACGAGATTCAGAAGGGCAACTGAGGCCAACGCGGGCGGCTGTTCTGCTATTTGCCGAACAGCCCTCGGGGGTGCTGGCAAGTAAGACCGCCGTCCGCATCTTTCATTATCGCGGAACACAGGTCTCGACCGACCCCAACAC
>Ga0163147_10006128_pt1 | contig 14258 bp, 17 predicted proteins | sample OliLakLV19MP6G1_FD_148597 | JGI IMG/M metagenome (GOLD analysis project Ga0163147, IMG submission 148597) | Freshwater microbial mat bacterial communities from Lake Vanda, McMurdo Dry Valleys, Antarctica- Oligotrophic Lake LV.19.MP6.G1 | ecosystem: Environmental > Aquatic > Freshwater > Lake >...
GTTCTCAATGAACACTCTAAGAGTGGACTCCCTTTTCTTAAGACAGCTCTTGATCTTTGGAAGCTGCACGTTGGGCAAGAGGTCTCCCTCACGAAGGAACGAAAGCAAAAGCTTCACGTCCTTCTTGTTCGTCATTTTCAAAAGAATTTAGGTCAGTGGGAGCGATTCTGTGAACGAGTGGAGTCTTCGCCCTTTCTGATGGGAGAAGGAGCTCGGAAATGGCGTGTGAGTTTTGATTGGATCTTGTGTGAGGAAAATCTCCTCAAGGTTAGGGAAGGAAACTTCGATAATCCGGAAGTCCTCAACCAAAAAGCAGAGAAAGTCTCTGAGGCAAGCAGAGCAAGTGAAATACACTCAATCCTCGCCTCCATTGAAGATCCTCTATGGAAAGAATGGTGCTCCCAATTGGATCTATCCCCAGAATCACGAAACTCTGTGTCTTTGGGAGAGCTGAAGGAAATTGCCAATGCAAGGTTTCTGGAAGTTGAGGATGACCGGCTTGTGTGGATTGAAAGCCCGGACAAGAGAACCTTAGATTGCATAGAAAATCTTCGTATGAAAATGCTGTCCCTTATTCAAAAGACTTTTCCCAACACACGAAACCTGAGAACACGTCTGAAGGAGACTCTCTCAGATAGGAAAGAGCCCTTCTCTTCACTTAAAGACATCAAAAGCCTGTCTGAAACAGGGATGTCTAAAATAAGACTGCCTAAGACAGTGCTCTCTCAGACAGGGCTGGCGAAAATAGGGCACTCAAACCCAACTCATTCACAACAAAGAAGTCAATTTAAGGGAACTCATTTAATGAAGACCAATTTAATGACACCCCATTTAATGGGAACCCATTTAACAGGAGAAACTCATGCTTAACAAAGTAATTCTTCAAGGAAACATTGGACGAGCGCCTAAAATTGCCCTGACTCAAGAGGGCAAAAAAATGGTCACTTTTTCTTTAGCGACCACCCAGTCTTGGAAGGATCTCACTGGAGAATGGCAATCAACGACCGATTGGCATCAGGTCACGATCTTTCGTGAATCAACCATTGGATGGGCTAAGGATGTTTTAAAGCGAGGAGATCCAGTCTATGTGGAAGGTAAGCTCTCTTACCATCGTTGGACCGATAACCATGGTCAACAACGATCCACCACTCATGTTGTCATTGCAGGAAGAGAGGGACGAGTACAGATATTGCTCCCCCGCTCTCCCACACCTCCTCGGCCCTCAAACCTGAATCTTCAGGTCCAGCCTATCTCTTCAGCGGAAGATCTCAGTTCTGACCCAGAGCCAATCGCAGGGGAGTCAGTTTTAAACAGATCTGTCTCAGGTGATCCTAGCTCAAACAGCTCTGTTTCAAGTAGTTCTGTCTCAGACAGTCCTGCTGAGTATTTTCAAGAAGAGACTCAAATAGTGCCTCATTACCCCTCATCAGAAGAGGAGGAGGAATAAAGATGACTGTTGGGCAACCCTTTTTTAAAGACAATTTCATCTCTGCTGAGCATTTGAATGCTTTGTGTTTCTTACTCTTGCCTGTTAGTCAACAGACCTATCCTCAAGGCAGAAAGGTGAGAACTCAAAGAAAAGAGAGGGATCGTGGCAAACCGGGCGCCCATTTAATGGGAGCCCTCTCTCCCCTCCACGTAAACGCGGACAAGCTCAATGTACACCTTCATCAAAACGCTGAGAAGGGAAATTTGCCTCTTTTTTCTTGTCCTGAATCACGGAGGGAGGCTTTGCCAGAACAGAAGTCTGGTTGTCAACGCCCTTTCCTCGCTCATGTCAATCTTAACAAAGGAGAAGCTGCTCTATGAATAGTAAAGATTTATGTCAATGGGATGATTTTGGTGAATTCTTAAGTCGCCCCAAAGAAGGACCTCGTGATCCTTTCTGGAAAACTGCTTGTCTTGCTCTTCTCAGAGAAGTGTTGAAGATGTCTGGCTCTCAGAGAGTTCTCTCTTTAGAAGAATTTCACACTTTTCTCAAAAGTGCCTCTGCTCAAGAGTATGAAGACTTCTTTAAAGGTACAGAGGCTGCAGCCTATACATCGGCTAAGAATAAGATGAGCACACAAGCAATTCGCATTTATCTCAGTTCAGAGATTGGGACCTTTCTTGAAATCCCTCTTTTTAAATCCTCAAAGTCTGAACAGTCCTCTTATAAAAAAACCCTTTAACACTCGGAGATACCCCTATGAACCCTATGAACAATAAAAATAGAAAAACTAAGTTTTCTCAAACCAAGGATGAAACATTCTACCTACCATTAGACATCCGCTTTCGGCTTATCTCCTTCTTAACGCTGGTTACCACTTGTCTTCTGTTTGCTCCAGAGGCTATGGCGGTGAAGGCTGGAGAGATGAAGGTGGGCGTGACCTACCTCACCGAGCTTCTCGATAACAACATTATCCCTCTTGTTCTTTTGACTGGAACGGGAGCAGGTGCTGCGGTGTCCTATATGAAGTCAAGCTTTACTCCCCTTGTCATTGCGATCTGTACGGCTGGAGGCTATGGGTTCGCCCAGAAGTGGATTAGCTCTGTCTATACAGCGTGTATCTAAGGAGAGAACTTATGGACCACAGTGAGAACTATATCCTCAATCGTTTAGATCAACCCTTACGATTTTTAGGAATAAACAAGGACGAGGCCTTTGCCTTAATGGTCCCTCTTTTAGTGTCCTTGTATTTGGGATGGATTCTGAGTGGCATTATTGTGGGTGGTTTGTCTTTGTTGGCCTTGAGAGCGCTAAAGAAGCGCAATGAGGGGGCTGCCCTTGTTCATGCGACATATTGGTATCTTCCTGCCTCACGCAAGTCCATGAAGCTACCTGTTCCCTCTCACATTCGGGAGTACATAGGGTAATGAAACGTTCTTTTTCCTCTCAAAAGCTCACAGATTTTATCTCTCAACGCAATGGCCTCCTTGTGCTTTCTTGCCTTTTAGCTTTGAGCAACATTGTGTTGGTGGGAGGGCTTGTGTTTTCGAGTGAGAAGATCATTCTCTTGCCTCCTGAAGTAAGACAGTCCTTTTGGGTCAAAGGCAGCACAGTCTCAAAAGAATATCTTGAGGATATGGGATGGGGCCTTTCTAAGCTCCTTTTAGATCTCACACCGTCCACCTATCCTTATAACCATGAGAAGCTTTTAACCTTTACGGCTCCTGAAGCGTATGGGTCCTTAAAGAGTAAGCTCTTTAAGGAAGGAGAGCAGTATAAGGATCTCAAACTCTCAACTCATTTCTATCCCTCTGAAATTATCGCCAACCCTCAAACACTGAGGGTGGAAGTCAAAGGCACTCTCCATTCTTTTGTGGCAGGGAAACTCGTGAGAACAACTGAAGAGACAGTCAATCTCCAGCTCACCCATAGAGGGGGAGGTCTTCTTTTAGAAAGCATTTTAGGACGTAAGCAAGGAGAGGATTCTCATGATTTATAAAACAAGTCTTTTACTTCTCATGAGCACAGCAGCTCATGCGGCTATCATTCATCATTTGGATGAGTTTAAGGCTATAGACGTCGGTATCTCTCAGCAAGGATTAACGCGCATTGCGGTTAAGGGAGATCGCATCGCGTCGGTGTTTGGGATGACAGGAGAGTATGCCTTGGAGACCGATGAGGAACAAGGACAGATCTTTATTCGCCCTTTGGACTATGAGTTTCCTTTCTCTGAAGAGACAAAGGATGATCCTACGCCTAAGCCTATTCATCTCACCCTCACAACGGAAGGGGGTCATACGCAAGACTTGCGCCTTACACCTCAAGATAAGCCTCCAGAAGCCATCATTTTTAAAATAGATGAAGACACAAAAATGGAGATTCATAAAGAACAACAGAATCACGCTCCTATTATGAGGGAAGAGGTTGAAGAGTTAATGCGGTCCTCCCGAGAAGGACGCATTCCTCTTGGATACAAGTCTGTACCCTTAGATCTCAACACCCTTCAAGAACCTTACCTTCTTGTGAAGGAGCTTAAAGGAGAGAAGCTGCGCTGTTTGACCTATGAAGTTAAAAACAACACAAGCGCGCCTTTAATCTTATCTGAAGAAGAATTTGCTCGCAGCAAAGGGTTGCTGAAGGAGTCAAAGAATCAGGGTCCACGCTCAGCGGTAGCTCTCTCTGAGAGAGGCCTCTCAGAGGCCCTTATCGCACTTTTAATATCTAAAAAAACCGTAATGCCAGGAGAAGGAGCCTTTGTTTATGTCATTGTTAGAGCAATTCACTAAGATCTTTCAAAGATCCACCTCTGAAACAAACTCTGAGAGGGCCTTCAAGAGATTTTTTAATCCTGAGACCTCTGTCGAGATTCGGCGCCTTCAATTCTTTTGGGCAGCGTGCATTGTGGGTGTGGTCTTCTGTTTGTCTTATGTTGTTATGATGAGTTTTTCTCACAAAGAGAGCGTTTCAGAAGACGTTCAAAAACTTGAGCCTAAGCCCATGGAGACGGCGTCCAGCAAAGTCGATTTAAACGAGGGATATTGGCATAAGGTTGAGGAAGAAAACCGAAAGCTAAGAGATCAACTAAGCGACATCGAAAAGCGGTTACAGACAAGAGACACGCCACAAGCGGCTCTCATCCCCAATGAAGGTCAAAATACTCGCGTGGAGGAGCTTGAATCTAAACTGCACATTCTTCAAGACCAGATTGATGAACAGAACAAAACTCTCTCTTCTTTTAATCGAAACCTCTCCTCTCAAGGGTTACCCTCAAGAGGATTATCCTCAAACTCATTGCCAGGAGGGGATGCTGATGGTCAATTTATCCAAAAGGTCTCTTTGAACCTCACTCCCTCTCAGAGAGAGAAAAAACTGAGAACGGTTGAGACGACCATTCCAGCAGGAGCTTTTGCTCAAACTGTTCTTCTTTCAGGTCTTGATGCCTCAGCGTCCATGAGTGCGTCCTCAGATCCCCGTCCTATGTTATTGCGCTTGATTGATCCTGGGACACTCCCAAGGCGGTTTCAATCAGATTTAGAGGACTGTCATTGTACAGCGAGTGCTTATGGAGATCTTTCTTCAGAGCGTGTCTATGCCCGTCTTGAAAAGCTCTCGTGCATTGAACGCGCTACGAGAGAAATCATAGAGACACAAGTTGCAGGCTACATTTCTGGCTCTGATGGTAAAGCTGGAATCAGAGGTGTTGTGGCCTCTAAGGATGGCCAATTCTTAACGCGTAGTCTTGTAGGAGGTGTCTTTGCGGGTTTGAGTAATGTTGCTAACCCTCAAAATCGCCAAGCTCAAGTTAATCCATTCTTTCCTGGAAGTTCGCAAACGTCGCCCCCAAGCATGGGAGGGATGTTTTCCTCTGGTATGGCAACAGGGGCAACAACAGCATTAGATCGTCTATCCCAGTATTATATTGATCGCGCAGAGCAGCTTCAACCAGTGATTCAAATTGCTGCAGGTCAAGTGGTGGATATCGTCTTCACGGAGGGGATCTCTATTGGAAGCCAAAACATTAAATCTGAAATTGAACAAACAAGAAATGACACACGGGCCCACAAGGACACAGCGTCTCATCAAGACGGCCCTCCCTCAGCTTCATCATCACAGACAGGAGAATAGGATCATGCCACATCATACGTACGAAAGCCGCTCTAGCTTGAATGGCCCTAAGAACTCCACAGGCCTTCATGTCTCCCATGCGGTTCTGAAGGATGAAGTTTCAAGGAGACAGAGAAAGATATATACAATTTTTTCTCTTGGCATTTCCTTATCGCTTTCTGGATGCATGGGTATTTATGAGGAAGGGTTTGAGTGTCCTCCTGGAAAAGGAGTAGGCTGTAAATCCATCTCTGAAGTGAATCATATGGTTAACGAAGGGGTCCTCGGAAGCCGGGTGGTAAAGGAGATTCCTTCAATGGGCCATCCTCCTCAAGGACCTTACGACCAGTCTCCAAGTTCAGTCTCTTCAGACTGTGACTCCTGCACTTCTCGCCACACGGTTCAAGGCTTATCACGTCACGCCTCTTCGGGAGAGCCTCAGATTTGGTACGCTCCCTTTGAAGGGGAGCCCATTCAATGGAAGCCTCCTCAAGGGAGCATCTCTAAGGTGGATTCCAGTAGAACTCTCTCCGATCAGTTGGAGTTGTCTAAGACTGAGTCCTCTAAGAGGGTTCCCACTCAGTGGGGAGGAGAGGCTTGATGCAAAGCGCTGCAGAATCTTCACAAAGAGAGCTTCTTTGGAAGAAGCTGAGGGGGGAAGGAACTCCCTTTGGGGCGTCTTCGGCCCTTTTAAAGAAAGCCAACGAGTTTCTCCAGGCCCATAGCTTAAGTGAGCTTCTGCCTTATCGTAGCTTTGATCCTGAAACTCAAATTTTCTTCAATCGATCAAGCCTTGGGTTTGTGATAGAAACCCTTCCTTTGGTGGGATGTGGAGATGAATATCCACTACAGTTAACAGGACTCTTCCAACACAGTCTTCCTTTGGGATCTAACCTCCAATGTCTCTTGATAGCCAGTTCTCGTATTGAGGAGCGTGTTAAAACATGGGAACACGCCAGGCAGGGCAGAGGAGAGGTTCTCGAAGAACTATCAAAAGAACGGGGCGCTTATATGAGAAAGCGCGCGCGGGGATTGGGAGTGAGAACGTTTCGCCTTATTATTTCCTATAGTAAGCCAGAAGCTTCTTCTGAATCTATAGAAGACATTCTTTCCATACGAGAACAGCTTGTAACAACCCTGAAGGGGTGGGGGCTTCCTGTGAATGTATGGAAAGCTGAAGATCTATTGATAGGCCTTGATGAGCTTTTAAACCCCTCTGATTGCTTAGAGAACGTTCCAATCCCTTGGAATGTGTATGATTCTCTGTCTCACCAGATGATATCCCCTTCAACAAGACTCGAGGTAACTCCCTCTCTTCTTCTTGTCGGAGAGGGAGAAAAGGTCATGAAGCTTTATACGGCAAGAATGTTACCCCCTATTTGGCATTTAGGAGGGATGAGCCTTCTTATCGGAGATCCATTTGATAATTTCTTACGTCTTCAGGGGAGTTTTTTCATCTCTTACGGCGTTCATATCTGTAATGAGAAAACCCTCAAAACCCAGATGTTGGCAAAATGTGGAAATGTGGAGAAACAAGCCGCCAGCCCTATTGCAAAGTATATACCCTCTTTAAAGAAGGCAATGGAAGAATGGCGATATGTCCGTGAGAAATTTGAAGGCGGGCAGAACCCGCTTTCAGGTAGGGCTTTTGAGTGAGCCAGAGAGCATGACAAAAGAAGAACAAACGCTTTTTAATCTCTACCGATCACAGAGATGGGAACTTGTTGCGGACAGGTACCTGCAGTTGCCCTCTTTGTTAAGTTGTCTCCCTATGACCTGGGGAGAAGGATCTGTTGATGACAGTAAGAAGTTCAAGAAGACAAAGACTACCTTAAGTCATGAACCTGCAAACCTGATGCCTCTTCAAGGAGAATGGCATGGAACCCAGTCCCCAGGAATGATGCTTGTAGGAAGACGGGGTCAGCTTTTTACGTGGTCTCCCTTTGATAATAATGAGGGTAACTACAACACGTGTGTTGTGGGGAGATCAGGCTCAGGAAAGTCCGTCTTTATGCAAGAGCTTCTGACAAGTATGCTTGGGATGGGAGGGCGCGTCTTTGTGTTAGATGTGGGGAGGTCTTTCGAGAAGACCGTAAGGCTCCTCAAAGGCACTTATGTTGAGTTCTCAACACACTCTCCCATCTGCATTAACCCCTTTACGTCTATTCCCACTCACGACAGTGAAGCAGCCTCTGATGCTTTAGCGATGCTCAAGCCCATCCTTTCTCTTATGGCATCCCCTAAGGAGGGAACACGGGATATTGAAGACGCCTATTTGGAGATGGCTCTTCAAAAAGCTTGGGAAGAAAAACAAAATGAATCCACTATTACAGATGTAGCCCAAGTTCTTCTTAAGGAGAAAGACCCTGTTGCAAAAAGTCTTGGGAAGAGACTCGGTCCTTATTCAGGCAATGGATTTTATAGTCGGTTCTTTAATGGAAAAGCAAATATCGATCTCTCCGATAATCTTGTTGTTGTTGAGCTTGAAGAGTTGAAAGAACGCAAAGATCTCCAAGCTGTGATTGTGCAGATGGTGATCTTACAAATTGCCAATACAGTTTATCTTGGAGATCGCACAACGCCCTCCTGTCTGATCTTAGATGAAGCATGGGACATGCTCAGAGGAGCACAATCAGGAGTCTTCATTGAAACAGCAGCAAGAAGGCTGCGTAAGTATTTTGGAGGGCTTGTGGTGGGAACCCAGTCCATTAATGATTTCTATGCCACGCCAGGAGCACAAGCGGCCTTCGATAATTCTGACTGGATGTGTCTTCTGTCTCAAAAAGATGAATCCATTGAGCTCTTAAAGAACTCCAAGCGCCTTGTGATGGATCCTGCCATGGAACGAACCTTAAGGTCTCTCCGGACAGAGCAAGGCAAGTACGCTGAGATCATGATCAAGGGCCCTAAAAATGGCTTTGCCGTCGGACGCTTAATTCTCGATCCCTTTTCAAAGGTTCTCTATTCAACGAAGGCAGATGAGTTTGCAGCTGTTGAGACTTTCCTCTCTCAAGGACTGGAGCTTAAAGAGGCCATTAAAAAGATCGCCAAGGAGAAGAACTATGAGTAAGAGCTCGACCGTAAAGCCCTTCTTAACCGTTCTTAGCTCCCCTTTTATGTTAGGGTTGTTGGGAGGGACAGGAGCGTTTCTGTTTTGTGCCACTCTCCTGTTTTCTTTGGGTCTAACCCACCAGCACATAGGGACTCTTGATAGAGAGAAACTCATCCAGGAAATGGCAACAGAAGTGGCAGGTTCTGGGTCTCTCTCAGAGGAGGAGCTGACCAGGAAGTTGCAAGGGTATAAGCAATTTTTTGATCAAGCCGTCTTAAAGCTCACAGCCACAAATAAGCTCATTCTTCTGAATCGGAGTGAAGTTGTTTCTTCCAATATTCCTGACTACACAGGGAAAATAAAACTACTTATAAGCGAGCTTGCGAACCTCGAAGACCGTAACGGCATACCCCTCTCGTCTACGCCAAAGGCAGGAGGAGACAGCAGATGATAAGTGCACAGACCTCATCAAAAAGTTTTTCAAAGGCTCTCTTCCAAAAGGAGAGGCAGAATTTGATCACTTTCGTTAAGACGCAGCTTTTAAAGCCTAAGGTTGTCAAAGCCGCCTTAATTGTTGCTGGTTGTTATCTGCTAGCCATGACTCTCACGACCTATACTCGATTGGGAGAGTCTGCTTCTGATAGCCTCCAAAGTTTTAAGTACGCTTTATATGTTAAAACCTCTGTCTTTGATCGTGGAGACATCGTTCTCATTCAAAATCACAAGACAGCCTATGATGATAAATATAGAAAACTCAAACAGAGGGGAGAGCTTGTTTTTGCAAAGCGCATTGCAGGAATGCCAGGCGATCTCATCACCCGAGACAAGGAGAGGCTCTGCATTAGCTCTCGAACGCAGAAGGACAAGCCTTTAGAGTTAACACCAGTCTGTTGCTCCCACACACAGGCAGTTAACGATCTAAGCAACGGTCAGTCTGTGCCTCTCCTTGACCAAACTAAAGATGGCAAGCCACTCACACCCCTTAGAGCCACCATTGTTCCAGAAGGCTACGTGTTTATTGTAGGAGATCATCCTCGAAGCTTTGATTCGCGCTATGAGGAGTTTGGTCTTGTGCCTCAAGAAAAGATCTGGGGAAAGTCTAAGTTCACATGGTAAATCCTTTTGCAGCGTCTCTTCTTGTTGTTCTTAAAGTTTCTTCTCCTCTCATGGCCAAAGACTTTGGCACACAAGGAACTCTGTCAATCATTGAAGAGCACGATCCCATTGCTCTTATTCAAAAGAAGCTAAGAGGGATGATCGAGCGAGGAGAGCTTGAAGCTCACAACCTCGAGCTTCAAAAGAAAACACGTGCTTCCGTGGAGAGACCCAAACCGGTTGAAGGGCTTGCTAAAACGCAAGAGGCCAAGGTCTTTTACGTTGATCCGACTTACGTTGTGCCAGAGGACCTTAAGGACCACACAGGAAAAGTATTTGCCCCCAAAGGCAGTAAGATCAATCCCCTTGAAACAGTGAGCCTTTCTCAGACCCTTCTGTTCTTTGACGGAGATGATGAGGACCAAAAAGCCTTTGCAGAAGCAAAACATCGTTCAGATCCTGTGAAACTCATTTTAGTCAAGGGCGAACCATTGTCTCTTTCAGAGGAGCTTAAGAGCTTTGTGTATTTTGATCAGGCCGGAACCCTCACGAAGAAACTTGGCATTGTTCATGTCCCTGCCTTAGTAACGCAGGAAGGTCTTCGCTTGCGTATTGAGGAAGTTTGTCCTCCGCCGTCGCGAGGAGAAGACGTTTCAGAGATAGAACAGAGAGTCGGTTTGGGGAAGAAACCAACATGAGGCGCTCGTCTTCCTCAATAATTAGGGTTGTCTGTCTTTTGATGTTGAGTTGGTCTTCGATATGTGAATCTTGTCCGGGGAGATTTGTAAATCCTGTGACGGATATCTGCTGGTCGTGTCTTTTTCCAATCACGATTGGACCCGTTAAACTGAATGCAGGAGGAAGAGAAGACACACCCAACCCCAATAGCCCTTTATGTCTTTGTCCAAGACCTCCTTTGCCCATTCCTGTCCCGGGGATTCCTGTGGGGTTTTGGGAGCCGGCAAGACTTGTTGATATAACCAGAACTCCCTTTTGTATGGTGAACATGGGAGGAGTGCAGTTTGGAAAGTCTCTTCATCAACATGGCGTCCATGGAGCGAGAGGAGACGGCAGAACAAAGCATAGTTTTTATCAAGTTCATTGGTATGTCTATCCCGTCATTTATTGGCTAGAGCTTATGGTTGACTTTCTGTGCTTAGAGCAACAAAGCTTTGATGTGGCTTATATGACAGAGCTCGATCCTCTCTGGAATGCAGATGAGCTCTCCTTCATTATCAATCCGGAGGCGACTCTCTTTGGAAACCCGATTGCACAAGCGGCTTGTGCTGCCGATTGTGCCGCAACCAGTGCGGGCTTTCCACTCGATGCTCTCTTTTGGTGTGGGGGATGTCAGGGAAGTCTTTATCCTTTTACAGGAAACAATGCCGCTCATATGGGAGGGGTAGGATCCAGCCTTCTTCTTACCCAACGCATGATTGCAAAGCTCCATCGAGAGTTTTTGCTGTGGGGCACAAGTGGAAATGCAGCGCTGTGCCGAAAGTATCCCATGCCCCTTATTAAGAAGTCTCAATACAAAACGCAAATGACCTATCCCCGTCCCACAACACGCGGACCTATGGCGTGTAATCCCTTGGGACGCACGGAAGTTATCTGGGGAGGGGGGCGTGAGTTTCCCTATAAAGGCGAAGATTTTGGCTACCTCATTTGGAGAAAAAGAAATTGCTGTATCCTTTGATTTTTCTTGCTTTTTTGAGCTTTTCTCCAGTGATTTCCTTAAATAACTGTGGACAGAAAACAAACTCGTGTGCAGTTTCCTCTGGTCAAGAGGAGAAGATCCTCAAAGATGTACAGTCTCTCCGTGACGCATCTCTGCAAAAGATAGAGGATGTGTTGGCGGACAAAGAATTCCAAACTTCTCTCACAGAGATGAAAATCAAGGAGCCAGCAACTGACACTCAGTTCGCATCAGAGAAGATGCAGGAGTACCACATTTTTCCTGACTTCTCCCCTCTGACGGCTCCCTCCTTTTATGTGTTTGTCTCTTTTTCTTTGGAAGAGATTGCCCTTCTAAACCTTGCTGAGGATGCGAAGCGTTATGGAGCGACTCTTGTGTTGAGAGGGTTTAAAGAAGGGAGTTATATCAAGACAGCAAGGGCCCTTCAAAAGATTATCCAGAAGGTGGAGCAGGGGTTTATAATTGACCCTGAGCTTTTTACGCTCTTTGCCGTTACAACTGTTCCAACACTTGTTTTATCCCACCCTATCCCTTTGCTCTCTCAAGAACGCATTCAGACGCCGATTCACGATCGTCTTCAGGGACACGTGAGTCTTCGCTATGCCTTAGAGGTCTTTGCAAAGAACGGAGATCTCGAGAGGGCCGCTCAGGACCTTTTACAGAAAGGGAGGTCCCGATGAAATACCTCGCTCTTCTTCTCTTTGGAGTGAGCTTTCTGTCAGGAAAGAGCTATGCTAACCCATGGATAGCTCTCTCTCAGGGAGATCAAACGGCTCAGGCGTTTCTTAATCAAATAGAAAATAAGAAGAAAGAGGCAGGACCCCATCCTTTCTCACAAGGCGTCTCAAAGGAATCTACCCTCTCAGCTGAAGAACTTAAGGGCAGAGCCCAACACCTCTCCGCCAAAGACCCTGCAAGTCAAATGATCTTTGAAAGTTCTGATGCTCGATCTCAGTTTAAGATGGATCCTCAACAAGATCCTCTCTTGGCAGGAGCTGAGATGATCACAGAGAACGCTTTAGAAGTCATTGGAGGCAAGGGCACAAAAGTCACCCGCGTCCAACAGAACACTCAAGATGAAACCTTGAGTTGTGAAGAAGCGGGAGATGATTCCTTAGAAAAGTGTTCTCGCGAGCTTGTGGTCAAGATCATTAAGTTTAAAGTCAAAAAAGAGTGGAAGGGAAATTTTTACCTTTCAAGATGCAGTAATGCCGAAAGGGGAGGACATTACCTCCCCTGTGCCGCCTTAAGAAATGCTTTATTTGAAGCCCGCAGAGTTGTGAGTGGGTTTGTGAAGAGGAGGGCTCCTGGGGATGTGGCAGCTGCTCTCAACATTACAGCTGCCTATAAAGCGTGTGTGCAAGAGGTCGCCCAAAACAAGAGAAGGAATTGCCATGAATGCACGGTGTCTCTTACTCCCCTTAATTTTATACCTCAAGCAGGGATCATCACTCTTCTTACAAATCCCCAGAATTCTAAAAAACTGCATATGGATAGCGATTATTGGCACACCTATAACAGTGGGAGGTATGAATATAGGTGTCACCCCCGTATTAAAATTGAGTACGAAGAAGAGTCTTATAAAGTTCTTCCCGATGAATGGAGCTCTAATTGCGCACGATTAGAGGAAAGAGTTGACACTGGACTCTGTACTTACGATTCCAAAGTGTGCACTCAAGGAAGGCAAACACGCCTTATTCAAGGCATCGCTATTACAAGGGACTGCTGGGAAGAGACTTACACCTATAGCTGCTCTCATCCCGCCAAGAATGATTGTGGCCCCTTACGGGCAAGAGGCTGTACTCAGATAAGCTCTGCCTGCAAACAGCAGGTTGGAAACGTTTGCGTTCTGTATAGTCAGACCTATCAGTGTAAGGGCACAACAACAAACACAGAGACGATTAGTGGAGGGCAAGCTCAGAGTCCCTTTTGTTTAGATGGAAATTGTCGAGACCAAGGTTTTGAAGCCAACAACGAAATGATGTCCACTTTAGCTCAGCTCACCCTTCTTAAAGAAATGGAAGGACAAATCCAAAACAACTTCATCTTTAAGGGAGCTGATGACCGGTGTTCTAAATGTGCTGTTAGTTTCAAAGATTGTTGTGGCTCAGGAAAAGGATGGGGGACAAGCATTGGTCTTGCAGATTGTAGTGGAGAAGAGAGAGCTCTTAAAAAGAAGAGAACAGAAGGTCTTTGTCATTATGTAGGCACCTATTGTGCAGAGAAAATCCCCCTTATTGGAACCTGCATTAAAAAGAAGTCCACCTTTTGTTGTTTTGGATCAAAGCTCTTAAAAGCTTTCCATGAGCAAGGGCGCGCTCAAATCAATCTTGGCTGGGGAGATGCTGAAGCTCCTCTTTGCCGAGGATTTACAATCAGCGAAATCCAAAGAATTGACTTCTCTAAATTGGATCTTCGAGAGGTCTATGAAGATCTCATGAAGAAGTTCAACCCTGGAAAAATGAAGAACATGGGGAAGAAACTAGAAGATCGGATGCAAATCATCAAACAAGGTGTAGATCCAAAAAAAAAGCAGCAACCCAACCAAAGAGATGAGGCATAGGCGTGACTCTCCCTCAGCAGGACTTCCTCTACAGAAGAAGATCACAAGGTATTGTGAGTCTCTTTGTCCTCCTCACAATAGGGACTTGCTTGTTCTGTATGGACTCAAAGGCGTCGTTCTTTGAGAAACACGCTGAAGGTTGGCACTGGTACGAGTCGTTGAACGACACCAAGTCACTGAGCGACAGCGAGTCGCTTGATGACAACAAAGTTGAAGAAAAAAAGGTCAATCCAAAGGAAAAAGAGAGAGTAGTTTCACGCCCTCAAACACCAACCCAAGCCATTGAGGCTCAACGATTAGCTTTGGAGGCTCAGCTGCA